>WNGR01004221.1_pt1 | contig 15529 bp, 9 predicted proteins | sample 5407581 | NCBI WGS metagenome assembly WNGR01 (sample SAMN13153383, study PRJNA577476) | soil metagenome | isolation source: 80 cm soil or saprolite under Garry oak tree replicate 2 | place: USA:California | collected 2016-06-15
AGGACGCTGCACAGGTCGCTGCTGCTCGGCCTGGTGCTGGCGGGCCTGCGCCCGGTCTGGGTCCGGCCGGAAATCGACCCGGGCACCGGCCTGCCCGGCGCGGTGGCCGTACAGACGGTGCGGGACGCGCTGGCCGCGCACCCGGACGCCTGCGGCGTGATCCTGGGCGACCCGTCCTACATCGGCACCACCGGCGACCTGGCCGGCCACGCCCGTGCCGCGCACGAAGCCGGGGTGCCGCTGATCGTCGACCAGGCCTGGGCCGCGTACCTCGGCTTCCACCCGGATCTGCCGGCGCACGCCATCGCGGCGGGCGCCGACGGCATGGTGACCAGCGCGCACAAGACGCTGCCCGCCTACACCCAGGGCGCGGTGGTGCTGGCCAGGACCGGGCGGCTGGACCGGGCCCGGCTGGAGCGCGCGTTCGACGCCACCCACACCACCAGCCCGGCCGGGTCCATCCTGGCCAGCATCGACGCCGCCCGGGCGCTGCTGGCCCGGGACGGGGAGCGGCTGTGCGGCCGCCTGCTGCGTGGCCTGGCCGTGGCCCGCAAGCGGCTGCGTGAGGTGCCCGGCCTCGACGTGCTCGACGGCCCCGGCGTGGACCCGGCCAAGCTGGTGGTGCTGCTGGCCGGGACCGGGGCGCACGGCGGCCTGGTCGAGGCCGACCTGATCGACGCGGGCATGCCGGTGGAGATGGGCGATCGCGACACCGTGGTCCCCATCGTGACCACGGCCGACGATGAGGAGCAGATCGCGACGTTCACCGAGGCGCTGATCGCCGCGGTGGAGCGGCACCGCGGCCAGCCGCGCCGCCCGGTCGCGACAGCCTCGTGGACGGTGCGGCCGCAGCCGGTGCTGGCGCCGCGGGAGGCCTTCTTCGCGCCGAACGAGACCGTCCCGGCCAGCTCCGCCGTCGGCCGGATCTGCGCCGAACTGGTCGCCCCCTACCCGCCCGGCGTGCCGGTGCTGGCCCCGGGCGAGCTGATCACCGCCGAGGCGCTAGCCGCGCTGCGCGAGGTGGCCGGCTACGGGGGCCGGATCGCCTACGCCGAGGACCCCAGCCTGGCCACCTTCCAGGTCGTCGCCTGACTCCACCTCGGCCGCGGCGACGACCGCCTCCTGCTCGTCGTGCACGTACCTGCGGCCGCGCAGCAGCGACGCCACGGCCGCGACCAGGCACGCCGCGATGGCGAAGTCGAACGCGATGTCCAGGCCGTGCTGGAACGGCGCCGAGATCAGCGACGGGAAGAAGGTGTGCCCGGTGAGGTAGGCGGCGTGCCCGGCGGGCAGCTTGGCCAGGGCTGGGCCGAGCAGCGTGCCGATCGGGTTGTAGCCCAGCAGCGCGGCGAACATGATGGACACCGGCGGCAGCGCGGCCAGCCGGGCCGCGTCGGCCGACGGCACGCCCTGGGCCATCAGGCCGTGGCTGAGGGTGGCCGGCAGCGACGAGGCGAGGCCCAGGATGATCAGCGTGAAGAAGATGCCGATGGACAGGACCATGGCCGAGTTCTGGAACGTCGCGCTCATGCCCGCGCCGACGCCGCGCCGGTCCGGCGGCAGGCTGTTCATGATCCCGGCCCGGTTGGGCGAGGCGAACAACCCCATGCCGATGCCGTTCATCAGCAGGACCAGCGCGAACTGCCAGTACTCGAAGTTGACCGGCAGTAGCTCCAGCAGCACGAAGGACAGCGCGGCCACCACCATGCCGCCAGTGGCGAACGGCCGGGCGCCGAACCGGTCCGACAGCCAGCCCGAGGCCGGGCCGGCGATGAGGAAGCCGACGGTCAGCGGCAGCATCGCGATACCGGCCCACAGCGGGGTCCGCTCGAAGCTGTAACCGTGGATCGGCAGGTAGATGCCCTGCAGCCAGATGATCAGGATGAACATCAGCCCGCCCCGGCCCAGGCTGGACAGCAGGCTGGCCAGGTTGCCCGCGGTGAACGGGCGGATCCGGAACAGCGAGAGCCGGAACATCGGCTCGGCGACCCGGGTCTCGATCACGCAGAACCCGGCCAGCCCGGCCAGGCCGCCGCCGATCAGGCCGAGCACCACCGGGCTGGTCCAGCCCATCGTGTGCCCGCCGTAGGGCTGGATGCCGTAGGTGATGCCGACCAGCAGCGCGATCAGCCCGGCGGCGAAGGTCAGGTTCCCCCACCAGTCGAGTGCCGCGGGCCGCCTGACGCCGAGCTCCCGCAGCTTCAGGTAGGACCAGATGCTGCCGAGGACGCCGAACGGGACCGAGACCAGGAACACGTAACGCCAGCTGAGCGGGCCGAGTATCCCGCCGAGCACCAGCCCGATGAACGACCCGGCGATCGCGGCCACCTGGTTGAGGCCGAGCGCCAGCCCGCGCTCGCCGGCCGGGAACGCGTCGGTCAGGATCGCGCTCGAGTTGGCCATCAGCATCGCGCCGCCGACGGCCTGCAGGATCCGCATGGCGATCAGCCACCAGGCGGCGGCCGTGCCGTGCAGCCAGGTCACCGACAGCGCGACGGAGAACAGCGCGAAGATCGCGAACCCGAGGTTGAACATCCGCACCCGGCCGAACATATCGCCCAGCCGCCCGAAGCTGACCACCAGCACCGCGGTGACCACCAGGTAGCCCATCAGCAGCCAGAGCAGCAGCGTGGTGTTCCCCGGCTGCAGCGGGTCCACGCCGATGCCGCGGAAGATATCCGGCAGCGCGATCAGCATGATAGAGGAGTTGACCGTGGCCATCAGCATGCCCAGCGTGGTATTGGACAGTGCGATCCACTTGTACCGGGATCCTGCCCCGGGAGGCGATTGAGTAACTGCGGACGGCACGGATGCTCCTCCGGAGAAGATAGGCCTGGCGTGGCGCGATCCGCCGCAGGAAACCGTCAGCCGCCCGCGATCCAGCACCGCGCCAACTTAGTTGCTATATGACAACTAAATTATCCCCCGAGGTGTTCCCACCCCGCGCCCGCCCCTGCCACGTCCCGCCCTGCGCCCCGCGTGCCGTCCCCAGTCCCGCGTGCCGTCCCACGCGGCCCCCGCAGATCAGGTCGACGGATTAGCCGACGCGCCCCAGCAGCATGACGCAGCATCCACGGCGCCCTGAGGACGCGGAGACGGCAGGGACGACGGATAACGGGCGCCGACCGGGGAGTAAGAATGACGGGTAACGGGCGCCGACCGGGAGTAGGGACGACGGGTATTGGGCGTCGGCGGGGAGTGCGGCAGTACCAGGGGCCGGGCCCGTCCCAACGTCAGCCGGTCGGCGTTATGCTCAGGCCGACTTCGCGGCGTACTGGTTTCCGCGTGCCTGGTGGGGCCGGTGTGCGCTCTGGGAGCGGCGGCCTGGGTTGGCGGTGCCCTGAGCGGCGCCCCGAGTAGCGCCGCGGGCAGTGCCGCGGCCAGCGTCCTCCCGGCCGCCGGCCGCGATGCGAGCCGCGCGGCGGCCGCTGCCTGTGCGGGCGCCGCCACCCGCGCGGCTGCTGCCGGCCGCGTGGCGCTCGCCGGTCGCGCTGCCGGCGCTGCGAGGGCCGTCGCCCCTGCGGCGGGAATGCCCCCGCGCGGCGGGCTTCCGCTCCGATGCGGGCGGAACGGGCGTGCCCGACGCGGCGATCTGCCGGACGACGTGATGCCCGGCCGCGACCTCGTCGCTGGCCGCGGTGACGCCCGCCGCGTCGTGCAGCCGCCGGAGCTCGCGGAGCTGGCCGCGCTCCACCAGCGCGATGACCATGCCGGAGGCGCCGGCCCGCGCCGTCCGGCCCGAACGGTGCAGATAGTCCTTGTGGTCGTTCGGCGGGTCGAACTGCACGACCAGGTCGACGTCGTCCACGTGGATACCGCGGGCAGCCACGTCGGTGGCGACCAGAACGCGGGGATGCCCGGCGGCGAACGCGTCCAGCGCCCGCTGCCGCTGGTTCTGGTTGCGGTCGCCGTGGATGGCCGCGGCCTCGACCCCGGCCCGGGTCAGCTGCTTGACGAGCCGGTCCGCGCCGTGCTTAGTGCGGACGAAGAAGAGCGTCCGCCCCGGCCGGCTGGCGATCTCCGCCGCCACCGCCACCTTGTCCTGTGCGGACAGGACCAGGACCCGGTGCTCGGCGGGCCCGGAATCGGTCGAGGACGTCACCGCGTGCAGCGCGGCGTCGCTGGTGTAGCGGGTCACCAGCTGGCCGACGTTGCGGTCCAGGGTGGCCGAGAAGAGCATCCGCTGGCCGTCGGCAGGAGTCTGGTCGATGATCTGCGTGACTGCGGGCAGGAAACCCAGGTCGGCCATGTGATCGGCCTCGTCGAGCACGCAGACCTGGATGCCGGAGAGCGTGCAGGCATGGCGCTCGAGCAGGTCGATGAGCCGGCCCGGCGTCGCCACTACGATGTCGGCGTGACGCACCCGGGCGATCTGCGCGCTGATGGACACGCCGCCGTAGACCGTGGCGATGCTCACCCCGACGGCACGGCCCAGCGGCACGAGGACGTCGGCGACTTGCTGCGCGAGTTCCCGGGTCGGGACGAGGACCAGCCCGCGGGGTGTCTTCTCCCGGCGCGGGCCCGGCGCGGCCGCCAGCCGCGTCAGCAGCGGAAGGCCGAAGGCCAGCGTCTTGCCCGACCCGGTCTGGGCGCGGCCCAGCACGTCGCGGCCTGCCAGCGCGTCGGGCAGCGCCCGGGCCTGGATCGCGAACGGCTCGTGGATGTCACCCGCTGCGAGCGCCCGGACCAGCCGCAGGTCCAGGCCGAGCTCAGCGAACGTGGCCGCGTCCGGCGGCGAAGCCGCGGCGGCGGCGTCCAGGGCACGATCAAGCTCGGCGTGCGGTTCGGCCTGCGGTGGCCGGGGGGCCCGAGGACCCCGAGCGGGGCTGCGGCGACCGGAAGACGCGCGCGGACGCCTGGACGTATGCGGCATGCGGGAAACTCCATCACTGTTCGGGGGCCGCATGCTCGACAGACGTCAACAACCACGGCGACCGGCGGGCGGCTCGCCCGCGGAGCGGCGGCGAAGATTGCCGCCTTACTGCCAAGGCTATCAGCCGGGCTGGTATTCCCTGGTCTCGTCGCGGATGGCCTCGAGCTCGGCGATCAGGCGCGAGCCGGTGACGCCATAGTCCGCGACGCAGCTGGACGCGGCGCGGACCGCGTACCGCAGCGCCCGGCGCTCCGGCAGCCCGTCCGCCCGCAGCGCGAGGAAGACGCCGGCCAGGACCTCGCCGCCGCCGGTCGGGTCCACCAGCTGTGCGACGGGGGCCTCCACCTCCTGCGGATGGCCGTCCACGATGAGCCGCGCGCCGAAGGGGCCGCGCTTGACGATGAGCGGTGCCTTGGGCACCGGAAGCTGGGCGTCCCCGTACAGGCCGTCGTATTCGGCCTGGTTCATGAAGATCAGGTCCACGCTGTCGCACACCTCGCGCGAGGCGGTGGGATAGGTGGCCACGTAGTGCTCGAACATGTCGGCCGAGATGTGCGCCCGGTAGCCGCACTCGTGCAGGTACTCCAGCCAGGTCAGCTGCTGGTCCGGCGGCGCGGTGCCGAGGTGGATGTAATCCGCGTCCAGGTAGCGCGCGGGGAAGGTCCCGGTCCGGACGGCGGCCGCGACGCCGAGTTCGGCGCTGAACGAGCGGGTGCCGTCGTCGAACTCGCGGATCCGGAGCTTGGCGGACGGGCCGGGCAGTTCGGTGACGCCGTCCAGGTCGACCCGCCGGCTCCGCAGCGGGGCGAGGTCGAAGTCCTTCCCGACCGCGGCCACCAGGCCGACCCGGTCGCCGATGAGCGCCCCGGCGCTGGCGGCCACCGCGTAACCCGAGCCGCCCGCAGACGTCCAGCTGACGACGCCGGCGTGCACGATGGACGTGCCCACGTGGCCGACGACGACCAGCTCCGGACCCCGCTCCTTGGGCCCGCCGTTACCTTCCGCACCCCGCATTTCGCACTCCCATGCAGGCCACCAGCGGACGCGCCATCTGATTACCGGCTGTACCGGTGGCTTCCTACCATAGTGCGCACAATGCCCGCTGACCAGCATCGCCGGGACTCTGTGTCAGCCGATAAAAACAATCAGTGTCAGCGTGCTCGGTGGTCGCCGCGATGAACGAGGCCGCGGGCGGGAAATCGCGCAGCTGCTAGGCGAAATCTCCCGGCGTCGGCCCTGACGATGCGATTGCTAATGACGGCGGGAGGCGCCCTGCTGGTGCTGGGCTCGCGGGAACGAGTGGTGGTTCGCGGCGGGCGCGGGCTTGGCCGTGCGGCGGCTGGTGTACTCGTCCGGGGTCTTGAGGCTACTGAGCTCGAAGTCGAAGCGGGCGTCGAGGGCGGTGGCCAGCGCGGCCAGCGTGCGAAGCGTCAGGTTCTCGCCGCCACCGAGGATCTGGCTGATCCGCCCGGGCGAGACGCCCATCCGGGCCGCGAGCTCGGCCCGGGACAAGCCACACTCGCGCATATGGAAGGTGATCTCGTTGGTCAGCTGCGTGACCAGCCCGTGCATTTCCTCGTCGACCTTGGCCTCGATGGCCCGGTGGTCTGGCCCCGGTTTGCCGGGTATTTGCTGGTCGCGTCCACGTCCGAAGACCATTCGTGCCTCCACTTGGTGCTGCCAGACCCTGTCGCGCCCGGTTCTCGTAGCTGTCAGTGTACTTAGCTTTAGCTAAACGTGTAGCTATACCTAAAGTCTCGCTGACACTAGGGTCAGAGAACCCGCGCGGCTCAATCGTTATCAAAAAGTTATAAAAGCTGACCGATGTCAGCCAGCCCTTCCCGCGCCGAATAAGTGAAGAATAACGCCAGGTTGACGCGACAGCGGGAAAAAATATTGATAGATCCCCTATGACCTGAAGGGATTATCCTTGGGTGGCGGCCATGGCCTGCGTACGCGCAGATGTAAAGGCGAGGGGCTGGGGACATGCTTGGCTGGGTCGTGGGTGGGATCGGCACATTCGTGGTGTCACTGGTTTTCGCTTGCATGTTCCTGCAAATGCGGTGCCGGGGGATCGGGCCGCCATTCGGCCCGCACGCCCGGCGGTGGGGCGTCTTCATCTCGGTGGCCACGGCGCTGGTCTCCGCCGGATTCGGCCTGCTCATCCTGGCGGCCAGTCACGAGACCTCCGCCGCGCTGGCCGGACTCGTCGTGCCCGGCGGGCTCTGGCTTACCAGCGTGTCCCCGCCGCGCGACCGGCTCCGGGCCGGGTGGGCGACCCGGCCGCTCAGCCACCTGTACGACGCCATGGGCGAGGACATGCAGGCGTGGTGCGACATCAGGCGCCGGGCCGCGGCGGAAGAGCCGCAATGGATAGCCGACGCCGCGAAATATTACTACGACCAGGTAAAAGGCCGGATAAAGGACCGGCGGGCATTGGAAGAGCTCTGCGACTGGCGGGACTCGATAGTGCACAAGATAAACGTCGTGCGGCTGATTAACCTGGACACCGCCCCGGCCCGGCTGCACGATGCGCTGCAGAAACATCCCTCCACGCAGAACCTGCGCCGTTACGCCGACGACGACCTGCCGCGGCTGGCCCGTCGGCTGGAGAGCGACGCGACCAACGAACTGGACCTGTTCCTCGCCAGCGTGTACCGGCTCGGCTACCACAAGCTGCTGATCTACCCGTTCCGGCCGTCGGTGCACCGCTCGCCGCGGGCCAGGACGCCGAGATGAAATAGCGCAGGCCCGTTCGCGGTTGCACACGTGGCGCCCCGCGCGCCCGCAACCAGCGGGCGGCGCCATCAGTGAAGGAGCTGACGTGGCGGACACCTACCGCAAGGACCCAGAGGCGATCTCGCAGCTGACCCCCGAACAGTACCGGGTCACCCAGCGGGCCGATACCGAGCCGCCGTTCAGGAACGAGTTCTGGGACAACAAGGAGCAGGGCATCTACGTCGACATCGTGTCGGGCGAGCCGCTGTTCGCCTCGGTGAACAAGTACGACAGCCAGTCCGGCTGGCCGAGCTTCACCGTGCCGATCGAGAAGGACAATGTGATCGAGCACTCCGACACCAGCCACGGCATGGTGCGGACCGAGGTCCGTTCGGCCCACGGCGACAGCCACCTCGGCCACGTGTTCCCCGACGGACCGCCCGCCGACGGCGGCCTGCGCTACTGCATCAACTCGGCGGCGCTGCGCTTCATCCCGCTCGACGACCTCGAGCGCGAGGGTTACGGCGACTACCGCAAGCTGTTCGACAACACCCTGCCTGACCACACGGGGAGTGAATCATGAGTACTGAGAAGGCCATCCTGGCCGGCGGCTGTTTCTGGGGCGTGCAGGACCTCGTCCGCAGGCAGCCCGGCGTGATCTCCACCCGGGTCGGGTACACCGGCGGCGACGTGCCGAACGCCACCTACCGGAACCACCACGGCCATGCCGAGGCGATCGAGATCATCTTCGACCCGGAGAAGACGTCCTACCGGGACCTGCTCGAGTTCTTTTTCCAGATCCACGACCCGACGACGAAGAACCGGCAGGGCAACGACATCGGGACGAGCTACCGGTCGGCCATCTTCTACCTCAACGACGAGCAGAAGAAGGTCGCCGAGGACACCATCGCCGACGTGGAGGCCTCCGGCCTGTGGCCGGGCAAGGTGGTCACCGAGGTGACGCCGGCCGGCCCGTTCTGGGAGGCTGAGCCCGAGCACCAGGACTACCTGGAGCGGTACCCGGATGGGTACACCTGCCACTTTGTCCGCCCGGGCTGGAAGCTGCCGCGCCGCGCGGAGCAGAAGACCAGCTAAGCGGAGAACCCGACCGAGTCGACGGCGCCCTGGTCCGCTAGGTCGCCGTCGACGTATGTCACGGTGTTGGTGGCCACCGCCGGGACACGCGGGCCGGGCAGCACGATGCCGGCCAGGTTCAGCGGGTCGGCGGCGGACAGCGCGACGGTCTCCCCGGTCCGCGGCCGTTTCCTGATCTCGCGCAGCATGCCCACCGCGTCGGGGTGCGCGAACTGCTCGCCGCTGAACCCGTGCACGAACCGGCCGCCGCAGATCGTGCCGCGGGCCTCCATCCGGCGTAGCGCCCACAGCACCTCGCGCCACGGCACGGCCAGGTTCTCCCGGGCCAGCAGGTCGCGGAACACCACGCCCCAGCGGGCCGCGAGCTGCTCGGCGACCGCCTCGGCCAGGTCGTCCGGGTCGCAGTCGTCGGGCGGCTCGGGCAGCAGCGACCACCGGCCGGCCGTCCGCGAGCTGAGCTGGCTGCCGCGCCGCAGCCGGCGTCGGCCGGGCGCATTCTGCATCGCGCGCCGGGCGAACAGCGTCCGGACGGCGCGGAAGCCGTCCGCGGTGACCAGACCGCGGGCCACCCCGTCCCACAGCGCCTCCTCCACCTCGGACGGCAGCCTGCCGGTCTGCGATTCCAGGTCGGGCGGGAACAGCGCGCCGCGCTGCCGGAGCGCGTCCAGGACGTCGCTGGTGCTGCCCGGTCCCGGTTCGGCGGGCCGGTGTTCGCCGCGGGCCGCCCGCAGCAGCCACGGCAGGTCGTCGCGGATGGTCAGGGTGACCGGGGTGGCCCGGGACGGGGCGCCGGCCCGCCGGGGCGGCTCGTCCGCCTCGCCGCGGACCGAGAGCCGGCCCCAGGCGACGCCGCCGTCCAGACATACCTCGTCCAGCCACTCCCGGCGGTATCCGGTCACCCGGGCCGGGAAGACGGCCTTCTCCCAGGCCCCGGCGGCCAGCTCGAAGCCCTGCAGCTGTTCCACCACGGCCAGCACGCCGCGGCTGCCCTCCCGCCGGGTGTCGGCGGTGACGTGCTGCCAGCGCAGCAGGAACCGGATGAAATCACGGGCCGTGACCGGCTCGACCTCGCGCCGCTTGCGCTGCCTGGTGTACGCGTGGATGCGGGTCAGCACCCGCCGTGCGCACCACTGCTCGGCTCCGTCCGGGTCGGTGAACCGGCCGCGCAACGCGAAGCCCTCGTTCTCCAGCCGGATCAGGGCGAGGTTGACGTCCGCCACGCCCAGCGACGTCGCCCGGGCCAGCTCCTCCGCCGTAACCGGCCCCGACACGTCCAGGTGCCCGCGCAGCATCTCCGCCGCCACAGTCTCGGCGTCCATCGGCGTGACCCGCGGCAGGGGCGCCAGCGCGAAGATCCGCGCGGCGGGGTATAGGTCGGCGAGAACCGGCACCCGTTCGGTAGCACACCACAGGCCGGCCGGCAGCCCGGCCGCCCGCCCGGCCGCCGCGAGCTCGGCGAACCACCCCGCCCATTCCGGCTGCGGTCGCATCAGGTACAGCGTCATCAGCAGGTCGTGCAGCTCGTCCGCGTCCCGCGGCTGCGGCCGGATCTGGTCCCTGACCTTCTCGATCGCGTCCGGGTCGAGCCGGGCCAGGTCGCGGGCCTCGACCGGCAGGCCGCGTGGGACCTGTACCTGACGGCTCCGCCGGTTCCCGGCCTCCGTCTCGTCGTCCAGGTAGGTGAACGGCGGGCCGTTCAGGATCTCGTGGGCCAGCACCGAGGGCTCGGTGGTGTCCCGGGTGATGACGGCGATCCGGCCCGCCTCGATCCCGGCCACCAGCTCTCGCAGCCCGTCGATGTCCATCGCCTCGTGCAGGCAGTCCTCCAGGGTCTGCCGGACCAGCGGGTGGTCGGGGATCTCCATCGGGCCGGGCGCCACGTTCTCCTGGCACGCGGCCAGCACCGGGAAGACCGCCGCCATCAGATCGTCGGCCTCCATCCGCTGGATGGCCGGCGGGTTCTTCCGCCCGCCGCGCATCCGCAGGATGGTCAGCGAGGTGTTCAGGTTCCACCGCCAGCGCGCCTGGAACAGCGGCGCGGTCAGCACCGCCTGCCGCACCACCTGCTCCACCGTCTTGGAGGCCAGGAACTTCGGCACCTGCTCGAGCGGGAAGCTGTGCTGCGGCCCGAGCGACAGCAGAATGGCGTTGTCGCTGGCCGCCGCCTGCAGCTCGAAGTCGAACGTGACGCAGAACCGCTTGCGCAGCGCCAGGCCGAACGCCCGGTTCACCCGCGCGCCGAACGGCGCGTGCCCGACCAGCTGCATGCCGCCGGCCTCGTCGAAGAAGCGCTCCAGGATGATGGCGTCAATGGTGGGCAGCGCGCCGAGCGCGGCCAGCCCGGCCCGCAGGTAGGCCACGATGATCTCGGCCGCGGCCCGGCCGACCCCGCACTCGTTTTGCAGCCAGGCCCTGGCCTCGGCGGGCTCGCGGTCCGCGACGGCCTGCCGCAGCGCCGAAACCTCCTCGGACAGCTCCCGGGTCCGCCCGGGCGCCTCGCCTTGCCAGTGCGGCACCGACGGCGGCGCGCCGTGCGCGTCGGTCACGCGGACCGTGCCCGGCTCCACCCGGCGGATGCGCCAGGAGTGGGTGCCGAGCAGGAACACGTCGCCGGGCCTGCTCTCCACCGCCCACTCCTCGTGGACGGTGCCGATCTGGACCTCGTCGGGCTCGGCCACGACCCGGAAGTCGCCGAGCTCGGGGATGGCGCCGCCCGAGGTCAGCGCGGCCAGCCGGGCGCCCCGGCGGGCCTTGACGGTGCCGTTCACCTGGTCGCGGTGCAGGTAGTAGGCGCGCCGGCCGCGGCCGGTGCGGATGCCCTCGGCCAGCAGGCCGGTGATGTCCTCGAAGTCCTCGGCGGACAGGTCGCGGAACGGCGCCGCTTGCCGGGCCAGGCTGAGCAGCTCGCCTTCGGCCCAGGATTCGGCGGCCGACTCGGCCACCATCTGCTGGGCCAGGATGTCCAGCGGCCGTTCCGGGACGACGATGGCGTCCATCCGGCCCTGGCGCGTGCCGCGCAGCAACGCCGCGCACTCCACCAGCTCGTCCCGGGTGGTCGGGTATAGCCGCCCGGACGGCGTCCCGGTGCGGGTGTGGTTGGAGCGGCCAACCCGCTGCAGGAAGGTGGCGAAGCTGCGCGGCGAGCCGATCTGGCACACCAGCTCCACCGGCCCCACGTCGATGCCGAGCTCGAGCGAGGCCGTGGCCACCAGGGCCCGCAGGTCCCCCGCCCGCAGCCGGGCCTCGACCCGCTGCCTGCGGCCGCGGGACAGCGACCCGTGGTGCGCGGCCACCTGGGCTCCGACCTCGTCGCCGAGCCGTTCGCCCAGCTGGTGGGCGACCCGCTCGGCCATGCTGCGGGTGTTGACGAACACCAGCGTGGTCCGGTGGCGCCTCACGTGGCCCGCGATCATGTCCAGGATCTGCGCCGTCTGCTCCGTCGTGGGGACCGCGCCCAGCTCGTCGTCGGGCAGTTCCAGGGCCAGGTCCAGCCGCCTGCGGTGGCCGGAATCCACGATCGCGCAGCGCGGCGTCCCGTCCGCGTTGTCCCGGTCCGGGCCCGCGCCGACCAGCAGCCGGGCGATCGCCTCGATCGGCCGCTGGGTGGCGGACAGGCCCACCCGCTGCACCGGCTGCCCGGCGACGTGCGCCAGCCGTTCCAGGGTGAGGGTCAGGTGCGAGCCGCGCTTGTTCCCGGCCACCGCGTGGATCTCGTCCACGATCACGGTGCGGGCGCTGCGCAGCATGGCCCGGCTCCGTTCCGCGGTCAGCAGCAGGTAGAGCGACTCCGGCGTGGTGATCAGGATGTCCGGCGGGTGCTTGAGCATGGCGGCCCGCTCGGCGGCCGCCGTGTCACCGGTCCGGACCGCGACGCTGATGGCCGGCGCGGTCAGCCCGAGCCGCCCGGCCGCCGCGGCGATCTCCCGCAGCGGCGCCTCCAGGTTCTGCTGGATGTCGGTGGCCAGCGCCTTCAGCGGCGACACGTACACCACCTGCGGCCCCGACCCGGCCGGTGTCGCCCCCTCCTCCGGCGCTCCCACCGGGGGCGTATCCGCCAGCAGCTCGTGTCCGCAGTACAGATCGTGCGCGCAGCGCAGCTCCTGGGCGCGGTAGAAGCGATCGATGCAGACCAGGAACGCCGCCAGCGTCTTGCCGGACCCGGTGGGCGCCGCGATCAGCGTGTGGCGGCCCGCGGCGATCTCCCGCCACCCCGCGGCCTGCGGCTCGGTCGGCCCGGCCGGAAAGCGGCCCTGGAACCAGGCACGCACGGCGGGATGGAACGACTCGAGCACCCGCCCACGCTACCTCCGGGCTCCGACATTCCTCGTGGGACCGTAATAAGAGCCTGTCGGGAAGCTCTAGACCCGGGGCCGCTACCCGGCCCGGGCGGGCGGTCCGTGGCTGTGCAGGACCTTCGTTTTGTCCTTGTTCCACGCGGTGGTGGTGCCGTCGGGGTTCAGGACCAGGGTCCAGCCCCACCGGTGGATCGCGACCCAATGCCGTTGCTTGTCAGCTGCGAACTATCGTTCCGTGAGCTGACATCTGTCGTGCATGATGCCGGGTATGCATCCGTGGATTGGGTTATCTGATGACGTGCGGCTGGGTGTGCTCACCGAGTGGGTGAGTGCCGAGCTGGTGGATGAGGTCCTGGCTGAGTGCGGCATCCGGGATCAGAGGCCGGGGGCGTTTCCGGCCCGGTTCATGGTCTATTACGTGCTCGCCCTTGCCCTGTTCCAGCAGGACTCCTATGACGATGTCGCGGAGAACCTGGCGGGGGCGCTGGAGGGGATGGGCGAGGCGATCCCGGCCCGGTCCTCGTTCACCCGGGCCCGGCAGCGGCTGGGTGCCGGGGTGATCGAGGCGGTGTTCCGCCGGCTGGCCGGGCCGGTGGCCCCGGCCGGCCTGGACGGCGCGTTCTGGCGGGGGATGCGGGTGGCCGCGGTGGACGGGTTCCTGCCCGGCGTGCCGGACACGCCGGCGAACCGGGCCGCGTTCGGCGGGCCGGTTGCCGCCCGGGGCCAGCCGTCGGGGTTTCCCCAGGCCAGGGTGGTGACGCTGACCGAGACCGGGACGCACTCCCCGGTCGATGCCCGGGTGGGCGGGTACTGCGCCGGGGAACAGGAACTGGCGGTCGCGATGGCCGGCAGCGCGGCCGGGATGCTGGTGATCATGGACCGGGGCTTTCCCGGGGTGGCGCTGTGGAAGGCGTATACGCAGGCCCGGGCGCACCTGCTGATCCGGGCGCGGTCGAGCGTGGCCGCCCGCCCGGTGCGGGTCCTGGAGGACGGGACGTACCTGGCGCGGATGAACCTGGCCGGGCAGAAGGGCGCGCATCCCGGCGGGGTCCTGGTGCGGGTGATCGAGTACCGCGTCGACGGGGGCGAGGTCGTCAGGCTGCTGACCGACCTGATGGACCCTGCGGCGTTCCCCGCCGGCGAGCTCGCCGCCCTCTACCATGAGCGGTGGGAAAGCGAATCTTCATTCCGGCAGGTCAAGACGTTCCAGCGCGGCCCGCAGGAGATCTTGCGGTCCGCGGACCCGGAGCTGGTGCGCCAGGAGATATGGGCGCATCTGGCGGTGCACCACTGCCTGACCCGGATCATCATGCGGCTGGCCGGCCAGGAGCGGATCGACCCGGACCGCATCTCCTTCATCAAGGTCCTCAAGCACGTGCGGCGCAGCGTCATCCGCCAGTCTGCAGAGACATCCGTGCAGATCAAGCAGTTCATGGCGACGATGGCCGCGAAGGTCCGCCGCAAGCCCGGCAACGGCGTCAGGCGCCTGCGGGAAGCCGGCCGGCGCCTCAAGCGCCCGGCCTCGAAGTACTCCTTCCGCACAGCAGGCCAGATCCGCCGGCCTACCCGCCGGGTGGCCGCCAAGGTGCTCACACTCCATCCCGCGATAGTTCGCAGCTGACAAGCAACGGCATTGGATCACCACCTGGTGGTGGAACCAGCACAGAAGCACGCAGTCCTTGACCGATGTCGGGCCCCCGTTGGCCTTGTGCCTGGTGTGGTGCACTTCGCAAGCCGACGCGGGCTGGTTGCACCCGCCGGCCCACCGGCACCTGCGGTCCCGCAGCACCACCGCGTTGCGGATGCCCGGCGGGATCGTCTCGGAGTACCCGATGTCCAGCGGCAGGCTCGGCCCGCCCAGCCGGGCCCCGAGCTGCCGGCGGCGGAGGAAGCTCGCCAGCCCGCCGGGACCCGACAGCAGGTCCACGGCTCTGCCGATGACCGCCTGTTCTAGCGCGGCCCAGGCCGCATCCCGCGTGCCGTCCCGCCGCTGCGCGTCCAGTTCGACGCACAGCCGGACGAGGTCCTCCAGGGCGTCGATGTTGACGTCGCCGGTCACGATGGGCGCCATGGCCGCATCGCACGCGATCGCCTCGGCGGCGTCCCCCTCCAGCCACGCCCCGCCCTCAGAGCCGGTCTCGGACGCGAACGCCCGGCGCGCCGCCCACTGCTCCCGCACGTGGGCGGTCCACTGCTCCTGCAGGGCCGAGTCGGCGTCGAGCAGCAGCAGGTCGGCCAGCGAGATGTGCACCCAGGCCTTGACCGGCTGCCCCGCCCGCTCGGGCAGCAACCCGGCCGCCAGCAGCCTCCGCATGGCCTCGGCCAGCGCGTCGTGGTACCGCTCCTCCTGCGACCGGTTGTCTTCTGTCCCGGCCGGGGCGCCTAGAGCATCCAGCACCCGGCCGAGCACCTCGGCGCAGTCCGGGGTCAGGTCCCCGTGCACCACCCCGGCCCCGCCGAACGTGGTCGCCAGCTTCACGCTCCGGTCGGCAAAGTCCCGGCCTGGGTCTTCGTCGGGCAGGTCGCCGCGGGCCCGCTCGTACATCTC
>WNGR01004890.1_pt1 | contig 15528 bp, 7 predicted proteins | sample 5407581 | NCBI WGS metagenome assembly WNGR01 (sample SAMN13153383, study PRJNA577476) | soil metagenome | isolation source: 80 cm soil or saprolite under Garry oak tree replicate 2 | place: USA:California | collected 2016-06-15
CGACCTTGAGTGATCTTTACTTGATCCATCAACAAGGCTGGGAAGGCGCCGCCGAGCACATCAGCCAACCTGATCGCATCGCTTGGAAATCCATGTGTGCCACCGGCGAAGGCAGGGAAAAAGGCGAAAAATGGTGCAAGCGCGCGATCTGGCGGAATACCCTTCCGGCCGTCAAAGACGTGTGGAAATCGGTGGATAAGCTGACATCGGGGGCGTTCGTCGGAATGTGGCGCGAGCGGGTTGCGCATTTATATTCGAAATACATGGCCACCGCCGACGCCGAACGGGCGAACCAGTAAATTTCCGTTGAGTGGTTGGCAGGAGTTGCCGCACCCGCGGGCCGAGCGGGGGGCCTCACCGCCGCCGCAGCACGTGGTGCCGCTCATCGCTCAATGGTCGCGCAGGACGCACTTTACGTCTTCAACGACTCGCTCGGATCGTTCCTGCTGCGCGCTAACGAGGTGATCTTGGATTCTTGGCCATTTCGATCTCCACGATGGTTTGCGGAAGACGACCTCCACGCCCATCTTACGCCAGACTCGACGTAACCTTGTGAGAGATGCCTCACACTTGGAAGAAACCGCGACAGGCCAAAGTTCCTCGCAAGCAGTGCAACGGATCGTCAGGCGACGATCACTCGATTATCCTTTGAAGGGCGACAAGAGACGCTAAGACAAGCACCAGGACTCCGGCGAAGGTGATGCCAAGGAAAACATTGTGCATGACGCCGCATCTCCCATTCATCGCTCCCCCAGCCACCTTGTTGGCGACGGGGACCGGATCATCAAATGACCCCCTCAGCCGTCGTCATTCGTTGCGCTTCGGTTCGACGACGAACCCCCTCCGACAGATCGTCGGGATCGGTGCGCTCGCAGGCTGGACAAGGCAGCCTCGTGCTGGTGCAGTATCTCCCTCGAAGAGCACTTGCTCCCCTTCAGGTGCCTCATCTGCCGTGTTCGGCATTTCTGTCGGTGCGATCGCGGTCAGCCCCCAACGACGAAGTTGGGTAGTAGCATCATCGCCGTTTTTCGAGCCGGGACTTCGAAGCGTTGCTAGTCAAGGGTTCGAGGCTTGCCATCAGTTTTTCCTGCGCTTGCCCCAACCCTTCCTTCAAGCTGTCCAACAGAGACAATTCAGCGACTGCAGGTGGAGTCGTGGCCTTGTCGTTCCTCGAGGGTTCGATATTCGTCTTTGACGCTGCATGATGAACAGCAACCTTTTTCGAACGTTCTCGGTTTGCGAGATTCGGCTTTGTCGGTACGTCACCAACCGGCGCCGGAGTTGCTGTCCTGGGACGAGGGACGACAGCTGCAACAGCTCCTTGTGGCCATCGTTCAGCAAACTCCAGTACGCTCGGCGGCGAGACGATCGTCGGCAAACTCGTGTCGATAACGACCCGCTCGGGCAACCGTTCGGCCGAGGCTATCCTTATGGCTGGCCTGTCGGTCGAGCCACCGGCAGGTTCCGCCACTTGCTGCGGCAAACACCACCCCAATCCGATCAGCAATAGGACAAGGGCGCTGCCGACAAACCCGAAATATTTGATCAACAGCATGGGTCGTCTCCCATTCGAGACGACCTTGAAACCGGAATTCTTAGTAGATCGCTAAAGATAGATTAAAAACGGAAACGTGGTTATCAGCGATGTTGCGATGCAGAAGCGACGCCATTTGACCGACGAGAGAGCCGAGCCTTCAGCGCGTTGAGAGGATTCGCTCTCTCAAAGACGCAGAGGTCGACGCCACCTCCGCTCACTTGCAAACTAATGGCTTCGATGTCGTACAAATGCGAACGTTGAGCTGCTTGCGTGTGCGGCTCCTGGAGCGAGCCTAATCACCCGAAGGCCGACTTCTTCCATGACATTGGATAGGCGAATAGCGGCCAGCTCGCCGAAAGCGCGCTCCGGAAGCACGATGTTTTTAGAGCTGCACGGGCCGCTCTTCAAACATCAATACAAAATCAGCGACACGCTTTGCGCTCGGGTCATAACCGCGAGCACCTGCTCAAACACGGTCAAAGGCACGAGGCTGCGCGTGCACAAGTTCGATAATGGTTATATGAAACGATGCTAAGGGGTGTGCTCCTCGGCGCGGATTATTGCCTCTCGCAAGCGCTCGCGCGAAGGCGAAGTTAGTCGTTCGACCTGCAACAATCGCGCATACACGAGGGGAGGGTCGTCTTCCCCAAGCGCTGTTCGATGGGATGTAATAAAGTCTGCCAACTCAGCGATCGAGATTTCAGCCAGACCTCGACGGTGCTCCTGGCTTTGCGGCTCGCGAAATGGCACACGCTTTGCAATTGTGCCAGGCGTCCAAAGGAATACGCCGGAGCTCTCTTCCGTTCGATCCAGCGCACGCAGGTGTAGTCCGATTTGCTCGCGTATCCGCGCACCTGTGCGAAGCCAGCCGTGCGCCCTTGCTATACGTTGGGACAAAACGTCTTCGCGCAATGGCGCCTCTGCCTCCATTACGACGTCGACCATAGCCTGTAGTGTAGGCCGATAAGAAAATTCAAAGAAGCAATCAGGGTCGGCCTTGATCGTGGAAAGGTTTGCCATCGCGAAGCGTGGGCGACCGGCTTTAGTGACCGCCGCAGCCAGAGGGGCCAGTTTCTCGTCAATTCCATCCACCGTTGGCGTTTCGAGCTCGCTGGCCTCTCTATCCTTCTTAGGGAGCTCGGGAGAGACGGAGCCAACTGCGCCATCGTCGCTTGGAATTGGATCACGCTCCTTGACCGCAAATCCCTCCATATCCGCCGCGAACGTCTCGGTCGGCGCAGCCGTCCCTGCAGTAGAGGTTCGACTCGTTATCAACGCGTCATTCAGCGATAGATGAAGTCGCTCGATTGCCCCTTCGGCATCGAACCACCAGTCTGTCGACCATACTCGCAAGATGTTCCAACCAAGTCCACGCAGCACCTGATCGCGGACTTTATCGCGGTCTCGCGCGGTGGCCGAACTATGATACGTCGCGCCGTCACATTCGACCCCCGCGAGATACAGACCGGCCTTGTCCGGGTGGCGGATTCCGAGATCTACGCGGTAGCCAGACACGCCGACCTGGGGGACAACCTCCCATCCACGCTTTTCCAAATGTGCGGCGACAGCCTCCTCGAATGGCGATTCCATCTCCCCTTGAGAGCCGGAGTTCTGCGCCGGAAGCGCAATCGCACCGCGCACCGCATAATCGAGAAATGCCTTGAGATGGCGGACACCTGTCGCTCTAGTGCGATCGAGATTAATGTCGTCAGCACGGATGCCTGCGAAGACCTTCAGTTCGCTGCGCGCGCGAGTCACGGCGACGTTGAGACGTCGTTCGCCGCCGTCTCTGTTTATTGCGCCGAACGTCATGGGCAGCTTGCCGGCGGCGTCGCGGCAGAAGGTGATCGAGAAGTAAACTAAATCCCGCTCGTCGCCCTGAATGTTTTCCAGATTCTTGACGATCACCGGCTCGATTCGATCGTCTGAGAAGAACCATTCGAGCCCCGGATTCGCGCGCCTCGCGTCGTCGAGAAAATCCTGGATCAGCGTCTGCTGTTGGACGTTGAAGGTAATCACGCCGATGGTCGGCCTTTGTGACTCCGGCAGCGCCAGCCAAGTTTCCAGTTTTCCGCGGATGTCGTTGGCGATGGCGCGAGCTTCCTCTCTGTTGGTGCGGCTCTTGCCACGATCATAGACGCCGGTCGGCACAAAGGTGAGGGAGACTGCCTGGTCCTGCGTCACAGGGCTTGGGAAAGTGATCAGGTTGTTTTCGTAGTAATGCCAATTGGAAAACGCGATTAGCGATTCGTGGCGGCTGCGATAGTGCCAGCGCAGATGGCGCGTCGGCAGACCAGAAGCCTTGGCCTCATCGAGAATGCTTTCTAGATCACGATCGAATTCGGGTACGTCGTCTTCGTCCGCGTCATTGCGGCCGAAGAAATTCGTTGGCGGCAATTGTTTGGGATCGCCGACAATGATGGTCTGATGTCCCCTAGCGATGGCGCCGACCGCGTCCCAAGTCGCGATCTGAGAGGCCTCGTCGAAGATTACGAGATCGAATAGCGCCTGATTTGTTGGCAAATACTGTGCAATCGACAGCGGAGACATCAACACGCACGGAGCAAGCTTACCAAAGCTCTCGGGCATCGCACCGATCATGTCGCGTATCGAGCGACTTGGTCGCTGCAAACCCATCTGGTGCCGCAGCAGGCCAAGTTCGGATTGCCGGGGCACCGACGCCGCCGGCGGCAAATCATGGACGAGCGAACTGATCACCTTATTGGTTGCATGAGCGCGAACAAGGTCGTCGGCTTCTCTAAAGTCCAATATTGCGTGCTCGTGTTCGAAACGCCGGAAGTTGCGGAGTTCGCGGGTTGCATCAATCGCTAACGGCAGCCACCATCGAACGTAGCCAAGAAGAAAGGCGCGAGCAGAATCGTTGGGCGGCACCGCGCCGTCTTCCAGGTCAGTGACCAGCGGACCGAGGCCCTTGGCGATCGCGCGGGAGCGTACCGCACACCAAGTTGACCAGTCACGAAAAAGGTTGCGAGCGTGTTCAAGTTCATCCATTTGCTGAGAGATGAACGACAGAAAATTGTCGTCGGCGCGGTTATCAAACGAATGACCTGCAAGTTGTTCAAACACGCCAATAGCGGACTTCAAGGCCTGATGCTTCTGAAGATAGGCTTTTGCCGCAACCAGCTGGGGTTGGTTGACCTGCCCCTTCAGGCCAACTGCGATGCTGGCAGCGACGGCTTGTACGTTACCGGCGAATTCGCCGAGCTGAACCAGCGATGTCCGCAACCGTTCTGCAGTTTGCAGGTGCTCCGACAGTTGCTGACAATCGGTATCGAGACCTTCGAATCTAAGCGGCGCAGTCGCAATCGGATTGTGTTCGATGGCGCTATAAGTCGTCTGCAGCTTGCGCAACAAGGTCAGATCGGTTGCTGGATCGGCGGTCTTGGCATTGGCGTATGAGCCGAGCAGCCGGCGTACCCGGCGCGTCGCGAACCATGACTTGGGCCATATCGCCGCATTGGCTTCGCGCCAATCGTGTTCAAGGTCATCGAGTGGAATCCTCGGCACGACATCGGGCGGATAGGCCACCGAGAGGTCGGCTTCGCTTTGGCGGTAGCTACTGATGGCCGTTTCTAAGTCGGCGACGGCGCGCGTTAGCGTCGCAAAGTTCTTGTGTAGGATAATCGTATGGTCCGAGCCGGACGTCGCGACGACATCCCGCGCCAGATCGGCAAAGTAGCCCAATCCATCGCATCGGGAGTCTTGCACGCCGGCCAGACCAAGCCGGCTACTGACGGCGGCAAGTGCGGTCTGCGTAGCTGAAGCAGCTTGGCCGAGCGCGCGTGCCGCGGCCAGCAGTTTCTCCTGCCAAGCACTGGACCACTCCTCCACATGCACGAGCCGCAGTACTGGGCGAACCTTGACCGCCGCATAGGTCATGCCCAGTTTCGCGGCGAGTTGCTGTAGGCCAGCGTAGCCAGCCGCGTCGTGTTCGTCTTGTCGAGACCAGGCCAGCGAAGGCGCGTGTTCGTTGTGACCCTGCATCGCGATACCCATAGCGGTATAGGGCGTCAATCCATTAGGTGCCTGGTGATGCAGAGCCGCGACATAGGCGTTTAGCTCATCGCGACGGAGTTCGAGCCGCTCGTTCAACTTGACCCATTGCGACGCGCCAAGGTTTGCACGATTTTCCCACGAGCGCTTCAGTTGGTCGAAGAAGTGCTTGCGGTCCGCCTTGTTTGAATGAAGCTCCAGGCAATGGTCGCCGAGGCCATGCTCACGCAGGCGCCGGTAGACCACGTCTAGGGCCGCAGTCTTCTCTGCAACGAACAAAACGGTCTTGCTCGCTGCGAGGCAGGTAGCGATCATGTTAGCGATGGTCTGGCTTTTGCCGGTTCCAGGTGGTCCGACGATGACAAAATCGCGGCCTTGCACTGCGGCCAGGCTGGCAGCGATCTGCGAGGAATCGGCTGGCAATGGCATAATTATATCTGCGGAGGCATAGTTCCGGTCGATGTCGTTTTCATCCGGGAATGGCTGGTCAGCGCCGTCGAATGCCTTTTCCGGATTATCGATCAGGTGCTTGACGACACGGTTGCGGCGTAGGCTGTCCGTCCGGTCCGTCAGATCCTTCCACATCAAGTATTTGGCAAAGGAGAACGTCGACAGGGCGAGGTCGTCGGCAACCTCGAAGCCGGGCACATCGCGCACCGAACGGCGCATCAACTCCAACACCTGCAGAACGTCGATGCCTTTGCCGTCTACTGGCAGACCTTCCCGGAAATCCGGCAAGTTTAGATCGAACTCGCGCTTTACGAACTGTAGGAGCGTAGCGTTGAGCCTAGGCTCGTCTTCGTGAAATCTAAGCCGAAACCGATCCGAGACACCAGACCGCTCGAGCTTGACAGGCAGCAGCAAGATCGGCGCGCGATAGACACGCTCATCCGTGGGCAATTTTTTCCATCTTAGTGAGCCAATGGCAAGGTATAGCGTATTGGTCCCACCTTCGGTGATGTCGCTTTTGGCTTGCCGAAAGAGGTCGGTCAGGCGTGCGAACAGCTCCTTAGGCTCAAGCATCGAGGAGAGTTCGTCGCGAAGCAACGCTTCTGCCGCAAAGCTACGTTGCAGATCTTGCCCGCGCCGGTCCCGGTGCAGCTCTGCGTCTCGCTCGCCCAGAGGATTCTGCTCGGGCAACGAAATCAGCTTGATTGCGGCGTTTTCGGCGAGCCGATCTTCCAAAAAGGCAACGTCCGGGCAGAGAAACGATACGGCCCGCTTGCTGTCTGAAAAGTTCAAAAGCCGGTTGCGCAGTGAAAGGTCGAGCAGCCGGGTCTGCCAACGTTCTATGCGGCCGGCTGCTGTGCTCGGCTTTTGACTGACGTGATCGGCCGGCATCGGAAAATCCGGCTCGGCCGGCAAAGGGATGCCGGTGGGCTCGTCATTGTTGGCATCATTGGCAGGTTCGGCAGCTTCATGTGAGGCTAGTGGTGTGATGCCTGACGACCGCGAGCGTGCGATATCTACTGCAGAAACGAAACGGTCTGCCGCGTTTTCCTCGAGCTTCGCCTCGGCCGTCTGTTTTGCCTGTTCGAACAACATTGCCGGTCGATGCGTGATGCCGGTGGTCTCGAACACAATCAGCTCGCGCGCGGCGATCGCCTTGCGGATTTCAATGATGTCGGTCTCAACCGTCTTTGGAAGGGTCCGCTTTAAAAGCCAGACACCAGCCAAGGCATGGCCATCGAGAAGGACGGTGACCGCGTTCAGGCCGGCCGCTTCCAGTGCGGCCGCGAAAAGTAGGGTGGTATCCAGGCAGGTCGCAATGCAATCTTGGAGGATCTTGCTCGGTCCGCGGATTTTCTGACCACGAGCTTCAAAGCTTGCGGGCGGCTGCGCGTAGTTAAGGCCGAGCCCAGCAATGGCAGAATAAACCGCGGCGGCTAGCATGTAGGCCCGCTTGGGATTGTTGCTCTGATAACCGTCAAGGGCCGATGAGTGACCGTGTTCGGATAGGCGCTCGGCGGCGGAACGCAATATTCGGTAGATTGCGGGCTCATTGGGCATGACGAAGGCCGGTAGCAACTGGGCCATATCCGATACTCCGCCCCATTCATCCCGCGCCAACAGTCGGACCGGCACTATTGTCTCGGCGAGGACGTGGTCCCCCCTTACAAGCCGCAGCTTAATGTCACCGCGTTCTGCCTCATCCAGTCTGGCAAGGTAGGCGGCATCGAGGTCGATGCGACGATCAGACAGGGTGAGGCCTTCTCCCGCTAGAATGCGGTCGAAGGCCCAAGTCTTCGATCTTAGAAAAGCGGGGCTGGAGGTAAGCTCCAAGCGCGCATTTTCGATTGAGACTGCCGTCGAGTTATCGACACGAATGGAGCGGATCACCGGAATGGAGTTCTGGTGCGATGCGAAGGTGAATGTTGAGGCGAGATCAACGGCGATGGTGACGTTTCCGTCGTGCCCCCGCGGGGCTTCGTCTGCTGATTGGATCTCGCTCATTTTCCGGTCCAAAATTAAAGTTGCTAACTCAGGTATTCCAATATTGCGGCCTTGCTCGCAAGAGCCGTTCTACTTTAAGTATTTGCGAAATAACCACACGTCGCATTAGAAACCGGATTCATTGGGCACTGATAAGGTCTTCAGAGCAAGTTAAGCCATGCGTTTCACGTTCATCCACGCGGCCGATCTTCACATCGACAGCCCGTTCGCAGGTCTGCGACTAAAGGATAAGGACGTCGCTCGGCGCTTCGCAGATGCTGGCCGCAGGGCGGTCCTGGCCCTAGTCGAGGAGGCGGTCGCCAGCAAGGCGGCTTTTCTCTTAATTGCCGGAGACGTTTTCGACGGAGACTGGAAAGACGTTACAACAGGATTGTTTTTCGTGCGCGCCATCAGCGCCTTGCATCGCGCGGGTATTCCCACCTTTATTGCTAAGGGCAACCACGATGCTGATAGCCTGATGTCGCGCGATCTCCCTTATCCCGACTCGGTGAATGTCTTTCCGTCTGACAGGGCGACGAGCGCGACGCTAGATGCGTATCGCGTGGCGTTGCATGGTCGCAGCTTTCCAAATCGCCTTACCGGGGAATTCGTCGAGACTTATCCCGCCCGGCACGATGGCTGGCTAAACATTGGCGTGTTGCATACGTCGCTCGACGGAACCCGCGGTCACGACGGTTATGCACCATGTACCGCCGATGATCTTAGGCGTTTTGGCTACGACTATTGGGCGTTGGGGCACGTCCACGCCGCGGAGATTGTCAGCCGCGATCCATGGATTGTATTTCCCGGCAATTTGCAGGGACGCAACGTCCGCGAAACCGGTGCTAAGGGAGCTATGCGGGTCACCGTTGAGGATGGCCGTATTGTCGATGTCAGCCCATTTGCGCTGGACGGTGCGCGCTGGGCGCACTTGGCGATCAACATATCGGACACCAGTCACGAGGAAGACATTGTAGCGCGCATCACGACCACGCTTGCCGGCGCGCATCATCAGGCCGAAGGCCGTCCATTGGCGGTGCGGGTGACGCTGGTCGGCGCCACGCAGCTACACAATCAGCTAGTTGCGCGACGCGAAACATTTGAGGACGATATTCGCGCTCGTGCTCTTCAACTTGCCGACGATTGCTGGATCGAGCAGCTGAAGATCAAGACCACTCCTCCGCCGCGGCCGGTCGCTGCATTATCATCGATTGAAAGCCTTGATCTCGACCAGTTGCTAGCCACTGCGACGGAAGATCCTGAATTTTCGCTATTGCTGGCCGAACTGATCGAAACGATCAAAGCCAGATTACCGATAGAGCTGCACGATGACTTGCTGGCTGCGGATTTGCTTAAGTCGCTGACGAGCGAAGCTCGTGCGCTGCTTACCGGGGCGTTATCGTGAGAATCGAGCGTCTCCATCTCGAACGTTATGGCATTTTTACTGACCGCAGTCTGGCATTCCGTCCAGAGGCGGCTTTGCACGTGGTGCTCGGCCCCAACGAAGGCGGCAAGACCTCGGCGCTGTGGGCGATAGCCGACCTGCTGTTCGGATTTAGCGCCCGCACTGATTATGATTTCCGGCACGAAAGCAAGAGCTTGCGGATCGGCGGCGCCTTCCGCCATTCCGACGGCAGGCTGATCGCGACGCGACGTCGCAAGGGCAACAAGAACACGTTAATCGGCGACGACGATCAGGCCTTACCCGATGACACGCTAGCGCCTTTACTCGGGAATCTATCGCGCGATGCCTTCAGTCGCGAGTTCGGCCTCACAGCGCAGGCGCTTCGCGACGGCGGCGCAGACCTGCTCAACGCCGGTGGGCGCCTCGCCGAGACCCTCGCAGCCAGTTCGGCAGGCATGACCGCCTTGTCGCGGGTCAGGGAGAGGCTGCAGAGTGAGGCCGAGGATCTTTTCACGGCAAGAAAATCAGCAGGCAAGCTATTTTATCAGGTAGCCGATCGTCGCGACAACGCCGATAAGGCATTGCGCGACGCCATCGTCACCCGCGAGTCGGTACAGGATCTTGAAGCGGCGGTGCAGGAGGCGCGCGCCAATCTCGAGGCGCTCAATGCCGAGCACGCCCACAGCGGCAGTACATTGGCCCGCTGGCAACGGACGCTGCGCGTGCGCTCAAAGTTGGCGCGGCTTGACGGGATCGCGGCAGAACTCGCCGACCTCGCCGATCTACCGGCGGTTCCACCGCAGACCCTTTCCGCTTGGCGTGCCGCGCTCGATACAGATGCCGGATTGATGCATGACATAACGGCCCTCGACTCTGCGGACGCATTGGAGGCTGCTGAGATCGCCGCCATGAAGGTCGATGATGGCGTGCTGGCAGAAGCAACCGTGATCGACGCTTTGCGCGAGCGACTAGGGGCAGTGCGCAAGGCGATCGACGATCTGCCGCGCCGCCGCCAATCGCGCGATGACGCGGAGCGATCGCTCGAGGATGCGGCACGAAGACTAGGAATGGGCTCGCACGACATCCTATTGGAGCGACTTCCCACCGATGCCGCGCTGGCGCGGGTGCGTGACTGTATAGGCCAACTCGATCGCGCGGAACAAGCGTTGGCGGAAGCTGAAACGCGGCAGGCACGAGCCCAAAGCGAACACGACGCGTTGGCCGTCGAGGAAGGCGGGCAAGAGGCCATAGTCGACGTCCAATACATAAAGCAGCGCTTTGAAGCGCTAGGCGACATTCCCGCCCAGGCAGATCGTCACCGGCGTGACACGGTGGCATTAAAAGCCGACACTCAGGGATTGGAGTCGGCCGTGGCGGCAATTGATCCCGCACCCGGCGGTCTGGATCAGTTGCGCGCGCTGCCGCTACCCGATCGCGCCATAATTGCAAAATTCGCCCAGGCCATTGAGGTCGGTGACAATGAGATTAAGCGTCTAGGTGACGCGCTCGCCACAAGCGATGAATTGCTTGGGACCACCGAAGCCGAGCTTGCGCGCTTACGCGGTGGAGGCGAGGTTCCGAATCGAACCGATCTGATGAAAGCACGGCAGCAGCGCGACACCCAACTTGGCGCGTTAGGCGCGGTGCTGGATAGCGATGCTCGGGGGCGACTTCTGCGATTTTCCGAGGTTTCGCAGTCCTCAAAAGCGATTGACGGCATCACCGATCTCTTGCTTGCCGATACCGAACGAGCTACGCGGCACGAAGATGCGTTGCAGCGTCTCGTCGCGCTTCGCGCGACGTGCGATCGTGACGCCAAGAAGTTGCAAGGCTTGCAGGCACGGCTGGCGGAAGTCGCCGCCGCTTGGACCACGCTCTGGGCCCCTGCTCGCCTTGCTCCGCGTAGCCCTGCGGAGATGCTACTGTGGCGGGGTAAAGTCGAGGACATTCTGACCGGGCTCGGCAAGATGGAAGCCCAGAGAGCGAATCTCGGCGCGCTGGCCGCCAGCCTCGAATCCGGCAAGGTCGCATGCATCACCTTTCTCAGAAGCGTTGGCCGGGTCCCCGATGCCACCCTGCCGGTTGACAACTTGTATCGCGAGGCCAAAGCACGTGTTGATGAATTGCAGGCGCTGTGGGCCGAGGCCAAAGCCCGTGCTGCTACCCTGCAGCGTGTCGCACGCGACTTATCCGAAGCAGTTGCGGCCGTTGGCAAAGCGCATGCAACGCTGACTGCACAGCGCCTGGCCTGGCCCGAAGCCGTGGATGGCATCGGACTTCCTGATACGGCCGGCGCGCCGGAAGCTGAGGCGGCACTCGCGGTGTGGCAATCGGTAGCTCTGCCCAAAGCCAACCGTGAGAGCGAAAGCCATCGCGTGGAGACAATTGAAGCCGATTTGAAAGACTTCGATGCCGATGTGTTCGGGATAATTGATCGCGTCGCTCCGCAGTACAAGAGCACATCCGCCCAGGAATCATTGGCTCGGCTGTCGGCGGCTTTGGCGGAGGCACGCACGGCCAGTGAATCGTGCCGGCGGTTGCGGCGCAATGCGAACCAACGTGCGGCGACGCGCAATACGCTGATCGCGCAGCGACAGGTGGCGAGTACTTTGCTCGACGAAGCCGGTAGGGCATTTGGCGTCGGTCGTCATGATTTACCTGCTTCGATTACGCTTATGGCGGCCCAACACCTACTGGAAGGCGAGCGCGTGATCCTGGAACGCGATCTGGACGAGATCGCCGATGGCCGCACTGAAGCTGCGCTGCGGCGGGAGCGTGAGGGGATCGATCTCGATTTGCTTCCCAGCAACATCGCGCGCGAGGAAGTGCGGCAAACACAGCTGTTGCGTGATATCGCTGAAGCATCCGCCAACCATCAGGAAAGGAAAAATCGGCTTGAGGTGCTGCTAAAGGGTCGCAATGCGCCCGCTTTGGCAACCGAGCGCGCCGAGGCGGGCGCCGAATTGCTGTCAATCGCCGAGCGCTGGTTGGTACGAGCCGCGGCGTCACGACTCGCTTCGCGGACGATCGAGAGGCATCGCGCCATGGTGCAGGATCCGCTCATCGCGCGCGCTAGCGTTTTATTCGGGATGGCGACCAATGAGACCTTTACCGGTCTCGTGATCGACTATGGCGACGATGATCAGCCGGTTCTGGTCGCGAAACGGCATACTGGTGAACAGGTGGCGGTGGCCGGCCTTAGCGAAGGTACCCGCGACCAATTATTCTTGGCTTTGCGCCTTGCGCTGCTGGAGCGCCGTACCTCAGAGCCGATCCCGTTCATCGGCGACGATCTACTGTCAAGTTTCGACGAGAACCGCACGTCAGCGATGCTGCGGCTTCTAGTGGCTGCTGGACAGCAGCAACAGATCATCTTGTTCACTCATCACCGCCACGTGGTCGATCTCGCGCGCTCGGTGAACGAGCATTTGATCGAGGTGATTGATCTGTGAATTGCTACAATTGCAATGGGTCTTGCGGTGGCTCCTGTCTCAGCCGCTGGACGACTTGTTCCATGACAGCGAATATGTGATGACAAATCAGGGCAGATAACTTCTGCTATTGGTTCACCAGAATTGAAACATGCTCATGTAGAGAGTCCTCGAGTGCTTTCTGTACTTTGCTCGGAGACTGTCTGCGCTTGAGCTGTTTCGCGGAGCACACTTTGGATCGACAACATAGCACGCCTATTCTTCTCACCGCAGAGGGACACTCGGTTGCTCTTAAGCCTCTCCCGCAGCAAGGGCCTGCGGCCGCGTTGCTTGAGGCTGAAATACAGGAATTGGTCCATTCTTACCCGGCGGCCCTGCCGATCGCCGAAATTGACCCTATGTTTGTCGGTGCAATTAGCGTTTGTCGCGAGATGCAGTTTGGCCGGGCGGGACGCGTCGACAATTTCCTCATCACTCCCTCGGGCCTGCCAGTGCTGGTCGAATGTAAGCTGTGGCGCAATCCCGAAGCGCGGCGCGAGGTGATCGGCCAAATCCTCGACTATGCCAAGGTGCTCAGTCGATGGTCTTTCTCTGACCTTCAGCGAGAAGTGGGGCGCCGCACCGGCATGGGACCGGACGCACTTCTTAATCTCGTCCGTGAAGTCGCGCCTGGTGTTAACGAGATCCAATTCATTGACGCTGTCACGGCCAACCTGCGCCGCGGCCGGTTTCTGTTGCTGATCCTCGGTGATGGGGTGCGCGAAGATGTCGAGGCCATCGCAAGTTATCTGCAGATCCATGCCGGATTGCACTTCACCTTTGGCCTAGTCGAATTTCCAATTTACCGTCTGCCCAACGGAGAGCGTTTGGTTGCTCCCCGCGTGGTTGCCCGGACGACGTCCATTTTGCGGAATGTCGTTGCCGCGCCGGAAGGCTTTGTCTTGCAGGATCCGAACGAAGCCGCGGCTGAAGAAGATGCAGAGGTCGATCCTGACCGCGCCGCCTTGGCCGCCGCGCAACAGGCGTTCTGGAAGGAGTTTTTGGATTCCCATTTGCGCCTGGACGATCGTAGCCAGAGCGTTCCCAAACCTGCACGTCAGGGCTACCTCGCGTTCATGATGCCAGCACCTCAGGGCAGCAGCTGGCTCACCGTCTACCGAGACCTGCACAAAGGGGAGGTCGGCGTCTTCCTTTCGGCTAGCCAGAACAGCCCCGGTGAAACAGCTATGAATGAAATCGTCGCCGATTGGGACGAAATCAAACTCGCTTTGAACGGCACTGCACGCCTCACGGATGACCCGTATAGCCGCAAGCGGATCATTGATTCTAGGACAGTAGGGGATTTGAAAGATGCCGCCCTTCGAAAGGAAGCCTTTGATTGGTTGGCGGAGCGGGTGAATACCTTTGTAAACGTCCTGCGCCCGAGGATACGCGATGTGGTCGCAGATGGAGAGCGACGCGCCGACTAGTGCGCACCGACGTTGAAAGCGTGGCGTTCCGCCAATCCAAAAATCTCCGCTATCCGTATAAAGATTTTAGTGGCACGAAAGAAACACGCCAAGCTCGTTTCAACATTCTCCGATATCCATAAGGTCCAGTATGCGGCGGCACCGCGCCTGGCTCTCCAATCACGCGGTTTCTTCCATAACAACGCATACGCGAATGCTGCTCGTCAAAAATGCTTGGCAGCAAGAAGCCCGAGCAGAACTGTGCCCGAGACGGCGGATACTGCGACCATATTAATCAGGTTTCGCGTGGCCACCGATAGCATCGATGCCGAGGAGGACGGCAACGAGTGCGCTTTTGATTTCTTGCGTTTTGGCCTTTGTGGCGTTGTTTTTGTACGTTTTGGCCTTTGTGGCGTTGTTTTTGTAGGCATTGCATTCCCGAGATGGCGGGCCAGGCCGCTATGCGGCCTGACCCTGACGCTTCCCTGTCGAGATTTGTCCCGATCTGCAGCCACCATTGCATGCTCGCGGACGAGAAAGCTTAAGGGGTCTGGTAAACCAAAGCGGACCGGAGCTGATGGTTTATGAATTCGCGATGTCTCTATCGCGCGGAAAGGAGAGCCAGGTCTTTGCAGTATCGTTGACTATATCAACCGGGACCTGTTCAAGGCAGCGTGCAACCGTGCGCCGGTACCGCACGCTGACACGCCACCTCGTCTATCCGGCCAATCGCCGTGATCGCGGCCTGAGCGCATACGAGGTTCTGCCTCTCTGGGCCGACGTTCCCGCAAGGCCGGCCTATAGGTGTAGTCCCACTCGCTTACAGCGTGTCATCGGCGGGGATTTGGCGCTGTGTATGTTTGATTTTGGCTCGCCGCGAAACAACGCAGTGATCAGCATCACGGCGGCAATTGGGGGTAGACCGGACATCCGCGAAGTCAGACGAAAACCGACGCGATTGACCGTGCGAGCCCTGCGACAAAGGCGGCCTTGGGCTGCTGAGCGATCCGGTGGGCCGTAACAGGGTGAAGCCCGAGCAGGCCTCGAAAGTTCTAATGCGGATGCCGACCCTCCGGTCATTTGGGGAAGGCCGCACGTGTGGGGAAGCAATCGACACGCGCACCCACGCGATCCGCCGGGGTAGTGGGTACGGCACGTCGGTAGGGTAGTTCGTAGTTACAGGGGGAGACCCGTCGCGGACGAGGGTAGCGGCCTCAGCATCGCATCAGGCGGTGGTCACGGCGGGAGTCGGACGGGGCA
>WNGR01014922.1_pt1 | contig 15528 bp, 13 predicted proteins | sample 5407581 | NCBI WGS metagenome assembly WNGR01 (sample SAMN13153383, study PRJNA577476) | soil metagenome | isolation source: 80 cm soil or saprolite under Garry oak tree replicate 2 | place: USA:California | collected 2016-06-15
TGCACGGCTCCGCTCCACCGCTCGCAGGGAAAGGCGTCGCCAACCCGATGGCGGCGGTGCTCACCGGCGCGTTGATGTTCGAGCAGCTGGGCCACGCCCCCGCCGCGCGGGACCTGGAGCGCGCCGTCAAAGAGACGCTGGCGGCGGGAATACGGACCCCGGATCTCGGCGGCAGCGCGCGCACCGGCGACGTGGCGGACGCGATCGCCCAGCGCCTCTCTTAGGACCCGAGCATGACCATGACCCGTACGCGCCACCTGACGCTGGTCACCCTGCTCCTTACCATGACAAGAGCGGCCGATTCGCAGCAGCCTCCCCGTCCCACCACGCTGGCGCACCGCTCGACGGTGTACGCACCGCACGGCATGATCGCCACGAGCCAGCCGCTCGCCACCGCCGCCGGCCTCGCCGTGCTGGAGCGCGGCGGCAACGCCGTCGACGCGGCGGTCACGGCCGCCGCGGTGCTGAACGTGGTGGAGCCGCCGATGACCGGCATCGGCGGAGACATGTTCGCCATCGTGTGGTCTGCCAAGGACCGCAAGCTGTACGGACTCAATGCCAGCGGTCGCGCGGGGAGCCTCATGACGCGCGACGCGCTGCTCGCGAAGGGGCACGCCACGATGCCGCAGCAAAGCGTCGAGGACGTGACGGTCCCGGGAGCGCTGTCGGGATGGGACGCGCTGCTCAGTCGCTTCGGGACCGTCACGCTGGCGCAGGCCCTCGCCCCGGCCATCGGTTACGCCGAGCAGGGCTTTCCGGTCACCCCGATCATCAGCGCCGAGTGGGGCGCCGAGGTCGCCCGGCTGCGGCAGGACGAGGGTGCGCGCGCGACCTATCTCGTGGAAGGGGACCGGGCCCCGCGGCCCGGCGAATGGTTCCGTAACCCCGACCTCGCGGGCACCCTGCGGCTCATCGCCAGGCAGGGGATCGGCGCGTTGTACGGCGGTGAGCTCGGCCGCCGCATCGCGGAGCGCGTGCGCGCGCTGGGCGGCTACCTCACGCTCGACGACTTCCAGAAGCACCGGCCGGAATGGGTCGAGCCGATCGCCGTGACGTTCACGGGTTATCGCGTGTGGGAGCTCCCGCCCAACAGCCAGGGCGTCGCGGCGCTCGAGATGCTCAAGATCCTGGAGCCGTTCGACCTGAAGGGGTTGGGTCACAACAGCGCCGCGTACCTTCACCTCTTGATCGAGGCGAAGCAGCTGGCATACGCCGACATCGCGCGCTATGCAGGAGAGCCCGCGGCGATGACCGTGCCGCCGGGAAGCCTGCTCACCGATGCGTACGCCGCGTCGCGTCGCGCGCTCATCGATCCCGCCCGCGCCACAGACCGCCCCGCCCCTGGGAAGCCATTGACCGCGAGCGAGACGATCTACCTCACCGTCGCCGACTCGAGCGGCAACATCGTGTCGTTCATCAACTCGCTGTACGATGCGTTCGGCTCCAGTGTAGTCGTGCCGGGCACCGGGTTCGCGCTGCAGGACCGCGGCGCGGGATTCACGCTCGAGCCGGGGCTGCCGAATACGGTCGCCCCGGGGAAGCGGCCGTTCCACACCATCATCCCCGCGTTCGTCACGCAGCCCGACGGCGCGGGCGGAGACGCCCCGTGGCTCAGCTTCGGGGTCATGGGCGGCTCGATGCAGCCGCAGGGCCACGTGCAGCTGCTGCTCAACCTCATCGTGTTCGGAATGGACCTTCAGGACGCGATCGATGCCCCCCGCTTCCGGCACCTAGAGGGGCGGCGCGTCGCGCTGGAGGCGCCGATCACCGATGCAGTGCGACGTGCGCTCGCCGCGCTGGGCCACGAGGTGACGTCCGAGGCCGCCGCCTTCGGCGGAGCCCAGGCGATCATGCGGCTGCCGCGGGGTTACGCCGGCGGCTCGGATCCCCGAAAGGACGGCATGGCCGCCGGGTACTGAGCGCGGTCCGGCGCCCCTGCTTCGTGCCGCCCCCTTGCCGGCCGGCACATTTCGGTGCACTTCTTGCAGCCGGGTCCGATCGATGCCACCGCTGCGCCTCGCCAACGTGCTCCAGACAGCGCTCCCGCCGCTCTCGGCCACCAGCCGAGCCGTCGTCAGCGCTCTCGCGTGCTGCAACGGCCATGCGTCATCGGCGGGCGAGATCGCTGCCTGGGTCGGGCTGCGGGACCGCCATCAGCTCGCCCGCGGCTTGCGGCGCGACGGCCTGCCTCCGCTCGAGCAGCTGGCCGGATGGGCCCGGGTGCTGTACTGGGTGCTCGAGGCGGAATCGGGCGACCGCTCCCTGCTCGAGCTAGGTCCGGCACGCCGGGCTCGCGGCGATGCTGGCGCGATTTCGGGAACGCTGCCGGGATCGCTTTTTGAGCCCCCGGCCGCGCGCCGCGACGCCGACCCGCCCAGTCGCCGATGCGGCAGGGGCGCGCGAACGGCTGAGCTGGGCGCGGTACGAGCCCGGCTGGGCAGAACCCCGGCGCTCGAGCACCGGACATCCCGCTGCCGTTCTCTCGGAGCGGCTGCCCGTCGCCGGCAGCCCGTTCGACGTGGCCATCGCGGCGGACGGCACGGCCTATCTCACGCGCGTGCGCGCGGCGGCAGTCGAGTGCCTCGCGCTCACACCGTTCCGCGTCACCGGCTCCATCGCCACCGGGAGCGCTCCCACGGTAATCGTCTTGAGCTCGTCCAGCCCCCGAGCGTACGTGACCAATCAGTTCACGGAAGAGGTCGCGCTCATTGACCTCTCCCGGCTGCAGCAGACCGGGACCATTCCCGTCCGAGGACACCCGCTCGGCGCGGTGCTTTCGCCCGACGGCCGCAAGCTGTACGTGGTGACCAACCTGGACCGGCTGTGCGCGATCTCGATCGATGCGGGTCGCGTCGTCGCGTCAATCCCGGTCGCGCAGGTGTGCACCGGGCTCGCCGTGCATCCCTCCGGTCGCTGGGTGTACGTCTCCACATGGAAGGTGGGGCTCATCCTGGAGCTGGACACGCGGACGCTGCAGATAACCCGTCGCTTCACGGTGGGTGGGGTCGTACAGGACGTGGTCGTGTCCGCCGACGGCCTGATGCTGTACGCCGCGAATGAGGCGGGATGGCTCGATGCCATCCACCTGCCCACGGGTCGCCAACTGGCTAAGGTGCAGTTCGGCACCGCCGCGCTCAGCCTCGCGGTCAGCCCCGACGAGGCCGTGATCTACGTGGGCTTGCTGTTTGCGGGGCGGGTCGTGCAGCTCGACCGTCCCACCCTGCGCGTCTTCGGCAGTCTGGACACGGGAGGCAAGCCACGGCGCATCGCCTTCGATGCCACCGGGTGGACCGCGGTGATTGCCAACGAGGCCGGCTGGGTGGACCTTGTCCGGTAAGGGGCCTCACATGCTACGTCGTCTTGCCTTGGTGGGTGTGCCTTCCCTTGTCTTCGCCGCCTGCAACTCCCCGACGGCGAACGATCAGCTCAGCTCGTTGCTCGCGTCCTCGGCGCGCTGCGAGCGGCCGCCCGTGGGCGCCGCGCCGAGCGGCCGCGGCCACCCCGCTCTCAGCGGCCACACGACGATGCCCCTTGCGGGCATGCCCTTCGCGGTCGCGGTATCAGGGAAGGGCGTCGTCTACATCACGCAAGGCCTCGCGGGATCTGCGGTACGCGCCGACCTTCCGTCCACTCTGCTCTCGGCATCGTTCGCCGTCGGGGACCTCCCGTCGCAGGTTCGCATCCATCCCAACGGCAGGACGGCGTACGTCAGCAACCAGGACGCCCGGACGGTCACCTACGTCGACGTGGCGTCCAACCAGGCCTTCGCCACGGTCGCTGTGCCCGCCGGGAGCATCCTCAGCACCGGACTGTCGCTGGAGGGCGACCGCCTCTACGCGCTGACCGATTACTTCGGGATCTACGTCATCAACACCGACACGCGCCAGCTGATCGACTCGATCCCCGCCAGCGCCACGGGACGCCTGCTCACCGGCGTGGCGTTCCATCCCTTCGCACCCTGCATGTACATCGCGGCCCGGGACGAAGGGACCATCAGCACGGTGGATCTGCGCAACGACAGCATCATCCACACCGACACCGTGACTGGCGCGCGGATCCAGAACGTCGCCGTGTCTTTGGACGGCGGCCAGCTGTTCGCGACGGACATCCAGCGCAGCAAGCTGCTGGTGCGCGACCTCGAGACCGAGGGCTCGAACTTCCTCGAGTACGCGATCGGGAGCGGGCGGGTCCGTAACGCGTTCGACGTCGCCGTCACACCCGATAACACGCAGGTGTACGTGAGCACGCTGGCCGACGGCAAGGTGTACGTGCTCGACCGGGTGACGCGCGCGGTGCTCGATTCGATCGTGACGGGAGGGAGCGCCCGGTACATCGGCTTCAACCGGACGGGGACGCACGCGGTCATCGCCAACGAGATGGGGTGGGTGGACTTCGTGTATGACGATCCGTACGCGGCGTCGCCCGTGTGTCTCAAGCCTCCGGTCGGCCCGGCCCCTAGAGGGCTCGGTCATCCCGGTCTCGCCTCGGTGGACTCGGTGGCGCTGGACGGCACGCCGTTCGCCGTCGCCGTCTCCCCTTCGGGTGTGGTGTATGTCACCCAGTCGCTGGCCGCCTCTGCGGTGCGCGCGGACCTCCCCTCGGCCACGTTCTCGGCGCCGTTCCCGGTAGGGTACCTGCCGTCGCAGGTCCGCATGAGCCCCGACGGTCGGACGGCGTACGTGAGCAACCAGGACGACGGCACCGTCACGTTCATCAACGTGGCGACCAATCAGGCATTCGGCACCGCCACCGTGCCCGGAGGCAGCATCCTCACGACCGGCCTGTCGCCGGACGGCAGCCGGCTGTACGCGCTCACCGACTACTATGGCGTGTACGTGATCGAGACGGGCACCCGCCAGGTCGTGGCACAGATCCCGGCCGCCGGCACGATCCTCGCGGGTGTGGCATTCCATCCGTTTGCGCCGTGTATGTACGTCGCGGCGCGAGACGAGGGAACGATCCGCACCGTGGACCTGCGCAACAACAGGATCGTCCACACGGACGCCGTCAGGGGCGCTCGCATCCAGAACGTCGCCGTGTCGCGCGACGGCTCTCTCCTGTTCGCCACCGACATCGAGCGCAGCAAGCTCCTAGTGCGGGACCTGCCGACGGGCGGCGCGACGTTCCTCGAGTACTCGGTCGGCACTCCGCAGCGCCGCAACGCCTTCGATGTCGCCGTCACACCGGACAACGCCCAGGTGTACGTGAGCACCCTGGCGGACGGCAAGGTGTACGTGTTCGACCGTACGACGCGCGTGCTGCGCGATTCCGTTCGGACCGGAGGCAACGCCCGCTACATCGGGTTCAGCGCGAGCGGCACGCTCGCCATTGTCGCGAACGAGATGGGCTGGGTCAGCTTCATCCACTGAGCCGTTGAGCGCTCGGCGCAGCGGGAGGGACGGCGCATATCCGTCTCTCCCGCTTCGTGTTACCGGCCTACCGCGTAGCGGCCCTGGCGCCCATATTCCGCGGTCTGAGAGTACTCACGCGGAGCTTCCCCCATGAAAACCCAGGGTTCCCATAAAGACGTCGTCTTCCTCTCCGGCGTCCGCACGGGCTTCGGCTCGTTCGGCGGCTCGCTCAAGGACCTCTCGGCGAACGAGCTTGGCGCGGTGGCGGCGAAGCATGCATTGGAGCGCTCTGCCGTGCCGGCGGCCGAGGTGGGCCACACCGTCTTCGGCAACGCGCTCCAGACCTCGGCGGATGCGATCTACTGCGCCCGCCACATCGGTCTCAAGGCGGGCCTCCCGATCGAGGTGCCCGCCGTGACGGTCAACCGGCTGTGCGGCTCGGGCTTCGAGGCGATCACGCAGGGCGCGCAGCTCATCCTGTTGGGCGAGGCCAACGCGGTGCTCGCGGGCGGCACGGAGTCCATGAGCCAGGCCCCCCATGTCGTGCGCGGCGCCCGGTGGGGGTTGCGGCTCGGCCCCGCCGCTCCCCTCGAAGACCTCTTGTGGGAGGCGCTCAAGGACCCACAGTGCGGACTCTCCATGGCCGAGACGGCGGAAAACCTGGCCGAGCGCTACAAGCTCACCCGCCAGGAAGTGGACGAGGTCGCGCTCGCATCGCAGCAGCGCGCCAAGCAAGCGTGGGATGCCTGTGTCTTCCAGGACGAGGTGGTCGGGGTCCCCATCAAGCAGAAGGGGCAGACCGTCGAGTACCGCAAGGACGAGCACATGCGACCGGACACCACGCTGCAGGTATTGCTCGGCCTCAAGCCCTACTTCAAGAAGGATGGGCTCGTCACCGCCGGCAACGCGTCCGGGATCGTGGACGGCGCGGCGGCCACGGTGATCGCGGGCGAGGATTTCGCGCGGACCCACGGCTTGAAGCCCCTGGGCCGGCTGGTGGCGTGGGCCGTGGCGGGGGTCGAGCCCAAGTACATGGGCATCGGCCCGGCGCCCGCGGCCCGCAAAGCGCTCCAGAAGGCTGGGATGAAGCTCGAGCAGCTCGATCTCGTCGAGGTGAACGAGGCGTTTGCGCCGCAGTACCTCGCCGTCGAGAAGGAGTTGGGGCTCGACCGCGCCAAGACCAACGTGGACGGCGGTGCCGTCGCGATCGGCCACCCGCTCGCTGCAACCGGCACGCGCATCACGATCCACCTGCTCCACGCCCTGCGGCGCCGGCGGCAGCGTTTCGGCCTGGGCTCCGCCTGCATTGGAGGCGGCCAGGGAGCGGCGGTGATCGTGGAAGCCTTCCCGGCCTGAGGAGGAGCTCTCGATGGACATGATCGTGACCGCCGTCCTCGGCGGGCTGGCGCTGTACCTGTTCGGAGGCCTCAAGGTGCTTCGCGAGTACGAGCGCGCGGTGTACTTCTTTCTGGGCCGCTCGTGGGGCGCGAAGGGGCCGGGCCTCATCTACGTGCCGCCCTTGTTCGCGAAAACGCAGACCGTCAGCCTGCGCGTCGTCGCGATGGACATCCCGCCGCAGGACGTGATCACGCGCGACAACATCTCCATCAAGGTGAACGCGGTCCTGTACATGCTCGTGCGCGATCCCGTCAAGGCCGTGATCGGCGTCGAGAATTACCTGTACGCGACGAGCCAACTCGCCCAGACGACGCTGCGCTCGGTGCTGGGCGAGACCGAGCTCGACGAGCTGCTGATGAGCCGCGAGAAGATCAACAACATCCTCAAGAACATCATCGACAAACGCACCGAGAATTGGGGGATCGAGGTCACGGCGGTAGAGGTGAAGGACGTGGATTTGCCCCCGGAGATGAAGCGCGCCATGGCGCGGCAGGCCGAAGCGGAGCGGGAGCGCCGGGCGAAGATCATCAACGCCGAAGGGGAGCTGCAGGCCTCCGAGAAGCTCGCGCAGGCGGCTCGCATCATCGGCTCGGAGCCCGCCGCCATCCAGCTGCGCTACCTGCAGACCGTGACGGAGATCTCGTCGGAAAACAACTCGACGACGTTCTTCCCGATCCCGATCGACTTGTTGAAAGGATTCTTCGACTTGGTGACGAAGCGGGCGACGCCCCCGGCGCTGCCGGAGCGGACCTCGGGCGAGTCCGTCTCCGCCGCGCCGGCGAAGACCAAGGTCCAGGCCTAGCGATGCCCGCCGAGCTCATCAGCCGCGCGGCGCTCGAGCGGATCATCCAGCGCGCCGCCGAGCTCCAGGCGGCCGAGCGCGACATCGGCGACGGGCTGACGAAGGACGAGGTGCTCGCGCTGGGACAGGACGTCGGTATCCCCCCGCGGTACCTGCAGCAGGCGCTGCTCGAAGAGCAGACGCGCAGCGTCGTGGAGGAGGGGCGGGGCGCCCTCCCCTGGCTGGCGGGACCGACCCGGCTCTCCGCTGCCCGCGTCGCCCCGGGGGATCGCGCCGCGATCTTGAAGGCCCTGGGCGCATGGATGGAGGACGAGGAGCTGCTCCAAGTGAAGCGGCGCCACGCCGACCGCACCAGCTGGGAGCCTAAAGTCGGGGCGTTCGCGTCGATCCAGCGGGCGCTCGGCACCAAGGGAAAGTCATACGCCCTGGCGCGCGCCGCGGAGGTCGCAGGCCAGGTGACCCAGCTAGAGCCCGGCTTCTGTCATGTGCAGCTCGTGGCCAACGTGCAGAACCTGCGTCGAGCACGCCTCATCGGTGCGGGGGCGCTCGCCGCGGCGGCTGGCGCGGCGGTGGCCCTCGGCGCTGTCGTCCCGATCGCGCTGATCTCACCCATCCTGTTCGCCGGGGGAGCGGGGCTCGGGATCGCGGCGATCCTCGTCGCCCGGCGCCACCGTGCCCAGAACGAGCGCATCCAGGTCGGCCTGGAGCAGGTGCTCGATCGCCTCGAGCGCGGCGAGATCCGCCCCGAGCACGCGCTTCCCGGCCCACGGGTCAACCCCCTCGTGCGCATCGCGGAAGAACTGCGAAAGGCCTTCGACACTCCCGGGGCGCGGCCCCGAACCTAGACCACCCGAGCACACGCGGGGCGCAATGACCGAGATCAAGCGGGCAGGCGTGCTGGGCTGCGGTCTGATGGGCAGCGGGATCGCGCAGGTCGCCGCGACCGCGGGCTACGACACGCTGGTGCGGGACGTATCGAAAGAGATCTGGGACCGCGCACGGGCGGGCATCGAGAAGTCGCTCGCGAAGCTCGTGGAAAAGGGGAAGCTTCCGGCCGCGAACCGCGAGGCCGCGCTCAAGCGCCTCAGCTTCACCACGGCGACCGCCGACCTGAAGAGCTGCGACATCGTCATCGAGGCGGTCACGGAGGACCTGGCGCTCAAGAACGCGCTCTTCAAGGAGCTCGACGGCCTGACCGGTCCGGCAACGATCTTCGCGTCCAATACATCCAGCCTCACCATCGCGGCGATGGCGGCCGCGACCCAGCGCGGCGATCGCTTCGTCGGGCTCCACTTCTTCAACCCGGTGCCGCTGATGCCGCTCGTCGAGGTGGTGCGCACCGTGACGACCTCCGAGGAGACGTTCCGTCGCGCCTTCGCGTTTGCGAAGTCCCTCGGCAAGGAAGCCGTCGCAGCGAAGGACAACTCGGGCTTCATCGTGAACCTGCTGCTCGTCCCCTACTTGCTCGACGCCATCCGCGCCGTCGAGCGCGGCGTCGCGAGCGTGCCCGATGTCGACAAAGCCATGCAGCTCGGCTGCGGCTATCCGATGGGCCCGCTCACCTTGCTCGATTTGGTGGGGCTCGACACGACCTACAGGATCGCCGAGATCATGTTCACCGAGTACCGCGAGCAACGCTACGCGCCGCCCCCGCTGCTCAAGCACATGGTGATCGCCGGCCTGAACGGCCGCAAGAGCGGCAAGGGCTTCTACGACTACTCCGTCGATCCGCCCACGCTCGTCGACCTGGGCATCTGACCCGCGCCGCAGCCCTCCACCACCGACCAGAGGACTGGAATGTTCGGATACGACTGGCCCCGTTTCCACGCGGCGGTGAACGATCTCCCTGTTGCGTTGCTCCTGGTGACGGTCCTGTTCGACCTCGCCGCGTGGCGCACGAAACGCTCCTCCCTCGAGGCGGCCGCGCGCTGGACGCTGTGGGCCGGCGTGGCCGGCGGCTGGGTGGCCGTGCTCGCCGGGCTCGAGGCCGAGGACGTCATCGAGCACGGCGAGGCGATCCACGAGCTGATGGAGACGCACGAGACGCTCGCCCTGGTCACGATGGGCATCTTCACCGTCGTGCTGGCGTGGAGGCTGCTCCGCCGCGCTCGGCTGGGCGGCGTGGAGCAGGCGGCGCTGCGTCTCCTCAGCGTCGCGGGGCTGGTCGGTATCGTGTGGACCGGGAGGATCGGCGGGAAGCTCGTGTTCGAGCACGCGGCGGGGATTCCGGCGGCGACGATGGAGACCGAAATGCGCGACCGCGAGGCCGGACATCAGCATCATCCCGGCGAGGCCGAGGAGGACGAACACGAGCATGCGGACTCGCTGGCCGACTCCACGCATCGGCATGGCCCCGGTACGCCGGCGCATAAACACTGATGCGATTGCGGATTGTCGATTGCGGACTGCGGATTGACAATGGGAGGTCATCACGCGGTTGGACGCCTACCTCTCTAATCCGCAATCCGCAATCCGCAATCCGCAATTGGTTTTGTTGTTTTCTGGCCGCCTGCACTCCCGTCACCACGCGACCCGACTTCCTGCCCGACCCGCAGGCCTCCCGGCTCGTGCTCGACGCCCCTCCGGCGCGGGTGACGCCCGAGATCGCGGTGCGACGGATATGTGGAGACGGCGTGGTACGATATGCGATCGCGCCGCTCATTTCGGGGCGCCGGGGACGTCCCCGATCTCGCCGCCACGGTGAAGATCCGCTGCTGGGCGGATCCCTACGTGCCGGGACAGACGCAACTCACCGTGGAAACGGTCTCGCGGCCTCGCTACGACCCGTCCCGCACGGAGCGCGATCTCGAGGTCGTCGTGCCCAAGACGCACGCGGGACGCGCGATCGCCGACTCGCTCGTAGCGGCGCTCAAGAAGCGCTTTGGGATACCCAACTCCGCACCCAGCGCTCCATGACGTCCAGATCCACCATGGCGTCCCGGCACGGTCCGTTGGGGAGCCGCATCGTGAGCCCCAGCACCGGCAGCTTGCCGGCGACGTCCCTCAGGCCCGTCGTCATGTCGCGCTCGCACGCCACGGCCACCACCGCCCGCGGGCGCCGCTCGCGGATGACGCGCCGCGCCAGCTGCCCCCGAGTCGCCACGAACACCGGCACCTCATAGCGTCCGGCGATCGCCAGCACGCCATCCAGGGCCTGTTTGGAGAGGCAGCGCGGGATCAATACCAGCAGCTCGCCCTTCCCCACCGTGCGCCGGCGGCGCTCGGCGAGGGCGTTGTAGACGTCGATCGCGGCGTGCTCCGCCCAGTCCCGCCGACCGAGCAGGCGGGCGAGGTAGGAGGTAAGACTCATGACGTGCAGGTATGCCACAGCGCGCCCGCGCCGGCCGCGACCGCCAGCGCGCCCCACAGCAGCGCCGGCAGCGCGGGCAGCACGGCCGCGAGCCGAGGGGCGAGCAGGAAGATCAGCGCTCCGATCGCACCGAGGCCCACCGCCAGGGTCAGCGCGGCGAGCCGGAAAAACAGCCCGGGAGGTGAGGAGAAGTCACCGTTGCCGGGCAGCGGCTTGCCGTCCCACTCGTCCCATTCGTGACCCAAGCGGCGATCGGTCTCGATGTGGATGAGCTGGGCGCGCGGCGCGTCGGCGGGCATGACCGTCAAGCATCACCCGGGCGTCCGGCGGTGTCAAGCTGACAGCGCCCGTGGTAATTTCCACCGTGCCTCACGTGGCCCCTTCCCGTTCCCCCTTCCCCGGCCTCACCACCGACGAGCGTGCCCGCGCCGCATACTCGGAGGGCGCCGGGATCCACCGCATCGTCCCGGCGGGCGTCGCGTTGCCGCGAGGAGTGGAAGAGCTGCAGGCGCTGGTGCGCTGGGCGGCGGATACGCGCACGCCGCTGGTGCCGCGCGGGTCGGGCAGTGGCATGCCGGGCGGAGCAGTCGGGCGCGGCGTGGTGGTGGACCTGAGTTCCGGGTTCCACTGGCTCGCCCCCGATTGGTCGCACCGCGCCGTATGGGTCGGCGCGTCGGTCACGGCGGCGCAGATCGGCGACGCCGCCCGCCCGTTCGGCCTGCGGCTCGCCCCCGACCCGTCGTCGGCGGCGTTCGCGACTTCGGGCGGCCTGACGGCGACCAACGCCGCGGGGCCTCGCTCGGTGCGCTGCGGCAGCGTGCGCGCCTGGGTGGACGCCGTCGAGATCGTCGAGGCGGACGGGACGGCGCGGCGGGTGACACGGGGAGAGGGGAAAGGGGAGCGGTTCGTTCTGTCACCCGATCAGCGGAAGCTCGTCCAGGCCCGCTTCCCGCACACACGCAAAAATTCCAGTGGCTACGCGCTCGATCGCTACGTCGAGTCGGGTGACGAGCTGGATCTCCTGATCGGCGCCGAGGGGACGCTCGCTCTCGTCACCGCCGTGCGGTGGCGGCTCGAGCCGATCCCTCCGGACGTCGCCGGAGCGGCACTCGGCTTCGCCAGCCTCGAAGCGCTTGGCCACGCGGTGCCCTTCCTCATCGCGCTCAACCCGTCGGCCGTCGAGCTGCTCGACCGCACGTTCCTCGAGCTGGTGGGCGGCGACGGCCTCGACCTCCCCGCCGGCCTCGAAGGGCTGCTGCTGGTGGAGTTCGAGCGCGACACTCGAGCGGCGGCGCGCGGCGTGGTGGGCGACGCGGTCCGCGGTCTCAAGGCCTCCACGGCGCACGTCGCGACGGCGGTGGATCGGGGCGGGCTGGAGCGGCTCTGGTCCGTGCGAAAGCTCGCCAGTCCCGCGCTCGCCCGGCTCCCGCCGTCACGGCGCTCGCTCCAGGTCGTGGAGGACGGCTGCGTGCCGCTCGAGCGGCTGGCGGAGTACATCGCCGGCGTTCGCACGGCGGCCGGGCGCTGCGGCGTGCCGGTAGCGCTGTTCGGCCACGCGGGCGACGGCCATGTGCACGTGAACGCCCTCCCCGACACGACCATCCCGGCATGGCGCGAGGCGCTCGCGGGCCTGTTCGCCGCAGTGACGGAGCTGCTCGTCACGCTGGGAGGCACGCCCTCGGGGGAACACGGCGACGGCCGGCTGCGCGCCGGGCTGCTGGAGCGGTTCTACGGCCCCGAGGTGATGTCGCTGTTTCGAGATGTGAAGCGGGCCTACGACCCCGGGTTGATCCTCAATCCCGGTGTTATACTCCCCTCGCCCGAGTGGGCGCCGCTCGTCGATCTGAAGGTCGGTGCGGACGTGGCCCCAATTCCCGACGACATTGCCGCGCGCTTGCGCGAGATTGAACGGACCGCCGGCTGGGCCACGCCGAAGCTGGAGCTGGCCCGATCCTCGAGCCCCTAGCCCCTGACCCCTGGCCCCATGGAAATCTTCCGCGCTCCCCGTGTCACGCTGATCGCCCGTCCCGAGTTCCTCGAGCCTGAGCACCTGCGCGTGCAGTGGCGCGGCGAGTCCTCCTCCGGCGAGCGGCTCGCGGAGTTCGCCGGTCGGATCTGCTACATGAGCCAACACAACCCCGCGAACCGCAGCACGGCGGAATACATCGAGAACATCAAGAAGCAGGGACACGGCTCGGTGCTGGAGCACGCCGTCTACGTGCTATTGATCGAGGGGATCTCGCGCTCCTGCTCGCACGAGCTGGTGCGGCACCGGGCGGGCTTCGGCTACTCACAGCTGTCGCAGCGCTACGTGGACGAGTCCCACGCGGCGTTCGTGATGCCCCCGGCCATCATCGGGGACGCGACGCTCGAGAGCGAGTGGGAACGGGAGGTCGCCGACGCCCAAGCGGCGTACGTGCGCGCCGTGGACGGGCTGATGCGGCGGTACGAGTGGGTTACGGACAAAGGGCACCGGCGGAAGATGGCGCGTGAAGCGGCGCGCAGCGTACTGCCGAACGCCACCGAGGTGAAGATCGTCGTCTCGGGCAACGCGCGCGCCTGGCGCACGATGCTCGAGCTGCGGTGCGGCGAGGGTGCGGAGCTCGAGATCCGCCGCATGGCGATCGCGTGTCTGCGCTCGCTGCAGCGGGAAGCCCCCGCGCTGTTCTCCGATTTCGAGATCTACGTCGCCGACGACACACAGGAAGCAGCGCGCGTCGCGTATCACAAAGTTTGAGGTCCGACGTCGGAAAAAAATCCGCATTTCCCTATTGCGCATCGCACCGGCGCGTCGTATTGTCTACTCGGCAGCGCGTTGTCGATTCCCGGACCGCACCAGCGGCCTTTTTTTGTAGGAGGTCACCCGAGACCACATGCGCATCGGTCTCGCTTACAACCAGAAGCCCGACCCCGCGAACTCCGCCGCCGAGCCCTCGAGCACCAACGACGCGTTCGCCGAGTGGGACGACCCATCCACCATCGCTGCGGTGGAGCAGGCTCTCGGTCTCCTCGGCAGTGTCGTCCGACTGGAGGCCGATCAATCCTTCCCGCAGCAGGTCGCACTCGCCCGCCCCGATCTCGTGTTCAACATGGCCGAAGGACTGCGGGGCCAGAGTCGCGAGGCGCTGGTGCCCGCGATCTGCGAGTACCTGAACATTCCGTACACGGGCTCGGATCCGCTCACACTCGGATTGTCACTCCACAAGGCGCGCACCAAAGAGATTCTCGCCTACCGCGGCGTACCCACGGCGCCGTTCGTATGCGTCGAGACGCCGCAGGAGCTGGAGCGGGTGCGGCTGCCGTTCCCTGTGTTCGTCAAACCGGTCGCCGAAGGGTCTGGTAAAGGCGTATTCAGCAACAACTTATGCGACACGCCCGCGCGGTTGCGCGAGCGGGTGCGGTTCCTACTCGAGCGCTATGCGGAGCCGGTGCTGGTCGAGACGTACCTCCCGGGCCCCGAGTTCACCGTGGCGATCCTCGGTAACGGGGCGGCGGCGTACTGTCTGCCGGTGATCGGCTTCGATTTCTCGGCGCTGCCGCCGGGCGCGCCGCCCGTCTACGGCTACGAAGCGAAGTGGGTGTGGGACCGGCCGGAAGCCCCGCTCGCGATCTTCCAGTGTCCGGCACTCGTGCCCGCGGGCTTGTACGCCGAGATCGAGCGCACCGCCCTTTCCCGAAGGCCGCACGGGCCGCCGGCTTCGGCTACGACGAACTGATCCAGGAGGTCGTTCGCGTCGCGTGGCGGCGGTTGACGGGACGAGATCTCGCGGCGACGACCGTAGGAGCGCGGCATGCCGCGCCCCTACATGAGGCCGCGGCATCGGCATGAAGATCGTCATCCTGTACGACCCGGGAGCCGCGGACTGGACCCCCGAGGATATCCGCGGCGTGATGAAGGCCGTGGACGAGATCGGCACCATCTTCGCCGCACTGGGGCACGAGATCCGCAAGGTTCCGGTGCGGCACGATCTGCGCTGGTTCGCGGTGGCGCGGCGGGCCGACCTCGTCTTCAACCTGTGCGAGGGGGTGCACGGCAAGAGCGAGTGGGAGGAGCACGTAGTCGGGGCGCTCGAGTTCGCCGGCGTCCCGGTCACCGGCGCGAGCCTGTGGACGATCGCCGCCTGCCGTCGCAAGGCGGTCGCCAATGCGTTGCTCGCGCAGGCCGGTCTCCCGATCCCGCGCTGGACCATCGCCCAGGGGAAGATCGACGACGACTTCCCGCTGCCCGCGATCGTCAAGCCGGCCGCCGAAGACGCGAGCGCCGGGCTCGACCGCGGCTCGGTCGTCGCCGATCGCAAGGCGCTGCGTGCCCGTGTCGCCGCGATGACGGAGCAGTTCGACGAAGTGCTGGTGCAGGAATACGTCTCGGGCCGCGAGTTCAACGTGGGGTTCGTCGGCACCCGTACCCTCCCCCTCGCCGAGATCGACTTCGCCCGCATGCCCGAAGGCGCCTGGCCGATCCTCACGTACGCCGGCAAGTGGGAACCCGGATCGCCCGACGACCTGGGCAGCGTGCCCATCTGCCCGGCCGCGATTCCCCAGAAGCTCGCGGAGCGGCTGGCGAAAGTCGCGGAGGCGGCGTGGCGCGTCATGCAGGGCAAGGGCTACGGTCGCGTGGACCTGCGGCTGGACGAGCAGGGGCGTGTCTGGGTCCTCGAGGTGAACCC
>WNGR01005469.1_pt1 | contig 15526 bp, 11 predicted proteins | sample 5407581 | NCBI WGS metagenome assembly WNGR01 (sample SAMN13153383, study PRJNA577476) | soil metagenome | isolation source: 80 cm soil or saprolite under Garry oak tree replicate 2 | place: USA:California | collected 2016-06-15
GACGGCCTCCACGGCGTGGTCCACCCCGCTGTTCCGTATTCGCAAGGCCTTCCTGAAAGCCACGTGGTCGACCCGAGCCGGCGACCTCGCCCTGGTAGCGGGCCAGGACTTCACCCTGCTCGCTCCGCTCGTTCCGGCCACTCTCGCTTTCGCCGGCGAACAGCTCTTCACGGCCGCGGGCAACCTGTCCCGCCGCTCGCCGCTGATCGAGGTCGTCTACGAGGCGCGTGGAAGAATGGGATTCAACGCGGCGGCAGCGGTCGTGTCACCAACGGACGCGGGTACGCCGGTCGACTTCGGTAACGGCAACCGCTCGCGCCGACCCGATGTCGAAGGCCGGCTCGGGCTCTTTGCCACGGTCGGCGGGCAGAATGTGGTCGAGATCGGCGTATCCGGTCACCGCAGCACCCGGCGCTATGTCTCGCCGATCGGTTCGGACGTGGACGTCCCAGAGTGGGCGACCGCCCTCGATGGCGTCCTCCACGCTCCGTATCTCACGCTGCAAGGCGAGGCGTTCACGGGTCGCGGGATCGAAGACACATACGGCGGCATCGCGCTCGCGGTGAATCCCACCAAGAACTTCGGCTCGGTCCGCACCGGCGGTTTCTGGGGCCAGGCGATCGTGAAGCCCGTGGGTCTCGTGGACCTCTTGCTCGGCTACGGCGTCGAGCAGCCGAAGCGAGCGGACCTGGCCGGCGTCGCCTCGCGCACGAAGAACACGATGTACGGCGGCGGCGTCATCGTGAACGCGCACCAGGTCTGGAAGATCGGGATCGAGTCGTACAAGACGGTCTCGTACGCGCAGGACGCCAAAGGCATTGGGAGCAGGGCGGCAGCCGTGCAGATCATCCTCGCCACCCGGCTCGTTTTTTGATGGCTGTGCTACTCGCTCTTCGCTCCGTCATTCCGGTGTGATCGTGGCACGAACCTGGCTCCGGATCGCGTTGCAGACCCGGGCATGCGGGACCTTGCCTTTCAGCGACGGCCATGTAGACCGTGGCGGGGCTCAGGCGTAGCGCCTCAGCGACCCTGACGACCGTCAGCGAGATCACATCGCCCGCGTGCTCGACGCGAGGGTTCCGTACCAAGGCGTACCAAGCGGACGGCGAAAGCTGGCGAGGCGCCGCGACGCGCTCCCACATCGCGTGGCCTGCTTTCCAGGGCTTCCAAGCTGTTGCGAAGGCTGGCGAGGGTTTGCTGGCTTGGAGAGACCGACTATCACGCCGGAGGCCACGGGTTCGAGTCCCGTACGCCTGGCACTCAGCGTCTGAAGTATTCGGCTGCCTTGTCTGTTGGTTTGCAGAAGGTAGGGACCCCTGGCCGCGTGAGTTTTGCAGAAGGATTCCCCCTCGGCGCTGAGGGTTTTACAGAAGCATTCACACCTCCCCCATCGGCGTGACCTTGCTGCCACGCTGCACCCGTCCACGGACGGGAGGCGGCGATGGCGTTTCGCGAGGTCACGATGCTCGAGGTCAAGGAAGTCCTGAGGCTGTGGCGCTGTGGCTGCTCGGCGTGCCGAAGAGGCAGATCGCCGAGCAACTGGGCTTCGATGTGAAGACGGTCCGGCGGTACCTCGCCGCCGCGAAGAGGCACGGCGCCGAGGGTGGGCTGTCCGACTGGCGGCGGCGTCACGACCGAACCGGGCGCCCTTGATCCCTGATGTGGTAATGCACATACTCAGCCTCGGGCCGCCAGTTGAGCGAGGTGCCTGATGAGCACCACCTTCGAAGGCTTCATAAACGAGCTGCACGAGGAGGCCCGGCGCGAGGGACCCCAGGCGATAGCCGAGCTCGCCGCGTTCGACGCGCACTACCGCCTCGCCCGCGAGGTCTTCGACCTCCGGAAGGCGCGCGGGATGACCCAGCGCCAGCTCGCGGCGAAGTCGGGCATCCAGCAGGCCGAGATCAGCCGCATCGAGGCCGGGAACTCGAACCCGACGCTGTCCACCATCGCCGTCCTCGCGTACGCGCTCGAGGCCGAGTTCTCGCTCGAGGTACGGAAGGCGAGCAAGACAAGGGAGACGCGGCGCACACCGGCCAAGGTCGCTGTCACCGCCCGGCGGCGCACTATGCCGGCAACGGCGACCAGGCAGGCGTCGGTGCCGGTCAAGAGGCAGGCGAAGGCCCACGCCCGGTAGCGTCTGCACTGTCCCGAGCGGCCGTGCAGCGATCAACATGATGGAGCCGCCCCGCAACAACCTCGCGGCCTTGGTCCTACGAGCACGCAGCGTCGATGACGAGCCTGCGGGCCATTCGATGGACAGGCGCGATGTCGGCCGCGGTGGAGTCGGACCGACGAAGCCGCAAACAGTAAGGCCCGCCAGACCTTGCAGTCCAGCGGGCCCAGATGTTCGAGCGAGTTGAAGTGCCTGGGGCCGGAATCGAACCAGCGACACGGGGATTTTCAGTCCCCTGCTCTACCGACTGAGCTACCCAGGCGTCCTGTCCGTTGACGAGCGCCGGGGGGCGCCGCGCGGGGCGCCTTTTTTACGATCCGGCGGCGGAGAAGGCAAATCGAATCGCGCGGCGACCGCGGGCGGGCCTCGGAACGGACGACCAGCGGGCTGCCGGCGCTAGCGCACCGTCTCTTCCGATGGCACGAAGTTCGAGGCCACGCGGTGCTTCTTCGCGAGGGTCGCGGTCTTCTGCCGCTGCTGCGCCTCGAAAGCGGCGATCGCGTCGGCGTGGTGGCCGAGCGTGCTGCATGCCACCGCCGTCGCGCTCTGGTGACGGTCGCGCATCTCGATCCAGAAGCGCACCCTCGACTGATCGACGAGCAAGCGCTCCTCCAGCTGGTCGAGCCGTTCGTCGAGCGCGCGCCGCTCCTCGGCCCACAGCGCGCGGTACTCGGCGAGGCTCTGCGGCTCGACTCCGCGCCCGGCGCAGGCGGTCGAGATCAAGAGCGGGATCAGGATCACCAACCGGCTGGAGTGCCTCACGCGAGCCCCCTCGAGCGGACCGCGTGCGGCGAGCGGTCGGTCAATCACGGCCGAACGTTATGCACAGGGATCCGTGTGGGCACCGACCCGACCGAGGGACACACGGTTGACGCAGGTCACGTCGGCGCGGGCGCCCGGGGTGGGTGCGGGGACGCGCACGATCGGACCCACCTCGCGCGGGCCGCACTGCACGCGTTCACGCTGGGGCAAGTCCCTCGATCAGAGGCGGGGCAGCGCTTTCAGCACCGCGCGCCCGTCGCGGACCTCGACCTTGAAGTCGACCGACTTCGCCTTGTACTTGGCCAGGAGCTCCGGGACCTGCTTCGCGACGCTGCGCGCCAGCGCCTCGTACGAGAAGCGCGAGGTGTCCTCCTGGCAGCGCTGCTTCGCCGCCACGTACTCGGCGTAGAGCGCGCGCAGCGCCGCCTCCGGGATCGGGCCCGGCGTGGGCTGGCGCGCGGAGGCAGCGGGCCGGGTCGCCGGCGCTGGCGCGGCCGCGGGCACAGCGACGGACGCCGCGGCAGGCTCGGCCTTCGCCACGGGCGGCTCGCCCCGGACGCGCCGCCGCGCCTTGAGGACGTCGCGCCGGTAGGTCCCCTCCTCCTTCTCGCGCGCGCTCCGCTGCCACATGCGCTCGTAGGAGAGGAACCGCGCGTGCAAGGTCTGGATGCGGAAGCGGAGCCCGGTGTTGCGGACGAACTCGCCCTTCAGCTTCGCGACCTGGCGCTTCAGCTCGTTGCGATCGCGCACGGGCTCGCGCCGCTCCAGGCCGAGGAAGTACATCTCGTAGCGCGCCTTCAGGCCCTCGACCTCCTCCTCGATCTTGGCGCAGGCGTCGTTGATGTCCTCGCTGCGGTGCCGGTCCAGCCGGTCGGCTTCGTCCTGCGCCCGCGCGTCCTGCAGGATGGCGGACGGGCCCTTGCCGAGCGTCTTCGGGTGAGGCGGGAGTGCCACGCCCGTCACTCTAGCGAGATCGCGGCGAGCGAAGAAGGGCGGCCGGCGCTACGCCGCGAGCGCGGGCGTGCCGGTCCGCTCGCGCGTGTGAAGTCGGCGACCGAGCACCCACATGCCCACACCCGCCGCGAAGATGACGATGGACGTCCACTGCCCAACCGAGATCCCGGCCACGAGGCCGCGCTCCACGTCGCCGCGGAAGAGCTCCACCACCGTCCGCAGCACGGCGTAGGCCATGAGCCAGCTCGCCAGGAGCTGCCCGTCGAAGCGCTTGCGCGGCCGGAGCGCGAAGACGAGCAGCGCGAACAGGGCGAGCTCGCCGAACGCCTCGTAGAGCTGCGTCGGGTGGACGGGCACCGTGGAGCCGCCGCCGGCGGCGAGCAGCTCGGCCGCGTTCGGCCGGGCGGCGAAGGCCTGATAGGCGAGCGACTCGGGCGGGAAGCGCGTCAGCCACGGCAGGTGCGCGTGCGACGGGGTGCCCCAGCAGCAGCCCGCAGCGAAGCAGCCCAGCCGGCCGAAGAAGTGGCCGAGCGCCACCCCCGGGATGAGCGTGTCGGCGTGGGCGAGGAACGGCATGCGGTGCCGGCGCAGGTACCAGACCGCCGTCAGCGCCGCGGCGATGAACCCGCCGTAGAAGACGACCCCGCCCTCCCACAGCGCGAGGACCCGCGGGATGCGCAGCCCATGGAAGACGAGCCAGGCGTGCTCGCCCGTGAAGTCGCGCCAGTTCACGGCGGTGAAGTACAGGCGGCCCCCGACCACGCCGGCGAGGAGGAGGAGGAAGGCGAGGTCGCCGAGCCGCTCCGGGTCCTGACCGCGCCGGCGCGCCTCGCGCTGGGCCACGTGGACCGCCGCCACGAAGCCGGCCGCGATGAGCACGCCGTAGCCGTGGACCGGGATGGCGACCAGACCCTCGAGGGCGCCGAGCCGCCAGGCAGCCGCGAACGCCAGCGCCAGGAGGGCGAGCGTGCCGCGGTCGTCCCACAGCGCCTCACCCCACCCCATCGCGCGGCCCTCCGTGGCGAGGCGGCGACGGAAGGCGAAGGCGCGCCCCAGCGCGACCGCGACGAGCGCCGCCAGGGCGGCCGGCATGGTCAGCCCGGCGGGGATGCCGAGCGTGAAGAGGACGGGGAGCACGGGTTGCTAGACGTTGGAGGCAGCCCGCTTGTTCCCGGGAGGGCGGCCCTCCCCGGAGGCGCTCGCCTGCTTCGGCGCCGGGTGCACGAGCAGCATCGCGATGCCCACCACGAGCAGCGAGTCGGCCACGTTGAAGGTGGGCCAGCGCAGGTCGGGCCGGTTCCACCAGTACCACTCGACGAAGTCGATGACGTATCGCCGCGCCAGCCGGTCGACGAGGTTGCCCACCGTGCCGGCGAGGACGAAGGCGAGCGACACCTGGACGAAGCGCTGCGAGGGCGCGAGCTTCCGGTAGTAGTGGAACACGAAGAACACCGCCGCGATCGAGATGACGATGAACATCCGGTAGCGCAGCGCCGGCGGGACGAACGTGAACATGCTGAAGGCGGCCGCCGGGTTCTCCACGTAGGCCATGCGCCAGAGCGGCCGGAAGACGTAGTACGGCTCGGTGGCGAGCGGCTCGAGGTAGCTGAGCCGGAAGTAGGCGGAGAGCTTCTCCGGCAGCGTGTGCGCGCCCGCCCGGAGGAAGGCGGTCGTGAGCCGGTCCACCGCCAGGAACTTCGACCACTGGTCGATGAGCACGCCGGCCGCGAAGACGAGCGCGAGGAGCGTCCACTTGCTCGGGCGCCGCGCGCTCACGAGAGGGCCGCCGCGCACTTGCCGCACACCTCCGCGTGGCGCGGATCGTGGCCCACGTCCTCGCGGAACGTCCAGCAGCGGGCGCATTTCACGCCAGGCGCCTTCGCCACCTCGACCGCGAGCGGGCCGTCGGCGAGCGCCACCTTCGAGACGATGAAGAGGGTCGGCAGCTCCGCCTCGGCCGAGCGCAGGAGCGCGAGCTCCTCGCCCTGCGCCCGCACGGTCACCATCGCCTCCAGCCCGGAGCCGATGAGCTTCTCCTTGCGCGCCTGCTCGAGCGCCTTCTGCACCACCCCTCGCACCGCGAAGAGCCGGGTGTAGCGCGCGTCGAGCGCGTCGGCTTCGGCCGGCCGCGGCCGCTCGGGGAAGCCGGCGTAGAAGACCGAGTCCTCCGCCGGTGGCGCGGGGAGGAAGCCCCACGCCTCCTCGGCGGTGAAGGAGAGGATGGGGGCGAGGAGGCGCAGGAGGTCGCCCGCGATGAGGTGCAGCGCGGTCTGCGCGCTCCGCCGGGGCTTCCCGTCCTTGCGCGCCGTGTAGAGCCGGTCCTTGATGATGTCGAAGTACTGCGCCGAGAGGTCCACCGCGCAGAGCTGGACGGTGGCGTGGTAGGCGAGGTGGAACTCGTAGTCGGCGTAGGCCTGCTTCACCTTCGCTCCCCAGTCGGCGAGCCGCGCCACCGCCCAGCGGTCGATGGGCTCCAGCTCCTCCACCGGCACGCTCTGCCTCGCCGGGTCGAAGTGGTCGAGGTTCCCGAGCGCCCAGCGCACCGTGTTGCGGATCTTGCGGTAGCTCTCCGCCAGCCCGGCCAGGATCTCCTCCCCGACGCGGACGTCGTCGCGGTAGTCGGTCGAGGCCACCCACAGGCGCAGGATGTCCGCGCCGTACTTCTTCATGATCTCCTCGGGCGCGACCACGTTCCCCACGCTCTTCGACATGGCGCGGCCCTGGCCGTCGAGGACGAAGCCGTGCGTGAGCACCGCCTTGTAGGGGGGGCTCCCGCGCACCGCCATCGCGGTGAGGAGCGAGCTGTGGAACCAGCCGCGGTGCTGGTCGGAGCCCTCGAGGTAGAGGTCGACCGGCACGCCCATCCCGCCCGCCTGGGCCACCGCCGCCCACGAGACGCCCGAGTCCCACCACACGTCGAGGATGTCCTGCTCGCGGCGCCAGGCCTGCCCGCCGCACTTGCCGCACCGCGCGTCGCCGGCCAGCGCGGCCGGCTCGCGCGTGTACCAGGCCTCGATGCCCTCCTGCTCGAAGGCGTCGGCCACCCGGCGCATCACCGCCGGAGAGACGAGCGGCTCCGCGCATGCCTCGCAGTAGAAGACCGGGATGGGCACGCCCCAGGTCCGCTGCCGCGAGAGGCACCAGTCCGGCCGGTGCTCGATCATGTTCGAGATGCGCTCCTCGCCCCAGCGCGGGACCCACTGCACCCGCGGGATGGCCTCCAGCGTGCGCCGGCGCAGCCCCTCGTGGTCGAGGGAGAGGAACCACTGGTCGGTGGCGCGGAAGACGACCGGGTTGTGGCAGCGCCAGCAGTGCGGATAGCTGTGGCGGAGCTGGGCCTTCGGGTCCGAGAGCAGGTGCCCGGAGGCGAAGAGGTCCGCCACGATCTCGGGGTTCGCCTCGAAGATCTTCTTCCCGGCGTACTTGCCGGCCTCCGCCGTGAACCGGCCGGCGCCGTCGACCGGGTTCAGGATCTCGAGCCCGTACTTCAGGCCGACCTGGTAGTCCTCCTGGCCGTGGCCGGGGGCGGTGTGGACGAGGCCGGTGCCGGCCTCGAGCGTCACGTGATCGCCCAGGATGACCTTCCCGTCGCGGGGCATGAACGGGTGGCGGTAGGTGAGCCCCTCGAGCTCGCGCCCCTCGAACGTGGCGAGCACGCGCTCGGGGTGCGCGAGCTCGGCGCGCACGCCACCGCCGCTCGTCATCGCCTCGTGCGCCTGCGGCGAGTGCTTGGTGGGCGCGCCGCTCGCGAGCTCGTCCGGCGCCACCGCGGCGAGGAAGCTCGCGAGGAGGTCCTTCGCCACCACCACCACCTCGCCGCGGAGGTCGTAGGCGACGTAGCCGAGCGTGGGGTGGGCCGCCACGGCGAGGTTGGCCGGGAGGGTCCACGGGGTCGTGGTCCAGATGACGAGCTTCGCCTTCTTCCCGGCGGCCTTCCCGCCCGGGAGCGGCGAGACGAGGTCGAAGGCGACGTGGATGGAGGGCGAGGTGTGGTCGGCGTACTCGACCTCCGCCTCGGCGAGCGCGGTGCGGTCGGTGATGCACCAGTAGACCGGCTTCTTGCCCCGGTAGAGGAAGCCCTTCTCGGCGGCGAGCGCGACGGTGCGGACGATCTCGGCCTCGTAGCCGCGCGCCATGGTCAGGTAGGGCCGGTCCCAGCGCCCGAAGTTCCCCAGCCGCTGGAACGAGACGCGCTGCCGGTCGATCCACTTGAGCGCATAGCGGCGGCAGGCCAGGATGACGTCGGCCCGGGAGAGGTCGCGCTTCTTCGGCCCGAGCTCCTTGTCCACCTTGAGCTCGATGGGGAGCCCGTGGCAGTCCCAGCCCGGCACGTAGTCGGCCACCTCGCCCAGCATGGCGTGGTGCTTCACCACGATGTCCTTCAGGATCTTGTTGAGGGCGTGGCCGATGTGGATGTCGCCGTTGGCGTAGGGCGGCCCGTCGTGCAGCACGAAGCGACGCGCGCCCGGCCGGGCGGCGTTGCGCGCCACCAGCTTCGCGAAGACGTCCTCCTCCTCCCAGGCGGCCAGGATCTCCGGCTCCCGCTGCGGCAGGTTCGCCTTCATCGGGAAGTCGGTCTTCGGGAGATGGACGGTGTCCTTGTAATCCACGGCCAAGGTGACCTCGGGGAAAGCCCGGTTTGTAGCAGCGGTGGAGGGGTGGGGCAATGATGGAGGCGGAGCGAGACAGGCGTTGCGGGCCCGGCCGGCCGGGCCCTAAGCTGCCCCGCGTCGCATGCCCCCGCGAGCTCCCGAGACGAAAGGCGCCGCGCGCCGCCCGAAGCGCCCTCGCCCGCGCGGGGGTCGGCTGCGGGTCGTCGTCCTCTCGCGCAACCGCAAGCTCTACTCGACCCGGCGCCTGGTCGAGGCGCTCAAGTCGCGCGGCCACGAGGCGAAGGTCCTCGACACGCTCCGCTGCAACCTCGTCCTCGCCCGCGACGCCCCGCGCGTCTTCTACCGCGGCGAGGCGGTGACGGGGGTGGGCGTCGTCATCCCGCGCATCGGCGCGTCCATCACGGGCTACGGCCTCTCGGTGGTGAACCAGTTCGACATGATGGGCGTGCCGACCCTCAACAACTCCGTCCCCATCGCCCGCGCCCGCGACAAGCTGCGCGCCCTGCAGCTCCTGTCGCGCTTCGGGATCGACATTCCACGCACGGTGATGTGCCGCTACCGCGACGAGGTCCCGCTGGCGGTGGAGCAGGTGGGCGGGCTCCCCTGCATCATGAAGCTCATCCAGGGGACGCAGGGCGTGGGCGTCATGATCGCGAACACCATGACCGAGGTGGAGGGGATGCTCGATACGCTCTGGACCCTCGGTCAGGAGATCCTGCTGCAGGAGCTCATCGCGGAGTCGCGCGGGAAGGACGTGCGCGCGCTCGTCCTCGGCGACCGGGTGGTGGCCGCCATGCGCCGCACGGCCCGCGAGGGCGAGTTCCGCTCCAACATCCACCGCGGCGGGGAGGGGCAGGCGATCGAGCTACCGCCTGCTTATGCGTCGGCGGCCGTGAAGGCCGTGCAGGTCATCGGCCTCGAGGTGGCGGGCGTCGACATGCTGGAGTCGCGCGAGGGGCCGAAGATCATGGAGGTGAACAGCTCCCCAGGTTTCGAGGGCCTGGAGAGGGTCACCGGTCTGGACATCGCCGGTGCGTACGTGGAGCACGCGGTGGAGTACGCCCGCGCACACGCCGCCGGCTGGTCGAAGGCGCGCTTGATCTGAAGCAAGCTCGCGCACGGTTTGCGGCCGCCACCCACAGTGGACCACCTTGGTCCACGAGGCTCGCTTGCCCGGCTCTTCTCGGCCGGCCCTGCTCGTTGGATATTCCTACCCGTGACTCTTTCCTTGCGTCCCGTCCCCGGCCCCATCCAGCTCGTGCTGCACGGCGATCTGCTCGACCCCTGGTGCTGGCTCGCGGAGCAGCGCATCTGCGTCGCCGCCGAGGAGCTTCACGGACTGTTCATGCCGGTCGAGCACGCGCCCCTTCCCCGGCGCTGGGAGCCGCGCGCCCCGAGCGCCGCCGAGCGCCGCAACCGCGCCCGCGAGCTCAGGCGCGCGGCGAGGGAGCCCGACGCGCCTCCCTTCTCCACCGAGCTGTGGGCCGGCGCCGACGGCCCGCTCAGCACGGTTCCGCCGCACCTCGCCGTCGCCGCCGCCCGCATGCAGGGGCCGGCCGCGGCGGCCGCGCTGCGCGAGGCGCTCCGCCGCGCCGCCCTCGTCTCGGGCGTCGACGTGACGCGCAGCGATGTCATCCTGGAGCTCGCCTCCCGCGTCGGGCTCGACCTCGCGCGCTTCGTCCCTGCATTCCAGGCGACCGGCACCGAGCGCGCGCTGCGCGCTGACGTCGAAGCCGCTTGCGAGCTCGGCGTCCGCTGCTGCCCCTCGCTCATCATCGAAGATGAGTGGCTGGTGAGCGGCGCGCGCTCGCTGCGCGACTATCGCCTGCTCCTGAAGCGCTACCTCGCGAAGAGTGTGGGTACGCCGGTGGAGTACATCGTCCACTGAAGCCCGGTGAATGGACGGCCCCCTTCGAACCGTCTACAGGTGAAGAGGCGCTCCACTCGGGAGCGCTCGGAGGTGCCCATGCGCCGTACCCTCGTCCTTCCCCTCGCCGCGCTCTTGCTCGGCGGCTGTGTCGTCCGCTACCAGACGCCGCCACCGGTGGCGTACGAGCCGCCACCCCCGCCCCCGGCCTACGAACCGCCGCCCGCGGCGTACGTCCCGCCCCCCGCCCCGCCGCGCGTCGCGTACTACGGCGAGCACGCGCTGCCCGGAGGCGGCTGGTGCTACCTCGATGGGCCGCATGAGCACGACTTCTACCCTGAGCGCCTCGACCACTACGTCGTGGAGGAGGGCTACTACGCGTGGCGTGGGCCGCTCGCCATCACCTACTACGCGGGGCACCCACTCCCCGGTGGCGGCTGGTGCTACATCGGCGGCCCGCACGTGCACAACTACTTGCCGCCGCGCGACAGCGGCTGGACGTTCCGGGCCGGGCACGGCTACCTGTACCAGGGCCAGTACTCCGCAGCGCGTCCCCCCCCCACGGCATACTGGGCTCGCCCCGCACCCCCGCCCATCTACCGGGCGCGGGGACACGTGACACCGCGCCCGGCTCCGGCACCGGCTCCTGTTTACGCGCCGCGGCCCGCACCGGCTCCGGCACCCGCCCCTGCGCCCGCCTACGCGCCGCGGCCGGGCTACCAGCCTGGTTACGCTGGGCGACCCGATCGCGATCACGGCCAGGCCACCCCCATCCCCGCCGCTCCGGCGCAGGCGCCGGCCCCGGCCTATACGCCGACGTCGGGTGGTCGTGATGAGAGGGGCCACGCGTTCGGCCACGACAACGCGCCTCCCGGCCGCGGCGGTACCCCGCCCGGCCAGGCCGCGGCGGCCCCCAACGCTCCGGGTGCGAGCGGCTTCGCGCCCGGCCACGACAACGCGCCTCCCGGCCGCGGCGGTACCCCGCCCGGCCAGGCCGCGGCAGCCCCCAACGCTCCCGGTGCGAGCGGCTTCGCGCCCGGCCACGACAACGCGCCTCCCGGCCACGGCGGTACCCCGCCCGGCCAGGCCGCGGCAGCCCCCAACGCTCCCGGTGCGAGCGGCTTCGCGCCCGGCCACGGCAACGCGCCTCCCGGCCGCGGCGGCACCCCTCCCGGCCAGGCCGCGGCGGCAGCGGCGGCAGCCCCTGCTCCGGGGCCGGCGCCGGCCAACGCGCCGCGGCTCGTTCCCGCGAGCGTTTCCGCGCCCGGGCGCGGCAACGCCCCTCCCGGCCAGGGTGGCACGCCGCCTGGGCAGGCGAAGAAGGGCGACGACAAGCACGGCAAGGACAAGGACAAAGACAAGGACAAGCGGGGCTCCAAGCCGTAACGGCGAGCCATAGCGCAGACCGTCGAACGGAGAGGGGCGACGCCACGAGCGCCGCCCCTCTCCATTTCTGCTGTCCCGACGTCGTCCTGCGGCCCGCGCTAGTTCATCCGCGAGCTGCCCCAGGTCGGCGCCCAGGAGACGCCGAGGCTCGCGATGTTGGCGTGCGTCTCGTAGGTGCCCGGGAAGACGTTGTACGTGCCGCCGGGGCCGGCGGCCGGCGTCGTCACTTTGTCGAAGAAGGCATGGAAGTAGGCCACGTTCACGTCGAGCCCCTTCATGATCGTGTAGCCGAGGCCGACCGACGCGGCCCACACGTCGGAGTCGGGGATGGTGGCCGACAGCCATTCCGCCGGGGTCGGCGCGAGGTCGCGCAGGATTCCCGCACGCACCTTGAGTCCGGGCATCGCCTGGACCTCGGCGCCGGCCCGGAAGGTGTAGCCGTTGTGGTAGTTGCGCTGGACGACGATCGCGGCGCCTTTGTCGCCGATGAAGGCGTCCTTGTCGTAGACGCGAGCGCGCTCCCAGGAGAAAGCGCCGGTGACGAGCAGGGCCGGCGAGAACTGCCACGAGGCGCCCACCGCGAAGTAGTTGGGCATGGTGAGGTCGTGCTGGACGCCCTGGTCGAGCGTCTGGGCCGCGAACTGCGGGGGCGCGCCGCCGAAGGTGGCGTCGCCGGTGAGGCTCATGTCGGCCTTGTGCTTGTAGTCGACGCCGATGCGAAGAGGCTCCAGCGGCTGGAGCTCGAGCGAGAGGTCGTAGCTGAGCTTGTTGCCGGAGGTGGAGAGCGACGCGGTCGTCTCGGTGGTGATGAAGTTCACCTTCTGCGTGAGCTCCTCGGTGCCGCGGTACCAGATGAGCGCGCCGCCGAACCGGACCCATTTGTTCATCTGGATGCCGGCGGAGAAGAAGGTGCCGTAGATGCGCCGGTTCACCGTCTCGATGTCGAAGCGTCCGGGCCAGCCGTCCGGCCAGTAGACGTTCCCGCCGAAGGGGACCGTCAACCCGACGCCGACGCCCCAGCCCAGCTCCCCGTTGGAGTGGCGGCCGCCGTAGCCGGCATAGACCGCGGGCGGGAAGGCGAGCTTCGTGATCGTGCTGGCGCTGGACGGGGTCTGGGTTCCGGTGGGGTCGGACCACGTGCTCGCGAAGTCGATGAAGGCCCCCGCCAGCGAGAGCGAGAGCCCGTCGAGCCGCGACAGCGCAGCCGGGTTCACGAAGGCGGCGCCGGCGTCGTTCTGGGCGGCGTGCAGCGAGCCGCACATGGAGAGGTCGCGCGGGCTGACGTTGGGGACGGCGTAGCCTCCGGCGATTGCGGCGGCCGGGACGAGTAGGAGGACGGCAGCGAGTGCGATCGAGCGCATGGGTGTCATCCTTCTAGAACGTCTGGAGGACCGGTGGGAGCGTGCCGGACACGAGGAAGTTCGCGGCGTCGTTCTGCGCCGCCGTCGATGAGGTGGTCGGCGGGAAATTGAGCAGGAATCCGTGCGCCACGCCCGCCCCGGAGTAGGTCGCGACGTTGCTCGTGCCGCTCGCCGCGGGCAGCGGGCTCGTGAAGACGTTCCCCAGCAGCTCGAAATTGAACGCGTTCGGGATGACGATGTCGCCGATCGCCACCTGGCCCAGCACCGTCTTCGCGGTCTGGTTCGGCTTGCTGGCGAGCAGATCCGGCAAGGTCGGGTGCGTCGCATCCCCGATGAGGTGCTGCGCGAAGTTCACCGGGTCGCCTCCGTCGAGCACGAGCTTCGCTACCTGGACGAATTGCAGGAACTTGGGAGCATCGGCCGGGCTGGCGACATTGATGGGACCGATCGGTGGCGGGAGACTCGCGAGCAGCGCCGCCACCTGACTGGGTGAAGACGTCGGTCAGCGTGCCACCCGGCACGTTCAGCACCGCCTTGCTGATGCGAGGGTTGGCCGCGGTGTTGAGCGTCCCGAGGATGCCGCCCAGCGACTGGCCGACCCAGTAAACCTTGGTCGGATCGATGGTGACCCCGATCGCGGCGAGCTGCGTCGCCAGCGGATTCGACGGCGCACTGGTGGGCGCCAGCGCGAGCACCAGCGCTGACGAGTCGAGGACGTCCTGGCGCAGAGCGTCGCGGGTGCGGAAGAGGTTCGCGGAGACGAAGAAGCGGCCGGAGATGGGTTGACCGACAGTCGCAGTAGGGCCCGTCGGCAGGCTACCCGCCGAGCAGACGCCCGAGACCGCGTCGCCCTGCGCGCCGGCCGGGAACAGGTTGCACTTCGGCGTACAGGCCGTACCGCCTCCGACGCACAGGCATTCCGAGTCCGCAACGCAGAGCGAGCGGTCTCCGTGCAGCGGCGCGTCGATCGCGACGGACACGAAGCCAGCTGCGGCGAGCGTGCTGGCGATGGCCGCCACGTTGCTCTTGCCGCCCCCGAGACCGTGCTGGAAAACGACCAGCGGGGCCCCCGCCTTCGGTGGCGGGGCGAGCACCAGCGCAGTCAGGGATGAAGGCGCCCACTTGGTGTTGTCGGGGTTCAGGGCGCCCGTGGCGAGGTCGATCGGATTGAGCGTGGGAATGGTGACCGAGAACACCTTCGCGACGACGGGAAGCGAGCCGCCCACGGAGGCGACGAAGGCCGTGGTGATATCGGTCGAGGCCGCCGGCACGAACGCCGCCGGAGTCTGGTACGGCGCCGCCGCGAGCTGCAGCGACGTCTGGGTGATGGTCTGCGTCCGGAAGGTGTAGCCGAGGACGATGTGGTCCTTCGTCAGCGCCGGCTTCTCGGCGGCGAGCGCCTTCGCCGCCGCCCCCACCCCCTGGCGGATCTTCTCGAGGCCGCCGGCAACGGCGTCGGGCTGGCCGGTGAGCTGCGACTTGCCGTTCGCGTCCACGAGCGCGTTGTCGAAGAGCAGGATGCGCGAGAGCGTCGAGCGCTGCAGCGGCTTCCCGGTTGTATCCAGCACGCCGTCGCTGACGAGTACCGCGTATTCGGTGCCCTCCTTGAGCGGCGGGAGCGCCAGGAAGGGACCAGTCGGCCCGAGCGGCACCGGCACCGCCGGCTGCAGTCCGATGGCCGTCGAGGCGCACACGATCGGGGGGAGATCGGTCGCGGTGCAGGGCGTCGGAACGCCGCCGACCAGCTTCTGCGTGATCACGAACGGCTCGGCCACGAACGCAGCTCCCGTGCCGCCCGTGCCGAGCGTCTCCTGCAGCTCCTTGAGGCGCACCGGCGCAGCGGGGTTCGACAGGTCGTAAAGGAAGACCGTGTCCTTGGTCACCGTCGCCGCCACCACGGGCGCCGTGGTCTGCGACAGCTCCATGGCGGTCGTGCTGAAGCCGTCGAGGGTCGCGATCCCGGCCGCCAGCCCACCGAACGCTGGGTTGTTCACGACCTTGTTCGTGGCCGGATCGAGCAGCAGGTCGGACGGCAGCGGCACGATACCCGCGCTGGCGTCCGTCACGACGAAGGTGGAGGGGGCGCCTGCGACGGGCGCCGGTGCGATCTGGAAGGTCTGGATGGAGAGCAGACCCTTGGTTGCGCCGGGGCCGAACAACTGCTCGGCCGCGCTGCCGGTGCCGATGAGCCCGGCCTTGATATAGCTCTGCCGGATGGCCTCGAGCTGGGCGCCGGTGGCGGCGCGGCCCTGCCGGCCGTCGCCGGGCAGGAGGTACTGGTTCTGCGGCAGGGACAGGTCCACGCCCTGGGTGAGGAGGAACATGGTGGGCATGGCGGTGAGCTCGCCGCCGCCTTGCAGCTTGACGCCGTTCGGGCCGCCGTTCACGAGCACCACGTACTGCGAGC
>WNGR01004229.1_pt1 | contig 15521 bp, 12 predicted proteins | sample 5407581 | NCBI WGS metagenome assembly WNGR01 (sample SAMN13153383, study PRJNA577476) | soil metagenome | isolation source: 80 cm soil or saprolite under Garry oak tree replicate 2 | place: USA:California | collected 2016-06-15
CGTTTGAGGTCTTCGACCTTGCCGGCAACTACCTGGTGATAGCGGCTACCGATGTGCCCGAGGTGAACTCCGCCGTGTATCGCGGAGCCGTCGAACACGGGATCCTTTGCAACAGCGTCGATGACATACCGAACTGCGATTTCTTTTTCGGATCGGTTGTGAGCCGCGGCGAATTGCAGATCGCCATTTCCACGGCCGGCGAGAGCCCTGCTGTAGCACAGCGCCTGCGTCGAGAGATCGATGAACAATTGCCCGAAGATCTCGGACCGTGGTTGCAGAATCTTGGCCAGCTTCGCCGCGAGGTCCTGGCAACTCATCCACGGACCGAAGAGCGGAAGGCGCTGCTGCATCAATTGGCGCAACGACAGGTATGTGAATCCGCCACCTGCCCATCGCGCCAGATGGCTCTTGGGCCTCTGAACGATAAGGACGCAGACGGTAGGGTTTATCTCGTGGGAGCCGGTCCCGGAAACCCCGATCTGCTCACCGTCAAGGCGCTGCGCACCATTCAATCAGCACATGTTGTCCTTCACGATGATTTGGTTCCACAGGCGATTCTCAATCTGGCGCCTCGCGCTGAAATCGTGAACGTGGGCAAGCGTTGCGGGATGAAAAGCATCACGCAGGAAGAGATCAACGCGCTGATGGTGGAACATGCTCGCGACCGTCGCCGCGTAGTGCGGCTGAAAAGCGGCGACCCATTGATCTTTGGCCGCGCCGCTGAAGAGATGTCCGCGCTCAACGATGCGGGGATTTCGTTTGAGGTAATTCCGGGAATCACTTCATCTTTGGCGGCGGCGGCGGCAATCCCCTGCTCTCTGACCGATCGCAACAGCGCCTCGAATGTCATCTTCTCTACCGGGCATCATGCGCAGTCGCACAATCACGCCCCGCTGCCGGAGTTGGAAGACGCCACACGCGTGGTCTACATGCCGGGCCGCGATCTCACCCTGCTCGCAGAGGAGTGGCTGCAGGAAGGCCTGCCGCCTGATTTTCCTTGCGTCGTCGTCTCGCGGGCCGCACAGCCTGATCAGGAAATTTACAGCACCACTCTCGCCAATCTCGGCAATGCCGCTCCGGCTCTCGCTCCTAGCCTGCTCATCGCCGGCTGGGCCGTACGGGAATCCGCTGCCATGATGGTTGCAGCGGCAAGCGGCGATTCGATCCCCGCCTAGAATTCGAATGAACCCAACGGCCGAAAATTTTCAAATCTCCTGATACCGATACCATCCCCATCATGTAAGATGGTGCGGATTCCAAAACAACTCGCTGGATGCACGCGTACGGGAGAGTTGGGCCTGCAACTGCGTTCCAAGGCGGGCAGGAGCGTAGTGATGAAAGACCTGGCGCGGCAATTTGCTTTGGGGATGATTTCCGGTGTGACTCTGATGCTTGCTGCATGCGGCGGAGGAGGAGGCGGCAGCACCACCCCGCCGCCGGTAACTCCGCAGGCTGCGGTCAGTGCCGTGGCGATCACGCCCAATGCCGCCACTTCCATGATCGGTACTACGCAGCAGTTCTCGGCGCTTGTGTCGGGCGCCGCCGTCACCGACAATACGGTCACCTGGTCAGTGGCCGCGCCTTCGGGCAGCACCTTGAGCCCCGGCACGATCACCAAGGCCGGCCTTTACACAACACCCTTTCCTGCTCCTGCGACCGCCACGGTCAAGGCCGCGAGTAACCAGGATCCCACTATCTCGAGCAGCGTGACAGTAACACTGAATGCGCCGAGCGCCGCTGGCGGGCCGGCGTTGACAGTGGACGCCGGGAGCCAGCTTCACGCCATCAATCCTTACATTTACGGGATGAACGCGTTTACGCTCGATCCGGTGGCGGCGAAGGCCGCCGGGCTAACGATTAACCGGTGGGGTGGCAATGCGACTTCGCGTTACAACTACCTGTTCGACGTCACCAGTTCCGCGAGCGACTGGTACTTTGAAAACCAGTTTGGACTCGCCGGAGGAAGCCAAAGCAACAGTTCGTTTAACGCCCAGGTGACCGCTGACCAACAGGTTGGTGCGAAGACGATGGGCACCCTGCCGGTGCTCGGTTGGGTCGCGAAGGACGGCACGGCCTGCAGCTTTCCGACAGCGACTTACCCCGGCCAGCAAACCATAGCCCCTGATCGCGCCTGCGGTAACGGGGTGTATCCGCAAGGAGTAAGCAGCTGTACAAGCGCCGCCGGATGCAACGTGACTGGGAATGATCCGAACCTTACCAGCCAGGCGGTCACCCCAAAGTGGGCGGGCGACTGGGTGGCTTACCTGGTGACGAAGTTCGGCAGGGCGGCCAACGGCGGCGTAGCGATATACGACTTGGACAACGAGCCGAGTTGGTGGAATGCCGTGCATCGCGATGTGCATCCATTGCCCTCAACTTACGATGAGGTGACCGACACAGGGCTGGCGGTCGCAAAGGTCGTCAAGACTGCCGACCCGACTGCGGAAGTCAGCGGGCCTGTGGTGGATTACTGGTGGAATTATTTTTACTCCAAAAAGGACATCGAGTCTGGTTGGGGGAGTGGTCCCTGCTTCCAGCCGTGGCAGAATCCGGTGGACCGGCACGCTCACAACGGCATTCCATTCATCGAATACTATCTGCAGAAGTTCAAAGCGTATGACGACGCAAACCACGTGCGCCTGCTGGACTATGTTGACCTGCACACGTACTTTGCCGCGAACAATCTAGCCTTTAGTACCGGGGGAGATACGACAGCGCAAAAGGCGCGATTGGATTCGACCCGCGTGTTCTGGGATGCTACGTATACCGACCCGAACTTTAACCAGCCCAATTACACGACCGACGCAAACTACACGCCGGGTTGCACCGTTCCGCTGCAAGCTCCGCAAGTGATCCCGATGACGAAAAAGTGGGTTGCCGATGATTACCCCGGCACGAAGTTAGCCATCACGGAGTACAACTGGGGCGGCCAGGAGCATATCAATGGCGCGCTTGCGCAGGCTGACATTCTGGGCATCTTTGGGCGCGAGGGATTGGATGTGGGCACGCTGTGGGGGCCGCCAGATCCGGTGAAGCAAATCCCCGGCCTCATGGCATATGAAGTCTTCCGCAACTACGATGGCAATCACGCGGCGTTCGGCGACATGGCTCTTTCGTCAACGAGCGTCAACCAGGGCCAGCTCTCGGTATATGGTGCGCTGCGGACCAAAGACAACACCATCACCATCGTTGTAATCAACAAGACCTTTGGCGAGCTGACCTCTACGCTGTCGCTCAATCACTTGACGGCGACAGCTACGACGGCACAGGCTTTCCTCTACAGCAGCGCGGACACTTCGAAGATCGTCGCACAACCTGCACTTACGATTACGCCACCTGCTTCGGGATCAACAACGAGCACTATCACGACGAAATTTCCGGCGCAGTCGATCACTCTGCTCGTGGTCCCCAACTGAGCGATGTCCTCCGTTACGCATCTTCTCGCCGCGGCCTGCCTTTATACTGAGATGTTTGCTAAAGGCAGGCGCGCGGGCCGAGAAACGGTCCGTCGAACGGGAGCGAGCATTGGCTCAGGCGGAAATCGGCATCATTGGCGGCAGTGGATTGTATTCCATGCCCGGATTTACCAATATTCATGAAGAGCGGGTGGAGACACCCTTCGGCGAGCCGTCTGATCCATTCGTATTAGGCCAGTTAGAAGGCCGCAAGGTCGCATTTCTGGCTCGGCATGGGCGTGGCCATCGCATCCTTCCGTCGGAGTTGAACTTTCGCGCCAACATCTATGCTTTCAAAAAACTTGGTGTAGAACGCATCCTTTCTGTTTCAGCCGTCGGCTCTCTGAAAGAAGAGCACAAGCCTACCGAATTCGTAGTGCCCGACCAGTTTATCGATCGCACCTTTCATCGCATCTCTACCTTCTTTGGTGAAGGCATCGTGGGCCACGTGGCGTTCGGCGATCCCGTGTGCGCCACGGTGGCAAAAACCGCGACTGCGGCATGCGGAACGGCCGGCGTGGTGGGCAAGCTGGGCGGCACATACGTCTGCATGGAGGGACCGCAGTTCTCGACCAAAGCGGAGTCGCACCTCTACCGAAGCTGGGGCGCCGATGTCATCGGAATGACCAACCTGCAGGAAGCTAAGCTGGCTCGCGAAGCGGAGATCTGCTATGCGACGGTGGCCATGGTGACGGACTACGATAGCTGGCGCGAGGGTCATGACTCCGTCACCATCGAAGAGATTGTGGCGGTGCTTCATCAGAACGCTGAAAATGCGGCAAAGGTCGTAAAAGCAGCGGTTGCTTCAATGCCGGCGGAGCGCACCTGCGCCTGCGCATCAGCCGCAAAATACGCGGTGTTGACGCAGCCTGACGCGATTCCTGCGGCGGCCAAAGAGAAACTGAAACTGCTCTTCGGCAAGTACTTCAGCTGGTAGCCAAGCACGGCTTAACGTCTTCAATGAGACAAGAGAGCTTTCTGTTCCGGCAGTCATGTGTGACAACCCAAAACTTAGAATAAGTGAGGAGAATAAGTGGCGATTACTGTAGTCGGCAGCGTAGCCTTCGATTCAATTGAAACTCCGGCGGGGAGGCGGGAGCGATGCCTGGGTGGCGCCGCGACCTACTTCTCTCTGGCCGCAAGCTTCTTTACCGACGTGCGCGTGATCGCGGTCGTGGGCGAGGATTTTGGCGCAGAGCAACTCGCCGTCTTTGAAGCGCACAACATCGACACCCAAGGCATCGAGCGCGCAGCGGGAAAGAGCTTCTTCTGGGAAGGCTCGTACCTGGAAAACCTCAACGAGGCGAAGACGCATGCCACCGAACTGAATGTCTTTGGAGCCTTTCAGCCCAAGATTCCCGCTGCCTACAGCGATTCAGAATTTCTCTTTCTGGCTAACATCGATCCCGTGCTGCAGCGGCGCGTGCGCGAAGCCATGCCCAAGGCGCGTCTCGTTGCAGGCGACACGATGAACTACTGGATCAAGGATCATCGCCTCGCGTTGCTTGAAGTTCTGAAAGGCCTCGATATTCTGCTCATCAACGACACCGAAACCAAGATGCTCGCAGGCAACAGCAACCTCGTTCTGGCAGCACGCGCGGTGCTCGAAATGGGACCGCGCATGCTCGTGGTGAAGCACGGCGAGTATGGCGCTACGGCATTTCACGGCACCAGCAAAAACAGCGTAGGCGCGAAAACCTTCAGGGCGCCTGCACTGCCGCTGGAAGAAGTTGTCGATCCAACCGGCGCGGGCGACAGCTTTGCCGGCGGCTTCTTCGGCTACCTGGCATCACAACGCGAACTCACTCCGGCCACCTTCCGGCACGCCATGTTTTACGGCAGCGTGATGGGGTCGTTTGCGGTGGAGCGGTTTGGCACCGAGCGCCTGCAACAACTCTCCCGCAAAGAGATCGACGAGCGCTTCGCACTCTTCCGCGAGCTGACCCATCTTGACTGATCAACCGGTGCGCCGCGCAGAAGCTCTGGTTGTACTGGGCTGCTGCGCCGCAGCCTCTCTCGCCGCCGCCGTGTGGAGTTGGCGTCACGGGGCGATGTTGAATTACGGCGATGCGGTCGCCCACCTGCACATCGCACGCCGCGTGATTGACTCGCATCGGCCCGGCCTCTCGCAACTGGGATCGGTGTGGCTTCCACTGCCTCATCTGCTGATGATTCCGTTCGTCGCCGTTTATTCTTTCTGGGCGAATGGGCTGGCGGGACTGATTCCATCAACGCTCGCGTATCTTGCCGGTTGCGTGGGCATCCATCAGCTGGCGCGTCGTTGGCTTGAGCCGTTGCCGGCCGCTGTGACGCTGGCTTTCTTCGCCACCAATCCTAATCTTCTCTACATGCAAACCACGGCCATGACCGAGCCACTGTTTGTGTGCGAGATGATCTGGACGTCGGTCTGGCTGGTGGAATGGCGCGCGGGTCTGGACGCAACGAGTGATGGCGCAAAGAATTCGCGCTGCTCTAGGCGGCTGCTTTTTCTCATCGCCATGGCATTGGCCGCTGCGGTCTTCACACGATATGACGGCTGGGTGATGGCGCTGCTGGCGTGGTCGAGCATCGGCATTGTGCTGCTGCGCCGCGGCAAGCTGCGCTCCCGCGCGTTCTGGTTGGCGACCACAATCGTGGTGGCCGCGCCGGTGATCTGGTGCGTATACAACGCAGTCGTATTCGGCGATTGGCTCGACTTCATGCGCGGTCCGTATTCAGCCAAAGCGATCGAACTGCGCACTGCGTCTCCCGGCGGCGGGCCGCCGCATCCCGGCTGGCACGATCCGTGGATGTCTCTGCTGTTTTTTGTGAAGGCCGCGGAGATGGACGGTGCAGCGGCGACACGGGGCAACCTGCTGCTGATCGTGAGCCTGTTTGGCACGGCATGGGCAGAGCTCATCGCGCGCCGGCGTGCCTTCAACTGGTCGCTTCTGCTTTGGCTGCCGGTGCCGTTCTATGCGTACTCGTTGGCCTACAGCTCGGTGCCCATTTTTCTGCCCGTGTGGTGGCCGCACTCGTTTTACAACACGCGCTACGGAATGGAACTGCTTCCGGCCTTCGCCCTGGGCCTGGGTTTTGCTGCACACTTCGTTTTGACCGCGGTGCGCGAATTCAAACCGCGATGGACGAAGTATGCGGCGACAGTGCTGTTCGCTCTGCTGCTTCTGAATGTTGTGGTGATGCTTCGCGAGAGGCCGCTGGTCTATGTCGAGGGCACAAAGAACATCGAGTCGCGGTGGTACTACGAGAAGGAGATTCCGCCGGTACTGCGGGCCCTTCTCGCTACACGTCCGGGCGGCACTGTTCTGATGGAAACATCGGTTTATCCAAACCTGGTGGCGTTCAGCGGGATCCCGCTGCGACAAACGATCAATGGAAGCGACATGGAGTTCTACCAGGCCGCACTTGCCGCGCCCGCTGCCCATGTTGCCATCGTCGTAGCATTTGACGGCAGCGAAATTGCCCGGGCTGTGCAGGCGCATCCTGAAGGTCTGACGGTGGTTCGGCGCTTCGCTTCTCCAGGCCGTGATGCCGGTACGATTTACGTCTCCGATACCTTTCGTTCCATGCCCGCCGCGCAACCGGAAACAACGGCGCCTGTGCGGTGATAGCATCGGGCAAGGAAACTCTTCCATGACCACGCTGCTTGCACAGTTCGCGCAACCCTTCAGCTTCAGCTGGCTGCAGCAGGTCGGTGTTGCCAACGGCGCAGTTGGCCGGCTGCTGGTGGCTTGCCTGCTCGGCGGGGTCATTGGGCTGGAGCGCGAGGTCAATCGCAAGGCTGCGGGCGTGCGCACCAACCTGCTCATCTGTATGGGGGCTGCGTTTTTCACGCTGCTGTCTGCCGTGCTGGCAGGTGACGCCAATCCTGACAAAGGCCGCGTGGCTTCAAACATTGTGCAAGGTATTGGTTTTCTCGGCGCCGGTCTTATTCTCCACAATCGCAGCCGCGTCAGCGGGCTCACCAGCGCTGCCAGTGTATTCGTGGTCGCATCCATCGGCATGGCATGCGGCGCGGGACTTTATGCAGCGGCAGTGGTGGCCGCCATCATCGTCGTGGTCTCGCTTGAAGTCGTCGGATTTATCGAACGGCGCGCGAATCTCAAGGGCTACCCGCTGGTATATGAAGCGCGCGGCCGCGACCAGACACTCATGCTGGGGTCGATTCTGGACGCAATGGACAAGGCGAAGGAACGCCTCAATCAAGTGGAGCGCGACAGCATCGGTGATCTGCAGCGCGTAAGCTTTGCGTTGACGGCCACCAAAAAGCAGCATGAGCGACTGCGCGGACAGTTGCTCGCCGAGCCCGCGATTGATGCACTGCATACCTTCCGCGACCCGGAGGAAGATTGATTCCATTTACCAAGGCTCATGCCTGCGGCAATGATTTTTTGATCGTGACCGAAGATGCGGCGCAAGGTCTGGATCTGGCCAGTATGACGCGTCAACTTTGTGCGCGCAACACCGGCATTGGCGCCGATGGTATCGAGTTTTTTGCGTGGACCGGGCCGCGATCAGGCCGTATTCGCCTGTACAACGCCGATGGGTCGATCGCGGAAATCAGCGGCAACGGCACGCGCTGTGTGGCAGCATGGATGGCCGAGGCTATCGGGTCTCAACCCGGCGACGTGCTGGAGATTGACACCGATGCCGGCGTTCGGATGTGTCATGTGAATGGCGTGAACGCAAACGGATCATTCACGGTGGAAGTGACAACCGGGATGGGCCATCCGACATATGCGCACCGCACGGTGACGCTCTCTGGCGGACTTGAGATTGCAGGCGTCGAGGTTTCCACTGGCAATCCGCACTTCATCATCATCGTCGACAATCCACAGTTCATCGTCGCGGGCCACTGGTGGCAGGTCGTCGGATCCCGTATCTGCACGCACCCTGATTTTCCGCACCAGACCAACGTGGAGTTCGTGCGCATCGTGAGCCCGAGTGAGATTGAAATCCGCATCTTCGAGCGCGGCGTCGGACCGACGACATCTTCGGGAACCGGCAGCTCCGCCTCGGCCACCGCGGCTCTCGCGCTTTACGGATGCGTTTCACCTCTCCGCGTGGTGGCTCCGGGCGGGGCACAATCCGTGACCTGGGACGGAAAGGATGCCGAGTTGCAACTCACCGGACCAGCGGCGCTGATTGCCCGTGGCGAGGCATGGTACGGATGACCGTATTACGTGAATCTAAACCGCTATTGAAGCCCGCTGCTGTGCGCGAGGGCGACGGCGTCAGCATTATCGCTCCCGCATCGTTCGCGCGACAGGAACGAATCGACGGCGGTGTCGAGCGGCTGGTTTGCCTCGGATTTACTCCGAGGCTTGGCGAGAACGTGCTGGCACGAGGGCCGCTCTTTTTTGCAGGAACGGCGGAGCAGCGATTAGCAGATCTACACGACGCATTCGGGGACCCGGCAACCAGCGCGGTGATGAGCCTGCGAGGAGGCTATGGTTCCAATTACCTTCTGGGCGGCCCCGATCTTAATTTGATCCGTCAACATCCCAAGCCCTTCTTCGCGTACAGCGATCTCACCGGCATGCAACTTCATCTGCTCGACGTGCTCGGTCTGCCCGTGTTTCACGGCCCGATGCTTGCGGCAGATCTGTATCTCGAAGATGGTGTCCACTTACCCAGCTTCAAGGCAGCGCTCGCTGGAAACCCCTTCAGCGTGGGGCATGCTGAGGGGCTGCGTTCGTTGAAGCCCGGGGCTGCGCAAGGCACGCTCTATGGCGGATGCCTCAGCATTCTCGTTTCACTACTGGGCACGCCATGGGAGCCACAGACCGAAGGCAAGCTGCTCTTCATTGAAGACACCAGCGCCAAGCCCTACCAGATTGACCGCATGTTGTGGCAGTTGCGCAAGGCGGGCAAGTTCGATGGTGTATGCGGCATCGTGTTCGGTGAAATGCTGGATTGCGTCTCGCCTGGCGCAGCAGTGAATCTGCTGGAGGATGTGATTCTCAACGTGTTTCAGGATTTCAATGGACCTATCGCCACTGGCTTGCGCAGCGGTCACGTTTCGCGGCAGAACGTGACCCTCACCTTCGGCGTCGAAGCAAGACTGGAACTTGCCGAGGACGTGCAGTTGCACCTGCTGGAAGCGGCGGTGACGCGATGACGCGCATCCCGCGGCACATTCACTTGAGCGGCATCTGCGGCACGGCAATGGCGTCGCTTGCGGGGCTTCTCCAGTTGCAGGGCCATCGCATCACCGGCTCCGATAAAGCAGCCTATCCGCCGATGAGCGATCAGCTCCGTGGACTCGGCATTCCGGTGCTTGAGCCTTACGCGGAAAGCAATCTGGAGCCTGCGCCAGACCTCGTGGTGATCGGCAATGCGCTGTCGCGCGGCAATCCCGAAATTGAACGTGCGCTCGATGCGCGCATTCCTTTCAATTCAATGGCGGCGCTGCTGCACGAAGAGTTTCTCGCAGGACGTGAGTCGCTGGTAGTTGCCGGCACGCATGGCAAGACCACCACCACCAGCATGCTGGCGTGGATCTACCAGGTCGCCACGCAGAAAGATGCGGCGCTGGAGCCTTCGTTCCTCATCGGCGGAGTAGCGGAAAATTTCGGCACCAGCTTTCAGCTACGCCCCACGCGCACCTTCATCGTCGAAGGCGACGAGTACGACACCGCCTTCTTTGACAAAGGGCCAAAATTTCTCCACTACTTTCCCGACGCGCTGATCCTGACTCACGTGGAGTTCGATCACGCCGACATCTATGCGGATCTTGAAGCGGTAAAGACTGCGTTCAAGAGGCTGGTCAACCTGGTTCCGCGGCGCGGTGTCATCATCGCTTACGACGGCAGCGCCAACGTGACCGAATGTGTGGAGCACGCTTTGTGCCGTGTGGAGCGTTACGGCTTCAGCCCACTGGCGGATTGGCGTATGCAAAATCTGCGTCATGAAGACGGGCTCACGCGCTGGGAAGTATGGCACGGCGGCGCATTGTGGCTCGAGTTGGAGATGAGTCTTGCAGGCGAACACAATGCGTTGAACGCAACGGCCGCAGCAGCACTCGCGGCGCGACAGGGCATTGAGAAGGAAGCAATCCAGTCTGCGCTGGCAACGTTCAAGAGCGTGAAACGCCGTCTTGAAGTGCGCGCGGAGATCGACGGCATCACTATCATCGACGACTTCGCGCATCACCCCACGGCTATTCGCGAAACCCTGCGCGCACTGCGCTCGATCTATCCGCAATCGAGGCTGTGGGCAGTGCTGGAGCCGCGGTCCAACACCTTGCGCCGCAAAGTGCTGGCCTCAGAACTGATCGACAGTCTGCGTCTTGGGGACCGTGTCATTCTCGCCGGGGTCTATCAGCAACAGCGAATTCCCGAAGACGAGCGCCTTCATCCCGAAGATGTTGTACACGCACTCAATGCAGCTGGTACTCCAGCTGAATTGCGCGCCGATGCCGATGCGATCGTCGATGCGATCGCACCGCAGCTTCAACCGGGCGACGTCATCGCGATTCTTTCCAATGGCGGATTCGACGGCATCTATGAGAAACTGCCCGCGCGACTGAGACAGATGAAAGTGTAACGTCGAAACCCCCGCCATGATCGCGTCACTCCTATTGCTGTTCACGATTCTCGTCCTGGGTGCTCCGGCAGCGCTGGTGTTTATTCCGTGGGCGATACTAACCGGCAACGTGACGCCGCTCTACAACATCTCGCAGAAGGTCGTTCGCGCAGCCTTCCGGCTGGCCGGCATTCGCGTGCATACCGTGGGAACGGAACGCGTGCCGAAACATACCGCATGTATTTTCATGGCCAACCATGTTTCGAATCTCGACCCGCCCGCACTGATTCCGCACATTCCCGGACGCACATCGGCATTCCTCAAGCGGTCTCTTATGAAGATTCCCGTGCTCGGTTACGGTATGAAGCTGGCGCAGTTTGTGCCTGTTGATCGCGATAGGCGCGTGGAAAGCGCGGTAGAGAGCGTTGCGGCCGCCCGACTCGTGCTTGAGAAGGGCATCCACATCACAACTTTCGTTGAGGGCACACGCTCGCGCGACGGGCGACTGCTGCCTTTCAAGAAAGGGCCCTTTTACCTGGCCATGGAAGCAGGCGCGCCGTGCATTCCTGTTTCGATTTACGGAACTGAAAGGATGATGAAAAAAGGCAGTGTGCGCGTTCACCCCGGCGTGGCGCACATTATTTTTCATGCGCCGGTTTATCCCAACAGCTTTGCGACGCGCGAGGAATTAATGGACGCTGTGCGAAGGGCAATCGCATCGGGACTGCCGGCGTGGATGCGGGATGAATCCACCGGTGAAACGCGAATCAAGGCTGAATGATCGCGTTATATCCATCGTTCAACAGCTTGAGGCGCATGGCGGTTGCGTCGCTGCGATTGGCGAAGGGGCCGATCTGCACGTGCAACAATCCGTCGGTTGGGTCGCGCCGCACGGCCACCGCATAGCCTCGCTTGCGCAGCGCTCCAACCAGCACCTCGGCATCCTCAGCGTGAGAAACGGCCGCGATCTGCACCATCAACGCCGAGGATGACCGCGGCAGGGCCGGTTCCACCTTGAGGCCTGCCGGGGCCACCGGCTGCGGTGCCGCCGGCGGAGTTGAAAGAGCGCTGTGGACGGCCGGCCCAGTGGAGGCAGCGCGCGGTGAGTCAGTGATTTCAACGTTCTCTGTCGGCGATGAATCGGCTGCAGCGGCAGTGGAATCCTCTGCTGCGCTCTGTTGCTGGAAACTGCTTTGCGTGGCCGACGGTTTTGACTGGGGGGTGGGGGATTGATTTGTAGCCTGGCTGCCTGCTGTTATTTGCACAGCGGCAAGCGTCGAGTCGGAAGCGCCGCGATGTCCTACCGCGTAGCCGAAGACAAAGCAAACGCCGCACAGTGAGATGAGGCCCACAACAAGAGCCACGAGCATGGTTGGGCCCAATGTAAGTTCCTTGTCGCGCCGCACTTCCAGCGGCTCGAACGCCGTTCCGCCAAAACCTCGCTGCATATTCGCCCTCTGATTCAAGCCGCGACCTAAAAGAACGGCTCGTCGTTCGCATCATGGAGCAGGTGTTTCAGTTTGCGCGATGCCACCTGCTCCAAATTCACTGGCCCGCTACTCTGATTTCTTCTCCAACGCCGCGGCGGTTGCTGTCGCTCCCATCTTATTCAACAGCGAAAGCAGTTCCATGGGAAGCGGAAACACGATGGTCGTATTCTTTTCGACACCAATTTCGGTAAGCGTCTGAAGGTAACGCAACTGCAGCGTGATCGGCTCGGTCGCCAGCAGGGCGGCGGCATCCACCAGTTTTTGAGCGGCGTTGAACTCGCCCTCGGCGTGAATGATCTTCGACCGCTTTTCGCGCTCCGCCTCGGCTTGCTTGGCCATGGCGCGCAGCATTTGCTCTGGGAGGTCAACTTGTTTCACTTCGACCGAAATTACCTTTACACCAAACGGCTCAGTCCGCTGATCGATGATGCTCTGGATGCGCAGGTTGAGCTTGTCGCGATGACTAAGTAGCTCGTCCAGTTCCACCTCGCCCAGGACTGAACGCAGCGTCGTCTGCGCAAACTGCGATGTCTGGTAGACGTAGTTGGCAACCTTGATGGCCGCATCGTTGGGATTGACCACGTAGAGCGTGACCACGGCGTTGACCTTGAGGGTGACGTTGTCGCGCGTGATCACGTCTTGCGGGGGCACTTCCAGCACTTCCTGGCGGAGCGAGATGCGCACCATCTGATCCAGCGGCCTGAACACAAAGATGATGCCGGGGCCCTTGGGCGGCGTCAGCGCACGCCCAAGGCGGAAGATGACGGCGCGCTCGTAGTCCCGCAGAATTTTGATGGAGTTGAACAGATATAACGCGATGATTGCGATGAGAATAAGCATCGGAATCGGCAGATCGGCAACGGACATTAGGCTTTCCTCGTTTCAGACGGATTGTACTCCAGCGGTGTTCAGGCTCCTGTTTTCGGCGGCTCAGCGGGAGTTACACGAAGCAGATAATTCTCGTGGCCGACGACGCGCAGGGCAGTGCCCGCGGCCACGGCCCCATCCGTAACCGCACGCCAGATTTCGCCGTCGACCAGCACGTGACCCTCGGGATTGAGCGGCTCCATCGCCGAAGCCCGACTGCCTACGAGCGCGTCGGCGCCGAGCCGTGACTTCATGCGCCGCGCACGTATAGCCAGGCGTACCAGAAACACAGTGATTGCGCCGAATCCAGCACTCACCGCCAGGGCTACCCAGGGCTTAACGGCCAGTTCCGGTACTGGCGCGGCCACCAGCGTAAGGGTGCCGAGCGTCAGGCAGACAATGCCGGCAATCGCGAGCGCTCCGTGGCCGCCAATCTTGGCCTCGAGCACCAGCAGCACCACCGCCGCCAGAAGCAACATCACCGCTGTATAACGGATTGGCAGCAGGTTCAACGCAAAGATGGCCAGCAGAACCATCAGGGAACCAAGCGCTCCGGGAACGATGGTGCCTGGCGTGTTGAATTCAAGGTAAATAAGCAGCGCACCACCCACGAGAAACAAAAGCGCAATGTTGGGATTGATGAGCCAGCCCAGCAGGTCTTCTCGCAGGGTGGAACGCAACACCTCGATACGCGCTCCGGCAAGGTGCAGCACCTGCTTGCTGCCATCGAGGCGCGTGATTTCGCGCCCATTCAGAGCGTCAATGAGTTGTTTGTCGCTGGAGGCGGTCAGATCGATCAGGTGCTGAGTCAACGCCTCTTCGGCGGTGTAGGAGTGAGACGATTGCAGCGCCGCCAATGCCGCTTCGATGTTGCGATTGCGCCGGCTCACGAAGGAGCGCAGAAAGGCTTCAGCATCGTTTTCTGCCTTCTGCTTCATGGTCTCGTCGGGCTTGCCAAATTCGAAGACGACGTGGGCCGCGCCAGCGTTTGTGCCCGGAGCCATGGCAGCTACATCCGCCGCCTCAAGCAGGAAGAATCCGGCAGAGCCCGCGCGTGCGCCCGCGGGAGCCACATAAACAATGATGGGAACTCGCGAGCTGAGAATCGCGCCGGCCATGGTACGCATGGAGTCAACCATGCCGCCAGGAGTGTCGATTTCCACCAGTAGCGCCGCGGCGCCGTCGAGGTTGGCCCGCGCAATGGCGCGGTCAAGCTGCCCGGCACTTACCGGCTGGATTGTGTCGGCCAGAACAAACTTCTCCACCAAGGGCTGTTGCGCGGCTGCCTGCGATACAAACCACGCAGACGTCGCAGCCGCAACCAGCCCACCGGCAATGTGCAGCACTCCTCCCAAAACGAATCGCCTGACTGAAAACCCGCTCACCAACTGCAGCATGGCTTGCTCCTTCAGGGCCAGCCTAGGCCCTACTTCGGCTGCGCTTGCCGGGCAGCCAACTGGCGCATCAGGTCCTGGGCGGGCTGGCTGTTCGGGTTCAGCTTAAGGGCCTCACTGGCCTCACGATTGGCTTCATCAAGGTGGCTTGCGGCAAAGTCAAGGCGCGCCAACACGAGGTACGCATCGGTCGTGGGCTTCAGTTCCAGCGCTGCCTGGGCCTCTTTTCGCGCGCCTGCGGAGTCGCCCGTACGCTCGCGCACTCTGGCTAGTCCGGCGTGCGCGTCTTCTGCCCTGTTATCGGCCGCCACAGCGGACTGGTACAGTCGCTCCGCCTCAAGCAGCAATCCACGGGCAAGATAATCTTTCGCCTGGTTTGCCAGCGTTTGCGCCCGCCCTTGCGGAGAAAGTGCGGCCAGCCGCGAAGCCTCCATCTGGTCCATCATCACTGCGGCTTGCCGAAACGCCACGGCATTGAAGCTGCGCTCAATGCGCTCCAGGGGATCCACATTCGCAGCGGCAGGGTTCGCGGTGCCGGCCGGCTGTTTCCATGCCGCCTGCAACGACTGTGCCTCGCTGTCATTGGGCCGCAGCTTGAGGCACTGGGTCATTTCCGCCGCGGCGTCCGTGCCGTTGCCATGTCGCTTGAGGCTTACCGCCAGGTTGAAGTGATAGTCCGCCGCGCTAGGGTCGGTCGCTATCGCCTGCCGAAACAGCGCAGTCCCGTCGTGACCTTGCCGGCTGATGGCAACGCCCTCATTACTGAGAACCTCGGCCAGCGGCAAAAT
>WNGR01004230.1_pt1 | contig 15521 bp, 12 predicted proteins | sample 5407581 | NCBI WGS metagenome assembly WNGR01 (sample SAMN13153383, study PRJNA577476) | soil metagenome | isolation source: 80 cm soil or saprolite under Garry oak tree replicate 2 | place: USA:California | collected 2016-06-15
AGAAGATCCTGCTGCTCCGGTTCTTCGGCAACATGACCCAGTCCCAGATCGCGGCCGAGCTCGGCATCTCCCAGATGCACGTGTCCCGGCTGCTGGCCAGGACCCTGACTCAGCTGCGCGAGGGCCTGACCACCGAGGAATGACGACGGGGTTACCTGACAGGCGTGCTAGGGGCGGTTGAGGGCGCGCAGGCTGGCGGGGGTGAACAGGGCGGCCAGGCCGCAGACCGAGACCAGCAGCATCGGCACGCCCCACTCAAGCCGGTGGTCTCTCAGCAGGTAGATGGCCCACACGCCGATGGCCAGCTGAGTCATGACCACCGGGGTCCTGGTCCACGGACTGGCCTTGGCCAGGCCCCGGGCGAACAGCGCGAACACGACGGCCGTGCCGACCGCGATGAGCGTCAGCGCGATGCCGCTGGCCCGCTGGTAGGACTGCCCGTCCGCGGTCGAGACGGCGGAAAAACCCGCCGCCACGCACATGCCGACCGCCTCGACGGCGAGGACGGCCGCGGCCAGCCGGAGGGCGCGGGGGCGCGCCGCCGGTACCGGTGCCGTCGTCCCGGCGGGTGCTTTCGCCGGGGCGGGCTTGCCGGCAGCCGGGGCGCGTCCGGGCCGTGATGTCCCGGATGCCTTGGCCGGTCGCGTCGCCATGTCGTCACACCTATCTATGATCAGGGGGCCGGGCAGGTTTCCAGCTTAGGCGGCGGTTAGCCTAAGCGGGTGCGCGGCCTGCTGATCGTTAACCGGCATGCGACGTCGATGACGGCGACGGTCACCGACCTCGCGGTCCGCACCCTGGCCGGGGTGCTGGACCTGGACGTGCAGCGGACCCAGTACCGCGGCCACGCGCGTGAGCTGGCCGCGGCGACCACCGCGGATCTCGTCATCGTGCACGGCGGGGACGGCTCGATCAACGAGGTCGTCAACGGCGTCATGGGCCTGACCGAGGGCAGGCCGCTCATCGCGGTGATACCAGGCGGCGGCGCCAACGTGCTGGCCCGGGCGCTGGGCCTGCCGCTCGACGCCGCGGCGGCGATCCGCCAGGTACGAGAGGCAGTAGCGGCGGGCCGGCATCGCACCATCGGGCTCGGCCTGGCCGCGGACCGGTACTTCACCTTCAGCGCGGGCCTGGGCTGGGACGCCGAGGTGGTGCGGGAGGTGGACCGGCTCCGGGCGCAGGGCCGCCGGGAGAGCGTGGCGCTGTTCCTGCGGACGCTGGTGCACCAGTACTACGCCGGCACCGACCGGCGCCAGCCGGCCCTGACCGTGGAGCGCGACGGCGAGCCGCCGGTCAGCGGCCTGTTCATGACCATCGTCACCAACCGCTCGCCGTGGACCTACCTCGGCGACCGCCCGCTGCTGCCCGTTCCTAATCCGGATTTCAACTCCGGGCTCGATCTGCTAGCGCTGCAGCGGCTCCGGCTGACCACGGTCTTGAACGCGGTCGGCCAGATGCTGTACGTCCGGAGCCGCCCGCCGCGCGGCCGGAACCTGCTGTCCGTACTGGGTTCGGAGTCCCTCACTCTGCGCTCGGCTCGGCCGATCGCGCTGCAGGCCGACGGGGAGTATCTCGGCGAGATCGAGGCGGTAAAGTTCCAGTTCGTGCCGCATGCGCTGTGCATCGTGGCATTACTCGCCAGGCCTGCCGGCGGGCTGAGCGGACCCTGTTGACGCGCCGAGAGCAAAATGTGATCGATCTGACATTAAATTCCGCTGAAGGTCCGCCGCGCCCTCTTGCGCTCGTCAACCGACGTTGAGAGGCTTGACGTGATGCCTGGTCCGGGGGCGTCTCGCATGTGTCATCAGCTCGGATGACGCCTGCGTCGCCTTCGGGGGGCACGGCCGGGCCGCCTGGCGGCCAGACCGCGTTGACGCTCGGCATCATAGTGGCCCCGGGAAACTCGGGCGACGATGAAAGACGGCAAAGCTCGTGAAAAGCTTCACAAGCTATAGATAGACGTGCAGACCGGACGCATCCGCAGGCGCCCGGTCGCCGAGAAGGAGTGGACATCATGGACTGGCGCCACGAAGCCGCCTGCCGTGAGGTGGACCCGGAGCTGTTCTTCCCCATCGGGAACAGCGGTCCGGCGCTGCTCCAGATCGAGGAAGCGAAACAGGTCTGCCGCCGCTGCACGGTGATGGAGGAGTGCCTGCGCTGGGCGATCGAATCCGGCCAGGACGCCGGCGTCTGGGGCGGGATGAGCGAGGACGAGCGGCGCGCACTCAAGCGCCGGACGATCAGGCTCCGCGCCCGCGCGCACGTGTAACAGGCGATTGTTTAACCAGGATTAAAATCTAAGTTACCGTCTCCCGGTCGGGCTCGTTGCCGACGGGGAGATCCACCACCGCCTCGGTACCGCCGCCTGGCCGGGGCGTGATCCGCAGCCGCCCGCCAAGCTCCCCCACCACCAGGGTGCGGACAATCTGCAGGCCGAGGCTGGTGGCCGAGTCCAGCTCGAATCCCTCGGGCAGGCCCGCGCCGGTGTCCGCGACCGTCACCGTCAGCCTCTCCGGCTCGCGTATCACGACGACCTCGATCAGCCCCGGCTCGCGGGCGGCCTGCGAGCCGGAGAAGCCGTGCTGCAGCGCGTTCTGCAGCAGTTCGGTCAGCACCATGGCCAGCGGGGTCGCCACCGCCGCGGACAGCTGGCCGAACGACCCGGTGATCTTCGGGATCACCCCGACCTCGGCCGCGGACACCTCGCCGGCCATCCTGGCCACCCGGTCGGCGATGTCGTCGAAGTCGACGACCTCCTCGGGCGCGTGGGACAGGGTCTCGTGCACCACCGCGATCGAGCCGACGCGGCGGACCGCCTCGTCCAGCGCGGCCCGCGCCTCGGGGGCGCGGAGCCGGCGGGCCTGCAGCCGGAGCAGGGCGGCCACCGTCTGCAGGTTGTTCTTCACCCGGTGGTGGATCTCCCTGATCGTGGCGTCCTTGGTCATCAGCTCGCGCTCGCGGCGGCGCAGTTCGGTGACGTCCCGCACCAGCACCAGGGCGCCGGTCCGGCTGCCGCCCACGATCAGCGGGATCGAGCGCAGCTGGACCACCGAGCCGTTCCCGTCCACCTCGGCCTCGCGCGGGGCGCGTCCCGCGGCCACCACCATGAGCGACTCGTCCAGCGGCTCGTCCGAGGCGACCAGGGCGGTCGTGACCACGCCGAGCTCGGCTCCGATCAGGTCGGCGGCCAGGCCGAGGCGGCGGTAGGCGGACTGCGCGTTCGGGCTGGCGTAGATGACCCGCCCGGCCCTGCCCAGCCTGAGCAGCCCGTCGCCGACGCGCGGCGACCGGACCAGCATGGCGTCGGCGCCGGGGAACGGGAACGTCCCCTCGGCCACCATCCGGGCCAGGTCGTCGGCGCCCTGCAGGTAGGTGAGCTCGAGCCGGCTCGGGGTCCGGGCCGAGTTCAGGTTGGTGCACCGCTCGATGACCGCGATCACCCGGTTCGCCCGGGTCACCGGGATCCCCTCGATGCGCACCGGGACGCCGTTCGCCCAGTCCGGGTCGCTCTCCCGCCAGATGCGCCGCTCGTCCCTGGACACGTCGAGCACCCGCTGGTCCTGCGGCCCGGCGAAGGTGCCGACCACGTCGTCATGCAGCGAGGTGGGCCCGGTGGTGGGGCGCATCTGGGCGATGGCCAGCCAGCCGGTGCCGTCCTTGGCCGGCGCCCACAGGACCAGGTCGGCGAAGGACAGGTCGGCGAGGAGCTGCCAGTCCGACACCAGCGAGTGCAGGTACTCGACGTCGGCCTCGCCGAGGCTAGTGTGGCTCCTGGCCAGGTCGTTCAGCGTGGGCACAGCATCATCATCGCATCCGGGGCTGAGATCATTCCCTCATGCGCGATCGATCACACCCGCTGGAACTGCTCGGCGCGCGCCCGGGCCGCCGCGACCCGGCTGGCCGCGATAGCGGCCGGGGAGGACCTCCGGGTCAGTGCGCCTGACGCGGCGGTGCTCGCGGTGACCGTGGGCGAATCAGCCAGGGCCGTTCGGGCCAAAGAAACCTGTGCCGCCCACGGCGTGCGCGTCGGCTGCTTCCGGCCGCCGTCGGTCCCCCGCGGCCAGGCGTGCCTGCGGCTGACCGGCCGGGCCAGCCTGACCGAGGACGACTTCGCGGTCGCGGCCCGTGCGCTGGCCGCGGTTCGCGACGATGAGGACCAGGGCGGCAGACGATAACTTAGGTCGGCTGGGAGCTGCCAGTCCGGCACTGGCGAGTGCGAGTACCCGGCGTCGGCATCCCGCGCGTGTATGCCTTTAGCCAGGCCGTTCAGGGTAGGCACACGCAGATGTCATCTGAGGGCTACGGCACAGCAACTTCTGTTTTCCCGCCCAAATGCGCCGACGTGGCGCCCACGGTCTCCGAGGGATCGGTCGTCCCCCGGAGACCGCGCGATCGCGGCCGCGCCGCGACACTCGCCGTACACGCCTTCGTCCACTTAAGGTAAGGCATTGACATCCTCCCCGCCCCGAAGGGCAGAGATTCCAGCCGCGACATCGTGTCGCGCTGTCGGTTCGCGGTTCGCAGGCCCGGCATCCCGGAAGCCTCCCCGCGCAGCCACGGCATGCCCTGCCGCAGTTTCGTACTGGGCGCTGCAGGTGCCCGCTTGGCTCTCGCGGGCGATTCGACAATATTGCACCGCACTGACATTTCCGAGGAGGTGAGCGGCGTTCCACCCAGGCCGGAACAGCAGGGTCTCGACGCCGCAAATCGGATGACCGCTTCTCTGCTTCCGGCCGATGACACGCCCGGGGTGCCCGGCGCGGATGCCGGGCCGAGGCTGCCCAAGTACTACCAGGTGAAGCGCCAGCTGCTGGAGCTCACCGCCGCGCTGGACCCCGGCAGCCCGGTACCGCCGGAGCGGGAGCTCGCCCGCTCGTACGGGACCTCGCGGACCACGGTCAGGCAGGCGCTCGCCGAGCTGGTTATCGAGGGCCGCCTGCTGCGGATGCAGGGCAAGGGCACGTTCGTGGCCAAGCCCAAGGTGGCCCAGCCGCTGGAGCTGGCCAGCTACACCGAGGGCATGCGCGCGCACGGCCTGCACCCGCAGACCAAGATCCTCGACATCGGGTACGTCACCGCGGACGAGCCGCTGGCCGAGCTGATCGGCGTCCGGCCGGGCGGCCGCGCGCTGCGCATCCACCGGCTGCGGCTGGCCGACGGCGAGCCGATGTCGATCGACACCTCGCACCTGCCCGCGCGGCGCTTCCCCGGCCTGCGCAAGCAGCTGGAGCGGCACCGGTCGCTGTACGAGACGCTGCGTTCGGCGTACGGCATCCAGCTGGCCGAGGCGGAGGAGACGATCGAGACGGTACTCGCGGACCCGCACGACGCCCAGCTGCTCGAGGTGGACGCGGGGCTGCCGCTGCTGCTGCTGTCCAGGCACGCGTTCGACGTCACCGGGGAGCCGGTGGAGTGGGCGCAGTCGTGGTACCGGGGCGACCGGTACAAGTTCGTGACCAGGCTCCGCCGGTGACGCGGCCGGCTAAATAATTAGTCCTCATTAGATGAGAATTACCTGGCGAGGCAGGGCCAGGTGGTTCATGCGGCATTGGCCAGCGGTAATAGCGTCCTGGCTAGTGAGGTTACAAATTTCTCATTGTGCTCGCAAAGCATTGCCCATTCATGGTTTGAGACGGACCATAAACGGAACCTGCGTGATGTCAGTCACGGTGAGAGGCTTTCTCCCGACGAGAGGGCAACCATGACCCAGCCGTCCGGCACGCCGAATACCCCCGGTCGCTCCCGATCCCCCATCGCCGCCCACCCGGTCACCTCGGCGATCATCGCCATCCTGGTCCTCGCCTCGATCTTCTTCGCGCTGTACGTGCCGCTCTACGCCAGCGCCACGCCGAAGGTCGGCGACTTCCCCTTCTTCTACTTCTACCTGCTGATCTACATGCCGGTGCTGGGCGTGGTGATGTGGATCGTCATCACGCTGCAGCGCAGACTGCGCCCCGGAGTGCCCGGGCCTGGCGCCGAGGGCCCGGCGGGCGCCGACGGTGAGGTGGCCAGATGAGCAACGTCAACGCCGTCACCTTCACCATCGTCGTCGTCCTGTTCCTCGTCGTCACGCTGACCGGCTTCGCGGCCGCGCGCTGGCGCCGGGCCGAGGACATGCTGCACCTGAACGAGTGGGGCCTGGGCGGGCGCAGCTTCGGCACCTTCGTAGCCTGGTTCCTGCTCGGCGGCGACCTCTACACCGCCTACACCTTCATCGCGGTGCCCGCCGCGGTGTTCGGCGCCGGCGCGGTGACGGGCTTCTTCGCGGTGGCGTACACGATCATCGTGTTCCCGATCGCGCTGATCTTCCTGCCCAGGCTGTGGTCGATCGCCCGGACGCACCACTACGTCACCCCGGCCGACTTCATCCGCGGCCGGTACGGGTCACGCGGCCTGGCGCTGGCCATCGCCTTCACCGGCATCCTCGCCCTGATGCCCTACATCGCGCTGCAGCTGGTGGGCATCCAGGCCGTGCTCACGGTGATGGGCGTCGGCACCACGTCGGGCAACACCTTCGTCAAGGACCTGCCGCTGTTCATCGCGTTCCTGGTGCTGGCGATCTTCACCTTCGTCTCCGGTCTTCGGGCACCCGCGCTGATCGCCTTCATCAAGGACACGCTGGTCTACCTGATGATCATCGTGGCGGTCCTCTACCTGCCGACCAGGGTCGGCGGCTGGGGGCACATCTTCGCCGCCGGCGAGGCCCACCTGAAGGCCATCAACCCGGCCACGGGCAAGCCGAACGGCGTGTTCATCCCCACCTCGGGCAACAGCCAGCTGGCGTTCTCCACGCTGGCGCTCGGCTCGGCGCTGGCCCTGATGGTCTACCCGCACGCGGTCACCGGCGTGCTGTCCACCACTCGGCGCGACATCATCAAGCGCAACATGGCGCTGCTTCCGCTCTACTCCATCATGCTGGCCTTCATCGCCCTGCTCGGCTACGTGGCGGTGGCCGACAAGGTGACGGCCGCCAACGTGAAGAAGGCCAACAACGCCCAGCTCGCGGTGCCGTACCTGTTCCAGCACCTGTTCCCGAGCTGGTTCGCCGGGATCGCCTTCGCGGCCATCGTCATCGGCGCGCTGGTGCCGGCCGCGATCATGGCCATCGCCGCTGCCAACCTGTTCACCCGCAACATCTTCAGGGAGTTCTTCAAGCCCGACGCCAGCCCCAGGCTCGAGACGAGGGTCTCGCAGTGGGTCTCGCTGCTGGTCAAGCTGGGGGCGCTGCTGTTCGCGATCGAGCTGCCCAAGACGTTCTCCATCAACCTGCAGCTGCTGGGCGGCATCTGGATCCTGCAGACCTTCCCGTCGATCGTGTTCGGCCTGTTCACCCGGTGGTTCCACCGCTGGGCCCTGCTCACGGGCTGGCTGGCCGGGATGATCTACGGCACGATCGCCGCGTACAACGTGTCGACGCCGACGACCTCGCACTGGGCCGGGTCGGTGAACACCTTGTGGGGGCACACCTACTACATCGGCCTGACCGCGATCATCCTCAACATCGCGGTATCGGCGGTCCTGACCCTCGTCTTGCGGGCGGCCAGGGTCCCGGCGGGCACCGACGAGACCCTCCCGCGCCAGTACACCGCCGATCCGGTCGACACCCCCGCGCCGGTCCCGGCCGCCGCGGTGCTGGGGAGCGAGGTCCCCCGCGGGGACTGATCTCAGCGGGGACTGATCTCAGCGGCGGGGAGCCGCCTCCCCCACAGCCGGCACCGGCTCCGCCAGGGCGAACAGCGGGCTGGCCAGGATGTCGACGTCCTCCAGGCGCATGAGGTCGCCCATGGTGCGGCTCCGCCCGGGTTCGGCGGCCAGCCGGTGCGCGTGCCGGAGCCTGGACCGCTCCAGCTCGTTGCGGACGCTGCGGGCGTTGGCGAACCGCGGTTGCGCCATGCGCAGGGTCAGGTAATCGCGGAAAGCCACCTCGGCCTCGGCGGAAAGGTAATAGGACGAGCGCTCGAGCATGGCCCGGCCGATGGCCACCAGCTCATCCAGCTTGTACGGGGCGAAGTCGAGGTGATGCGCGATCCGCGAGCTCATGCCGGGGTTGCTCTCGAAGAACACGTCCATGCGGTCCTTGTAGCCGGCCAGGATCACCACCAGCTTGTCCCGGTCGTTCTCCATCACCTGGAGCAGGATGTCGATGCATTCCTGACCGTAATCCCTTGAATCGCCGTCGCGGTACAGGTAATACGCCTCGTCGATGAAAAGGACCCCGCCCATGGACCGTTCGAGAATACGCCTGGTTTTCGGCGCGGTTTGCCCGATGAATTCACCGACCAGGTCGTCGCGCATGGCGTGGACCAGATGTCCCTTTTCCAGGTAGCCGAGCCGGGACAGCAGATCAGCCATCTGCAGCGCCACCGTGGTCTTGCCGGTGCCGGGGTCGCCGGTGAAGCACATGTGCAGGTTGGGCCGGGGGGCCTCGAGGCCGAACCGGTTCCGGACCCGGTCCACCAGCAGCAGCGATGCGATCTCCTCGACCTTCCTCTTCACCGGCACCAAGCCAACCAGCTGATCGTTCAGCGCGGCGAACACGTCCTCGATGTCCGCCGCCTCCCGCTCTTCGGAAAGGGTGACGGTCGCCTCGGGGTGCAGTTCCTCGGCGCGCCGGGCCCGGGCCTGCGCCCTGGATTTCCGCTCTCGCCGTGGCCTGGTCGCCACCTGGGCCGACCGGGAATCATCCTCGCGAATCTGCGTCCACGCGTTCCTTGCGAACCAGCTGATCATCCCGATAACGGCCGCACACATGGTAATTAGAGTAAAAAATGCGTGCGATAGGTCGGACCAGGCGAGTATAAGAGCGATCAATGCCGCGAGTAGCAGGACGGATTTTTTTACGTATCTCAGCTTGAAGCCGTACATAGGAATTCGAGGGTAACTAGCCAGGCAACCGCAGGTCAAGAGGCCAGGACCCGGCGCCGCGGGTGGCCGGGGCGCCGGCGTCAGCCGGTCTCGTCCTGGCCGCCGCCTGCCGCCGCGCGCCCCCGGCTGGCGCCCCGCTGGAACCCGGCGAGCCGGTTCCTGATCGCGTCGGCCGACCTGGCCGGCCCGGCTGACCCGGCCGGGTCGGCCGGGCCGGCCCCGCCGGATTGCGATCGTCCGGCCGCGCCGGGCACCAGGTTCGCCCGCGGTGTCCGCACCGGCAAACCCGACGTCGTCACGCCGCTCGAGGCCGGCGCAAGGACCGTTTTCGCGGCATCCCAGCCGCTGTCGGCGGCCGTCCCCCAGCCAGCCTCGGCCACCGCCGCGCGACCGGACCGCTTGCCGTGGCTGCTGAACCAGTCCGACTCGACCGCCTCGTAGATAGGCAGGCGCCGTTGCCCTGAGGGATCCTCGGGAGCCTGCTCGCAGGGGGCCTGCTCGCCGGCGGGCTGGCTGCTCTCGGCTGGCTGCGACCGGGCGGGGGTCTCGGACCAGCTGAAGGCCTGACGCGAGGCGGGAAGCTGGACAGGGGCCCGCAGCCGCAGGGCAGGCCGGGCGTGGCGGGGTCGCAGGCCGGGCCCGGCGGCCACGTCCGAGCCGGCGGGCTGGAGCGTCCGGACGTCGTCCGGCGTCGGCGCGGGCCTGGTCGAGCTGGCCATGGCGTCGGGCTTCGCGTGGCCGGGGTCGGCCGCCCCGCCTGCCTCCGGCAGCACGACGATGGCATCGGGCAGCCAGACCAGCGCGGTGAGGCCGCCGGCGGCGGCCGGCTGCAGCCGGACCTTGACGCCGTGCCGCGCCGCGAGCCTGCCCACCACGAACAGGCCCAGGTTCCTGGAGACCGCGACGTCGACCGGCGGCGGGTTCTCCAGCCGCCAGTTGGCCTGCGCCATGGTCTCCGGGTTCATGCCGACTCCCTGATCGGTGACCTCGACCAGGACGCCGCCGGTGACGAGCGCGCGGCCGGAGATGTCGACCGGCGTATCCGCGGCCGACAGCGACGCCGCGTTCTCGGCCAGCTCGGCGATCAGGTGCACCACGTCGATGACGGCAGGTCCTGATACCGCGATGTCCGGCTGTGCGCTGACCGACACGCGCTCGTACTCCCCGGTCTGCGCCACCGCGGCCCTGATCACGTCCACCAGCGTCACCGGGCGGTTCCAGCGGCCCGGCAGCTCGTGGCCGGCCAGCACGAGCAGGTTCTGCGAGTAGCGGCGCATGCGGGTGGCCAGGTGGTTCATGGTGACCAGGCTCGCCCGGCGGCCAGCGTCCAGCTCGGTCTGGCCGAGCTCGTCGATGAGCCTGAGCTGGTGTTCCATCAGGGTCTGGCCGCGGCCGGACAGCTCGGTGAACATCTCGCTGAGCTTGCCGCGAAGCCCGGCCTCGTTGCCGGCCAGCCGCAGCACCTCGCCTTGCACCTGGTCGAAGGCACGCGCGACATCGCCTATCTCATCGAGAGCGGAGACGCCGACGGCCTTGACGGCGAGCGGCCGGCCCGTGCCGTCCGTCCCGCTGATGTGCCCCAGGCTGATGTTGCGGAGCGCGTCGGGCAGCCACACCTCGGTCAGCTCGACCGCCCCGGTCCGCAACTGGCGCAGCGGACGCAGCACCGACCTGATCAAGATCAGCGCGGAGCACAGCCCCACCGCCAGGATGACGGCCGCGAGGATCAGGGCCAGGATGGCCGACGCGGTGGCCCCGTCGCGCATGGAACTCACGTTGGAGTCGGCCGAGGCGCGCTGGAAGGCGCCGACCGCGCGGATGAAACTGGCGGTGGCGAGGGCGGCGGCCGCCGCGGAGACGACCGCCAGCAGGCACAGCCGGGTGCGGACGAGCCAGTTCGTCCGTGGCCCGCCCGGACCGGGCGACGGCGGGGGCGTCCCGGCAGCGCGCGGGGGCGTCCCGGCGGCGCGCGGGGGCGCTGCCGTGGGTTCGTAAGGGAGCGAGGATGAATGGAGGGAAGCGGAGCCGGCCCGGGACGCCGGGTAGGTCTCCCTCCCGGCGTCAAGGGCCGGGCACTGCTCATTTCCGGCCGGGTACTCGTGCGAGGCATCGCTGGTCCGGCGGAAGAAGTCCGCGGCCACGAGAACGGCGACCACCATCACCAGGGCCGCCAGGACGATTTCAACATGCATTTCTGCTCACACCCCGGGGTCAATGGCCGACTCAGCCATGAGGCCGGCACGGCATGCCTTCCCTGCAGTCAGTCTTGCTATGAGGCGCGCCCCGGCGTGCCAATGCCCAACTCTAGCCGGTATCCGGGCAATATTTGCGGATTTGCATTTACCCGGAGAATTCGTCACAAGACCCGGCCTGGCCGCAGCCCAGTCGCAGGACGAAGCGCAGAACGGAACGCTAGCCGCACCTCATTACGCATCTCAAGTGCAACTCTGCCGCACTGCTCACGGTGGTAACACCGGTCTCAGGCCTGGCTGTAGGGAGCAGATTTCTGATTAGTTCCCGTTAGCTATTCATCGGCTATTCATCCTCAATTGAGGTACGTGGCGTCAAGGCCCGGCCTATGCTCCCCCATTCCCGCCGATGGCCACTTGCCGCCATTGTGAAATTCACCGTCCTTATCACGTGGCGCGGAATCTGACCGTAAGGTTTGAAAAGCAGCTAAACGCCATGTTCGGCGCGGCCACGTTGTCTGCGGGCGGGCGTGAGCATGAGCACGGAAGGCTGCGGGCCGGGGCTGGCACGAGGCCGAGAGGAAGGACGATGACGGAACGATTCATGACGGCTGCCCCGGAAACCACTCAGGTGCTGCCTGCCCGGCTGGAGCCCGACGCGATCGGGGCCGCCCAGGACACCATCATCGGGATGGCCAACTCCGCGCCGACGGTAGCCATCGGCCTGTCGCTGGCCGGCCTGGCCGCGGCGGCGGCCTACGGCAGCGGGCCGGTCATCATCTTGTGCGGTATCCCGATGCTGGTCATCGCCAATGCCTATCGCCGGCTGAACCTGTGGAGCGCCAACTGCGGCGCGTCCTTTGAGTGGGTCGGCCGGGCGATCGACCCGTACCTCGGGTTCCTCACCGGGTGGCTGATGATCGCCGCCAGCCTGATCGCGGCGGTGGCCGGCGTGGTGGTGCTCGCCCCGTCGGTCCTGGCCATCTTCGGCGGCAGCGCGCTGAGCACCTGGCCGAACATCTTCATCAGCACCGTCGTGATCGTGGTGCTGCTGGTGATCGCGGTGGCGGGCATCCGCCTCACCGCGCGTACCCAGGTGGCGATGGGCGTGATCGAGTACGTGATCCTCATCGGCTTCTCGATCTGGGGCCTGGTGTTTGCGCTCGGCCACCACCACGGCAGCTTCCCGATCACCAGCGACTGGTTCAGCCTCGGCGGGATCGGCGGGCAGGGCAGCCTGGCCTCGGGCCTGCTCATCGCGGTGTTCATGCTGGCCGGCTGGGACGCCACGGTCTACGTCAACGAGGAGGTGAAGCACCGGCGGCACAACCCGGGCAAGGCCGCTGTCATCGCGGTCGCCCTGCTCATCGTCATCTACACCTTCTCCCAGGTCGGCTTGCAGGGTGTGGTCTCGCCGGCCAAGCTGCAGGCCAACTCGTCCTCGGTGCTCGTCTACGTCGCCCAGGCGCTCGGCGGCGGCCCGGCCGCCAAGGTGATGGCGCTCGCGCTGGCGCTGTCGGTGATCGCGTCCACCGGCGTCAGCATCGTCATCCTGGCCCGGATGATCTACGGGATGGCGAGCCACCGGGTGCTGCCCTCGATCCTGGGCAACGTGAGCCCCCGGTTCGCCACCCCGGCCATCGCCAGCGTCGTCGTCGGCGTGATCCTGGTCGCGGTCACCTGGATCTACCTGCTCTCCGGCTCGATCGCGAACGCCTTCACCCAGCTGATCGACGTGACCGGCGTGCTGTACGCGAGCTTCTACATCCTCACCGCGTTCTCCGCCATCGTGTACTACCGGCGACGCATCTTCAGCAATGCCTGGGACGCCGTGCTGGTCGGCATCCTTCCCCTGGCCGCGGCCGGCTTCCTGGTCTGGATCGTGGTCCGGTCATGGCAGAACGCGCCGGCGTCACAGCGGTGGTCGCTGTTCGGCATCGTCATGGCCGGCGTGGCCCTGATGCTCGTCGCGCGCTACATCCTGCGATCGCCGTTCTTCCGGATCCCGCGCGAGAGCGCGCCGAGATAACCCGGAGGTGTGGTCCTGACCACGACAATGCCACATCGCCGTGGTTGGGTGGCTCCATCCGCTGGTGCTGTTGTTGCGGGGGGCGGCTTCCGGGTTTGCTGGGCTTCAGCGCGCGAGGTCGGGTGGGGTGAGGGGGCCCTTGCGCCCGGTAGATGAGGGTAGGGGGCCCTCACCCCTGTTGGGGATGGGCGCGGGGACGGGGTGGGGCGGAATTCGGCGGGATTGTGCGATGAAATTGTCACTGAACGTATCAGTGCGACGACACAGAGGGAAAAGATGCAGGTAAATGCCTATTCACAATATGCATGCGAAAGATTACTCTAAGTACTAGATGCCCCGTTTGACCCGAATGCGGGGCGGTCCCAGCGAGAGGGGTCGGGAATGCCTGGGACGCGGCATGAACCGGCTGCGGCCGCCCCCGCACGGGTCACGACCGTGCGCGGCTGGCGTGACCTGCGCGCGCTAGAACCCGCCCTGGACGCGCTGCAGCGGGCCGCCAGGATCCCGGTGACGGCCCGGCTGGCCTGGTGGCGCGCGGCGCTCAGGGCGGACCGCGACATCGTTCCCTTGCTGCTGGCGCTGCGCGGGCCGGGCGGCACGTTAACGGCTGCCGTGCTGGTCGCGCTGCGCGACCAGGACGGGGAGTGCCGGATAACCTCGGTCCGGCCGCACACCGACGACGTGTGGGACGTCGCCGCGGTGTCGGCGGGCGCCCGCCATACGGTGCTCGTCGGGCTGGTCCGCTACGCCGCCCGGCTGAGCTGCCCGTGGCGGCTGACCCTGACCGGGCTGCGCGACGGCGAGGAGGCGACCTGGCTCGCCGGGCAGCTACCGGACGGCCGCGTGCTACCCGCGTCGCCGGTGCCCGCCATCGGGTTCAGCCAGGATGAGGTCCCGCTCGGGCCCGGGATCCGCAGCGGCCTCGACCGGTCCGGGCACCGGATCCGGAAGCACGCGCTGACCGAGACGATCCGGTTCGAACGCGAGCCGGATCGGCTGGCGGACCTGCGCGACGAGATCGAGGCCGTGCACCTGGCCCGCGACCACGACGCCGGCCGGGTGAGCGACCTGGACGACGGGGCCGGCGTCGCGTTCTGGCGTTCGGTGTACGACGGGCACGCCGGCCGCGGCGAGCTCGAGGTCGCCACGCTGCGCCTGGACGGGCACCTGGCCGCGTACGTCGTGGCCCTGGCCGATCCCCCCGCGTACCGCGTGTTCGACGGGCGGTTCGCGCCGAAGTGGCGGCCGTACTCCCCCGGCCGGCGACTGGAGGTGGCGGTGATGGAACACGCCCGCCGCCGGTCCTTCCCCGAACTGGACTGGATGAGCAGCGTCGCCCCGGAGAAGCTAGTCGCCAGCACCCGGGTCGACCCGCGCTGGGCCGTCATCGCGGCGGGTGACGCCCGGCCGGGGCTCGCCACCGGAGGCGGCAGTTTCCTGCCAATGGCAGCGGCGCCGTGAACACCAGCACGGTGACGATGGCCGTCACCGTCGCGGGCAGCGCTCTCACCGCGGCCGCGGCGCTGCCGTACATCCTCGACATCGGGCGCGGCCGGGCCCAGCCCAGGATCGCGTCCTGGAGCATCTGGGCCGTCGTGCAGGCCATCGGCACCGTCTCGGCGTTCACCGCCGGGCAGCTGCCCACGGCGTGCTACACCCTGCTCTGCGCGGCGGGCTGCGCTGCCGTGGTCTTCCTCGGGTGGCGGCACGGGAGCAGGGAGTTCGGCCGGCTGGACACGGTGTGCGTGACCCTGGCCGCGGAGGGCGTGGCGCTGCTCGCGGTGGCCACCTGGGTACCCGGGTTCATCCCCTTGTCGTGGGCGGTCGCCGTGTCGGTGGCGACCGACTTCCTGGCCTACCTGCCGACGTTCCACCACGCCTGGCGCCGCCCCAGCGAGGAGCCGTGGGTTCCCTACGCGATGTTCGGCGCCGCCGCCGCGCTGGTCTTGCTGGTCGCGGACTACCGGATCCTCGCCGGGGTGATCTACCCGACTTACCTGTTCGCCGCCGACGCGGCCATGGTCATCATGATCCTGGCCAGCCCGCACTATGCTGCCTCGGGGGTTCGGGGGGGATCAGGGTTTCGTCCCCCCCGGAACCAGCGGAGCCCCGCTGCCGGCGGCAGGCCGCTCGCGATCGGTTCCGGCGGAGCCCCCGATGCGGCTGTCGGTCACGTCGGCGCAGTGGCGGCCGGTGACCGGCAGGGACTGGCGCCAGCCTGATCTCGTGCCGCCAGATATGCGGCAGCGGGCCCGAGGCGGCTACCGCTGATACCCCGCGCGACCCTGTCTACTAGCTGGGCCTACTAGCTGGTAACGTCGCTGACGTGGTGCGGCTAACTGGTCATGGCGGTGCGCATGCGGTCGCGGCCGCGCGGCGGCACGGCGTATCGGTGATGTTCACGCTGTCCGGCGGGCACGTGTTCCCGCTCTACGACG
>WNGR01004234.1_pt1 | contig 15514 bp, 17 predicted proteins | sample 5407581 | NCBI WGS metagenome assembly WNGR01 (sample SAMN13153383, study PRJNA577476) | soil metagenome | isolation source: 80 cm soil or saprolite under Garry oak tree replicate 2 | place: USA:California | collected 2016-06-15
CTGGCGCTACTTCCGGTTTAGCTACGTCTTCAATGCTAAGAGGTGACTTGAAATCATGAACGACTGCTGCTTTCATTGAGAGCTCCTCCTCTTTCTTGGTGAGGCAAGGCATGTGGCTATAAACGCACTATGCCAACAAAACAACGAGGTTACCTGCAAGGTCTGTTGTGATCTTCCCTTTCCCGTCTCTAGTCTCCAGAAGAACCGGTGCCGAGATCATCAAGGCAACCCTGTCAAAGTTTACGATCAGAATCTCACGAAATGCTCACATTGGTGCATCCTTTCATCACAAATCCATCACATGCAACAAAAGCGGGAATAAGGATTGGTGGCGACCTATCACTATTGGACATGAACCGCGCGAGAAAGCGCTTCATGACACCTTGCTGCCAACATGCTTCAAGCACTGGGTCACTATGTGATGCGTTCGTGATATCAAAGCCAGCTTTTATGATTTTTTTGTGATGTCTGTAGCTTATCCTAGCAGTAACGGATGAAACGGAAGACATCCGCAACGCAACAGTTTTACAGTTAGTACAACTCACATCATTGCATCTGAAAGGAAACAAATATCATGAAGATTACGGAAGTCATTCGACCAAAAGAAGTGACACAAGTGCCAGAACCGCCGATTGCCCGGTTCTTGTTTGCCGATACGCGCATGGCCTGGTTATGGTTGATCGTTCGTTTGTATGTCGGCTATCAGTGGATCACCGCCGGACTCGAGAAGTTGACCGGCTATTCTTTCACCTTCGACGCCTCCTTTGGCCAGAAACTCAGTAGCCCCTGGGTCTTTGGCGCCCATGATGGGGCGGCCATCAAAGGCTTCGTTGCGGGAGCGCTGGCCCAAACCGGCGGAGCGCATCCGGCCGTACAGGGCTGGTACGCCTCCTTCCTGCAGAGTGTCGTCCTGCCCAACGCGACGCTGTTTGCCTACCTGGTCACCTTTGGTGAGGTGCTCATTGGCCTGGGCCTGATCTTTGGTGTCCTGACGGGCATTGCTGCCTTCTTCGGGGTGTTCATGAACCTGAACTTCCTGCTGGCAGGCGCCGTGAGCATCAATCCGGTCATTGGGGTGTTGGCCATCTTCCTGGTTCTAGCATGGCGCATTGCCGGCTTCTATGGCATTGACAGCTACCTGCTGCCGTTGCTAGGGACCCCCTGGACAGGCACCTTAGCTCATCGGAAGGCTCCCGGGGTCAGTCCTGCCATGAGCTCCTAGCGCTCCCACGACTGTGGGTGTGATGTGGCAATTTGGATGGCGCGGTCGAGTTACCGAAGGGTAAGCGAATGGAGATTTCTCGAATGCGAGGCATCTCCAGTCGCTTATTTCAAGCAGAAGGAAATTGGGCACGACGAGAGGAAGATTGGAGACCGAACGTCTTGTCCCATCAGTGGGAGGATGTTGAGATGAAAAAGCACCAATATGATTACAAGGTTGTACCTTATCCGAAGCTACGGCGTTTGCTTAGTCTTATGATGGGGTCAGTGCGGCGAAAGCACATGATCCATGGTTTGATCGAAGTCGATGTGACCAAGGCTCATGCTCACCTAAGGGACTACAAGGCGAAAACGGGCGAGTCCTTGTCGTTCACGGCGTTCGTAACGGTCTGTCTGGCACAAGCCATTGATGAGAATAAGTCCCTGCAGGCGTGTCGCAAAGGAGGCAAGCACCTCGTCTTGTTTGATGAAGTGGACGTGTCGACGCAGATTGAGCGTGATGTAGCTGGACACTCGCAAAACATTACCTACATCATTAGAGCCGCGAACAAGAAGACCTTCCGAGAGATTCATCACGAGATCAGAACAGCCCAGGTGGAGGAAGTAGAGCAAGCCTGGGTAGCCTCGCATGCCTTTCACTGGATTCTGTTCGTGCCGCTGGTGGTCTTCAGATGCTTCTGGCCAATCTTCTGGTGGATGCTTGGAAGGTATCCCCAGATGCAAAAGAAATACCGCGGGACGGTGGGTATAACGGCAGTGGGGATGTTTGGGAAAGGGGCCGGTTGGGGCATCCCTATCAACGACCATACACTCGATGTCACCCTTGGGGGCATCGGTGAGAAACCAGGCGTCGCGGACGGACAAATAGCCATCCGGGAATATCTCAGCATAACGCTGAGCTTCGATCATGATATTATCGACGGCGCGCCAGCCGCTCGGTTCGTCCAACGGTTGAAAGACCTGATTGAGAGCGGCTACGGTCTCGACGACTCCACTTTCGAGTCGGAGCAGGTCGTAGCTCCAGTGACTTCAAAGAAGAGCTAAAGTAATCGCATCTAAAGGAGGAAATATGATTCACAATAGATGAAATTGTCAAAAACCGTCGTCCGGCTTTCGTGACAATTGCCAGCCTGCTGAGATTACTAGCGGAATACTCTGCTGATTACCTATAAGTGCGCAATGTGATCGTCCTGTGAGAATTGAGCTACCTGTTGTGATGGCATTGTGAGGTCAATAGACGATACTTACTCTGGAACAAATAGAGATGTTCCATTTGTAAGATGATGATTGGAATGGAGCAACCATTCCACGAGAGTAAAGGAGAGCAATCATGAAACACAAAGGAATACGTATTGCGCTCGCCGTCATCGAGGCATGTATCGGTATGGCTGCCATCGGCGGGGGCATAGCTCTTCTAATTGGCGCGATGGACCAATGGTTGCCGGTCACGTTTCTGCAAGGCACGCCTTTCAGTGACTACATCATTCCTGGTCTGGTGCTGACCATTGTCGTCGGAGGCGGGATGCTGCTAGCCGCAGCCACGCAGTTCATTCAGCGAGAATGGGTGGTGCTCCTCTCAGTGACGATGGGCCTCGTCATGATCGTCTGGGAGATTGTCGAGGGAGCGATCATCGACCGGTATGAGCAAGCCGTCGTTCCCAGCACGATGGTGCAACAAGTCCTCTTCTCAGTGCTCGGTCTGGTGATCATCGGGCTGGCGGGCTACCTCTGGATGACGGAGTACCGCAGTCAGCATGTTCCAATTTTGACCGTGATCACTGTCCGTATTCGTCAGGCATCATCCGTCGTCGTTCGGGAGATAAAGCATGAGAATCTCTAAGGCTTCTCTCTGGTTATCAGTTCTCGTTGCCGTCTTGGTGCTGATTGCAAGCAGTGCAGGACTCTTTATCAAGAGTATCTACGCGAGGGAAACGATGTCCTGGACAGGACAGGCATATGGCCAGGACGTCGCCAATCTTGTCGCTGCAGTTGCACTTTTCATTACAGTTTATTTTGTTAACAAAGAATCAGTCAAGGCATTCCTGGTATGGATGGGGGTATTGCTCACTCTGATGTATCCGTACGTCATCTATGCTTTTGATATCCACTTTAATAGCCTGTTTTTGGTATATGTGGCGATTCTTGGCTTGTCTTTTTATACGCTTGTGGGCAGCATGATACGTCTTCATCTGGACAGTCTCCAACCGTCCTTTTCTGCCACTATCAAAGCAAGACCGGTGAGTGTGTTTTTACTGCTGGTAGCCCTCCTGTTTTCCTTTCTGTGGCTAAGCGTGGATATACCTGCGCTTGTGGCAGGGAAGATTCCGCAAACCGTGACGGAAAACGGCTTGCTTACAGATCCTGTGCATGTTTTGGATATAGCACTCTACCTCCCTGCCATGATCATCACAGCAATTTTGCTATGGAGGAGAAAGCTCCTGGGCTACTTTTTGGCGATTCCTCTTCTGGTGTTTAACATACTCACGGGAATTGGGATACTCGCTGCGCTCTTTATCATGAGCAGTACAGGTCTTTCTGCGAGCCTTGGTGTAGAGCTATTTATTGCGGTCATTGTTGTGGTGAGCCTGGTGCTGAGCGTGCTCTTTTTACGAGAGGTGAAATAACAGAGGGGAGGATGTAGGCTCAACTCAGTGGCCTGTGTGACAAAAAACATGACAAACAGCCTCTCGCATACGCTGATCTACCATTGATTGAAAGTAGGAGGCAGCCGCTGTTAGGCCCGACGCGTCCCGAGGCCTCGATCCTCGTCGAGGGTCGCGTGGTGTCGCGATCTGGCTGGCATGCGCGCTGCGTGTTCCAAGAGGAGGTAACAAAGATGGCTATACTCATCGTCTATGCAAGAAGGCCTGGGCAGCAAGCATCGCCCGGGACCTGGGGTAAGTCGCAGGGGGGCCGACCCATGCTCCTTGCCTACCCAAGCGTTGTGGACCGTTGGCTGGGGAACTTGTACCTGGCTCGGGCTCGCTCAAAGAGAGCGAAGCAGTGATGCGGGCAGTCGCATCACTCATGGCGACCATTGGGGCTGGCGATGGCGGTTATCTGGGCTATCGAGAGAGAGGAATTTCTCTGTGAGTAACAAGTTTTTTGTAGGGCTACTTGTCGTTGCTTCGCATCATAGATGCTGATTTTGTGATGGTTTCGTGATAAAGAGACTCCCATTTGTGAGCGAGGTGTGAAGTTTCTCCGCTATGCTTCCTACATGAACTACCGAGCTCTACGTCCGTTGGAACGTGGCTCTGCTTAAGAGAAGAAAGATAAGGAGAACAAATATGACAAAAGGTTGTCTATATTGTGGTCTTCAGCTCCCTGATACCGCAGATTTTTGCCCCGAATGTGGCAGGCCAATAGAAAGAGGCTTCGAAATTCGTCCAATTCTAGAGTCCGAATTTGACGGTCTCGGCAAGGAGATGAAGGGAAAAGTCAACAAACTACCGATATGCCGCGGAAGCATGATCGAGAGTGAGAAGAGCAATGAAGAAGGTCGAGCCCTGTCCTTCGGCTGATTCAAACCAGATGCGCCCTCCATGGCGCTCCACCAGTTCGCGGCACAGATAGAGTCCTAAACCCGTTCCACCGATTCCACCGCCAGGATCAGGCCTACTGTCTCTCGCCCTGCTTCAATGTGGCAGCTCTGTGAGCATAATCTACCTGCACCAGGCAACGTAAGCACTTTTGGGTTCTCGCTGCCAATTGTGACGAAATTGTGATTTCTCTGCCACTTCTGTGATTTCATTGTGAGAGCTTCTCATATATAATTAAACACAAGCACGTTATGTAACAAGCCCACGCATATGATGTAACGACAACACACGGGAGATGACTTGGATGGACAGGCAGAATGAACAGGTGAGCGCCCCTCTGGCACCAGAGGTAGTGGCAGCACTGAGGGACCTTGCCAGGATGGCAGAGCATGCTGGGTCTGCCGTTTCAGATGCACCGGGAAGCGTTGCCAGGATACTGCTTGAGCGCCTCCTGGTGCTCTGTGCGGCCCAACGAGGAGCCCTGCTTCTCATAGAATACCCTTCCAGAGAATCTGCAGACGACTTCCGGTCGACTGTTTCAAGCTCCAGGATCCTGCACACCTTCGCGCTCCATGCCGTTAGTGAGGAGGAGGCGCATGCCCTGCTGCAGCTTTTCCCCTCGGGAGGTGCTTCGATAAAGACGGCTTCCGGTGAACACTTCTGGGTAGTGTATCACTTGCCACTGACAGCTCCATTTGTGCAGCAACAAGGCCATGAGGAGCCAGGCCGTGCCACCATCGAGCAGGAGACAGGCCAGACGGCGCAGCCTTTACAGGCTGTGCTGCTTCTGGGCTGGACCGGGCAGGAGGATGCTGAGCGAACGTCCTCTGCTGCTGAGAAGGGACGCACCATCCTGCCATTTGTTGCGGAGGCAGTTGGAGCCGTGCTCGTGAACATTCTGCTAGCCGGACGTGTTCACGAACTGGAAACAGCTCTGGAAAATAGATCTCTCCAGGAGATGGAACTGCTCAAGGCAGAATTGCTGGCAACAGTGAGCCACGAGTTGCGCAGCCCGCTCGCCTCCATCAAGGGCTATGCCGCCACACTGCTTCGGCATGAGCGCCGCATTTCTCGTGAGGAACGGCATGAATTCCTGGTCGCGATTGCAGCAGCCAGCGATCGCCTTGAACGCATTATTGATCGGCTGCTGGAAATGTCGCAGCTCGAGACCGGAACCCTGAGCATTGAGTGTTCACCTGTTGATGTCGTACGCCTGACGCATGAGGCTATCACCGCCGCTGAGCAGCAGACTTCAACGCAGTTCCCAGGCCATTTCACCTTCCACCTGCGCCTCAAGGATGCTGCTGGCGTTCCTTCACAGGAGGAACCACTGATTATGGCCGATCCTCGCCGCTTGCGGGAAGTGTTGGATAATTTGTTGGAGAATGCGATAAACTACTCACCGGAGGGTGGAGTGATTGATGTCGTTGTGCGACCGATCCAGGCGCTTTTGCCTGCAGGCAAAGCGTCCAATAGAGAAAGGAAAGCAGAGGCCTTACTGAAAAGCGATGACGCTCATAGAGAGCGTCCTGATGTTCAACCGGATGGGCAAAAGCTACGGCAGTTGGTGGAGATCTGTGTCTGCGATTATGGGTTGGGCATTCCCGCTGAACATCTTGACCGGATCTTCGACCGCTTCCACCGGGTGGATACACGACTGACGCGGGAGGTCAATGGTCTTGGTCTGGGGCTCACGATTTGCAAGCACATCGTCGAGCTCCATGATGGCTTGATCTGGGCTGAGAGTTGCCCGGCCGGAGGCAGCGCGTTCCATGTGCGGCTTCCTGTGGATGGAGAAGAAAAGAGTTTAACACCTCTCGTGCCTGCGAGAGGATCGTAAAGGAGCACGAACGATGCCTGTCAAGAAAACGACGATAGTGGCCGCTGATGATGATCCGCAACTCCTGCGCCTGGTGACGCGCAATCTCGAGTTTGAGGAGTATGAGGTCGTGCCGGCGAGTGATGGCCAGCAAGCGCTCGAACAGGTAGAAGCGCATTCGCCTGACCTGGTGCTGCTCGATGTGATGATGCCCAGGATGGATGGCTTTACCGTCTGCCAACGCATACGTGAATTTTCCACTGTACCGATCATCATTGTCACCGCTCGTGGACAGGATCAGGATAAGGTTCGCGGTCTCGATCTGGGTGCCGATGATTATCTCACCAAGCCCTTTAGTGTGGACGAACTGCTGGCGCGGGTACGGGCCGTGCTGCGACGCGCGCAGTTTACCGCCAACGAGCATGCTCATGTCCTGCGGACGACCATCACCATCGGCGATCTGGTAGTCGATTACGCGCAGCATCAGGTCACCATGACTGGTCAAGAGATTCCTCTGACCCCCATCGAGTATCGCATCCTCGCCTACCTGGCGCAAAATGCTGGCCGCGTCGTGACCCAAGATTTATTGCTCGAACACGTCTGGGGCTCAGAATACCTGGGGGAGAGCCACATGCTGCAGGTCAACATCAACCGCTTGCGCCACAAAATCGAACGTGATCCCACGCATCCTCTCTACATTCTTACGAAGGTCGGGATCGGGTACCTACTTGCCGCTCAACCTGAAGTGCAGGCGACAAAATAAGAGGGAGGGATGAAAACATACTTCCATTTGAGGAGGACACCATTTTTTCGTCCAGTTTCCTAAAGAAAGGTATGAAATCCGCATTACCCATTGTCTGGGGTTGTGGAGTACAATGTCTCCATATGCTTTTAAGTATAAAGGAAGAGATGATGTTTTAGTTACCAGTACCTGCGGTGGGCAGGCCCACGAAGGAGGATAATGTGAGTACTGACCGTGACACTTCCGGCAGGAGAGACGAAACCCCTCTCACAAGAAGGGATATTGATCAACTCCTCCGCCAGGGAGGAGGAACTGAAAAGCTTGATGGGCGTGGCCTGAATCTTAAAGGTATTGACCTCCCCTATTTCGACTTAGTAGGGGCCATCCTTGCCAGAGCGGATCTCTCAGGAGCTGATTTGAGCGAAGCCGACCTGAGGGAAGCGGATCTCTCGGGAGCGAACTTGAGCGGAGCGAGACTCGTGGGAACCATCTTGAACAAGGCGAACCTCAGCCAGGCCATACTGAGCGGAGCGGACCTCAGCATGGCCGACCTCTCCGAGGCCAATCTGAGCGAGGCCAATCTCTGTGGAGCGAACCTCAGTGAGTCCACGCTTCACGAGGCCGATCTGAGCAGAGCCGACTTGAGAGGGAGCGATCTCAGTGGAGCTGACCTGGGAGTGGTCAGCTTCTTCGGAGCCACACTGAACGGGGCGATCCTGAACGAGGCCAATTTAAGCGGTGCCCGGCTCGGCCGCGCCAATTTCTTTGGAGCCGTTCTCAGTGGAGCCAACCTGACCGATGCTGACCTGACCGATGCCGACCTCAGTGGGGCTCTCCTGAGTGGATTGACGGTCTCAGAGCTGGGGCAAGAGCAGTGAAGTGAGTGCTCACATGGAGGACTCCACGGACGAGCAACAGGAAGAATTGGGCGAGCACATACCATTTCCGTTTGTGCTGGTCTGAAAAGAATATCACTACTGAGAAGCAGTGGGATATATCAGACGCCCTGGAAATGGGGGGCAGGAGTTACATCCTCACTTTCATTTAAAGCCACTGCTGAAAGGTTTTCGAAACTGTAGATTTGCACACGTTTATTTGACAGTAGGAATACGAAACCCTATAGTGACGATCAGTTTTTTATCAACTTACGACTCAATGGAACCGAGGGTGACATGGACATCAACTCATCAACAACCATCCCTGGTGTTCGGGTATTCTTTCCCGACGCACTCCGTGCACGAGTCGGTAATCGCGCTTCTGTGATGGTTACTGGTAGCACAGTTCGTGAGATCATTGAGGCACTCGACCAGGACTTTCCTGGCTTGCGGTTCAACCTGTGTCATGAAACGGGTGAGCTGAGGCCATTTGTGAACGTTTTTGTGGCTCGTGAGAATATTCGCTATTTGCAAGGTCTCGATACACCGGTGCCCACTGGGGCAACCATTTATATTCTGCAATCTGTGGCCGGTGGCTAACTACTTATAGCATTGCACAGGAAGGAGATATTATGACCCAGCATAAAGCGTATGCACAAGGCACCACTGTGGTGCTGGTTGGAACCAAACGAGGGCTGTTTACCTTAACCTCGGAAGATCGAGAGCATTGGGATATCGAGGGTCCGGCTTTGAGAGGGCATCGCGTCTATCATGCCATTCTCGATGCGCGCAATGGCTACCGGCTGTTTGCAGCCGATAATGGTGACTTCTTTGGCACGTTTTTGCGCTACAGCGATGACTTTGGTGAGACGTGGCAAGAGCCGGAGTCAGGCATCCAGTTCCCGCAAGACAGCGGTCAAAAACTCAACAACATCTGGGTGATCGAGCCAGGCCGGTCTGATGAGCCGGGAACCGTCTACGTGGGAGTCGATCCGGCAAGTCTGTGGGTCAGCACTGATGGCGGCGTGACCTGGAACCTGAATGCCGGGCTTGCCAATCATCCTACGCGTGAGCGCTGGGAGCCTGGAGCCGGTGGACTATGCCTGCACACAATTATTCCCGACCCCTCGAATGCATCCAGAATGTGGGTGGGCATCTCTGCTGTGGGCTGTATGCGCACGGATGATGGCGGCCGCAGCTGGGTCTTTGCCAACAAAAATGTGCGTGCCGGCTTCCTGCCTACGATGTATCCGGAGTTTGGGCAGTGTATTCACCGGTTCGTCCAGCACCCGACCGAGCCGGATGTATTGTACCAGCAGAACCACTGTGGCATCTACAAGAGCACGAATGCCGGTGATGACTGGACTGATATCCAGCAGAGTCTGCCCTCTGAATTTGGTTTCCCCATTGCCCTGGATGTCCACCACCCCGATACCGTGTATGTCGTAGTCGAAGACCCGGCAGGCCGGCATAATATTGGCAAGCAGTTCACGGTGTACCGCACCGAGAATGGCGGGGAAGAGTGGGAGCCGCTCAGGCAGGGGATGCCGGAAGGGCCAGGCGTGCTGCTGGGTGTCCTGCGGCACGCGATGTGCACCGACGTTAAAGATCCCTGCGGGGTGTATGTCGGCACCAATACCGGCCAGCTCTTTGCCAGCCGCGATCGAGGGGATAACTGGCACCTTATTGCCGATTTCTTGCCGCCGATTTATTCAGTGACGACAGCGGTGCTTGAGTAGCCATCCACCCAATCCACCAATCAACCAGGCGAAGAAGGCCGACCATGTGACTTAGTCGCATGGTCGGCCTTCTTCATTGATTACAATTGAGGAAGCGTAATAAAAAGTGACACCTTTCCCATCCATACAGCGTGTGAGTTATAGCCGAGGAAAAAATCATTGGAATTTTTCTAATGTTGAGAGGGGGATGGGAGTGTAGTAGCTCAGGAACCCGTAAGCGATCTTCAGTGCTGCGGGTATGATTCAGGAAAGGGAGAAAGAAAATATGCAACAGATGACCGCCGAGCAACATGCTCAACAAATTGCTCAATTGCTCAAACAGGCCCAACAGGAGTGCAGAGCGGATATTGGACGTATTGAGGATCCTAAGGCCCAGGCAATGTTTGAAACGATTGCCGAAGTGCTGGGAGGAGCGATGAAAGCCCTCACGGACTACCAAAATAAGAATGAAAGCGTGTGGCAATCCCATCCCCAGCAAAGCGCGAGGCAGCAACGGCCACAGCCGCCGGTTGTTACGGACATGGCGGTTGATATCAGTGAGAACGAGCCTCCGGCGAAGCTCTTCACCGAGTAAAAGTGACACGATAAATGGAACTCCCCACCTACGTTCAGATTGAGCCTGTCGGCCAGTGTAATTTGCGCTGCCAGATGTGCTCAATCCAGTTCCGGCAAGATGGCCCTCCCTATGGACCGCTTGCCTTTATGGATTTTGAGCAATTTACTCGCCTGATTGACCAGTTCGTAAACGTTCAGGAACTACACCTGCAAGGATTGGGCGAGCCGATGATGCACCCGCGCTTTTTCGACATGGTAGCGTATGCTACCGGGCGGGGTATCCACGTCACCACTAACACAAACCTGACCCTGCTGAATGACAGGCGCGCTGAGCTCTGTGTGACCAGTGGACTTGCCAGTCTGCACGTTTCCATTGATGGCGCGAATGCTGAGACTTACGAGCGTATCCGGGTACGCGCTCACTTTGAACGGGTGGTACGCAACCTGGAGCGACTTCTAGCTGCCCGAGAACGACTTGGCAGTAAACTTCCACATATCACACTGGTGGTGGTCGTCATGCGGCAAAACCTGCACGAGCTACCCGATCTTGTGAGGTTAGCGCACCGTTGGTCAACGGAGAGAGTATTTGTTCAGCACCTCTGCCATGATTTTGGAGAATCCAGCTTACCCTCACAATACCGGCCAATGAGGGAATTTGTGCAAGCGGAGACCTTGCTCAATGAAGACCCGCAGCGCGTCGAGCACTACTTTGGAATAGCACGCACGGTGGCAAAGGAGTTAAGGGTAGACCTGCGTTTACCGCATCCGCAGCTGCGCCTGCACGCACCTGGCACTCCCGGTCCCAGCCGCTGTAACTGGCCATGGAAGGGAACCTACATCAGCTACCAGGGCTACGCCATGCCGTGCTGCATGGTCTCGACCCCGGACCGCATCAACTTCGGTAACATAGCGGAACAGGGGGTTGAGAAGACCTGGAACAATGAAACCTACCAGGCGTTTCGCAGCCAACTGGCTTCAGACGAGCCGCCAGAAATCTGCCGCTCCTGCTCGCTCTATGCAGGGACATTCTAACTAAAGGACTGCGGGAGGTATCTTAAGAAAGGTGTTTTCAGAAGTATGAAGGTTCATGACAAGGGGGCTCGTCCTCTCCACCTGGATGCGGCAACTTTCCGCGTGCTTTTGGAATTGCAGGGACCATCGTTGGGTTTATGGCGAGCGGCGGAGATAGCAGCTTTGCGCGAGCAGGTGTATGAACCTCCTGTGCTTGACCTGGGTTGTGGAGATGGACTGGTTACCTCGATGGTCTTGCCGCGAGTAGAGGTGGGGCTGGATCCAGATGAGAAGGCATTAGCGCAAGCGGCTCGACGTGGCATCTACGCACGGTTCGAGGCCATGCCTGCCGAAGAGGCGCGCTTAGCGGATGAGAGCATAGCTACCGTGGTGAGCAACTCTGTGCTTGAACACCTGCCGCGTATACAGGCTGTTCTTGAGACAATAGCACGAGTGCTGCGTCCAGGCGGGCGACTGATATTTACTGTACCTACAGATATTTTTAGTAGATGGCTCACCCTGCCTCTTGACTGCTATGCTACCTGGCGCAACGGCCAGCTCTGCCATATTAATCTGTGGTCAATAGAAGGCTGGATATCTCAGTTAAGGCAAGTCGGGCTGGAGGTAGAAGAGATTCGTCCATATTTAAGGCACGGGCTGGTAAGCTTGTGGGATGCCCTGGAACTCTTGCAGCAAATATGGATAGGCCGGCGACGGTTGGTGGGAATTGCCTGGCGGCGCATAACGCCAGCTATGTTTGATCGCCTTGCACAGTGGGCATCCAGGCTAGACCTTTCGGCTTCGCCTGCCGGTGGAGGGCGTTTGATAGTGGCACGCAAGCTGTAAGACGACGCCAGTTACACTTAGTTGGAGGTAATTCGTGGCATCAGTTGATATCCTTCTTCCTACATATAATCGCCTTGAGTCACTCATCATGACGCTGTCGGGAGTTGCGGCGCAAACGCTGCGTGATGTGCACGTGATCGTTGCTGACCAGAGCCAGGAACCGGTCGTAGACTCTCAGGTGGTGCAGACATTGGGGAGAGTGATCGAGGCGAGAGGTGGATCTGTCGAGTGGCATTCCCGGGAACCAATCCATGGTATTGCCGAGCAGCGCGACTTTCTGCTAAAGCAGGCGAGTGCACGGGCTGTGCTTTACCTTGATGACGACGTGCTTATGGAACCCTGGGTTGTAGAGCGACTGCTTGATACCCTGGATAGCGAGCATTGCGGCTTTGTGGGAGCATTTCCCGCCGGTTTGTCTCATCTTGACGACGTGCGGCCTGAGCAGCAAATCATTGAGTACTGGAATGAGCCAGTGTCGCCTGAGGCAGTAGATCCAGGCTCGCCTCAATGGGAACGCTGGCAGTTGCACCGCGCCGCCAACCTGTACCACGTGTCTCAATCAATACCGCGTGATACACTACCCAGGCTGTACAAGGTTGCCTGGATCGCATCATGTGTTATGTATGACCGGGTGAAGCTGTTAGAGGTGGGAGGCTTCTCGTTCTGGCCACGATTGCCACGCTACCATTCCGGAGAGGAGGTTCTGGTACAAAACCTGTTGATGCGACGCTGGGGAGGCTGTGCCATCCTGCCATCCGGCACCTATTACTCACAGGTGCCGTCGACTGTTTTGAATGACGCTGGCACCGTCGATGGGCACGCGCTTGATCTTTTAGCGGAGATGATCGAGCAGTACACGCGTATGGCACCTACGGTAAAAACGACCACATGAGCGATCCATTCACACCCGGACTGTTATCTCGTCTCGGAGAGACGCCGCGCAAAGTAGTAGTGCTGCGAGCCTCGCGTATTGGCGACTTCCTCTGTTCAACACCTGCTTTCCGGGCGCTACGTACGGCGCTACCAGGGGCAGAGATAACCATGATTACGCTACCACTCCTACAAGACCTCGTAACGAGGTCCCCTCACCTGGATCGCTTCATCGCCTTTCCAGGGTTTCCTGGGATAGCAGAGCAGTTTTTCGATGCACGCCGGGCAGTACAATTCTTCCAGGAAATGCAGGCTGAACAGTTTGACCTGGCAGTACAGATGCAAGGCTCGGGTATATACTCGAATCCATTCATGCTTCTGTTAGGAGCACGCATGACGGCGGGATTTGTGAGGCAGGGTGATTGTGCCGGGCGACTTGATGCAGCTCTGCCACTTCTTGAAAGAGGCCACGAAATACAGCGTATGCTGGCGTTGACGACATTTCTTGGCGCGGCAGCCCAGGGAGAAGAAACGGAGTTTCCTCTGTGGTCGGAGGATCATTTCATAGCGAAGGGGCTGCTGGAAAACGCACGGCGACCATTGATCGGGCTGCATACGTCAGCGAGAGATGCAACTAGGCGGTGGGCATTAGAGCGTTTCGTGACCGTGGGAAAGAAACTGTTGTTGCGGCACGGGGGGACGCTCGTACTCCTTGGTGAAATGGAAGACTATCCGGTGGGGGAAGTGGTGGCACAGGAAGTAGGGGGGTCTTGCCTGAACCTCGCCGGGAAAACGTCACTCGTAGTACTTGGGGCAGTGATAGCACGGCTGGCGGTACTGGTGACGAATGATACGGGACCTGCGCACATTGCTTATGCCCTCGGGACTCCTACGGTGACGGTGTTCGGTAGTGCCAGTCCAGAAGTGTATGCTCCACTGAAGGATGGCCCATACCGGATACTGGTGTATGAGGTACCGTGCCGGCCGTGCGGTTATGCTCTGTGTCCTGTAGGGTACAGGTGTTTGGCAGGAGTGACAGTAGAGCAGGCGGTGAAGGCAGCGGAAGAGGTCATACGCTAAGGGTTCGTTATTGAGGCTGGTTCACCAGGCATGCACGCAATAAAATTAGGAGGTGCGAGAGTCGCACCTCCTAATTTTATTACCTGCTGGATTGAGCGAGCAGTTGCTGGGCCTGCTGGGCCTGCTGATTGGCTGTCTGCTGCACAGACTGGAAGAACTGGACGAGCTGCTGGTTACCAGACTGTTGGGCATCCTGAATGTAGGCTGCTGAGGTCTGGGCAGTTTCGAGCGCGTGATAGAGAACGCTCACAAGGTTATAGTAGGTATTGCTGACGCTGGTTTGTTGTGATTGTTGCATGTGTTCTTACTCCTTTCAAATTTGGAATGATTAGTTGTCGTTGTGTAGCGAGTGCTCAAATACTTCGCACTCTCAAAGAAGAACACGCATACTAGCAAGAATAAGTTTCTAGAATTCCTGAGAAAAAGATTAAAAATTCTCGATTGCTTATGCATGATAGTGGGAAGTAATGTGTTATGGTAGAATAATTTACGGAGACACTTCAGTGTTTCCTTTCGACAGGTCGGGTCTTTAAGGAGAGGAACATGGAAAAGCGGTCACTGGGGCGAACTGGCTTGCAGGTACCTGTAGTTGGTATGGGCACATGGCGAACCTTCGACGTGCGAGGAGAGGCGGCCAGGAGGAATGCTCGTGCTATTGTGGATATGGCACTTCAAGTTGGGGCAAATTTCTTCGACTCTTCACCGATGTATGGTGCAGCTGAGCAAGTGTTGAGTGAGGCGCTGCAAGGGCGGCGGGATAGGGCGATGATAGCTACCAAGGTATGGGCTGCGACAAGGATCGAGGGACAGGCGCAGGTAAAACGGGCCCTCGCCCTTTTTGGCAACTGCATCGATCTTTATCAAATACACAACCTCCTCAACTGGCTCGAGCATTTAGCAATGTTGGAGCGATTACACGATAGAGGACAGGTAAGGGCCATTGGGGCCACTCACTATAGCAGTTCCGCCTTCAGGGAGTTACGCCAGGTTATGCAGACAGGTCGCATCACTGCCATCCAGATCCCCTACAATCCATTGCAACGCGAGGTTGAGCGCGAGATCCTGCCTCTGGCGACCGATCTGGGCTTAGGGGTCGTGGTCATGCGCCCATTTGCCGAAGGGAGCCTTATGCGGCATATACCTTCTGAGGACGACTTAAAACCGCTCAAACCGTTTGGAGTGACTACGTGGGGTCAGGCTCTTCTCAAATGGAT
>WNGR01004239.1_pt1 | contig 15510 bp, 17 predicted proteins | sample 5407581 | NCBI WGS metagenome assembly WNGR01 (sample SAMN13153383, study PRJNA577476) | soil metagenome | isolation source: 80 cm soil or saprolite under Garry oak tree replicate 2 | place: USA:California | collected 2016-06-15
GTCTCATACGGCTTGCGAGGGGATTCAACGCCGTCGCCATAGTAACCAACCAGGTCATGGCCAAGCCGGACCAGTTCTTCGCCAACCAAGTAGACGCTGTAGGAGGCCACATCGTAGCGCACACAAGTCACACGCGGGTCTTCCTCAGACGAGCAGCCAGCGGTCCAATAAGGATCGCACGCCTTGTATCCAGCCCATATCTTCCCGAAGGTGAAAGAATATTCAAAGTCACGGAGACTGGCATTGTTGACGTGTCCGAGGAGGACGAGGTCAAACGGCGCCGGTGAAACCGGAAAATCCTATACCGAAAGACACGGTCAACCGGTACTTCCAAAACGTTGAGACGCGTGCCTGGACGGACGCCGAGAAGGAGCTCGACACGATCCGTCAGAAGGCAGAGAATACCGCATGGTACAAGGGATACGTCAAGGCCCTTGAAGGCCTACTCCTCACCTACAAGAGTAATGATGACAAGTACATCTATCTACCACGGGTTCTGGCCAGTCGGACTGAAGACTCGATAAAGCAGCTCAGAGAAGAGTTCGAGAAGTTCGCTTCGAACGAGATACACGGAGAATACGATCGGGGATTCTTCAAGGCACTAGAAGACTATGTCACGGTTCTGTCTGCGCTAAAGACTGGAGCACCTCCCAGCCCAGTCACTGCGCCCGAAACAGGCGAGAAGACGGAACAGGCTAAGAAGGATGAGGGTTTAACACAGTATTTAGAAGAATCGTCGTGAAAATCATCCAGATGACATAGGAACCCATTCCCAGAGTAACATGCTTATTCGGCCCCTTCAACTCGTCGGGTCCATAGCCCAGAATGTTCTTGACAAGTATCACTGAGACAGCGTATATGCCGATTCCGACACTGATCAGAGCAAGAGTTCCGAGGACAACCCCTCCTTGTCCAAATCCGACTATGTTGTAGACAACCCCCGCGAGGACGCCGAAGCCTAGACGTAGCCAGTAAACGATCGAGGTCGGCGGCAGAGCGAAACGAGTCGGCCTGACCTCCTTCGAAGTCTGGACCGCCAAGTTGGACCTCGTGCTAGACAAGGCTCGGAAGTGTGCGAACAGTCTGGGTGCTGATAACGTTTTGCCGGAGAACAGCGTCGGACTCGCACGAAGATTTTATACAAGTCGGGTCGCTGCGGTTACTGCCCTTGTCGGTGCACGAGACAGAGCCGGAGGAAGTGGTTGTAAGAGACATCATGTCTCGGCCCGTCATCACAGCGAAAGAGTCGGACACGGCAGCAGACGTAGCCAAGCTAATGGCTAAACACAACATCGGCTGCGTCCTAGTCTCCGGCAAAAAGGGAGAGACAGTCGGAATAGTCACGGAGCGAGACATCGTCCAGAGGATCGCGGCCAAGAATCTCCTGCCCTCCAAAGTGACAGTGGCCGATTCGATGTCCAAACCAGTAATCACAATCCAGTCCAAGGCGACTGTCACAGAGGCTGCGAAACTGATGAACCATCAGAAGGTGAGAAGACTCGCGGTCATAGAAGACGGAAAACTTTCCGGAGTCTTGACAATGAAGGACATTCTGGAAGTTACGCCGGCAATAATCGATCTCGCCTCAGAGAAGACCCGGATCGGCATGGCGAGACCCCGCCCGAGTCGGTCGAACCTATCTGGCTACTGCGACGAATGTGAAATGTGGTCAGATAGCCTAGTTCAGAAAGACGGCATCTTCCTCTGCCAGGACTGTGCGAAAGAACTTGGCTCCGCGGAAGAAGAGAGCTGACTCAAACCCAGACTTGGAAGACCAGAATATCCTTGTCAAGGATGCAAACATTTGGACCGGAAACGGGTTTACGAGAGGCTCGGTCCTCATAGAAGAAGGCAGGATCAAGAAGACATCTCGTAGAGTAGACCCCGGGAGTCACGAATCAATCGAGGCCTCCGGATTGTGCGCTCTCCCTGGTCTCATCGACGTCCACGTACACCTGCGGGACATGGGGCTAGCCTACAAGGAGGATTTTGCCACCGGCACTGCAGCCGCCGCGGCCGGAGGATTCACCACAGTACTGGACATGCCCAACACTCTACCTCCCACCGATTCGTCTCAAAGACTAATCGAAAAACAGAGGGAAGCGTCTAGGAAAGCCTGCGTCAACGTCGGCTTTCATGCAGCCGCCGTGTCTGACGGCAAAACGATACAGGCGATAGCCCGAGGAGGGGCCTTCTCCCTCAAATTGTACATGCCAAAACCTATCGCACCGCTCGACATAGCTGATGACGCTGAGCTACACCATCTGATGATGGGTGCAATCGAGGCGAGAATTCCCGTAACAGTCCACGCTGAAGACATGGCGTCTCGCGGGGAGACGCATGCCACAGACAGTTTCCAACGGCTAGCCGCTGCTCGCCCCCCGATCTTCGAGACAAGGGCAGTGGAAAGAATCGTCAGGATCCAGAGACAGACTGGGTGCAAGGTCCACTTCTGCCACCTCACTCTCGGGTCGAGTCTGGAAAGTGTCGCGGCAGGGTCCGCCAGGATCACAAGTGAGGTTACCCCCCATCACTTACTGTTGTCAAACAGGGTCCAGAAGAAACTGGGGTGGAAAGCGTGGATGGTACCTCCCCTGAGGTCTCAGGCAGAAAGGCAGCGCCTCCTATCAGCCACGTGCTCCGGTTCCTCGGATGTAGTCGCCAGCGATCACGCCCCTCACACAGTTGAAGAGAAGAACCAGCAGCCCAGGAACAGCCTGCCAGGGGTTCCGGGGCTGGAGACCGAGCTGCCATTAATGCTGACACTGGTCAGCAAGGGAACATTGAGCGTCTCGCTCCTGCTCAAGATGTTTGCCGATAATCCTGCCAGAATATTCGGTCTCAAGTCAAAAGCAAGACTTCGTCCGGGGTACGATGGCGACTTGGTTCTGGTCGACCTGAAGAAAAGATCTCGAATCGATTCAAGCAAGTTTTTCTCAAAGGCCAAGTTTTCCCCATTTGAGGGAATGCAGACAAAGGGCGCAGTAGTCTCCACCATAGTTGGTGGGAGACTCGTCTATCACGACGGAGAGATTCTTGGGAGAGAGGGCTGCGGGTCGATATTGCGGAGCAGCTTCTCGAGTTGAGGTTCGTAGTCGACGGAATGCTAGGTGGACTAGCCCGCTGGCTTAGAATGTTAGGATACGAGACAGAATATGACTCGAAAGCCGACGACAATACTCTGCTGGAAATCTCGCAAATGCAAGAGGCGTGCCTCCTAACCAGAGACGAGGAACTCTACAACCGGGCAAAAGCCAGGAGCATAAACTCGGTTCTGGTTACAGGAGAAAATGAAGAAGTGCGGCTGGGACAGCTAGTGAAGACGCTAGGCATCTCCTTGGAGATCAATATGGCCACGACGAGATGTCCAGAATGCGGTTCTGATTTACAAGAGATTTCAAGGGAATCAGCCCTCAACACTGTCCCAGCTAACAGCCTCAAACTCTACGACAAGTTCTGGAGATGCACAAATATCGGCTGCGGTAAAACGTATTGGGTCGGGAGCCATTGGAAACAGATACGTCACACCTTACAAGAAGCGCAAAAGATAGCATCACAGGAGCAAGCAACCAAATGCTGACCCTTGAAGAAGGCGAAGCACTGGTCAAAGCCGGACGCGTAGCCATAGAATCGCATCTGTCGGGCGTAGAGAGTCCCAGCTCGTTTAATGTGGGTCCGGGACTCAAAGAGGAGAGGGGAGTCTTCGTGACCCTTCTCGATCATTCGAACGGGGGTGGTTTGAGAGGTTGCATCGGGATTCCTCTTCCAACGCGTCCCCTGCTAGAACAGGTAAGGGTCGCGGGGGTCGAGGCCGCGACCACAGATTTCCGTTTTAGGCCACTAACTCTTGACGAGTTTAGATACAGGATCATAATCGAAGCCACTGTGCTCTCGACGCTAGAACCACTTTGGGTTAGGAATCCTCTCGATCTGAGAGAGAACATAACAGTAGGTCGGGACGGACTGATGGTCGAGGGGATGGGCAGTCAGGGGTTGCTGCTTCCCCAGGTAGCTGTCGACGAGGGGTTCGACAGCGAGGAATTTCTTTCCCATTGCTGCCTGAAGGCCGAGCTCCCCCCTGATGCGTGGCTTACGGGGAGCCTACGGGTCTCACGTTTCCAAGGCCAAGTCTTTGCTGAAGAGGAGCCGAACGGCCGAGTGTTTGAGAGGCTATTGAAGCCGAAGACAGGATGAGGAGGGGGTTATCTCGCGTGGACAGTCGCACCCAGAGAGTTCCTCGATCGATTCTACCAGTGTCTCGGTTGTTCGTGAGTGTGTGGGGTGAGAGTTACACGATGGTAAAACGCAAAATTATAGATTCTTCTCCAGAGGACTTGACCAATCTACAGCGCCTGGTTGGCCCGGAGAACATTCTAGCCCACTGCGCCGGCGTCAACTACCAGGTCTACGTGACCGAATCCCGGCTTCTAGTGGGCAAGAGGTTTGCGCTGGGAGAGAATTTCATGAACGTGCCAACATCCAACATCAATACTCTAGAACTGATCACCAAGAGCCTAATCCCCCCACTGACTTTCGCCGTCCTCGGAGCAATAGGCAGTTTCCTCATATGGTGGTTTCCTATGGCCCAACGTCTGCCGCTGTCCATCTTTCCATACGACCTCGGCCTGATGGCAGGACTGGTCATCATTATCGCGTCGCTGGTTGCGGCATGGTGGCGGCTCGGTATAGCCGTACTCAGGATTCGGCTAAACGGGTCGAAAGACCCGATTACGGTAAAACTGGTTAGCATGTCGAAGGCTGAAGAGGTCTTCAAAGCCCTCAAAGGCTAGCTGACCGGCACTCAGCCTTCGTTTTTCCTAAACTACGAGGGGCCTCTTCAAGCATCCTACCCAGCAACTTGCCCAGAGGCATTGACTACCCATACCCTTTGACTCGTGCAACCCGGGGGAGTAATCATTTTCATCCTCCTCCCTCCAAAAAATCGTAACAGTCAAAACCAGAACCGGAAAAAACACAGCAGCAAGAAAAAACCAAGAATTCTTTTTTCTAAAACCCGGGCAGACATGGCGCACGCGGCCGCCTCCTTCTATCTAACCCGAAACGACCCTAACTTATGTTTCCTGAACGTCTGTTCGATCCGCCCCTTACATTCAGCATTTAGATACCCGAAGCCCGGTGGAGACGGCAGCGACGCCGAAACATGCCAGCTCGGTCGTTTAAGGTCGGGAAGATTCCGCCCGAAGCCCTTGTCAGGACAGTCTATTCCCACACCGGTAGACGGGACCCTAGGCTAATCATTGGACCAGGGATTGGCAGAGATATTGCCGCGGTCAGATATGATCCCATCCTGATACTCACGACCGACCCGATAACCGGAACAAGCAGTCGAATAGGAGAGCACTCCGTATACATCAACGCCAACGACATTGCAACCGCGGGCGCAAAACCAGTCTGGTACCTTTGCACAATCTTGCTTCCACCCGGATCGAGTGAGAAAATGCTCTCAGATATCATGAAAGGAATAGACCGAGCGTCTAGGAGGTTGGGAATCACTGTTGCGCGAGGCCACACAGAGGCGACTCGAGGTCTCGACAGGCCGATAATCGCTGGCTTCATGATCGGCGAGAGGAGGGGAAGGATCTTTCGGGCCGAAGACATTCGAGTTGGAGACATGATCGTCCTTACAAAAACCGCTGGCGTAGAAGGGACTGCGATACTGGCTTCCGACTACGCCCATCGACTAAAACAGATTCCCCCGGAAGCCTTACGGAGGGCTCGGAGGTTCTCGAGTCAGATCAGCGTGGTCAAGGAGGCTCTGAGCCTCGCGAAGATCCCTGGAGTCCGGGTGATTCACGACCCGACTGAGGGTGGAATCCTGAATGCAAGCTGGGAGTTAGGCGAAGCCGCTCACTTGGGAGTAGAGATCTGGGCCGACAAGATTCCGGTCGCCAAGGAGACATTGATGATTTGTACAAGGCTAAGGCTGGATCCTTTGAAGCTCATGAGTTCTGGTTGTCTGCTAACGGTCGTGGATCCCAGGCATGTTGATAGGGTGGTCAGGGTGCTGAGAAAACTCCGAGTTGGCGCATCATTGATCGGGACAATAACGCCCTTGGCAGAAGGCAGCCACTATTCAATTAACGGGAAGCAATGCAATTTGCTGGCGGTTCCACAGGACGAGCTGTACAAACTAGCCTGAACTCTGAGAATTTGCTTTGAATGGCTCTCGGATCCACAGTATGAGCATCATCATTGCCAAGGAGAGTCCCCCCATGAAGAACCAGCCAGGCGAATAGTTGTTCCCATAGGCTTTTACAAGAAGTGTGAAAACTATCGGGATCGGATAGCTGCCGAGTATCTGGACCGAATTGATGATACTTATCCCGAGAGGAGCATATTCACGACCCACTTCAGGGTACTGGCTTGCACTAGCGTACATTGTCGAAAAGACAATTGAGTCCAAGAAGCCTACCAAAGGAATCAAGAGCCACAACTGAACAGGTTGAGAAATTCCGAAGAGAATTACCCCCAGAGATGTGAGAATTCCCGGCACGAAGATGAAGATCTTTCTTCTCCGGAACTTGTCAGACAATCGGCCTCCGATCGGCCCACCGAATATGCTCGCGAACATGATCAGAGACGCCATGACCCCCGAGATATAGGGAGAGATTCCAAAGGTGTCCTTCGTGTATGCTTCGAGAAAGCTAGAAGATGAGAAAATCGATCCCCAGAGACCGAGAACTCCAAACGCGATCAGCCAGATGCTCCGATTCTTGAAAACTGGTTTCATGGATCGCCGTCTTGCCGGTGCCAATGTCCGGTCATGAGGAATGACAACCTGGCCGATCAAGACTGAAATTATCCCGATAAGTCCACCGAGGATCAACCCCTGCCTCCAGCCAAGCAGGTCGGTGACCAGTACCCATCCGAACAGGCCTAATGCGCCTCCAATATTGAAACAGCTGTTGTAGAGTCCTAGAACGAACCCTTCCTCTTCAGGCTTGAAGAGGGGGGTAAGAATCCCGATTGCTGGCGAGAAGAATAGTGCCGCACCTAGACCTAGGAGGAATCTCGACACCAGAAGTGTGGGAAAATTAGGGGACAGTCCTTCGCCAATGCCAGAACAAGACAGGATGAGCATTCCAAGTTGGGACGTGTTCTTCGGTCCCCATCCTGCGGAGACTATTCCGGCGGGTATCTGGAAAATGCCCGCGCCAAGAAGGAAGGATGACGTCAGAAGACCTTGGGATGGTAGATCGACGTTCAGTGCTACCGCAATTAGACCTGTCGCGCCTAGTAACGGGGCGATGTTGAACCAGTTTATAGTATAGATGACCCGTGAGGTTAGAACTGAGCCCAGTACGAGCCATCGCCTACTTGAGGCGGATCGTAGGGTCTCAGCCTGTTGTTCCATGGGCGGTTGTTTTTCCGGCTAGGTCAACGCGTCCGAATCCATTTCGTTGGTTGTGGATGGGTCCTCTCTCATTCTCGCCCGGAGTTTCCGGGTCTCAAGATCCACTTCATCCAGTCCAATGGGACTTGTCCGCTGGGCCAGAGAAGTCATCGGACCCGATCTTGCGACGGGAGATCGAGTGAATAAAACCGTTCGCTTGCCGACCTACTACCCGTTTCGTCAGGACTGCTAGTACTATGCTTCGGCCAGCTTCTGAAGTCTCGATGCCACTTCTCTCAGTTTCGTCTTTACATCCGGGGTATAACCACTCTTTGCCACGTGCAAAGCCATACTGTTCAGCTCTGCTCTTATGACGGAGAGCGGGTCCTTCTTGTCGGCTCGGATCATGCCTCCGAAGCAGGTTTGGCAGACCCAAGCGTGGAAGTACGGATCGTATTCGTGATAGGTCGCTTCCTCGCAGTAGCGGCAGTAAGGATGATTCGGATCTGACGCTTGCGTCAATTGGGAACTTGCTCTAGGCTAATGGTTCGACCTAGCGAGATAATAATCGTGTTCAACTGAATGACAAAGGATCTGGTGACAGTCCACGTCGACGGTTGACACCGCCCATAATGCAATAGGTAAGAACGCTAGCACAGCGCAAATCGGAGGGCTCGATTCACGGCTGGGATAACGGTCACGCCTTTGGCCTTTGAGAGCCTGGGCGTTCGGTCAATGAGCACTCTAGTGCGCACTAGGGACGTCACGGTGCTGTTGGACGCGGGGGTAGCCCTAGGGCCGAGATTCCGACTCATGCCCCATCCCAAGGAATTCAAGGCAAGGGTCGAAGCACGGGAGAGGATCAACGCGGCCGTAGCGAAAGCCAGAGTCGTGACAATCTCGCACTACCACAATGATCATCACACACCCAACTATGTTGATCCCGTCTGGCTCGGAACCACTCCGGAACTGTCTGAGAGAACCTATCGAGGAAAAATTGTCCTCGCCAAAGATTTCAGGAAGAAAATCAACACAGCTCAACGACGCAGAGGCTGGATGTTCAAACAAGCGGCGGAGAAATGGGCAGAGAAATTCGAAATGGCCGATGGCCGAGTATTCGAGTTCGGAGAGACGACAGTCCGTTTTCCTGAACCTGTACCTCACGGCGAGGATGAGTCAGGCCTTGGTTGGGTGCTGATCTGCATCGTTGAAAGGGGGGATCAGAAACTTGTCTTTGCGCCCGACGTCCAAGGACCCGTGTCAGATGAAACGGTCAAGGTAATCCTCGACGAGAAGCCTGACTTGTTGATAATGGGAGGACCTCCAACCTACCTTAAAGGGTTCCGGATAGGTGAAGAGTTCTTTCAGACTGCGCTCCAGCATATGGAGAAGATAGTCGGTGAAGTTCGGACAGTAGTCATTGATCACCATTTGCTCAGAGACGAGGGATGGCACAAGTTCCTTGAACCGGTAAGAGAATCTGCAAAGAAGGCGAGGCATGAACTGTTCGCCGCCTCCGACCTTCTGAAACAGGAGCCGGCTCCGCTTGAGTGTCGCCGTAAGGAACTCTATGAGGAGGAGAAGCCGGACGCTGACTTTCTTAAATGGGCCAAGCTGCCGAAGGAGCAGCTGGAGGAGACTCCCCCGCCGCTCTAGGCGGGCGTCTTGCCCCTCTTCGCGTAGAATTCCTTGAGCGTGTCAAGCATATCCTCATCCTCGTACTCTTCTATTATGACCCGGAGTCCTTCTTCACTGCGGTCGTCAACTAGCTCCTTCTTCGCGTAGACCTCGCAAATGTAACTGTCCTCTTCAAGAAGTCCGAGTCCTTGTTGGCCTTTGCCTAGCACGTCGAAGATTATCTTCATGAGATTGTCGAGGTCCTTCACAGCCCGAGTATTGGTCGTTTTCGGGGATCCTTTCCACAGAAAGAAACCGAGTGTGACGGTTACAAGACGTCCCCTGAGCGCCTCCTTGAACTTGTCGATTTCGCTTTGCGACACCCGTTCCAATATTGCGGTCCGAAGCTTGCCCTGCTTATCGCCGGATTCGTGACCGCTCCCGGTTGTAGGAGGCTCGAATGGGATCACGGGTATGTCTGCGAGGGTCCGACTGGACGCTACCTCTTCTTTCTCTTCAGGTTCTTCTCCAGCCACTCCAGCCTCGTCCTCGGACAGTTCTGATCCTTCGTCGGCCATGTCTGATGATTGGAATGTGTCCATGTAAAAGCACTCCGCTTGGGACTGGCTGGGGGGAGAGCTGGGGTTACGAACGATTGAGTTTGATATTCTTATATCGACTGGTTCGGTTCGACTGCTTTGGGCGGTGGTGGGGGACTGGGAAGCTGGTCGTTTCCTGTTACCCGAAATCGACCTATGCGGGGGTCCGCCAACGCTGGTGAGCGGTAGCCTCGACCAGGCTGAAGACTTGGCTGTCAACCGTGACACTCTGCCCTACCAGGTCGGCGGCGGAGGAGCGCTCTCTGAAGAGAGGGTTGTTACCTCCTCACGGTCGAATCCGGCGAGGCCCGGAAGGGAGCAGTCGTAAGGTCGACGTTCGACGCAGGTGGGATCCCAGGGTGGAGAAGACGACTAGGACACCCTACCTGGAAGAGATGCCCATCACCACGGAAGCCACCACCGTCCATCCGAATAATGCTACAATGATAACTGGGCTTGAAACTACTGACTGGTCTGAGGACTTCGGAAAACCCTGCTCGCTTGGAAACTGGAGGCCTAGTTCGAACTGAGAATTTGGGTCGCGAACCCTCTAGGGTCCATTCAGAAGCTTCCGAGAGACCTTAGGTTTCTATTCTGGTCTCTCTTCCTCTGGAGCTTCGGATATGGACTCTACAACTACATCTGGCCGCTTTTTCTCCAAGAGCTAAACGCGGATCCCAGCCAAGTCGGGCTGGTCTACTCCATAGGATTCGTGGCAATTGCCGCGAGCATGATCCCGGGAGGCATTCTCGCGAACAAGTACGAACTGAGAACGCTTCTGGTTATCGGTTGGGCAATGAGCCTTCCCGCTCCACTTCTTTACTACTTCGCCAGGACCTGGACGGATGTCCTTCCCGGAATCATCTTGTTGCAGGCGTCAGGCTTCAACATCCCTGCATTCAACGCATACATTGCAGGCGCCAGTGAGAGGAATAGAACTGGCTCCAGCTTCGGTGTCGTCTGGGCCTCAGCTCCTCTTGGCTTCGTGTTCTCCCCAGCTATCGGTGGTCTTCTTCTGGCTTGGGTCTCGATTCGCGGAATCTTCCTTCTCTCCTTCGCGTTGTTCACAATATCGACTGTCGTCCTATTCTGGATGCGAACTCAGCCATCGTCTCCGAATGATGCTCGGCCATACAGGCTAGAGGTTCCAAAATCCTTACCTGAAGCGACTCTTCTCCTATTCTTGACAGGGACCGCAGTCGCATTCAGTATCGCCTCGCCCTTCGTTCCATTGTTCTTCCATGACGTTCTCATCCTCTCTCCTAGTACGATACAGGGTCTAGGTTCTATCCAGGCTCTTGGGCAGACAGCTTTCGCGATTTTACTAGGGCGAAGAGCCGACGTGCGAAGCCGCGGGGAGACGATGGCCCTTGGACTAGTCGTATCGGCCACAGGCCTTGCAGGCATCGTCTTGACGAGGAATCCTCTATTTGCCTTCCCTCTTGTCTTTCTCTTTGGAAGCTCAAGGGCGTCGAGCTACATCGCCTACTCGATTCTTGCTATTATCAGATCAGGTGCAACTAGGGCAGGCCAGTACGGCTTCTATCTCACCCTCGAGAACTTTGGTTTCATGGCCGGATCCTACCTTGGAGGAGTCCTCTACTCCATAGACCCTGCAACGGGCTTCTTTGTAGCCGTCCTGCTGTTTCTTGTCATGGCTCTAGTAGCTGGGGTCACAAGTTTCAAGATCAAAGAATCGTCGGACGCCTCATTGGCAGGCAGGTCGCAAGAAGTAGTCGTTGCAAAGTGACAATGTCCCACCGATTGAACCGAGATGAGGAAAATTGTCTCTGACGAGGCAGGTATCGAACAGGGTTCTCTATATTGTTTCGATGAATCACGCTACCAATGACGGATCAGTCTACCTTCTTTCGAGTCTATTCCCCATTGTTCTCTCCCTCTTCAACATCTCAGTCCTACAAGTTGGAATAATCTTTGCGCTAGGCTACCTCGTCAACGTGCTCTTCCAACCAGTTGTCGGGCATTACAGCGAAGGAAGAGACCCCGGAAAACTATTGGCGACCGGGATCTTCGTCATTAGCATCTCAATCACGTCATTTATCTTCGCCACGGGATTTCCGAGCCTGCTGGCGTCCGTCATACTGCTCCGATTAGGCTCCAGCTTCTTTCACCCTGTCGGGGTATCCGCAGTTTCGAAAGCCTACGGAGGCTCAGGCTTGCAGAGGGCGATGGGGTTCCAGAGTGCCTTTGGAAATTTTGGAGTCCTGTTGACCTTTGTGAGTGCCGCGCAACTCTACTTGGCGTTCGGGTGGCGTTCAACCTTCATCGTGTTCGCAGTTTAGACTCTCGCAGATGCTCTATTGACGCTCGCGTTCCTCAGCGGCAAACACTCGGTGACTCGGACTGACTCTACCATGCCGTCACCCAAACTGGGAGGATCCCGCTCCACGAGGATCCCATCCTTCTTTGTAGTCGCCGCGTTCATCTCGGGAGGCACATACGCCGTCATTTTGAACTTCGCCAATATCTACCTAGCGACTAGGGCTAACCTTGACGTTTCGCAATCGAACCTGATCGTTTCAGGGTTCATAGTATGCGCATTTATCGGCGCTTTAGCTACAGGCGGTTGGAGCAGATTCCTCCCAACCAATGTTCTCTTAGCGGTTTCCTACCTGATCGCGTCCGTTAGTATCGCTGCCTTTACCCTACTTGCCGAGAACGCCTTTCTAGGCATGGTTGCTCTACTCGCGAACGGGTTTGCAATTTCCGCGACCTATCCTTTGACGTACACCGAGCTCTCCCGTCACCTAGGCTCGCTAAGCCAAGGGACTGGACGGTCCTTCGGCGTTCTATTCTCCGGGCAGACGATTGGAGCCTCGGTTCTCGGATTGGTGAGTGGATATGTTTCTCAACTGATGGGGCTTGGTGTCTCTTTTGGGATGATTGCTGGCCTTACCTTCGCAGGTTGCTTAACGAGCCTGGTTTGGACTCGGACGTTGAGAGCGAAGGTCTTATAGCGCGATATCGCTTATCCGATATCGGGTAACGGTCGTGTGGGGACACAGACACTGGGGAGGAATGAGGCGGGGATGGCTCAGACCTTGGATTATCTCAATAGTCGGACGGTCACCTAGGAATGGCGCGGAAATTATCGACGAGATAGAGAAGATAAGCTGGGGAGGTTGGAGGCCATCCCCCGGCTCCATATACCCCCTCCTAGACCAAATGACAGTAGAGGGAGCGCTAAAGAAGAGAGAGGACGGACGCTACGAACTCACAGACAAGGGAAAGGATGAAGGTAGCTTCCCTTTCGGATTCCCGTTCGGCCAGAGACCCACCTCTGTTGAATCGATGGTCGGCGAGATGCGGGATTACGTCTCGTACTTCGAAGACCTGGCGAAGTCCAGTCCTTCCAAAATGGACCCGTACAAAGAAAGACTGAGAGAAGTAGCGGACCGGTTGTTCAAGCTTCTCTAATCTGGGAACCCGTCTCCAACTGTTCATACTTTCAGCGCGTCTTCCCATAGAAGTCTTAAGCTGAGTGGGAATTCCGATCAAGTCTGACGATGAAGTTAGGAGTCTGTATTCCGAATTATGGCGAGACCTGTTCCATTGAGGCGATCCGAAAGGTTGCGACTGAAGCCGAAAGGCAAGGATATGATTCTGTCTGGTGCACCGATCATATTCTGATGCCGAAGAACAGTGGAACGCCGTATGAGAGAATCTCGGAGAGCGTCACAACCCTTGCCTATCTTGCCGCTACAACCAGCAGGCTGAGACTTGGAATCTCATCCCTCATCACGCCGATGAGGAATCCCGTAATCGTAGCCAAGCAGCTCGCAACGATTGACAACCTGAGTAATGGAAGACTCATCCTTGCAACAAGCGTTGGCTGGAATGAAACCGAGTTCTCACACCTCGGATCAAACTTTCACAACCGTGGGAAGAGGCTGGACGAGTCGATACAGCTCATCAAAGACCTATGGGCTGGAAAGACACACTTCGAGAGCAGGATTCTGCGTCCAAAGTTCAAGGACGCGGTCTTTGAGCCCCCGCCCGTCCAGCAGAAGCTCTCTATATGGATAGGAGGATCCAGCCACGCTGCTATGAAAAGGGCCGCCACTCTAGGCGATGCGTGGCACCCAAATGTTCAGCCGCTCGACAAATTTGCCAAACTGGTCTCGGAGTTCAGGGAAGGCTTCTCTGGGTCGAAGAAGAAGGAGATCTGCGTACGTATCGGTCTCAATTCCGAGTCTGATAGATCAGAATACACTTCGCCGTTAGGTGAGAGGAGAGTCATACTCTCGTCCAACCGCGAAGAGAACAGGAATGTGATGAAACAGCTTGAATCATTGGGAGTTTCCTACGCGGTTGTCGCTCCAAACCCCAACGGCAAAGTTTCGGTAGCCAACCAGGTCAGTGGGATGAAGATGATCGCTGAGGATTTCCTCTGAAGTCCTCCGAGTTTATACGTGCCTATCTCAAGCTGCTGTGGGAGGCCGGATGTGACTAGCGACTCGCTGATGCCTAGCTCGGAGGAGAATTGAAAGCAGTAGTCTTGGCTGGTGGAGAGGGGACGCGTCTTCGTCCTCTTACCTTCACTCGGCCGAAACCCATGCTTCCCTTGGGTCCAAACCCGATCATCTACTATGTATTGTCACATCTCGTCGAGAGTGGATTCCAGGACATTATCATCATTCCTGGATATTTGAAGGACCAGATTATGGGATATGTGGGAAACGGGTCGAAGTTTGGAGTAGGAATCACGTATGTCGTGGAGCCCGATGGAGTCACATTTGGAACTGCGGGCAGTCTGAAGCTCGCCTCGCATCTTCTCGACGATACGTTCTTGGTGGTCCAGTCGGACGTGATTAGCGAGATACCGCTCCGGGAAATGGGCCACTTTCATTCTAGCCATGGAGGGGAGGTGTCGATCGCGCTGACGACAGTTGAGGATCCCTCATCGTATGGCGTAGCAGTTCTCGACAGGGAGGATGAGATAGTGAAGTTTGTCGAGAAGCCTCCAGCTGGAACTGCTCCTACCAATCTTGTCAGCACAGGCTTCTACATTCTCGAACCTGAAGTCGTCGACTATATCGAAAATGAAAGGTGGGACTTCGCAAAGGATCTCTTCCCGTATCTAATGCGACTGGGCCAGCATCTCTTCGGGTACGCATCAGATTCGTTCTGGGTCGATGTCGGGGAGTTGAAGGGCTACTTGAGCGGTGTCAACTGGGTACTACAAAACCTCGTCAAGGAACCGCCCCGGGACGCAAGGATCATTGGAGATCCAGGCAAAGGTGTGTTTGCCAGAGGAGATGTCACGATCGGTCGGGGTGTTGAGATCATGGGTCCTGCCTGGATAGAGAATGGTACGTCAGTTGGGGACGGCGTCCACGTCAGGCCGGGAACAGTGTTGAAGGAGAACTCGCAGCTACTTGCCGGGACAAACTTCGAGTCTGGAATCGTCTTCGAGAGAGCCGTCATCGGCAATAACTGTTCCATAAAATCGACCATCATTGGGGAGAGGGCGATCGTGGGAAATGAAGTCTCGATAGACAGGGCGATTATAGGACAGGGCTGTAGCATCGGCGACAGGGCAAAGATTCTGCCAGGCAGCAAGCTCTGGCCCAACACAAGGGTGCAGGCAGGCAGCACGGTCGATGGTGTCGTGGCAGTCCCCCGAGACAAATCATTCTATTTCGACACTGGCCTCGGGCAGTACTCAGGAGTATTGGCATCGTCCATCGAAGATTTCTTGGGCGCTTTCAAAATAGTCCCTATCGAGGCCTTGGAGTATCATATAGGGCGCAGGGATTTCGAGAAATGGACCAAGGATGTACTCGGGTCGGTCTTGCTTGCAGACAATATCAGGACCCTGAGAAGATCCCAGCTCAAGGGCGAGGACCTACGACTTCAACTCATCGGCGTCGTTCAAGAGTGGGCCCAGAGAGTCTCCTCTCCCCAGACCAGCCCCAA
>WNGR01005930.1_pt1 | contig 15509 bp, 18 predicted proteins | sample 5407581 | NCBI WGS metagenome assembly WNGR01 (sample SAMN13153383, study PRJNA577476) | soil metagenome | isolation source: 80 cm soil or saprolite under Garry oak tree replicate 2 | place: USA:California | collected 2016-06-15
GAGTCTGTTACAGCGTTCAGCACAGCTTCTGCCCGTACGTATTCCTGTTGTGCAATACACGTCGAGGCAAGCAAACCTGTGATGATGCGGAGCCAGAACAATGAGCCACTCCCCTTCGCAAGTGAGAGGGCCTGCTCGAAGTGCTGCCGCGCCGACGAGAGTGCTAGCAGGTCAAGAGAGAGGGATCCCAGGAGGAAACGTGCAAAGGTCATCCAGAGCCCATGTTCGATCTCTAGCGCTATGTCCAGGGCAGCCTGCCCGCGTGTCAATGCATGAGAATACTCGCCCCGGGAAGCCAGTCCTAACCCTAAAAATGTGTGGGCAAAGGCTTCACCCGACCTCCAGTCGATCTGGCGTGCTAGTGCGACCGCCTCTTCTGCATCATGAATACATGCAGTGTTACTGGTTGGCAGCCAGATAAGTGTATCGCTGAGATAATTTGTGCAGCGCATCGTCGCCATACCCAGACTGGAAATCAGGAGCTGGCGATCTCCAAGCGCACGCAAGAGCGCAATAGCTTGCTCGTAATACGTCACCCCTGAGGGCAAAAGACCAGCCGCAAGAGTGGTTGTGCCCAGCAAGTCCAAAGTCTCGGCAAGGCCATGCTGGTCGTTCAACCGGTGAAAAATCTCCAACGCTTCCTGGTGGTAGTGAAGCGCTTCGTGTGGTTGTTCGCGATTCGCGTACCAGTTACCTACTCGATTCAGGGTATGCGCAAGAGTGGATTGATCTCCCATTTCGCGCACCAGCTCGATGGCACGATGAAAATAGTCGCCGGCTTGCTCGAGATTACGTTCGGTCCATAAATAACCTAGATCGAGCAAACTCTGCCATTCTGCCACACGATTGTGTGTGGTGAGAGCAGCACGTAGTGCCTGCTCGTAATCGCTGCGTGCGTGTTCAAATTCACCCAGCATTTGATAGGCCTGCCCGCGTGCACGATAGAGGTCGAGTGGTACCGGGACAGCTAAGTGACGAGCAGCCTGGACAGCGTGCGTAAAATGCTCAAGAGCGGCTCGCGGGGCATACAGATGTTGCGCTTGCTCGCCGGCACGCTGCGCATACTCCAGTGCTTTGGTCCACGCGCCTGCCGCATAGAAATGATAGGCGAGATCGCCGAGGTGGGCCTCAAGGGCCGAGGCTTCGAGACGCTCCATCGTTTCTGCAATCGAGCGGTGCAACGCCTTGCGTTCACGCGCCAGCATGTCGGTGTACACCGCCTGCCTAGTCAAGGCGTGCCGAAAGGCGAACACCTCTTCCGACTTCTCCACCACCAGTTGCGCCGTAATCAATTCCTTGATGAGCTGCACCAACTCGGCCTCCTGCCGCTGGGTCAACTGTTGCAGCAAGGCAAAATCAAAATGTCGGCCAGCCACTGCCGCAAGCGAAAGCACCTCTCTCGCACCCGGACTCAGGTAGTCGAGCCGCCTCTGCACGGCTACCTGCACGCTGCGGGGAATATGCAACTCACGCCTGGAGTTGGAAACCCATGCGCCCTGCGTGGAGGAGATTTCGCCTTCAGTGATGAGCGACCTGAGAATCTCCTCGATGAAATAGGGATTGCCCTCTGTAAGCGTGGAGATCATCGCCAAAAAATCCGCATCCACCGGGCGCGGCAGCGCCAGGATGGCGCGGATCATGGCCCCCACCTCATCGTTGCTGAGGCGGGAAAGCAGCAGCTCAGGAGCCAGTCGTTCGCGATCCAATGCGGCAAGAAAGCGAGCGAGTTCAGGGTGAACTTCCTCACTGCGATAGGTAAGGAGCAAGAGGATCGGGTGCGGGCTCACACGGCGTGCCAGGTACAGCAGGAACTCCAGGCTGGTCTCATCACTCCAGTGCAGATCCTCGATGATGAGCAGCAGCGGCCCAGTCGCCGACAGGCGCGTAAACAAGTCCAGGAGGGCCTGGTAAAGACGGCGCTTCTCCTGTACGGGGTCGAGGGCGGTACTGCGCACGGGATCAGGCAGAAAGGCTGCGAGTTCGGGCAGCAGTTTGACAAAGTCGGGTGCTATCTGAACCAGGGAAGCCGCTACCGCGTCCGGGTCACATGTGGCAACGAAGGTCCGCAGGAGATCGAGCAGCGGAGCGTAGGGGAGTGCGGTATCCTGTTCAAAACAGTGGCCCACGAGCGTCACCACAGTAGCACGAGGAGTCATCGCCTCGGATGAGCCCAGTCGTGCCGTCGCTTCGCTGATGAGTCGCGATTTCCCGACGCCCGCTTCGCCTGCGATCAGCACCGTCTGACCGTGTCCACCACACGCCTGCTCGATAAACCGAAATAGTGCTTCGAGATGCGACGTGCGACCAATGAGCACGGGACAGACAAGAGGTGGTGTGAACGGCGCTGCCATCATCGTTGCCTTTTCTCTGGGTGAAGCCACGCTTGCAAGAGATCACTCTCACAGCTGCCAGTTGCTCCACCCCTCCCTGTAATGGATCCCCATCCTAATACAGGTTGGGTCACGCTAGAGTCTAGCATATGGTGAAGTTTTCGTCGAGAGACAGGTACTCTTAGCAGAGAGAGAGCCTTTTCCAGCAGTCGGCACCTGTCAAGCCAGAAGCGTGCGCAGTTCTGCCAGCAACGGTCCCAGGAAAACGGCTGAAAGAGGAGCTATTGAATATGTATATGTTAAAAATTGGTCCGGCTGGTCACCCAAGTACATCCCCGAAGCTCTTTTGCGAGAAGCGGCCACCCGTTTGCAAGATCGTTTCCTCTTTGGCTCGGACTATCCCTTTATCACACCACAACGCTGGCTCAAAGACTTTGAGACGCTGGACTACTTCAAGCGGGAGGTGAAGGAGAAGCTGTTCTGGAAGAATGGGCAGAAGTTGCTGGCCCATTCGGCTGTTGGGCAGATGCACTTCTCAACGTAACCCTCTGCAGGACTTGTGCGGACGATGAATCATGGGGGTGCCGCATGTCTAGGCTCCTGCTCTCCTCGTCCGCTCCCGCTGTCGTATCGCTTCCTCGGGCTCTGAAGTGACGAGCTCGATGTAGGCATCCTCATCAACATAGGCTGAAAAGAGTTTGGTCTCACTGCTGTCATCCATGAGCACATACACGACTCCTCCATCAGTGGCATTGATTCTCCCGGTCTCTCCTGTGCGCTTGAGACGCACGCGATCACCTTCCTGAAAGTAGATTCCGTCTGCATTGGTCTCCATAGCTTTGTCTGCCTTTCTCAATGTATTGGTTTCTGTATACCACTGCCTTGTGACCGTTTGTTCATCCTCTTCTCTATATTACACCTCTCTCGCGGGAAGAATGGGAGTCTCGAAGGCTCCCGCACTCTTGTCCACCATAGTCCTTCGGGGGAATAGCAATCCACAGCGGGGCGATGTGCGTAATCTTCATAAGGTATCCTTCTTGAGAGGACATTCGAACAGCAACAAAATGGAGGAGGCGCGGAAAAGATGCACAAGTGGAGAAGAGCAAGAGACAGCATTCGTTGTGTTTTCGCTCTTCTTCTCTTAAAAATGTCCTACTGCCAGTATATCATGCATTTACGAAAAAGTCAAAATTTGTCAAAAAGTCGATAAAATCCGTTCTATAGGCATGGCTCAAGGTTTCTCAACCTCGCTAAAGGGCGTAGGCACATCGTCCCCGACGTGCAGCGCTATGAATTGTTGGAGTCGTGTGACATAGTGTCTCGGATTGCTTGCATAGGCTCCGCAGTGGTTCGCATGTTCCACAAAATAGGTTTCGACAGGCACCTGGCATGCCTGGGCCTGTGCAGCAAGCTGCTGTGCGTGAGAGAAAGGGATAAACGGATCGCCCGCACTGTGAATGAATAAGATGGGGGTGGGACGGCGATGCGACGCTGCTCCTGATCGTCTTGCCCAACGCTTGAAACTCCGATCAGGACGGGCAATCAAAGCATGGCCAAAGCGGAGACGAAACAGCACCCGACTAACGGTGACAGCGGCCCAGGCGAGAGCGGGAATAGTGCCTCGGAGCCAGCGGAAGAACGGGGACCAGGACAGGCTTCCTGTGGCGAGACGATAGTGGACCAGTCGCTGTAAGATCGCATCTAAACGGGCATAGGCACTATCGGCAATAATGGCCGCTACGTCGGGATGGGGTGGCAGGAGCAAGGCGACCGAGGCTCCCATCGAAAACCCATGCAGAATCAGTTTTCCCGGTAGAGTCTCTGGTTGCTGACGCGCGGTAGCCACAGTCGCTTCCAGATCGCGTACCTCGGCGTTCCCCCCACTGGTAGCGGCACGAGCACTCTCGCCATGGCCGCGAAAATCGAAGAGGAGGACGTTGTAGCCAGATCGGTACTCCAGGGCCGCGACCGGCTGCATATGGACCCGAGGGACGCGGTATCCATGACAGAGAACGATGGTAGGTGCCTGATGGGGCTGAGCCCAGAAATCGCCAGAGAGGCGTTTGCCATCGCAGGTCTGGATGGCCAGGGGACGCCGAAACGTCTGCGGCGGCCCAGACTCTCCCACAGGCATGTCCCGGGTGAATTCGTCTTCGTCTAACATCACATGAGAATTGGTGAATTCATTGACAAAGTGATGGGCCAGCACCACGGCACTGATGATCATGAGACTCAAGAGGGTGCTACTGCTAGTCAGGACAATAGTCCACCAGGAGAATCCTTGCATGACTGACTCCATTCGATGTACGCTCTTCTCTGCTTTTCCTATTAGAGCGTCCAGTAGGGAAAAAAGTGTCAGGAAGAGGCTCACTTATTGAGATGGCCTCTCCTTTTCCGAGCAAAGACACACGAACTGGGTCCTCCTCCCCTTCCTCTTGCCACGTCACAAAAATAATTTACTCTATCGCTCCGTTCATTTGATATATATTGTATTTTTCTCAAAAATAGTGTATACTTGGAGTGTCTCATACATCTTCTTATGAGTCATGCCCCTCGTAGAAAATGACGCTCTGAGCACCTTTCCATCATGAGAGCATGATTGCTGGATGGTCTTGTTCGCTCTCTTGCGTTTGGACCCCCTTTCTCCCTCCATTCGAGGGCGTCTGGAATACAACAGCAAAGGACACCATTATGCTACCGTACATCCTCCCGTTCCTTCTCGCCGTGATCCTGCTTTGCGACCTGTGGTTCCATGATGTAGGGTACCACTGCCAGGAGGCGCGTGCGGGAAAATAGGAATGCACATGACAAAGTCAGTGCATCAAGTACACTTTCCAGACCAAACTCGTAGTGAGTTCTGCGAGACACAGCAATGATGAGGAGAAGTAAGAACATGCAACAAGTCAAGATCTATACGTCAGGACTGTTTAAAGGAGAAGCACGGCATCAGTTTTTTCGGAATTTAAAGAAAATGGCGAAGGATGGCTGGCATGTTCACGCGGTCACGGATGAAGGAGTGGGGAGAGGTGAAGCACATACCGGTCGATACAAAGTGGTGTATGAGAAGTAGGTCAGCGATTCTTTGGCAGTCTGAAGAGAACCACCAACGTTTGTAAGACGAAGGTGCTTTTCTATTTGATGAGGATGGGAACAGAGGAACCATGCACCACTTTGCACTTCGTGCCAGCTCCTCTCGATCTCCCTCTGAATCAGCGAGGCCACAGAAGGCAAGCAGATGAGCTTGCCTTCTCGGTGGCTCAATACCGACTGATACATAGGCCTGGATGAGGTGGTTCCAAGAGAGGGACTCAAGGTTGGCTTACAGATTTCGCATACATCCTTTCCCAATGGAGCGGCAATAATCAACCTGGTAACTTCTTCCGTCTCCCGCTCCGATAATAGCTCCATCTGGTGGGATTATGGTCAAATTTGTTTCCCACCATCCTGATTCAGGTTGTTTGTCTTGTGGCTGACAGCCAGGAAAAGGTGAGTCTACCAGGTGGACGCTGGCAACACCATAGTTGTAGTTAATATTGTACATTTTAGTCCTCCTGTAATGCCTTTTTCTGTATTATATCACTTTTAAAGGTAAGACTGTAATCAAGCCGTAAGGGATGGAATTCTAAGATAAGCACAGTTTTAGGACCTGGCTTGAAAAATGCCGTGAAAACCCTCTTCTCTGGCTCCACTTGGCAATCATCCTGCTCGAAATGCTTTCCCGATAAAGGCCCGATGCCCAGAGAATAACGCACGAGAATCCCTCCCGTTCAGTCAATGCACCCTCTGGGGAATGCAAGAATGCAAGACTGTATGATGGACTTCTGTGGTATACTTGGAAAATGCTGTATAGTGCATTGTTGCTCAGAGTAGATTGTCTATTGGAAGCTGCGCGATACAGAGCGTTTAAAGGGGACAGACCCTGGAATTGGAAATATAACAGATGTCATTGACTGATCAAACCCTGTATTGCCGCGACTGCAATCAAGAATTTACCTTTAGCGTTGGTGAGCAGGAATTTTATGCGAGCCGGGGGCTGACGAATGCACCGAGCCGCTGTCCAGAGTGCCGTGATGCACGCAAGCAGTCCAGCCACGGGCAGAGGGATTCCTTTGGCGGAAGGAGCGGTGGGTATCACGAACGTGATGAACGCCAAATGTATAGCGCCACCTGTGCCAGTTGTGGCAAGGAGGCACAGGTGCCTTTTCAGCCGCGAGATGGCAGACCCGTGTATTGCAGCGATTGTTACCAATCGCAACGTCCTGGTCGCACGAACGACCGCCGATCGCGCTGGTAACCTTTATGACAGAAATCTTGGTGAATCCAGGTGATTCGTTTGAATTTGTGCTCAAACGGTTCAAGCGTAAAGTGCAGGAAGCTGGCATCCTGGCGGAGGCGCGGCGGCGGAGACATTACGAGAGTCCACAAGCCCGTCGTAAGCGCAAAGCTGAGGCTCAGCGCCGCAGACGCCGTCGCGCTCATTAACCAGGTCAGTATCACAACGAGCGAGTGGCGCTGGCAAGACTGACAAACAATCTGTTCATATACTGAATGTGACGAGGGCTTTTGCAGGTGAAGAGAAGCTCTTCTCTGCAGAGAGAAAAAATGGATCATCGCTGCTCTTCCCATAAGAAGCCACGTTTGTTCTCTCCTTCTAGCTCTACAAACGTGGTATCAGGAGGATTTCCAATGAAGATGAACGGCCAATCCCGAAGCTTCGCCAAACAAGTTCAAGTGGACTTACTCGCGCTCTGCGATGCTGACCTCTTTCACACCATTCAGCAGTGGATGGAGGGGAGAAATCCATCCGGGTTATCTCTCGATGTGCCAGAAGATACTCGCCTTGCATTAGGTTATACCCATGTCCTTGCAGAGGCCGAAACCCTCCTTCCCCTGCGCCGTGAGGCGCCCGGAGCAGAAAGTGAAAGGTCAGCGCTATGGCATGCACCTTCGCCGCACCATCTGCGAACCCTGCTGACTGCGATGGACGTGAATCTGTTTGCTCGGCATGTCATCACCCTCGCCTTCCAATCGCTTCATCCGACCTATCCCGAGTGGTATGAAGGGGTGACATTCAATGCGCATCTTGCCAACCACCTGCGTCAGATGGCTATGAAGCGGAAACAAAGAAAGCAGAGAATATGAAGTACTATGTCACTTACTGTATCACCCATCCTGCACATACCCCTACAACATCTACGGGTATGGTGGAAGCTCGGACCCGCCTGGATTTAGAGGTTCGCCTGGCGAGGGGAGTAGAAAAGTGGAAGAAACAAGGCTATGCCATCGAGATTGTGAAAGTTACATGCATTGATGATATTCCAAGCACTATACATGATTGAGACCCCAAATCACTGAACGATCACACCTCCAAATAGCTACTTGACACAGCTTTGTGCCTACGATACCCTCTATTACAGTCTCGCGTGGACCGGTGATATCCAAGGCCCGACCCAGGAGAGGATTATGTGGTTACAACAGGTTATAGACGACGGTGTGCCGCACCCTTCTGCAGAGGCCCCCCGGCCCATAGTTCAACCGCTCCGCGAACCGTTGAGCGAACGCGAGTTGGAGATACTGCGGTTGATTGTCGCGGGCTGCTCCAATCGAGAGATTGCGGACCGGCTGGTGATCGCACTAAGCACAGTGAAATGCTATGTGAACACGATCTACGCAAAACTCCAGGTAGAGAGCCGGACGAAGGCCATTGCACGCGCAAGGGAACTCAACATCGTGTAGCAATCCTGCTGGACTCACCTCTTTCAGCTGTTTCCCGCCCACCCTCTTTCTTCGAGTGCAGGAAAACCCACCCCCTTTCCCCACCCTTTGATGGGTGTAAACCCACCCAGTCGCCTGTTACACTTCTCTCAACGATGAGCACATAAACTGCTCCAGTGGACTATCTATGAGCCTGTTGAATGTCTATCCCATTTAACAGATGCAAGGAGAAACCTATCATGGCTATCATCCAGCCACTCAAGCGGTACTCGTTACGTACCTCCATCAAGCACCATCCGCTCCTCACTTACTTCGGATTCACCTATCTGCTGACCTGGCTGTGCTGGTTCGCACTCGTTATCTTTCTGCCGGGTGGCTTTCAAACTGGGGGCACCACTGCTGGCTCCAGCCACCCCTCCCCGCTGTACCTCCTGTTCCCGCTCGGCAATCTCGTCCCCAGCATCATCGGCATCATCCTGACGCGCATCGTTGCAGGCCGCGGGAGCCTGCGAACGCTGTTCGGCCAGGTTGTGCGCTGGCGGGTCAACCGTTGCTAAGAAGTACATCTAAGTTAATCAATCTGTTACAAAGTACTGCTATCCACACAAACGAAGCATGGTTTCTTGGGACAAAGCGGAATGCAGGGTAACCGATTTGATCCAGCCGTTGACGAACATCCTTCCTCCATCGAGGCACCCCCGCGAGGGTGTTGGCGGCAACCGTAGCGCCAGCCCGGACCCGATATACGAGCCCGAGTTGAGAGGTTTGGTCTTCATGGTTGGACGAACATGGCGTGTCGTTTCGCGATCTTGCTTGAGGAAGGCGACGCCTAAGAGGGCGATATTAATGGCTGCAGCGTAGTCTCTGGCTCCATTCCAGCCACACGCGAAACAGCGGAGCCAGGCTCCCGAATCGAGGGGTTTGGAGTCACGAGCAGGGTCTGCATAGGTGTTGGCAGGCTTGCCACACTGAGGGCAGGTGTGCGTGGTGCCTCTGGGGTGCTGCCAGGCCAGATGCACCCCTGCCAGGTGGCATTTATAGCGCAGGGTTCGCCACAGCGCCCCTCGGATCTGCGAGTTATTGCGCCAGCGAACCCAGCGGCCCCGGGCAGATTTTCCCCGGCCCTCCGACTTCATCGACTTGAGGGATTCGCCGGAGATCAGCTCCGCTTCCCACACGGTCGCCAGCAGGATCAGGATGTTGGCCGCCAGGTGCGCCAGGTCGTTGTTTCTGGCTTCGTACTTCCTCCAGCAACGCGCGATCTCCCGGCGCAAGATGTCCAGCGAACGCTCGCTTGGCTCTCGCCTGGGATCACCCAGAGGAAACTGATCGCGCCTGGCCGAAAGCACCGCCACCTTCCTTTTGAGACGATCAATGTGCCGCCGGGTACGAGCCTGGCACCCATCGAACCCGCCGGTGTCTAAGAACAACGGGGGAGAGAGCCGGTTGCCTGAGAGATCCACCACCGTGGCAGTAACCAGCGTGCGTACCCCCCAATCCCAGCCCAGTACTCGCCGGACCTGCCCGCGCTCAGGCAGCTCGGGGACGGGAACCTCGATGATGAAGTCGAGCACGGCGTAGCGGGTGCCATCCGGTTCGGCGATCTCGCGCAACGTGGGAGCGAGTATGGCACCTTGCTTGAGGCGCTCCAGCACTGGATCGGGTAAGGGCAATCTCATTTGCGGCTCGGTCCAGCTGGCAGGCCAAGCCCCGCTCTGATCAGGGGCACGAAACGCCAAATAGCAGCAGCATCCTTGCAGATCGATGCGCAACCGATACGCCTGGCCGTTCTCGCCGCCATCGTCTCCCGCGTAGGGCAAGATGCCGCGCTTCTGAACGGGAATCGCCTGCATTTGTTCATAGGTGTCGGGAAAGCAGCCGTTGGCGAGGTAGAAATTGCACGCCTGTTCAATCAGGCTTTGCAGTTCCACCGCACTGCCCCCATCGCTGTGCTCTTCCCGCAGGCCAGCCAGGGCAGCTTTGATCGCTTGGCGGTTCTTGCCCGCTCGTTTTTTCTCCGTTTTCGGCAGGATCATGCCCTGCTCAAGCAGAGGAAGGATTAGGGCAAACTGTTTCTTGCGCTCGGCTTGCCCACGTAGGATGCGGCCAGCTTGCTCGGCTTCGCAGCGCCATTGCCGGTCCCCGTGAAAAGCAGGGGAGCCTATCATGGCCATCACCTGTTTGTAGCCATACTTGGTCTCCCGCTCCCCAAAGGCATCCAGCAACGGCCAGAGCGCGACTACCGTGGCATTGATGACCTCGCGTGAGACATCCAGCAGGCGCAGGGCATCGGCTTGCACCCCATCAGGCAAGCGAACCGGGTGGCTTAGGGACTGTGTAGCACGGCTTAGGCGCATGCCAGTACCTCTTTCTGCTTCTGCGAACGCATCCCATATAACTTCCCCGCGAAGGAAGCGAGAATCGAGAGTAAGTCCTCCATCAACTTCTGCTCCGCCGTTTTCTCCTCTCCTGGATCCAGGACGCTGCAAGTGACGCAAAAGCTGGTGAAAAGCTGTTCTCAATAGCCCTGGCCGAAACGAGTTAAGCGGTCGGCAAATGTCACGGCGACCTCTGCCACCCGGTCCTCGCAGACCAGCTTGAGAAGCTGTTGCAAGCGTGTGCGCTTCGTATTGAGTCCTGAGCCAATATCTGAGAGGGTGAGCCTTTGGCGAGTCGGACGTTCTGTCTTGGCCCATGCCTCTAGCCGTTCGATCTGGCGATCCAGATCAGGCCCGCTGACCCGTGCGTAGAGAACCAGGAGCCGATCATCTGCCTGGCCAAGCAGTCGGTCAATCTCACTGCGAGGAACACGGGCTTCGATCCCTACCCCAACGGCTTGAATCTTGCCCGTTTTGATCCAGCGCCGAATCGTGATCGGATGCAGCCCCAATTCCTCCGCAGCCTTTCCGACCCGCAAATACTTTCGATCACTTTTTCTCATGATAGGGATAGGATAACATAGAGGGAGATCAATGGCAACTGCTCATCACCCTTATTGTTATTGTCCAATGATTATGTCAGGGGGTAAGTGTCCAGTGAATCTGTCAGGCAAGCCAGCCTTTTCCACAGAAACCGATATGACATCATCTCTCCATTTTCCTGGGATGAGACCCTTTGGATAGAGGTTCCATATCCAGCCAAAACAGGACACCATCACTCAACAGAGACCATGACATTTTCATTGGACAACAACACTGCTCATCTCCTTTAGAGCTAGCTTAGTGCCCCAGGGGAGTTGTTTTCCATTGAGGGAGCGTTAAAAATGATCTAACAATCGGAAATATACCCCAACGCCATTGCACAGTTAAACACCTTTCTCGCTTGCATAGTCCTGTCTTCGAGCGATTCGTTACACATGCACCTGCGAAATCGAGCAGATGGTCGCCCCTACCCAGCCCAGGGTCAGGAAGTGAATTTGAACGATTGCAGCATCGGCTGGAAGTGAGTGCTATTAGCCACATCGAATAAAGCCCTGGCAGTGCCATAAGCAATGATAAAACCCCTGGTCGAAGGCGAGCTTGCTGGATGGTTGTCGGCAATTATCACAAGCTTTACATTAGCGGTCTGCCCATTTACTGTAGAATCGCCAGATACGGCTCTCTGGCTCCAGGTTTCACCACCTACCGTGGTGGTAGGAGCAATTGTCTCGTCCTTGGGGTTCTTGAGTTTTGACCTGGCACCGGTTGCAGCGGCATCTGCTAAATCATCTGGGCTGGCTGCTCCATCAGGATTGGAGGTGACCGCTATGCTGAGATTATAAATGCCTGCTGGATCAGCAAAGGTTACAGTGCCAGTACTCTCCGATTTGGTGGTTTTCCAGCCCGGTGGATAATTCAGCGTGTAGCCATCACCTGTGTAGGTGGGCCAGGAGATGGGGGTGGAGGAAGAAGTAGCCTGAGCAGGAGTAGTATAAGTAGAGTGATTACGAGCAGTCCCGGTAGGACGCATAGTGGCAGAGGTTATCCAGTGGGTTAAAGGCATATAGAGAAGTCCAGCGCTTCCTGCGATCAGAATGAACACGAGTCCAATGAGTATACCTACTTTGTTTCTGGAAAGCCTTCTAAGGTTCGTATTGGCCATTGGCCCGGAAAAAGGCGGTGAGGCCGAGTGTGAGGGAGATTGATGAGATGAACTGCCGATAGGCAATGGCGCAAACCCATGGTTGGAAAATGGTGCTGAGGCAGAGGGACTTCTCGTCATCTCTGAAGGAGGAACAGTGACCGAGGATGGAGCGTCTTGACTGTATGCCTGTGTCGATGCTATTTGGCTGGCCTGCTCCAGAGCAGTAGCAAAGGTTTGCACATTCTCAAAGCGATCCTTGGGATCTTTGGCAAGTGCCTTCAAGACTACTTCTTCAATAGCTGGGGAGATCGTTGGTATCTTCTCATGCAACGGCGGAGGGGGTACATAGGTATGCTGATACCCCAACTGCAGAAAGTCACCATTAAAAGGGGGCACGCCGCAGAGCCACTCGTAAACGATAACTCCCAAAGAATATTGGTCACTAGCAGGTTGTGTCTTCGCATTGTAATGTTCTGGTGCTGCGTAGGACCAAGTGCCAGCTACTTTTTGTGCTTCCCAAGAGAGGGTTCTATGTGCAATAACGGCTAGGCCGAAATCACTGAGTAAAATCTCGCCCCCTTTTCCTAACAGGAAATTGGCAGGTTTGACATCTCTGTGGATCACCTTCTGCTCATGAGCATACTGCAAAGCCTCAGCAATTTGTTTCATATAGAAAACAATTGTTGAGAGCGGAAGGATTGTCCCTCTTGGGTGACGTTTGTCTAGAGAGGCACCTGGAGCGTAGTCCATCACAAGAAACGGTATGTCCCGTGTGTTGATCTTTGTCACACTGAAAGTGATAACCTGCACAATATGAGGATGTTTCAAACGGGCGATGGTCTGTGCTTCGTTACGAAGCTCTGCTATTTCCTTCACAGAGAACTCACCCTTAAGTACTTTTATAGCTGCCTTCACTGGATGGTCTGCTGTGCTGAGGTAGATATGCTCTCCCAAATACACATCAGCAAATCCACCGCCACCCAAATACTCGGTGAGACGATAATCCCCAAATTGCTCTCCCACGAAATTAATCATGATTGACGCTCCTACAGCACGATTCTGCTTGTACTCTTCTCCGTCTCTTGCACGCAAGAAATTCCTCTATCGTAGCAAGAGGCTTCTCTCTTCAGTAAGTCATCTATTAATCAAGCTTTCCTTAAACACCAGCTTCGGAATATCTAGTACAGCTCTCCTTTGATCTCCGGTAGACTTGAAGATCAGTCACAACTGAAAAATTCTCTGCACCTTTGTCTCCGAAAGGTGCAGAGGTGTCACCCGTGACTTAGGAAGTGAATTTGAACGATTGCAACATCGGTTGGAAATAAGTGCTATTCGCCGCATCGAATAAAGCCTTGGCAGTGCCGTACGCAATAATAAATCCCTTAGTGGAGGGTGACTTTGCCGGATGGTTGTCGCCAAGAACTACAAACTTCACATTGACTGTCTGACCATTTTGTGTAGCGTCACCAGTTACAGCTTTCTGACTCCAGGAATCACCTCCCACTGTGGCTGGAGGAAGGGTTTCAGTTTGAGCATTCTTTAAATTTGACTTTGCAAAATCCACACCAAGATCTACGATGTTGTCGGCACTGAGTGCTTCACCAGGATTGAGTGTGACACCAACACTGAATCGGTAGACGATGCCTGTGGGATCAGTGAAGGTGACAAGGGTCAGAGTCCCACTGGTCGACTTCTTGGCTTTCCAGCCCTGTGGAAAGTTAATTGTGTAGCCATCACCCATGTAGGTGGTCAGGGAGACAGGGGTGGGAGAGGGAGTAGGCTTAGGTGTGGGGGTCGCTGAAGAGGTGCCTCCTCCACCACAAGCAGCCAGGAGTAGAGAGATGATAAGACCACAAAGCAGAAGGATAGCTGAGCGCCTGATATGTTTTCCTGGGAATAGCATAAAGGTATCGCCCTCCAAGTTCTAAATTTAGCATAGTGCATTCTGATTATCGCGTTTGAGCGTGCCGAGTGCACATCTACACTCAGTATAGCGCAGATAAGACAGCGCGCTCAGCTATTATAACATAGTATGTAATCTACAAGGAGAGCATACGCTCCAGGGCAACCCGCGCCCAGTGAGCAGTCTCAGCATCTACACAGACCTGGTTGATTATCTTGCCTTCGACCAGTCCTTCCAGTACCCAGGCCAGGTAGGCAGGATGGATGCGGTACATGGTGGAACAGGGGCAGACAATCGGGTCAAGGCAAAAGATGAGCTGCTCCGGGTGCTCTTTTGCCAGGCGATGGACAAGGTTAATCTCAGTTCCCACGGCCCATTGAGTGCCTGCCGGGGCCTGCTCGATCTGTTGGATGATAAACTCGGTCGAGCCATTCAGGTCTGCTGCTTCCACCACCTCGCGCCGGCACTCTGGATGGACGATGACCTTGATACCTGGATATTCAGCACGCGCTTTGGCAATCTGCTGCACATTGAAACGCATGTGTGTCGTGCAGTAGCCCTTCCAGAGAATAAGCTTCGCATGCTCAAGTCCCTCCTCAGCAGTATCTGAGGCCATTGGATCTTTGGGATTCCAAACAAACATCTGCGTTGCCGGAATACCATATTTGAGGGCAGTGTTGCGTCCGAGATGCTCATCAGGGAAGAACAAGACGCGCTGGCCCTGGCTGAAGGCCCATTGGGTCACTTTCATTGCATTCGAGGAGGTGCAGACGATACCACCATTGCGGCCACAAAACGCTTTGAGATTGGCTGCTGAGTTCATGTAGGTCACCGGAATGATGCCAGCATCCTCGCCAAGTGTCTCTGTAAGTATTTCCCAGCATTCCTCGACTTCGGCGATATTTGCCATATCCGCCATGGAGCAGCCAGCAGCCGGATTGGGCAAGATGACCTTCTGATGCGGGGCACTGAGGATATCGGCGCTTTCCGCCATGAAGTGCACACCACAAAAGACAATGTATTCAGCCTGCGGACGAGCGGCGGCTAATTGGGCAAGTTTGAACGAGTCACCACGGAAATCCGCGTACTTAATAATCTCGTCACGCTGATAATGGTGCCCCAAAATGACCAGTTGATCTCCTAATGTCGCCCTGGCAGCAGCAATACGCGAATCCAGTTCCTCACCGGACATCATGGCATAGTTCTGGGGAATGGTATCAATACGTGTTTGAGCATGATGAGTATATTGAGTGCGTGTCTTTGGGGAGAGGAGGGGGAGAATGCGCTCCTCCTTGCTTTCAGCACACGCTGATTGTACAGCCATAAGTTTCCTCCTTACAGGTATGGGGACGCAAGCAATCATGCCCCGATGTGGCAGGAATTACGCAAATTCGAGTGATACGTCAAAATTGGGTGCCGAGTGCGTCAAGGCACCCAGCGAAATGAAGTCTACGCCGGTAGCTGCGACTGCGGCCAGGCGTATCGGGTCTGTGCCGATG
>WNGR01005759.1_pt1 | contig 15506 bp, 15 predicted proteins | sample 5407581 | NCBI WGS metagenome assembly WNGR01 (sample SAMN13153383, study PRJNA577476) | soil metagenome | isolation source: 80 cm soil or saprolite under Garry oak tree replicate 2 | place: USA:California | collected 2016-06-15
CAGGCGATAAAGAGCGTGATCAGGTCAGCAGCCAGCACCAGCGTCAACATCGAACCCGTAAAGAGGCTGAACTCGGCGAAGAAACGCCCTCTCCGCTGATCCTTTGCCATATAGCTGACTGCGTAGATGAACACGACGAGTCCAACGACTGACACCAGTGTCGCCATTAACGTACTGAGCGGCTCAAGCCAGAGTGCTAATGTGAGTTGACGGCCCCCAACAGTCAGCCACGGCAGGGAGACGAGCGCACGTTTGCCTTGTGCGGCATCAAACAGCCCTAGAACGGAGACCAGTGTTGAGCCAGCCATGGCAGTCACCGCCAGCCCGGCAGCAAGGCGACCAAAACGAGCCAAGCCACTTGCCAGGAGTGCAAAGACGAGCAGAGGCAACAGTGGAGCCAGCTCGAAGAGAGATGTACCGCTCATTGCTTCAAATCCTTGAGGGAATCGACGTTCGCATTGCCTCTCTGACGAAAGACGAGCAGCATTAAGCCAAGACCGGCAGCCATCTCAACGGCGGCAATCGTAACGATGATAATGACGAACACCTGGGCATCGTAATTGGCCGGTCCTACGAATCGCCAGAAGGCGATGAGCGTCAGCACGGCAGCGTTGAGCATAATTTCAATGCTCATCAGAACCATCAGACCACTGCGCTGTGAAAGCACACCTGCAACGCCGACGCCAAAAAGCAACGCCCCGACGATCAGATAGGGAATCAAGCCCGGACCGCTCATGAGTGACCTCCATGTTTATGCTGGCTACCCACTGTTTCTTCGGCTGGTATAAGGGTCATACCGCACTTGGGACAATTTCCTGGCCGAGACTCTCGCACCTCAGGATGCATAGGGCAGGTGTACGTCTGTTCACCGGCATCACTTGCCTGCGGCTCAGGTGATGGCATCTGGAGCTGAAGCTGTGTGCGTTCGCGTTTCCCCAGCAGTACGGCACCGGCAATACCGGCCAGGATTAAGCAGGGCGTTTGTACCACCAGAACGATCAGCAGAAGGGCTGAGGCTATACCAAGGGCAATGGCCCAAGGAAGTTGTGACGTTGACATCGCCATATCGACCATCATCTGATAGTATTGGCGGGGCGTCATACCAAACATATTCATGTCGTGCTGGGATATGTTCATGTCATGCCCGCTCTCGCCTGACGCTTGTATAGGCATGGACATATCGTGAGACCTGTGTCCATCACCCGATTGTTCCATAGACATACCAGACATCGTATGCGCTCCCTGCTCCATAGACATGCCTGCATGTTCACCTGTCGCATGGGATTGAGATGTATCATCTGTCGACCTCAAGGTCATGCCACACTTGGGGCAATTCCCCGGCTGGTCTTGCTGTACCTCTGGATGCATGGGACAAGTGTACGTTTTCAATGTATCAGCCTGGTGTGGCTCCTCTGTCTCAGCTTCAACCAGTGTCATACCGCATTTTGGACAGCTGCCGGGCTGATGCTCGCGCACCTCGGGGTGCATTGGGCAAGTGTAGACCTTGGACTGGTTGGATGTTTCTTGAACAGACTGTTGTGCTTCAGCCTGCATCAAAGTCATGCCGCACTTGGGGCAATTTCCTGGGTGGTCTTGCTGTACCTCCGGATGCATGGGACACGTCCAATCGTTGACCTGGTGAGTACCTGGCTGCTCTTGCGTTGACTCTTCCTCCGGCGGCTTGCCGCGTGGCATATGCATAGAGAAGGCAGCAAGACCTGGCATGTGCATATCTCGTTTCATCCCCCACATCATCTCGCCACCCGGATCTATCATCATCATGACCATGAAGAGCACCATGACAAGCATACCCCCCACATTCATCATGATCTGAATGGCAGCCAGGAGATCTGCATTCAATAGAATAAAGAGACCGGCGAGGGCCACAAAACTTGCCATCAGAGCGAGTCCCGCCCGGTACATACTCATGGTGAGGATCATTCCCGCTGCCGTAACTACAGCTATGGTGGAAAGCGAGAGAAAAATGATCCACTCAAAAATGCCATTCATCAGCTACCTCCCGGTATAACTAGAGTGAGAATGCCGACCAGTGTGATATTCACCAGGGAGGCCGGTAAAAGAATTTTCCACGAAAGGGTGAGTATCTGATCGTGGCGCAGTCGAGGGAGAAAGCGTCCAGCCCACAGGACGAGTGCCGAGAGGACCAGAGTCTTGAGGACGAACCAGAGTGGCCCTGGCAGCAGTGGCCCCTGCCAGCCGCCGAAGAACAGGAGTATTCCCATACTCATCAGGATCAGGAAGATGGCATCAAGAGCCACCTTAAAGAGCAGCAGACGGACACCGCTATACTCGGCAAAGACACCGCCTTCCAGTTCATCGCCCGCCAGAGCACTATCAAAGGGATGGCGAAAGCTCACGGCGGCAAAGCCGATCGGTACTTCGTAGCTCACAAGATATGCTGCGGCACGGAAGGTACTAAACAGCCCTTCCTTCGAGTTCTGACTCCACCCGGCGTTCATCATGGCAACCACAAAGGGACTTAGCAGGACAATAAAATAGAAGAGACCGATGGATGGATCAAAACCGATCAGGTTGGGGCCAAGCGGAATAACCAGTGCGGTCAAGGCCACCACTGCCAGGGCAATAAAGGGTGCGGAACGATAGAGAAAGAAGTCGGCTCCACGCGGCACCAGATTTTCTTGGCGCAATAGTTGCACTGCGTTGGCAATTGGCAAAGTGAAGGCTATGCCGACTCGTCGGAGTCCAAGCAGCATCAGCTGTTGTAGAACGGCAATACAGTAGGTGCCAATGAACAGCCCAAGCAGCACTTCAAGTGAAATCAGAAGAGCATTCATCCGTCAGCCTCCGCCATAGCAAGATCGAGACTGGCTACAATCACCTCGGCATCGGCAAGTTTCTGACCAGCAAGTATCTCCGGCAGCAAGGGGAGCAGTGCAGCAGAGGGGCTTTGCCACTCAATACGAGAGGGTTTCTCATTATCAGAACTTTCCAGGTGGAGGCCTATCGTTCCGCGTGGGCCTTTGACCTCCGCATGTGCCTCTCCTGCTGGAATCGTCCAGTACGCTGCGTGTGCAGGGAGGAACTGTTCGGCAGCCAGCGTTTCAGCCACCTCGAGCAAATCACCGGAGGCTAACTGTAGGCGAGTCCGAAGGCGACCCTCTACATCACCCTCTCCTTGCTCACTTGCCTGTAGTACTGGCCCGGTCACGTTAGCCGCTTGCAGTCGTGCTGTTGATAACATCCCGATGCTGCGCGTACGCAGAGCCGGCCAGCGATTCCGTTCAACGTCCCTTTGCAATGCCGTAAGACTCTCTGCCACCTGCCGGAGCCGCGTAAGAGTGGCAGTATTTTTGTCAAGCATAGCCGTTGTTCCACTGTACTGTGGCAGCAGCCATGTCGTGGGCGATTGCTGCCAGAGCCGGGCGCTGCACTCATCTAGTGCGCTTGCCAGTGAATAGGAGCGGTCGAGCAATTGAGCAACGTCGAGTATTTCCGCAAAGCGTACCAGCCACCAGAGGACGTTCTGCGTTCGCTCAAGTGCGAGTGCCGCTTCACGCAATTTTACAAGTAGCGTCGGTGGCGACCAGCCTTGTAGTTGCTCGATGGCACGAATGCAGGCAAGCTGACCGGCGATAGGAGCCAGTGGATCAAATTGACGCGCCAGAGAAAGAGCCTGTTGCCAATCTCCTTGCATCATCGCCTCAGCAATACCTCGAGAGGCATACCCTGATTCCACCTGTACCGAAAGAACCTGTTCGCCATCGCAAATGAGAAACAGGCGTAGTGGTCCGGCTGTAAATGGTTGAATCGGCCCCAGACTCAGTACCGCCAGCTCTGTCGCCATCTCCTGCTGTTGCCTCGATGGAAGCTGAATGGTTGGAGAGTCCACTTCCGACCCGTCGGACACGATAAGCTCTGACTCATCGCTCCTATCAAGCACAGCATCGAGAAGGCCTTCTACTGAGACCTGTTGCAGATGCCGTGAGCCGGGCAATACTTTCTGAAGGTCAGCAGGCTTTGTCTCTGTGGAAGAGTCGCAGACTGCCTCTGGCCCTCCCACAAGCAGAGCATGGGCAGGGCGCGGCAGAGCCTGTGCTATCTCGACAATGGCAGGAACCAGCTTTTCGCTGATTGGCTCAACAACAACGAGCAGGTTTGCATGGCGTGGTGAGGCTACCCGCTCTGCATAGGGACTACGCTGTGATAGAGCGGTTAAAAGATGAGCACCACTTCCGCCATCAACCGCAAAATAATGACGAGGCATGTGCGTGAGACGAGCAAACCAGCCAGGACGTTTACGTGTTGCGCTGTCAGCGTTCCCAGTCAAAGACCCCTTCCTTCCAGGCAAAAAAGATCGCCGATGTCAGAATAGCCACAAAGACAAACATATCAAAGAAGGCCACCAACCCAACCTTTTTGTAGACTACCGCCCAGGGAAACATGTATACCATCTCCATATCAAAGGCTACAAAGAGCAGCGTCAGCACCGCATAGCGCAGGCGAAACTGAATCCAGGTCTTGTGGCCTGTGCGGCCTCCGTGTTCTGGTGGCGGATTCTCTTTGGCTGGCCGGGCAGAGGGACCCAACATACGCCCCAGCCCGATTGCCAGGAAGCCCAAAAGGAGTGCTACCACAAGCATAACCGCAGCAATAGCGTACTCTACAGGAATGTTGCTCGCCATTGAATCATCTCCTCCCTCATTTATGACTGATTGACAGACATGAGCAGAGGAAAGGTCTCTGCCTGCTATCTAAAGAAGGTCGAATATCTTGCCGACGTGCAAGCCGGAGAAGACGACGACTCGATGCACACAGATAATGCCGCTTAGGTGCCATATTCCTTTCACTGTTATATATACTATAGTAAATACCGGTACAATTTGCAAAGGTACGAGTCTCCATCGTAGCTCTCCACTCAAGCAATCTGACCCACAACGTGGTACTTTTCCGCTATGTTCTGAGTTTTTCACACACATGGTACGAGAGGCTGTGGTAATATTGCAACCATCTCATATATCAAACTATATCATGAGGTGTTCTGCTGTTTCAATGCACCTCTACGAAAGGATTTGGGCTATCTATGCGAGAGCAGCGATGGAGTTCGCACAGCTATTGGTTTACACGCTGGGGACACCTCTCGCCAGTCGCACGCATTGCCGTCCTCTTGCCAGTTGTGCTTGTTCTCCTCGTCTACACAAAAACATGGGATGATGCTCCAAGATATGTTACGCAATGGTTTGCCACGCAATGGTTTGGTGCTCCCAAGCCACTATACGTTCCCGGTGTGAGGGCTTCAGGACCCACGTTTTCACGTTCCTGGTATATTGAAAGTTCTGCCAATACGAGATTTGCAGACATGCAAGTGCTGGGACAGCGAGATGTTCAATGGACGATTGCCAGCCAGCAATGCAACGGGAGCCATTACGCGAGTTTCGCACTCCTTGATTTTGGCGAGCCACACACGTTAAATGGAACTTATGGCACCTATTCGGTGAAGACCAACCTCTTTTGGGCCGATACAGATATTGCTGATGCCGCTAAGCAATATATACTCGCCTGGCATGCAGTATCCTCAATGTGTAACCTCAAGCTAGCGATTGGACTGAGCAACCATCACGAATGTGCGTATAATGGTCCTTCATGTAGTATTGAACAAGTCGGGATACAGTGGGCAGATATGGTGAACGGCCTGAATACGTGGATACGCAGTCAGAGCTATGACAAACAAATCCAGATCTGGGGTGCCTATGATGCAGAAACCACCTGGGATGGAGCAGATAAAACTAGACAATTTGTTGATGGCTTTAATGGCAATGACACGTCTGGAGTGCCATTGGTTGACTTCGGGGATATGCGGCAAGGAGACCCCTTAATAGACCCAGATACAGGTCAAGCCGAGCAGAGGTGGACGGATGAGGACAGGTACTATGTGGCATGGAAAGCGCGATACGATGTTCCCTTACCAGAGATCTATGATCCTTCTACCCTCCAGGATTGGGTGAAGCTCCAGCAGAACTATCACGATATGAATTTCCTTGGCATCATGACGGAGGCCTGTTCGGCAGGACAAAGCCTTTCCGTGACTGATCCGAGAGTGGATTGCGGGTCAGTCTTCAATGGGTATGGCTTTCCCCCAGGTACGGCTTTCTCACGACTGAAGCAAAACATGCTGCAGCAGAACCCGCTGTACTATATCACGAGTATGCCCGTACCGTACTAGAAGGCTACCTAAAAAGTTGCAATCGGCCTACTTTACTTTTTCATCTGGAGAAGCGTCTTGACCAGTACAGAGACGGCAAGGTCACATAAGTGAGAACCTTGCCGTCTCTGTACAGAACAGGAATTGTTTCTGCTCTTATTTTGCTATCGTATACCCAACGTCGTCGAGGACTTCCTCGATCTTCGTTAGGGAAACCTTTTGCGGATCATAGGTGAGGCGAATCGTCTTCGTGGGAATATCCACCTTGACGTTGTTTACACCTTCCATTTTGCCAACTGCACCCTCAATCGCGTGCTGGCAGTGTTCACAAGAAATGTCGGGAGCGACAAGGGTCGTAGATTCTGTCATGGTTTTCTCCTTTTGGTTTGTCTAGCTTCAACAAGTTATTGGTTTCCTGCGATGGTATAGAGTTGGATCAACTCCTGAATCACCGCTTCTTCACGATTCCCCTTAATGCCTTCTGGCACACAACTGCGCAAGTGACCTTCAAGGATAATCGCTTCAAGTTTCTCCAACGCTTTGCGTACTGCATGGGTCTGACGCAGGATGTCGATGCAGTACTTATCATCCTCAATCATCTTGCGTATCCCGGCGACATGTCCCTCTATGTAGGAGAGTCGTTTCAGGACATCGCGTTGACGATCTGCTTCCATCTCTCTTTCTCCTTTCGTGCCTCCATGCGAGCCTGAACTCTGCTCCTTCTCTTGAGGCTACCAGTATTACTATACCACACCCAGCAGGGAGGGGTCAATAAGAATAACAGACGACAAGAGAGCTTAGCTCATGAACGGTTCCTTTGGCGTCCAAAGCGGCGCAGGCGCAGCGAATTGCTCACCACCGTGACCGACGAAAGAGCCATGGCCGCCGCTGCAAAAATGGGAGCCTGCTCTCGCAGGAATGGAATGAGCGGTGAGAGAATGGCCGTCGGAATCAGGATCACATTGTAGGCGAAAGCCCAGAAGAGATTTTGCTTGATGGTGCGCAGCGTTGCCCGTGAAAGGGCCAGTGCGATTGCCACGCTCCTCAGGTTGCCTTTGACTAGCGTGATATCGGCAGCCTCCATCGCGATATCTGTGCCGGTACCCATAGCGATACCCGCATCGGCCTGCACCAGAGCTGGTGCATCGTTGATACCATCACCTGCAAAGGCCACCATAAGACCTTGCTCCTGCAAGCGTTTGACCGAATTTGCTTTCTCTTCCGGCAGCACCTCGGCCAGGACATGTTCGGCAGGAATACCAACCTGTGCCGCAATGGCCTGAGCTGTTCGCTGATTGTCACCGGTAATCATCCACACCGCCAGCCCCTGCTCGCGCAGCTGCTGAATCGCCTCAGCCGAGCCAACCTTCACTGTATCGGCTACGGCGACCACACCCGCCACCTCTCCGTCAATCACCACGATCATGACCGTCTTACCCTGTTCCTCCAACCTTTCCAGTTGCTCCTGCACAGTGTCGTAGGCAATACCACGCTCGGTGAGCAGACGGCGTGTTCCAACCAGGATCGTATGACCCTCCACTGTAGCCTCCAAACCACGCCCAGCCAGTGCCGTAAAACGTTCGGGCATACGCTCAAGTGTTAGTCCTCGTGCTTTGGCACCTTCCACAATAGCCGCGGCCAATGGATGTTCAGAGCCTTGTTCTGCCTCAGCCGCCAGGCGCAGCATCTCGTTCTCTTGTTTGCCAGGAAGCGTAATCACATTGGTTAATTCGGGCTTGCCTTTGGTAATGGTGCCTGTCTTGTCAAGCAGGACGGCCCGGACAGCCTGAATGCGCTCCAAACTTTCGCCACCTTTGATGAGAATCCCCTGTTCAGCACCTTTCCCTGTACCAACCATAATCGCTGTCGGTGTTGCCAGCCCCAATGCACATGGGCAGGCGACGACCAGGACGGCCACCGCAGCCACTATGGCAACGATCCAGAGATTGCTGGCAGCCATCTGCATTTCCGCCATACCTGCCGTAGATGAAGTGGTGGCGGTGAGGTTGCCCACAATCGACCAGCCGATAAATGTCAGGGTCGCGATGACCAGCACAATCGGCACGAAAATGCTCGAAATGGTATCAGCCAAACGTTGAATAGGGGCCTTCGAGCCTTGTGCTTGCTCAACCATGCGGATAATATTTGCCAGTATCGTGTCGGCACCGACTTTCGTCGCTCGCATGTGCAGCAGTCCACGCTGGTTAATGGTCGCACCAATCAGCGGGTCACCTTCAACCTTCTCAATGGGAATACTTTCACCGGTAATCATCGACTCATCGACCGACGAGGTGCCTGCAAGCACGCTGCCATCGACCGGTATCTTCTCACCAGGGCGTACGATCAGTTCATCACTGACCTGTACCTGCTCAATGGGCAGCTCTACTTCCCTGCCAGACCGCACGACGTGAGCGGTGCGTGCCTGCAACCCGATCAATTTCTTGATGGCCTCATTCGTCTGTCCTTTGGCGCGAGCCTCCAGGTACTTGCCCAGGAAAATCAAGGTGACGATTAAGGCTGCCGTGTCATAAAACGTGATAGCACCGACAGCTTGTGGGAAAAACGTCGCCACCACACTCAGTACATAAGCCGCGGTCGAGCCAAGCGAGATCAGCGTATCCATGTTCGCGCTGCCATGCCGCAGCGTTTTGAGGGCACCACGATGAAACTCCCAACCAACAATCGCCCACACGGGAGTGGTCAGTGCCAGCAGGAGATAGTTCTCACCGGGGAAACGGTTCATGAAGAACATGTTCAGAATCGCCACCGGAATGGTCAGCACAATGCCGAGAATCAACAGATTGCGCTTGCGAACGATCTCTGCCTGTTTGCGCCTGCTCTGCTCATCCTCGCGTGGCCTGCTCACGACAGGCGTGTCTAATGAGGCAATATTGCTGCCCATACTTCCTTGAGCAACTGCCTGTACAGCTTGCGCTATGGCTTTGTAGCCAACCGTTGCTACCTTCTGCACCATCTGCTCTACCCCGGTCTGCACCGGATCATAGGTCACAGTGGCCTGTTCCGTCGCGAAGTTAACACTGGCGTCCTTGACCCCTGGTACCTTCTTAAGTCCTTTTTCAATACGCATAGCGCAGGAGGCACAGGTCATGCCTTCCAGATCAAGAATCGCACATGCTTCGGCTGGCTCAGACTGTACGGGCTTTGGCTCAGGTGCAACCAAAGGCGTTGCCTTATAGCCAACCGCGTCCACCTTCTGTACCATCTGCTCTACCCCGGTCTGCACCGGATCGTAAGTCACAGTGGCCTGTTCTGTCGCGAAATTGACACTGGCGTCTTTGACTCCCGCTACTTTCTTGAGTCCCTTCTCAATCCTCATGGCGCAGGAGGCGCAGGTCATGCCCTCTAAGGCGAGAACCGCATGGCTCTCTGATGTTTGCGGATAAGAGCCATGCACTTTTTCTTCTATAGAACGATTCGTTTCTGTAGCCATCATCGTTACCTTTACTTTTATATCTCATTTTACCCACCCCCCCTGGTAGGGGTACAGATAGTATACCGCATTGTTGTTCAAGTGTCAAGTGTGGAACGAAAGTAGAGGAGTGATTTGTAGCGGAAAGATGGCTGTCCGCAACGAGCCGTTCAGATGCTGTGAGGTTAGCACAGCGTTTGTTGAACTGACAGTTGTTGCTGAGGTGCCAGGAGAACCTTCACCTGCCATGAGGAACGTTGTCAATGCTCTTGTGTTTCTCAGCTTAGTTTGGCGTCACGATAGCCGTGTACCCCTCCCACCACTGCATGAACTGTGCGCGAGTCAACGACTTGCGGTTCCAGCGGGAGGTATCAGCCAGGTAGACATAATCCTTGTTACCACCGGTGACCACGAGGATATGGCCTCCATCATATCTATCTGGTGGAAAACTCACAATAACAGGTCTGCCATTGTTCGCGACTTCAACGAGAGCATCGAGCGAGAGATTATGGCCCCATGACGTTTTAAAACCAAACTGTGCCGCAGTATGTTCGATACCACTATCTTCTAGCAGGCCCAACTGGGGAGTGATTTCACCTATTCGCGCTTCAACCTTGAGAACGTCTGTCACCCGATAGTGACGTCCATAGGCATTGAAGACTTCGGTCATGGCAGCCGCAGAGCAAGCAGAGTAGGCCCACAGATTGTACTCCTGAGGCGAATTGTATTGGTCTGGGTCCAGTTGACCGATGCGTACCAATAACTTTGACGCATTATATGCTGAAGAAGAGGTTTTTGAATGAGACGACAAGGTCGTAGCAGCATTGGACCATGGCATTGCACCAATAAGGGTGGCACCAGGCAGCAAGGTTCTCAGCAAGAAGATGCCCAGTAGAAAAATGGAAAATAAGACGAGAGAGATACCTGTCCAAGGAACCGATTCACCTACGCGCTGCCTTCCCAGCACAAGGCCCGTAAATAGTGACTGTGGTGCCTTAGCTCCCATATTTTGTTCAGTGTATGCTACAACGCGATGAGTACTTAACGGTTCTCTTGCATTGCGTCTCCTCTGAATTCTGTAGTAACCGGGGTGATATGGCGTTCGCTGATTCTGTGAATGAGATTGAGGGTTGGAAGTGAGGAGATAACCAATCAACGTAATAATAAGGGCGATAGCGGCAAGTAGCATGAGTAAGAGGAAGGGCATAAGAGGCACCTCCTCGTTGTCTGGTAACAGATGAGACATCTGTTCTTGCATCAGTGTATCTACGACATCTATAACGCAAATCTGTGCTCAACAATACGCCAAAAAGCTGCATGCACATCTTTCGTCTAGAACAGCTTTGCGTTTGATTGCAGTATAAGGAATCTGAATATAATTGTCAAGAGTACTATTGCCATAAGTACTATCAATAGTAGTATAATACTGAAAAGACGTGAATGGAGATGGACGAGAGGTCATTTGAGCTATATATAAACGTAGTGCTATCTCGTTCTGTCGGCATAATTTAGAATTGGAGCGAGATGCAAGTAGACTGACGCATGTATTCCTGAGGAGGATAAAGCTATGAATTTCTGGCAGTACATTTCGACACCAACTGGCGCATCACTTGGACCTATAGCGGTGTTAGCCATTATTGTCAGTGCCTTTATGGCTATTGGAGGAATCGCATTAGTTGTGGTACCTAAAGAGCTTGCAAACGTGTTTGCCAATCGCTCACGTATAAGTCACAAAGAGGTTGGTTTTAAAGAACGTGAGTTACGGGCGGAATTTCGTGTCAAGGTGGGTACGAGCATAGCTGTATGGAGTGGTGCATTGATTCTTGCGTTACTACTACGCCTGTTGGGTACTCGTGGGCTGGAGACCCGCTTGTTACCTACAATCGTGCTTCTGGTACTCCCATTTCTCATAGGCTATATCATCGTATATCGTATCTTCCTTTATCCACGCTATCTTGAAGTGAGCCGCCGTATCGATATCAATACGTCGTATGAATCCGTATCGAAGAAGAAAAAGCAACAACTGGGTACTCAGGCACCTCGAAAGGAAAAGGTTAACCTCATGCCTGGCATAGCTATGGTTGGGATAGCTGTTATGCCCATCACCTATTACCTTGTAATGACAGCTGTAAGCATACCTCCCAATGTTCCTGTCCAGAACCATGATCATCTCCTTCATCAATTGGGTATGCCTGTTCTCGCTCTGCTTGGCTACCTTGTTGGACTGGAGATTAGCCTGGGAAGCGATATGCGTGAGAGCTTAGCCCTGTTGAAGCCTACTCGGAAGTGAAAGATAAGGTGTAGAATGAACAGGATGTGTCAGAACTGAGACCACAGGAGACATGAGGTTGTTCAATCCTGCTGGACCACCGCTCTTCTCGGTGTTAAGCCGCCAGCATTATGGCCTTCAAAGCTTCCAATCGATGGCGGAACATCTCACGTTGGTGGGCAAGGGAAACCTGTTGCTTCATCGTGGTGCGGAAGCGAAAGAACTGACGAACCTCATCAAACGCTCGACAGAAGCGTGACGCCGAGACCACACTTCCAAAGCCACGCATGGGGTAGTAGCGTTGTTTGATGCCACGGTGATCTTGCTCCAGCCGATTGTTGAGATAGCGGTTGGTCCGGTGCAGCACCTCGCTGCCGACCGTCTCGCGGATCGCACGAGGGTAGGAATCATGTCCATCGGTCGTCACGCGCTCCGGGGCGTGACCAACGACCGCAACGGCTTGCTTAAAAAAGCGCTTGGCCGCTTCCATGTCTCGCTTGTCGCTCAGCATTGAGTCAACCAGGTTGCCGTCACGATCGATGGCGCGATAGAGGTAGCACCACTTCCCTTTGATGTTGACATAGGTTTCGTCGACATACCAGGACCTCCCTGCCTGTCCACGGCGCTTAGCACGTAACTGATCTGCCATGAGGGGTGCAAAGCGCGCTTCCCAGTCTCGAACGGCCTCATGCGTGAACTCAAAGCCGCGTTCCAGAAACATTTCAGCCAAGTCACGCAGACTCAATTTGTACCGCAGCCGCCAGAGAATCACAAGCAGAACGATATCGGTGGGGTATTCCAGAAAGTTGAACGCCGTTCCTGTACGCTCGTTAAAAGTTCGCTTGCATCCTGAGCAGCGGAACGTCCGATAGCCCAGCGAGGTTTTCTTGGTCTGTTCCTTGGTTGCGGTTGAAGCACAGTACGGGCAGTTCATGAGTCACTTCTCATCTGATGGTTGTTCCCATAAGCATACCCTACAAACGATCTCCATGCCAAGTCCTCTTCTGAGTTCTGACGCTTCCGTATTTTCACCAATACATTTTTCGGGAACCTCAGATGGCTCGGCTGAGACTCCGAATACTTCCAAATCCCATACGCCAAAAAGTAGGCGTACCATCGTCCTAATCATATGTGAGGTAAGATCTCCTCTCTTCGATTACAGCACGTCATCGTTCTGAGTTGAAGAAAACACTACCATCTGATACCTTCTTATGAGAAAGGAGGCGCATTCTATGTGCCAAACGACTGCCCATCGGCATTCGATCTTCTGCATCCTCCCACCCTATATTCTCGATTCGATTATCCTGAATGGGGCCCCACAGGAGCGGGCGCACGCACTGCGGACCCTGGGTATCGATCACAGCATCCGTACCATGCGTGCCACCCAGACATTCCTGCCTGCAGTGTCACCGCAGGTTTCAGGAGGTGTTCCACCCGCGCTTGGGGCAACTCCTCAGATCCAGCGCACCATCTATGATGCACAGCATTCGTCGACTTTGCCGGGTGAGGTCGTACGAAGGGAAGGTGCATCTCCCACAGGCGATCCTGCTGTGAACGAGGCCTATGATGGACTAGGAGCCACCTTCAACTTCTATTGGCAAGCCTATCAGCGCAATTCAATCGACAATCAGGGGCTACCCCTCCTCGCCTCTGTCCACTACGAGGTCAATTATGATAATGCCTTTTGGGATGGACAGCAGATGGTGTTTGGGGATGGAGACGGGCAAATATTCAACCGCTTTACCATTTCGCTTGATGTGATTGGGCATGAGTTGACGCATGGGGTCACCCAGACGGATGCCAAACTCGTCTACCACTCCCAGTCAGGTGCCTTGAACGAGTCGATCTCGGATGTGTTTGGCTCACTGGTCAAGCAATTTGCGCTTGGTCAGACGGCAGATCAAGCGGATTGGCTCATTGGTGCAGGACTCTTCACCGCGAATGTGCAAGGAGTGGCCATACGCTCAATGAAAGCACCCGGCGCCGCCTTCAATGACCCGAAGCTGGGGAAGGATCCTCAACCAGCGAATATGCAAGGCTATGTGCATACAGCCCAAGACAATGGCGGAGTACACATTAACTCTGGCATTCCTAACCACGCCTTCTATCTCATTGCCGCACAAATAGGCGGCAAGGCCTGGGAGAAAGCTGGGCTCATATGGTACAATACACTGCATGATCCAGGGTTACACCCAAATTCTAACTTCCGGTCATTTGCTCAATTGACTGCCAAAAACGCCGATCAACTCTTTGGTCAGGGGAGCCCTGAAGGACAAGCAGTCAGAGCTGGCTGGAAAGAGGTAGGAATCACACTGACCTAATCGAGGAGGTCTTCTATGCGGATACAGTTGAATATAGACGGTGGTCTAGCCTTCTTTCCTGGTCTCAGCAAACCGATTGTAGTAGACAGTGAGAGACTGCCAGCTCAGGAAGCTGACAAGTTGAGGCAGTTGCTGAATGCAGCACGCTTTTTCGATCTGCCACCAGCATTGAAGGCTCCTGCGCCTGGCGCGGCTGATTACCGTAAATATACCATCACTGTCGATGACGACAGTAAGCACCACACGGTGCAAGTGACGGATCCCATTGAAGACCCTAGCCTTCGAGCCTTACTGAACTACTTGCAGACGCAGAGGCTACCCTAGGTAGCCTCTGCGGAGACTTAACAGGATGACTTCTCGATGCGCTCCACAAGCTGCCTGAGAAAGTCGTGTTGTCTCTCTTCGTCAGAAAACAACCGACAGGCCAACAGCATCTCTCAAGCCCAAAGATAGCTCTACAATTGATGGACCTGGATGCACTTGCGCAAGATATTCACCTATTATGCACAAGTTCTACACAAGATATCCACATTCACCTCTGCCTGGATAGAGGAGAACACAAAGTAGAGCGGGCAAAAGCACGGAGCAAGCAAGAACTCCAGCGGTTGTTAGGGCACCTGGCAGCACTTCCTGCCACTGCCCCGGCCGATCTTTCGGCGAATGGAATCTCGTCTTTGGGAGCATCCTCTGACACCACAAGAAGTGCTCACAGGAACACACGGATTGAGCGTGCGGCAAGCCGTGATCCCGTAGGAGATCAGGTGCAAGCCGGGAATGCTCTGAAATGCACCTTTTCTGGGGTGCTTTCGATCGCGCCACAGCATTTTCTGGACAGTGGCATCTCCCGTGTGGAATGCGCCTCCATGTGCTGCGACGCGCTCCTTGGGGCTTCGCGGTGAAGTCCTCCGGTTTCCATCTCATGACAAACGCAAAACACGCACGACGCAAGCGGATCGACGATGGGCAAAACGTGAAACCGCCTGGGAGGTGGTTGGAGGAGAGAGAAAGGAAGGTCTGTCTTATGAAGAGACGAACTCACAGCCAGAGGGTACGCATTTTTCGCAACGTAAAGGAGTTTCTTGAGCAGGTTTTTCATTGGCAACAGCCTTAACGTTATAAATTGCACGGTTGGGCCTAACAAGCCATGAGAGGAGAGGAAGGAGCATGGAGACGAGGTGTCTCGGGAGGAGCCGTGGTCCTCGCCGCATGTTTCCTGGCGGCACTGGGCACGCGTGGCAGGGTGCCTGATACAGAAAGGAGGGGCATCATGGATGCTCTCGATTTGGATACTCTCGCTCTGGATGA
>WNGR01007182.1_pt1 | contig 15504 bp, 12 predicted proteins | sample 5407581 | NCBI WGS metagenome assembly WNGR01 (sample SAMN13153383, study PRJNA577476) | soil metagenome | isolation source: 80 cm soil or saprolite under Garry oak tree replicate 2 | place: USA:California | collected 2016-06-15
GGGTTCGCCAACTTCACGACGAACGGATTTCAGATAACGGCCGGTTATTTCCTGATCCCGAAGAAACTTCAAGCTGCAGTTCAGTGGCAGGACTTGAATCCTGGGCAAAAAGGCAACGACGGCATCTACTCCATCACGGGTGGCCTCAACTACTACATCCACGGCGACGATCTCAAGCTGATGGTCAACTACATTCATACCTGGTCGGATTTCCGCGAAGCGAATCCTGAGTTTGGACAGGACCAATTCAATGAAGTGATCGGGCGTGTGCAGGTGATGTTCTAAAGCGCACTTTCAACTGAATGAGGACGACGCGGTTAGGTTAGCGAAGGCCCGCCGGGAGAGCGCCTCGGCGGGCTTTGCGCCAAATAATGGCCTCGCGAAAGCGCTGATTTTTTAAACGCACAATGCCGATCTTCACCGCACCTCGATTTTCCATTGAGCGACCGTTCGGGCGGGAATCAGATTTCGTCCGTCGTGTTCGGGCGGTGTGGATCTCGGACGTGCATCTGGGCACGCGTGGCGCGAACGCGGGCGCGCTGCTCGATTTTCTGCGCGAGTACGAATTTGAGACTCTTTATGTGGTGGGCGACTTGATCGACATCTGGCAGTTGCGCCGCGGGATTTACTGGCCGCAACAGCATAACGATGTCATTCAAAAGATTCTCAGGAAATCGCGCAAAGGCACGCGGACCGTCTATATCCCGGGCAATCACGATGATCTGCTCGCCAAATTTTACGGCGCCTATGGTAACATCACGGTGCAGAAGCATGCCATTCATCGCCTGGCCGATGGCCGCCGGATGCTCGTAATTCATGGGCACGAACTCGATACAGTAGTGCAAAACGTGAAGTGGCTCGCGTTCGCAGGTGACGTTGGTTACCAGTTCTTGCTCTCGCTTAATCCGGCGATCAATTTCGTGCGCCGTCGATTCGGTCTCGGCTATTGGTCGCTGGCCGCCTACGCGAAAAAACGAGTCAAGGACGCGGTCAGTTTTATCGGTCGGTTCGAGGAAGAGATCGTTCGTTATGCAAAGAAATTTTCGGTCGACGCTGTCCTCTGTGGCCACATCCACAGCCCAGCGATCCGACAGTTCGGTGCCGTCACCTATTACAACTGCGGTGATTGGGTGGAAAGCTGTTCCGCGCTGATCGAAGGTGAGGACGGCGTCATCGGGATAATCAATTACCATCCGTTTTCTACGGTCTGCAGACGACAACATCAGCCGCAGACGTGTGCTAAGGTCCGTGCAAGGAATGCTGTTTCAAAGCAAGGAAGCCATTACTTATGAGATCGCAGTTCTCGGTTCAGGCATGGTTGGCAACGCCATGGCCACCAAACGCGGCGGGTCGTGTCCAGCTTATGTTCTGAGGAGTTGTTCCGCTCCGATAAGCGCGCGCGGTTCCGTTAACGCAAGCCCGGCCGGCGAGCGATTCGGCGGGCTTTGCACCGCCATTCGCGGTGGCTCTTGTTGACACATATACGCTCCTCCGTATATGTATGGAATGAAACGATGCCAAACGAGCGAGCCGGCTTTTCTCTTCAAGACGTTGTCCGATCCAACGCGGCTGCGCCTGTTGAATCTCCTCGCCGAGGGCGAAACGTGCGTTTGCGAGCTGACTGACACGCTCCGTGTGGTCCAGCCGAAAGTCTCCCGGCATCTCGCGCGCCTGAAGCGAGCCGGTTTGGTCGATGCACGTCGCGACGGCAAATGGATGCATTATCGCTGGGCGCAGCCTGGCGATCCGCTGGTCCGCCGCGTGCTCGGTGGATTGCGCGAGTGGATGGGCAAAGACGATCGAATGAATGGCGAACGACAGCGGCGACGGAAAGTTTGCTGCCGAGTTAGCCGACGAAAAAAATGAAAACGAATGAATTCATCTTAGCGCTCCGTGCCGCGCCGCAAAATCAGTTGGTCTTCACCGACATGGACGGCCAGGCAGTGCCCGGTGGCTATCATCTCACTGAGCTAAAAGCTACATCGTTCGACACGGTAGATTGCGCCGGTCAAATGAACCGGTGGCAGGAAACGATCGTCCAGCTCTGGGTGCCGCCTGACCCTGCGGACGATTACATGACAGCTGCGAAGTTTCTAAAAATCTTCGACCAAGTGCGCGGCATGATCCCGATTAATTTCGATACCGAAATTCGCGTCGAGTACGGCGACCAGAATTTTTTCCCATCGATATATCACGTGCGTTCAGTCACGGGTGATGGAAATGTGATGCGTGTGTTGCTGGAACCGCCAGCAACTACCTGCAAAGCCCGCGATCGTCGTGCTGCGAACCGGCAAACGGCCGGTTCCTGTTGTGCTGCGAAAACGCAATCGTGTTGCGTGGCCTAAGCGAGAATAAGACGCGGCATGTCTGCGCAGTGAAGCGCATCAGCGCACGTTGCGTGCGCCGATGCGTTAACCAAGCGCCTGTCGCAAATCAGTACCGATAGTTAGCGAACGTACAACTACGCGGCTGCCGAAAGCAGGCTAGTAGCCGTAATAGTAGTTATGCGGGTAATAGTAATAGCTCCTGTACGGGTAATAGCCGTAGTAGGAAGGCGTATAATACGCAGTCGGATAATAATAACCGGTGTCATACGCGGTTACGTAAGGAGTCTCTGCACATCCGCCCAAAAAAGTTGCGACGACGCCTGCGCAGAGCAATGAGAGCAAAAGCCCTCGTTTGCGATGTTTTGTTTTTGTTTTCATCAGATAATACCCTTTCATTTCCTTCTGATTTCCCTGCTTTGCCAGGACCGCGCTCTGTCTTCAGCTGAAAGTCAGCCACGGAAAAGGCAGATCGCGTTGACCCCGCACTTCCCGCCTTCACGACTTCCAGCCGGAACATCCTCTTGCCGCCTGCTGGCATAGAACAGGTTCTCACTAATAAGAATCGCTTTGCGTCACTCTTTCGGTCGTGGGGATTGCCCGATTTAGCGCTGGCGTCCCAGGATGCGAATGGCGCACTGCAGCTCTGCACGCAAAAGGGCGCATGTTATTATGCGGCGACGCAATCATTGCGCGATCTAGCGTTGTGCGTCTGCTAAGAATAAGACGCGACCAATAGCGACGCACTTGAGCGCATCAGCACACTCGTGCGCGCGCCGATGCGTTAACCAAGCCTGCGTCGTAACCCTATATCAGTGACCCGCGTACGGGGGGTAGGGGTACGGCTCGTAAACGTGCTCGCCGTCGATTATACGGTAGCGCGGGCCGTTGTACGTATCCGAATAGGGGTAGGATTGGTAGTAGCCCCAGTAATCACGCACGGGATTCCCCGTCGGATAATAGTAAGCGCTGTCATATGCGGTGACGGGAGGAGCCTCTGCACATCCGCTCATAAAAGTTGCGACGACGCCTGCGCAGAGCAATGAGAGCAGAAGCCCTCGCTTGGGATGTTTAATTTTTGTTTTCATCAGCAATACCCTTTCGTGGAATCTTATATTTAACAATCGCGCCAGGCAAATGTTTCGGTGGTAAAAACTGCCGTAGAGGGCCGGGTGAGGTTTTGACCGTGGAAGTGTCCTTCGGTAGGCTCGTCGCTTAATTTATGGTCTTCCCAACTCAAGTCCTCACTTTAGCGGTTACCATTTTGTCGATGCTTTCCTCTGCGCTCGCTACAGAGCCTTCGACGCGATCGCCGAAATCTGCCGGCTTCGACGTCATCATCAAAGGCGGCACGGTTTACGACGGGACCGGCGCCGAACCGCGACATGTCGATCTTGCAATCCGCGGTGATCGAATCGCAGGTGTCGGGGATTTCAAAACAGCGAAGGCGAAAACAATCATCGACGCGACCGATCTCGCCGTCGCGCCCGGTTTCATCAATATGCTTTCCTGGTCCAACGAATCGTTGATTCAGGATGGCCGGTCGCAAAGCGAGATTCGGCAGGGCGTCACGACTGAGATCATGGGCGAAGGCGAATCGATGGGCCCGGTGAACGATCGCGTGCGCGAACACATGCTGCGCGAACAGAGCGACATCAAATACGAGATCAAATGGAACACGCTCGCGGAATATCTGCATTATCTCGAAACGCGCGGCATTTCGTGCAACGTCGCGTCGTTCATCGGCGCGGCCACGCTTCGCGAATACGTGATTGGGTTCGAAGACAAAGCGCCAACGCCGCAACAGCTCGATCAAATGCGCGAGCTCGTGCGGAAAGAAATGGAAGTCGGCGCGCTCGGCATCGGCACAGCGTTGATGTATCCGCCGGCTTTTTTTGCGAAAACCGAGGAGCTGACCGAGCTGTGCAAAGTTGCGGCAAAATATCAGGGCAAATACATCTCGCACATCCGCAGCGAAGGAAATCGATTACTCGAATCGCTCGATGAACTGATTCGCATCAGTCGCGAAGCAGGAATTCCAGCGGAACTCTATCACATCAAAGCGGCGGGCCAGCAAAATTGGTCGAAGATGGATCAGCTTCTTTCGCACATCGAGGTCGCCCAGAAGGAGGGACTCAAAATCAGGGCGAACATGTATACGTACACCGCCTCCGGCACCGGACTGGATGCGTGTTTGCCGCCCTGGACGGAGGACGGCGGTTATCCGGCGTTGTTCAAAAGATTGCGCGATCCGGCGACGCGCGAAAAGATCGCGGCGCAGGTGAAAACGCCAACTGACGAATGGGAAAATGTTTATATCGCAGCCGGCGGTCCGGACCGAATTTTACTGGTCGGTTTTAAATCCGAAAAATTGAAACCGCTCACGGGAAAGACGCTCGCCGCAGTGGCGGAAATGCGCGGCAAAGATCCAATCAGCACGATCATGGACTTGATTTCGGAAGACGAGTCGCGCATCGGCACGATTTATTTTGAAATGTCGGAAGAGAACATTAAAAAAGAACTGGCCAAGCCGTGGATTTCGTTCGGCTCCGATGAAGCGTCGCAAGCGCCCGAGGGAGTGTTCCTAAAATCGAATCCGCATCCGCGCGCCTACGGGAATTTTGCGCGCGTTCTCGGCAAATATGTGCGTGACGAGAAAGTAATCCCTATGACTGAGGCGATCCGACGATTGAGCGGGTTGCCCGCCACCAATCTCGGTCTTGATCACCGCGGTTTCATTAAAGAAGGAATGTTCGCTGATGTCGTTCTCTTCGATCCGGCGACCATCGCCGATCGGGCGACGTTCGAGAAACCGCACCAATACGCCGTCGGTGTAAAACACGTTTTCGTGAACGGCGTGCAGGTTCTTAGAGACGGCGAGCATACCGGTGCCAAGCCTGGCCGTGCATTGTGGGGCCCTGGGAAAAAGCTGTAGCGCTTGGATTCAGACCAACGCTAGGGCTCGCAACGTCTGTAGATTCATCACGTCTTCGCGCAGGTCTTTCCCTTTTGGCGTTTCCAGGACTTTCGGGATTTTATTCAAACGCCGGTCGCGCATGATGAAGCGGAAAGCATCGAGTCCTATTTTGCCCTTGCCAATGTGCTCGTGTCGGTCCACTCGCGAGCCGCGCCCAGTTCTGGAATCGTTGAGATGAATCGCAACGAGACGATCCAGTCCGATTTTCCGATCGAATTCGCGAAATGTTTTTCGAATGCCGGATTCGGTGCCGATGTCGTAACCCGCCGCGAAAAGGTGCGCAGTATCCAGACAAATGCAGAGGCGCTCCGGTTCACGGACGTTGTCGATGATGTGCGCGAGATGCTCGACGCGATGACCGACGCATGAACCTTGTCCGGCGGTTGTCTCGAGCGCGATCTTCGTTTTCACCTTCGGAATTTTGCGAAACACCTTGTTGATTGAAGCGATAATTTTCGCCAAAGCGGCTTCCTCGCCGGCGCCGCGGTGCGCCCCGGGATGCAAAACGAGAAAGGGCAATTCGAGTTGGTTCGCGCTCGCGAGTTCCTTTGAGAGCGCCCGTATCGAATTGGCATGAAATAGCGGATTCGTGGCGGCGAGATTGATCAGGTAATTCGCGTGGGCAAAGATCGACAATAGCTCGGCGCGTTGTCGATGTTCCACAAAAGCGCGGACTTCGTCGCGAGTTAGCGGCCGCGCGAACCATTGCATGTTGTTCTTCACAAACATTTGCATCGCGGTGCAGTCGATCGAACGCGCGCGTTCGATGGCTATGTGGACACCGCCGCTGATCGACATGTGTGCGCCGAGCAGGATTTTCGACTGGCGATTTTCAATTTCCGATCGGGAAAAGGTGCGGGAAAACGACGCAGGCGTCGCTGGGTTCATTCAATCGAAAATCTAAAATCGCTTCGGATGCCAGTCCGGTTTCTTTAAACTTCCTTCGGCTTTGTATTCAAAAAGTTTATAAACCGGCGCGAGCACGATCCCGGGGCCTTTGGCATTGATGCGCACGTCGAGATCGAGTTTATCGTCGAGAAAATAAATGTCGCCATTTCCCAGGATGCTGAAAAGTTGTCCGGACACATTGAAATTGTCACTGTGAATGATTCCATCCTTGATCGTAAATTTCGCGCCGGCGTCGCGCGCAATGCTGTAACCAGCGCCGGGCAGGATGTGATTGAGGATTTCTGAAATCGGCCCGAAAACGGGAATGGCGAAGACATCGCCGTTGGTGACTCCGACCTTTCCCGTGCCATACATCTGGCGTGTATCCGTTGCGAAGCCATCGAAATCATATGTGCCGCTGAGCTGCCCACGCACATTCCGGTAGTGATAGTAGCTGAAATAAAGGTTTGTTAGACGAGGAAAGTCGACGCCCGTCAGGGCCAGGCTGGCGTGATAACGCGGATTGCCTTTCGCCAGGGAGATGTTGGCGTTGCCGCTCACGATTCCAGAAAAAAGCGCGCCGCGAAGATCGACGATTTGCAAGCGGTCATTGGTAAGGAGCAATCGGCCGGAGATCCGGTCGAACGGCAGCGTCTTTCCGAGAAACTCATAATCCATGCCGTTGCCGCCATCGACTTTAATCTCGAGACGGGTATTCTTGCCGCCGCGAAATTGATAGAGGCCGTTGGCCGTGAGGATGGGCGGGCGCCGAAATTTGTAAGGCGAAACGGTTTTCCAAAGCTTCGGCTCGATCCAAAAGATGGCCTCCGCCGGATGCAACGAGCTTTTGATGTTCGAGACACGGACTTCGTGTTTCTTAAAATCATAAGTAAAAGTGCCGGTGCCGACGCCCTCGTCCCGCGCCACGTGAAAATCTTCGAAAGTCAGTGCGCCGTCGGCGAAATGGATTCTGCTGGTGGCGCTATTCATCCAGACGCCGCGGAACCGCGCCCGATCAAAGGCGACTGTGCCATTGCCTCGCCAATTCTCCGGGTGGCGATCCGGGCCCCGAATCGCCAGACGAACCGTGGGCGAATGTTGCCAGTCCCATTGTCGCAGAAATTCAGCCAGGTCCGGAGACGCCAGCGCGCGCTCTGCGCGTGGAGCCATTGTGCTCTCGATATTTAGGCGAAAGTCGCCCGGTGCATCGAAAAGCTCGGCGCCGAGTTGGCCCGTTTGGTTTCGAATCTGAACACCTCGAAGAAATGTTCGCTCGCCGTCCCAGGAAAAATCCGCAGTGAAATCGGAGAACGGCATGCCCCTGTAAGTGAACTGGCCAAAAGCGGCGTGGCCGATGATCTGCGGCCGAAATGGATTCGCTCCAAGGTTTGCCGACCCGGAGATTTCGACCGAAGGCGCCGATTGAAATGTGGTGTCCGCGAGCGGGCCGCCCCAGCCGAAGGTATCCAGAAATTTTTTGAGATCGAGGCTGCTACGCATTTGAAAACTGGCGCGGTTCCGCTGCCGATCCCACTCGGCGTGACCGACGAAACTGCCCATGCCGTCGCTCCATTCGCAGTGGGCGACGTCGAGGCGCTGGTTGTTCCACTCCGCGACGGCGGACAGATTCTTCATCTCGTAATTGCCTCGTTGTAACCGCTCGCCGTGCAACGTCGCTTCCACTCGCGCGTCCTCGAGTTCGGCAACGTCTCCGGCGAATTTTACCTGCAACGAAGGAGGCGCCCCAGGGAAATTGAACTTTTGCAGCTCGCTCACGATGCGTTGCACCATCGACAACCGCTCTTGCCACTCCTCTTGTGACAACGGCGGGGACGGCTTGTAATTCGCGCGTTTGATGAGCTGACCGGACGCCGAAATCCGAACACCGCAAAAAATTCCTTCTGCCTGACTGACGTAAATTCGCTCCGGCGGAAAATAAACATGGGCGCGGAAATCGGTGAGCTGCGCTTTCTCGGTCTGTCCGGCGGCTGCTTTGAATGGGAGAGTGATCTCCGCGTCGCGCACATCGAGCGCGTTAAGAAACGGCTCGTGGTGAATCAGCGCCGCGTAATTGACGTCCAGCGAGACTTCACTAATGAGGGCGAGCGTCTTTTCCCGGTTCTTGTAGTCGAAAATCCGCACATTGTTCGCGACCAGGCCGCGAAACGGCTTCAGTGTCACCCGGCCGATGGAAGCTTCCACGCCGCGCTTGTGCAATTCCTCGACCACCCGATACCGCCATTGGCGGCCGAACCCTCTTTTCGCGAGATACCAGCCGCCGCCGAGAGCGACCAGGATTCCCGCAAGAATTACGAGCCGCGCGACGTTTACCGCCACGCGGCGTACCCAAGTCGATCGTGAACCCCGCCGCGGCGCAGATGCTAACGTTGTTGGTTCCTGGAGAACGGCAGGCATTGGTTTCGCTAGTGAGCCGAATTAGAATCTCTTCGCTTTACGCTAGGAACTTTCACCTGATTCGCTTCGGTCGGCAACAGGCGCATCAGCCGCAGAGCTCTATTAAAATCGTAAGCGACGGTGCCGTAAAACCCGCGCTGGCCTTCGACGCTGGCAATGAGCGGTTGTGACCTTTCCCGCAGATCTGCGCTCGGCTTGCAAACAATTCGCGAGGCACTCAGCTTTTCCGAAATAGGCGCGCGGAGTTTAGAATGAACGCCAATTCCGAGCCAACATGGATGAGCGCGGCGGTGATCGGGGCGAGCATTCCAAAAAAGGCGAGCACGATGCCCACTGTGTCCACACCAATCGTGCCCCAGAAGTTGAACATGATCACGCGATAGCAGCGTTTGCTGATCGCGAGCACTTCCACTAGGCGCGAGAGCTCGTTGGTCATCAGGGTCACATCCGCGGTTTCGAGCGCCACGTCGGTTCCCTGACCCATTGCAATACCGACTGTTGCTTCGGCCAGCGCCGGCGCGTCGTTCACGCCATCGCCGACCATCGCCACTTTCCGACCGGCGTGCAGCAGCGTGCGAATTTTTTCCACTTTCTGCTCGGGCAAAAGATCGCCGGTCGATTCATCGACGCCCAATTCACAACCGATTGTTTTTGCCGTGTCGGAGCTGTCACCCGTTAGCAAGATGACGCGATAGCCTTGCGCTTTGAGATCGTTCACGGCCTGCTTCGCCTCGGTCCGAAGCTGGTCGGCCAGCGTCACGGCGCCGAGAACGCGGCGGTCGCGCCCGACCAGCACGACGGTTTTGCCCGCGCCGTTACCACCGTCAACTTCGGAAAGTGCGTCTGCCGGAACCGGCACGCCATTCTCTTCAAAAAGAGCACGCGTGCCGACGAAAATGCGTGTGCTCGATTCCTCACAAACGATCCCTTTTCCCGGCGAGTAACGCAGTTGCGAATACTCGTGCAGCGGCAAATTGCGCTCGTGGGCGCAACGCACGATCGCTTCTCCGAGCGGGTGCTCGGAATGTTGCTCGGCGATGGCAGCGGTCTGGAGCACGTCATTCTCTGTCGCGTCATTGATCGCACGCACGGCGGTCACTTCGGGAATTCCGAGCGTGAGCGTGCCCGTTTTGTCCAGAACGATAGTGTCGATGCGGCTGAGCTGCTCGAGGTAAAGCCCACCCTTCGTGATGATGCCGCGACGCGCAGCGCTTCCGATTCCCGCGAGGATGGCGAGCGGTGTACCGGCTGCTACGCCGCACGCGCCAGCGACGATAATCACCGCGATAGTCGAAGTGAAATTGCGCGTGACAATAAGTGTGAACGCCGCCGCGCCGAACGCGAAGTAGACCAATCCCGCCGCGAGCCGATCGGCGACCCGCTGCACGGGCGCGCGAGACTTTTCCGCCTGCTCGACGATTTCGATGATTTTGCCGAAAGTGGTGTCGCGCCCGATTTTCTCGACGGTCACTTCGAGCACGCCATCCTTGTTGATCGTGCCGGCGAATACCTTGCTCTGTTCGACTTTCTCAACCGGCAACGACTCGCCGGTGATCGAGGATTGATCCACGAAACTGTGGCCCTTGATCACCATGCCATCGGCCGGAATGCGTTCGCCAGGCCGAATGATGATGGTCTCGCCGGCGACAACTTCGTTCGTACCCAACTCACGTTCCTCGTCACCACGCCGCACTCTCACCTGACGCGGCAGGGCGTCGATCAAGGTTTGGATCGCACGCCGCCCACTGCCAACCGTGTAACCTTCGACCATCTCGGCGAAGAGCACGAAAAACGCGATGACGAGCGCAGTGAGAAACTGCCCGATGCAAAGCGCGGCGACGAGTGCCAGCGTCATGGAGAGCTCCATCGTCATGCGCCGCTTGCGCAGGTTCTCCCACGCCTCTTTGAAAATGGGGAATCCACCGACAAGTGTGGCCGTAAATGCAAGCCAGTCGCACAACATCCAATGCCGCCACCATCCGGTCAGGCTGGCCACGATGACGAGACCCATCAGTCCGAGCCGGACGTATTCGGATACGTCGGCTGCGTGCTCGTGATCGTGTTGATCTCCGTGGACATGGTTGTGATGCTGGTGGCCATCATGCGCTTCCCGTTTGGGTGCTGCTTCGATTTTCATGGTTGCAAGCATTCCTCTATTTCAAACAAGTCTTCACCACACCGATCAATTGGCTTCCGGGCGATGAATGCAAAGATCGACATCTTCACAATGAAGCCGTTTTCTCGGTCATGAAACGTGCCGGCTGCAACATAATTGAAAAGCGGCGACACGCCCGCCACTACAGTTTGGCGCGGCGACGCCACAAACTGTAGATCGAAATGATGATCAGTATCGCACCGAAAGTGCAGACGATCGCCGCGCCGGACGGCAGGTCCCACCAGAACGACAGAAACAGACCAGCGATTCCACCGATGAGTGCAATGATCCAACCGATGAGCAAACGGTTACCAATACGGTCGGCCAGATTGATTCCGCAAACCGCTGGCGCAATGAGATAGCTAAAGACGAGCAGAACACCCGCGATGCGCACGAAGCTGGTCACGACCAAACCAAACGCCGCGTAGAAAAGAAAGTCCCACCAGCGCACGCGTAATCCTTTGGCATACGCCGCGTCGCGATCGAAGGAAACGAGCAGAAAATTTCTGCGCAGCGCGAAATGCAAAAGGCCGACCGCGACGAAAAGCGCGAAGCATTTCCAAACTTCCAGCGGAGTCACAAGCAGAATGTTCCCCACCAACATTTGCTTGATTTGTTCGTCTCCTTCTGCTGCGCGGCTGAGGAGTAACACCGCCGCCGCTGCGGCAACCACATAGGAAATGCCGATGACTGCTTCCTGCGGAATCTGGCTGGCGCGTTTTCCCGTCACGGAAAAAATTGCGCCGCCCACGAGGGTGAACCCGAGCGCGATGCCGAAGGTTGTCCAGCTTTGAAGATCGAGATGAAATAAGACTGCGAGACAAATTCCAAGCGACGCCATTTGCGCCATGGCGATGTCGATGAAGATGATCCCGCGCCGCACGACATGCAGACCGAGATAAACGAGCAACCACGGCAAAAGCATGCAGGCCACGATTGGCCAAAACATTACCTCCCACATAACTATTTTAGCGCTGCAGCCAGTCGCGAGACGAGGGTGTCGATCAGCTTTACGTAATTGTCCGTTCCCGGCAGGCCGCCCGGGAATTGCGAAAAGTCCACGACAGGCCGCCCGGGAATTGCGAAAAGTCCACGACTTTCGCGCCAGTCGCGCTCGCAACTTTCTCCGCGATTTTCCGATCGTGAAACGGCTCGACGATGATTGTTTTGATCTTCTGCGCTTTCATCTGTGCAATCACCTCGACAAGGTGCGATGGGGAAGGCGGGATGCCCGGCTTCGGCTCGAGGAAAATGTCGATGTTTAAGCCGAAGCGGTGCGCGAAATATGGCCACGAGTCGTGATAGGCGACGACGTTCTGTCCTTTAAAGGGCAGCAAAGCCGCGCCCCATTCTTGCAGCTTCGCGTTTATCGTGGCTTCAAACCTTTTGTAGTTCGCCTCATAAAACGCGGCGTTCGCAGGATCGACCGCGGAGAGCGCTTGTGCGATGTGCTGCGCGACCGCCTTGGCGATGATGGGATCGGACATAAAGTGCGGGTTACCGAGCGCGTGCACGTCCCCTGCAGCGCGCGTCACATTCGTGGGTACGTTCATGAGACGAATTCCTTGCGAAGCCTGAACCCGCCCCGGCTTGCCGATCTCGATTTTCGGATTGCGCGCGTTTTGCAAAAGCGGCGGTAGCCAACCGAGCTCGAGCTCCGCGCCGCCATCGATTAAGACGTCGGCGCTGCGCATTGAGACGACGAAACTCGGCCGGGCATCGACAAAGTGCGGATCTTCGGTCGGCTTGGCCATCACCGTGACGTCGACTTTGTCGCCGCCAATCTCGCGGGCCAGCGAACCAAAGTCGGGCAAAGTCGCGACCACATTGAGTTTTGCTTGAGCAGACGCCAATGCTCCGAATACGAACAGCAGCGATGCAAGCAAGCGGAAGATAGGCATCTTGCCTGTCCTGGCGCGCAGGCTTCTAGCCTGCCTCGAATGAGCATGGACACGCTGGAAGCGTGTCCGCCGAGACAGCCTGGAAGGCCGTCTTCCGAAGCGGTCAGCGACCGCGGCTACAACATGCAGGTGAAAAGCGTTGGAATTTTTCATGTCGATCTTTGTTAAAATTTATGCGCTCCATGTGCGCCGAGAATGAATTCGAACTGCAGGAAAACGGAATCGACCTGCCGATCAGAGAGGAAGAAATTCGATTCCAAGAAATCGTGATTGTACTGCAAGCGCAGTTTTGAAAACTCCGTCGGGTACCAGGTTAAGTTCGCGCTCACGCGCGAGCGCGATTGCCGATCAAGATCATCGGTGAAATGCGAGTCCTGCATGTGCACATAATCTCCGCGCACGCCCGCGACCCACCCTTTTTTGAACCCCCACAGCACTTGTGAATACATTCCCCAATCGTGAAACGTTTCCGCGACTGGAAACGTTTGATCGACACCGCGACCGGCTTCGAACCGACGATACATTGCTTCCGTTTGCCATTTCACAAACGGAAAGCCGCCCTCCGCGTGCGCGCTTTTCCATTTATAGAAAAAATCGGCGCCGTAGATCTGCGTCCGTGAATTTGCGCCAGTCTCGTTCGACCCGAAGGCGCCCGAAACACCAGCCAACACCACCTGCGTTGGACTAAGGTCGACAGAGTTTTCCCAGCGCGGTATCCAAACGAAATCCTGCAAACCGCGCGCTTCGCGGTCGGTCGTTTCACGGTCAAAGAAAATCCCGTCATCGCCGGGATTGCGGAATGAAAATCCAGTGCCACCTCGACCATTCTGCCCGGCGAAGATCAGCTGCGAGTACCAAGGCAGCGGCAGCGTCCAGGAAATTTGCGCACCAACGCCGCGCAATCCATCCGGGCCTAGAAAGAGGCCGCTGACAAGCGGCGCATCCGCAAAATCCCAAGCATGCGGATGAACCGGATTGAGCCGGCCGAACGCCGCAAAGAATTGTCCGCCTTTCAATTGCAGATTGAATGGCAAGCTCGTCGTTTGCATGAATGCTTCTTCAACTTCGACCTCGGTTTCATTGTCGTTGTCCAATTTGAAAACGATGTTCGCGAAGCCTTCGAAGTACGGGTCGACCGCTCCGTCGAGCGCGAGCTCGATGTTACGCGCGTTGAAACCGCGCTGCTGCGGATCGTGATCGCCTACTTCGATGTTGTAAAGATCGGGCGCGCTGGAATAAGCGAGCGCGAACAAGCCGTCGAAGGAAATATTCATATAATTTTTGCCGCCGCCCGCGATTGTAATTGGTTGCGTTAACGAGGCGCCAGCACCCGTGCTTGAAATCATTTCCGGTGTCGATGTTACGACCGAGGTGTCGGTCGTCGGGAAAGTCCCGGCCGTAGGGGTGCCGCTTACGTTTACACCTGGCCCGCTCGATGTGGCGGGCGCAGTTGCTGATGCAACAACGGACGTGTCCTCGGTTGGAAAACGCGGCGGTGCGCTCGCGCCGGGCGCGGGCGAATTTTCAGCGCCGGCAATGGGAGAAGGCTCCGGATTTTGCGGAAGCCCCGACTCACCCGTGAGGTTTGCCTTTTCCAACGCGGCCTGCTGATCTTTCACTTGCTGTTGCAACGTTTTCACCGTCTCGGTGAGCGATTGCACTTGCTGGCGCAGCGCTTCGACATCGGCTGCTGTAGCCGGCGTTGCATTTGAAATTGTCGGCGCCGGCGATGAAGTCGAAACTGGCGTTGCTTCCTGCGCGGAAACGGCCGCTACCGGAAAAATCGCCAGCGTTACCAAAATAAATTTTTTCATCCAAACTCCTGATCAAAAACTCGGACATCAACGCCCGATCGATTCAACCCTGCTGCGTTCGGCGAACGTTGATTCAGCGGCGTAAGAAACGCGCTTAGCGTCGCTGTCCGCCTGAGGCGGAAAGAATCAACGCTTCAGGAGTGCGCGGGCGGCGCGTGCTCGAAAATGCGCGCGCCAAGAAACGGCGATTCGACCCAGATCGGATTGAGAGCCGGAATCTTCGAAAATTGTACGGCAGTCGCCGGCGCAATCATCAGCGGCGCAGCAGCGGCGTGATGACAACTGCCGGAAGCGATCAGCGTAACCGCGCATTCATGAAGCGGTGCGGACGTGGGATGAAGTCGTTCATGTAAATTCGGCGCGACTGACAGGCCCAGCATTAACACGATCGCCGCAGCGAGAAAGAGGACGGTGGTGCCGGCAAACCAGCCCGATCGAATGCGAAGTGCACGGCACGGCATCGAGCGCGACTTTGCTTTCGAGCGATTCGTTTCGCAAGGACTTTCTATGCAGCGCCGCTGCGGGCGCTGCTGTGCAGCGTTGCCCCAGACGAATGGGTTTTCCACCACGCCGACTCATGATTAGTTCAAACTCTTCAAAAGTCGTAGGCGACCGTCCCGTAAAAGCCGCGGCGCTGGCCGAACTGCGGCGCGCCCACACCGATCCCGCTGCCGTCGCGCAGCTCATAGATTGTGTCGAGAATGTTGACGACATCGAAACGGATTTTGACGGCAGTCTTCTCCGTGATCTTGATCCGGCGCTGCAAACTAACGTTGAATGTTTCGTAAGGATGGTTCTTCATCGTGTTGGCGAAACCGCGCCGCAGTCCGTTACCGTAGAGACCGTCGATGGCCAGTCTCCAATCGTTCCACGTATAGGAGAGCCCGGCGGAACCGGTGAAGCGCTGATCGTGGTCGAGAAAGACCCAGTTCTTTTTGATGTAGGCGAACTCATCCGGATCGAATAAAAATTGCGCCGAGCTGATGTTCGTGCCGCGCGCCCATTCGTAAGCCGCGTTCAAATAGGCGGA
>WNGR01008898.1_pt1 | contig 15504 bp, 27 predicted proteins | sample 5407581 | NCBI WGS metagenome assembly WNGR01 (sample SAMN13153383, study PRJNA577476) | soil metagenome | isolation source: 80 cm soil or saprolite under Garry oak tree replicate 2 | place: USA:California | collected 2016-06-15
CCGGACGGGATCGTGGCCAGCTTCGACGGCCACACCAGCGGCTATGAGCTGACCGCCGACCAAAGCGGCCTATCGATGCAGCTGAAGTTGCGACCCGCCTGATCTACCCGGCCCCTTCATGCGGCGGCGGGTCGAGCGCCCAGACGTAGGTTTCACCGCCACCGAGGTCAACCTCGATCTGGTAGCGACCCGGCCACGGCGCCACGAACTGCTCGACGCGGTCACCCACGAAGCACAGCACCAAGTCGCCTTCGGCGGGCGGCCACAGGATGTCGAAGGTGATCGTGGTCTCGGCCGGTTCGCTCACCCGTTGATTTTCCCATGGAGAAGATGATCGTGGCTGACTTGGATGCGCCTCGCAGACTCCGACTGTCGCATCTACCTGCGAAAATAGCGTAAGCGCCCCGGCGCGGCAGGCACCGCCCGGGGCATGGCCACCGCCTACAGAGAGGCGCTGACATGCCAAAGGGTATCCCTAGGTCAACCCCGTCTTGTTCCGTCGAGGGCTGTGATAGACCACAGCATGCCCGCGGTTTCTGTTTTCGTGATTATGCGCGGGTTCGGGCAAACGGCACACCGTTCCTCCTGACGGCTGAGGAACGGTTCTGGGCGAAAGTCGACCAGCACGACCCTGACGGGTGCTGGCCGTGGATCGGCAGTCTTAGCACTGAGGGATACGGCAAATACGGGGCAGGGGGCCAAGGCGCTCACCGCCGTGCGTGGATGCTGGCCTACGGTCCAATTCCACAGGGTATGAGCGTCCTGCATCATTGCGACAACCGGCCATGCTGCAAGCCGACCGATCTGTTCCTCGGAACGCAAGCTGACAACATGGCTGACATGCTGGCCAAGGGCCGGAGCCATGAGCAGCGTAAGACCCATTGTCCGCAGGGCCACTTCTATGACGAGGCGAACACGATCTGGTATCGCGGATGGCGTCGCTGTCGGGCATGCAAGCGACAACGCGATAGGCGCCGCTCCTGGCGGAGAGAGGGCATGTGAGCGAGCTTGCCTGATTTTTCACGCTTAGTGGATTTGCCCGTCGGATCCACCCTGCTGCTGCCCTGCCGCCTCACCGCCAAGAGCGCCGCCGGGGTCACCCTCGACGTGATCGCCGCCGACCGGACCGCCACCGGCACCCTGCAGATCGCCGAGCCCGGCGGCGCCGTCACCGGCACCTACACCGCTGACCCGCGTGACCAGCCCGTCCACGCCGTCGCGATCGCCATGGCGGTGGGCGACCAGATGCAGAATCAGAAGACCGGGGAGGTCGTCATCGTCCAAGCGGTCGGGTTGCCGCCGAACGGGAGCCGCTGGTCCAACGCCCCGGGCGGGACTCCGTCGTTCACCGGGGAGGGCTGGGTGCCCTACCGGCCATGAGGACCACACATGGGTGACTTCTCCGGCCTGCTCACCATCGTCGTGGCGCTGTCCGCGGTGCTCGCCATGGTCGCCGGCGGCATCGCGTACTTCAAGACACAGGTCGGCCAAAGCGTCATCACCTATCAGCGGCAGGAGATCGACGCGCTCAAGGACCGGCTGGGCACCGAGGAGCAGCGCGCCGCCGAGCTGACCGCCCGGGTCGTCGCCCTGGAGACCGAGAACAAGGTCCTGAAGAATCTGGTCACCCAGGAGCAGGCCATCGCCGCGTTGACGACCGCGCTGCAGGCCCACCATCAGGCGTCGGAACTGACGTGGGGCAAGATCCTTGCGGTGCTCGACACGGCGCTCAAGGCGAGTGGACCGAGTGGACGGAGAGCCCGTGGCGACGCCACCGGAACCGGAACCGGAAGCACCAGACCCGACGGCCGGGAACGCTAGCCCGTCCGCGGCGGGCCTAGAGGCCAAGATCCTCCGGCAGGCCCGATGGCTGCGGGTCCTCACCGCCGCCGCAGCGGTCCTGTCGCTGCTGGTCACCGCGACGCTGCTGTGGGTCTCGCTGACGATCCAGGTCCAGAACCGGCAGATCCTCACCACGCTGACCGGCGCGATCGACCAGGGCAACCGGCAGACCCCCGCCGTGATCAAGCAGTTGGAGGATGACATCGACCGGCGCGGTACGGCGCGGACCAGGCAGGTCGAGGAGATGCTCCGCAAGCTCTGCGCCGCCCAGCACGTCACCTGCTGACACCGATTGTGGTGGCCAGCGAACTTGCGGTGCTCAGCGACCAACAGCGACGCAGGGGCAGGCGGCCTTCTCACGGCGCGCACTACCAGGAGACGGGGAAGTGATGAAGCCCTCAGTTGGAAGAATCGTGCACTATGTTTCGTACGGCACTCCTGGCGGCGAGTATCCGAAGACCTGCCGCGCCGCGGTCGTGGCCGCTGTCTCGCCAGAGAGCAAGGGACCAGACCAGGAGATCGTTGACCTCGTCGTGCTCAACCCCGAGGGTCTGTTCTTCAACCATAGCTGTGTCCATAGCGAGGCCGAGTTCGACGGCGGGACGTGGCATTGGCCGGAGCGGGTCGAGGAAGCATCGTGACCGTCCAGCAGCAAAACCCCGATGGCACCTGGTCCGACGCCGAAGCGCTCCCGCCACAGCCAGGCTACGACGCTGAGGTTGTCGGCCACGGACCGTTCCGCTGGACGCTGTACCGCGACTGCCACACGGTCGTGGACTCCGGCCGCACCAGGACCCGGCTCGGCGCGGCGGTCGCCATCTGGCTCACCCGCCGGCAGGACGGCTGGCCGTTCGCCGTGCGGGTCCGCTGGGACCGGTGGTGCAACGCACGGCGCTTCCAGGTGCGCCTGCTGCCGAACGAGCCGACGTCCTTTCGGAACCGGCGGCTCCTGGCTGGCGTGAAGGTCCGCTGGCGCAGCCACCGACTTGATGCCTACCTGCTCGGCCGTCGACGGGAGGAGCCCGCATGACCACCAGCCTGAAGCCCCAGGGTGCCGGCCTGTACTACACCCACGGACCCGTCCTCTCCCCGTTCTCGAAGGCTGCGGGTATCAACCATGCTGTCTTGAATGCGACCTGGGCGCAGGTCCAGCCCGACCAGAACGTTACCAACTGGTCAGCGATCGACAGGGTGCTCACCGGTTACCCGACGACGTGGCGTTATCGCCTTCGCATCGAGAGTGGGGGTGGGGCGCCGGACTGGGTCAAGGCTGCCAGCGGGGGTGCGGTCGCCGGCACTGGCCAGAAGTCCGGGACCACTCGCCAAGGTCGCCAGCCGCTATGACACCCACCTGCAGATCCTCGACGTGAGCGCCACCGCCTGTCAGACCTTGAATGGAGAACCGTTTATCCGATTCGGCAGAGATGTCACCGCGAACAAGGCCCTCTGCGCGGCCGGGTACTCGCTGGAGGCCGACGCCAATGCCCACCGGGTCTCGTTGAAGGCGATGATGGACATCTTCATGGACACTCGGATCAGCCTGGCACTGCATACCGGCTGGCAGGAACCCCTAAAGGATGGGACATGCCGGGTGTCATGGCCCGACCTGCGCGCCATCGTCAACGAGTTCAGGGGGCAATATGGAGGGCGACTGATCGTCCAGGACAACGGCCTCGCGCCCGGCGATCAGAACGATGTCAAGCCGGGCGAGACCGCCGCCACCGCGAGCAACCTCTGGTCGTGGTTTACCCACGCCGGGCAGCCGTACGGGTTCCAATGCAAGGGTGATCTGACCCTGCAGGCGATGGGCAAGACCGTCGCGGACGCAGCCCAAGCCGCCATAGCGCTCAAAGGCGCCTTCCTAGAGCACCAGCAGTTCGGCACCGACGCTGCACTCGCCAAGCAGTGGGATGCGGCATTGCGAGCCCACGCAGCGCCATGACCCTGCCACGCTTCATCGACGTGTCGCGCTATCAGGGCGATATCGACTGGCGGCAGGTCAAGGCCTCCGGCCGGATCGCCGGCATCGCCAAGCTCACCGAGGGCGTCACCTTCACCGACCCGTCCGGTGCGGCCAACCTCCGCGCGATACGGGTCGCCGGTCTGATCCCTGGCGCCTACCACTTCCTCAGACGTGAGAGCGACCCGATCGCCCAGGCCAACCACTTCCTCACCGAACTGCAGGACGCCCTCGGCAGCTGGAACGGCTGCGTCCTGATGGTCGACGTCGAGACCGCTGAGCCGTCGATGACCAACCCGACGATGACCCAGGTCAAGGCGTTCTGCGGCTGGGTCGAGGCCCGGGTTGGCCGTCCCGGCTGGGTGTATTTGCCTCGCTGGTGGTACAACGCCCACGCCGCCGGGGAGACCGGCCCGCTGTCATGGGGCCTGGTCGTCTCCGACTACAGCTTCCCCAGCCCTGACCATCCCGGCAGGCCCTACGGCGGCTGGGCACGCTTCGTCGCCTGGCAGTACACGAGCATCGCGCGGGTCCCTGGGGTCAGCGGCAACTGCGACGACAACTACTTCTACGGGACGCCTGCGGAGCTTGCCGCGTGGGCGAAGGGAGGCAGCGCTGACATGGCACTTGACGCTGACGCCAAGACCTACATCGACTCCAAGTTCGAAGCCATCGCTGCACAGCTCGACCGGGCCGTCCAGCGGGTCGGCGGTCGCACCAACACCCGCTACAACAACACCGACCCGGACTTCACCGGCCTCGTCATGGCCAAGGACCTCGCCGCCCAGCTGGAAGCGGCGCAGGCAGACATCGAGGCGATCAAGCAGCAGCTCGCGACCGGGACGGTGCCGCCCGGGGTGTTCCCAAGCTTCACGATCACCGGCACCGCCAAACCGGCACCGGAGGGAAGCTGACATGTGCTGCCGCCCTGATCCTGCCCCGCCGCAGACCTTCCACGTCAACATCGCGGCCAACGCCGGTGCCGCACAGCCCGCGCTGCCCCAGTACCTATGGCTCAACAATGCCGGAGCGGCGCCGGTCACGTGGCACATCCCGCTTGACACCGGCTGCGCGGCACCCGCGCCGACGATCTGGCGGCAGTTCCAGCTGGGAGGCTGACATGGCCATCCTTGCCCTGGTCACGTTCATCCTCGTTGGCCCTACTCAACCTCCTCGCCCTGCTCGGCCTCGGCCTCCCACACCTCAACCTGTGGGACTGGCTACTGCTCGCCACCGGCGTCGCGCTGTGCGCTGCGGGGGGCGTGGCGGGGGGCGTGCCGGTCCCGTGGCGGCGATGACGTGAGCCTGTACACCTACCAGGCCGCCATCCTCGCCTTCCACGATGCCGACACGTGCACGGTCGACGTCGACCTCGGCTTCAAGATCCACGCGCAGGTCACCGTGCGCCTCGACGGCCTCGACGCCCCCGAACTCGCCACCGACGCCGGGAAAGCGGCGCTGCGGTTCGTGCTCGACTGGCTGCACGCCAACGGGAGCCTCGTGCAGCTCCACACCGTCAAGGCCGCAGGCGGCGACAAGCTCGAAAAATATGGCCGGCTGCTCGCCACGATCCTGCCGCCGGGTGGTGACGGGCAAAGCCTCAACGAGGCGCTGCTCGCGTCCGGCAACGCCAAGCCCTACAGCGGAGGCAAGCGATGACGCAGAAGGTGCTGCAGTACGCCAAGTTCGGCGTCGCCCTGCTGATCCCGGCCGCGCAGCTCCTCCAGGCCGCCCTCACTGACGGGACGGTCACCGGAGACGAGTGGGTGAAGATCATCCTGGCCGTGGTCGGCGCTGCCGGGGTACTCGCTATACCGAACGCCGGGGCGAACAAGCCCACGCCGCCCATGGCCACGCCGCCCATGGCCACGCCGCCGAGACGCCTGTGACCGGCCGCCTCGCCGCCTGGCTGGTCACCGCCCTCGCCGTGCTGCTGTGGCGGACGATACCGCTGTGGGCCTGGCTCGACGCGCGGCTCGCACGCCTGGAATCAAGATCAAGCAGAAGGAGACCAGCATGAGCTGAAATATCAGCCTGACCGACATCGACCCGGCCGTCGTCGAGGAGGTCGCCCGCAAGCAGTACGCCGATTTTAGGGCCAGCTACATCGACGACTACGAAGCGGTCTCCGCCATGGACGAGCAATTCGACGCCGCACTCGAGGCCGCCCGGGTACTGCTGCTGCGCGCCGCCGTCGGCGGGGACGTGCCGGCGCCGGGGGCCATGCCCAACGGCAACGTGAACGTGACCCTCTCCGGCCACGCGAACCCCGGCCACAAGCCGCGACAGGGCTGGGCCAACGACATGGTGCATATGACTGTAACGAGCGCTGCCGTCGCGTGACCATGACGCTCGCCGGCCTCGTCGTACACTAGGAGGGGCCGGCGATACGGCCTGCGAAACTCCGAATCCGCAGGTCAACGGGCTGTCGCATGGCTTCACCCCTCGTGGTCTCGCGCCCGAATCGGGCAACGATGCAGGTCAGCGGCGGGGTAACGCACTTCCGGGCAGGCTGAAGCCCCGGGGAGTCAGGATCTTGGGGTAGGGATCGCCTACGCGGCGAGCGGCACCGCTCGGTCTCCGAGGAGTCGAGGAGCGCTTTGAGCTGTTCGGCGTCCGAGCGCGGTGATACGTTCTTCCCGGCCATGGAGGTCTTGTCTCCCTGGTCCGGCCCCCCGGAGGTTGGCGCCTCGCGGGGGGCACTTTATGCCTTCTACCAGGAATTCTAGACCGTGGGTGTGACAATCCGACCGTCTGGATTCGGCGCCGAACCAGCCGCGATCTTGGAAGCCAACTACGGTTGCGTGTAATCTCAGGCATGTGGCCCCGGCCGGTTTTGAACCGGCTACCTCCCGCTTAGCAAGTGGGTGCTCTGTCCGCATGAGCTACGGGGCCATATATGGAGCCTGGAGATCGCGTGCAAACGAAGCTCCAGGCTCCGAGTTTGGCTGAGGCCCAGGTTCCCAAGACCTGGGCCTCAGCGTTTGATATCAGTGTGTGGTGACGGCGCTCGGGTCCTCCTCTCCGGTAGACCAAGCCCAGACTTCCTCCTGCACCTCAACCGGCTCATTCCTGTCCTCTGCGAAAACCCAACGCCCCCGAGACACGTTCTCCGCTCGGCGACCCTTCTTCTTGAGGTGGCTGAGAGCTGCGGCGACATCCCGCATCGTGTCATCGCGTCCAACTTGTTCCAGCGCCTCCACGATGTCACCCGGAGACAATGGCCCATCCGCTTCCCTGAGTATCCTGGCTACGGCTTCAACTCGGTTGAGGAGTTGCCAGCCGTTGGCACTGTTGGCACCGTTGGCGTGCTCGGATCGTGGCTCGACCACCGATTCGGCTGCTGACGTGCTCCCCGGATCGGGTTGATCCTGCGGCTTGTGCCGGTTCACATACGACTCAATGCCCTGGTACTCGGCGCGGAGCCGCTCAAGCTCCTGAGTGCATGCCTCGACCTGCTGCTGAGCACGCGAGCGCTTGGTTTCGACCTGCTCAATCTCGGCCTGTAGGCCCTGCAAGGCTTCGCGGAAGGCTGGAAGCGGGTTCATGGCAGCATGCTAACCCAGACCCAGACTGCCAAGCAATGCAGGGGTCTAGGTTTGGAACACTGGTGTAATTCGCGCTCAGATTGGCGTGGCGGCGGATGCCCGCAGCCAAGCAGACACGTCAAGCAGCGAGAGTCCCGCTTCACGCTCTCGCCAGATGTGATGCGCGAGGTCAGCGTGGCGTTGGTCGTAGGGCTTCAGATGAGACTGACGTAGGAGCCTGGAATCACGCCCGCGCCCGTGGCAGGATTGGAGGCCGACCCGGCGACTTGGGGGGCCGAGCGCCTATGAACTTGGCCAAGAACCTGCTGTTCTACGGCGACAACCTCGACGTGCTGCGCAACCGCATCCCCTCAGCGTCGGTCGATCTGATCTACCTCGATCCCCCGTTCAACTCCAACCGCTCCTACAACGTGCTGTTCCGTTCCCGCAGCGGAGCAGAAGCGCAAGCCCAGATCGAGGCGTTTGACGACACCTGGATCTGGTCGCAGGAGTCCGAGGGCTTGTATCGGGAACTGCTGCAAGGCGGCGCGCCGGCCAAGGTCGCCGACGCCCTTGCGGCGATGCGCAAGCTCCTCGGCGACAACGACCTGCTCGCCTACCTGACCATGATGAGCGCTCGCCTTGTCGAGCTACACCGGGTGCTCAAGCCGACGGGGTCGCTGTACCTCCACTGTGACCCGACCGCCAGTCACTACCTCAAGCTGCTGCTGGATGCCGTATTCGGCCCGGTCAACTTCCGTAACGAGATCATCTGGTTGCGAGCGCCAGCCAAGGGCTTGATGACGGTCCGGCTCCCAACCAACCATGACGTTCTGCTGGCGTACCAGAAGGGACCGGGAGCGACCTGGAATCAGGAGGCGGTGTTCCAGCGCTATGACCCGGAGGCCCTTGATGAGAAGACGGCAGACAAATACAGCCTTCGAGATGCGGATGGGCGGCTGTACCAGCTCACCAGCCTGATCAACCCCAATGCCGACCGGCCACATCTCACCTACGAGTTCCTTGGGGTGACACGCGTCTGGCGTTGGACCAAGGAACGAATGCAAGAAGCGTACGAGGCTGGTCTGGTCGTGCAGCCCAGCCCGGGGGCGGTGCCTCGGTTGAAGCGCTACCTCGATGAACAGCGTGGTCGCCCAGTGGGCGATGTCTGGACGGACATCGCCCCCATCAACGCTCGGGCGGCAGAGCGCTTGGGCTATCCCACCCAGAAGCCCGAGGCGCTACTTGAGCGGATCATCATGGCCAGCAGCAACGAGGGTGACGTGGTGCTCGACCCGTTCTGCGGCTGCGGCACGACCATCGCGGCCGCCCAGCGGCTCAACCGCCGCTGGATCGGGATCGACATCACCTACCTTGCCATCGACCTGATCCGCAACCGGCTCCGAGGAACCTACGGCGACGAGATCGAATCGACCTATGTTGTGGATGGCATCCCAGCCGATGAGGACAGCGCCCGTGCTCTGTTCGCTGCATCTCCCTTCGACTTCGAGCGGTGGGCCGTCTCACTTGTCGGTGGCGCCCCCAACGAGAAGCAGGTGGGTGACCGGGGTGTCGATGGGGTCGTGCGGTTCCCGCTTGACGCCCGGGGCGGTATCGGCCGGGCGCTGGTCAGCGTCAAGGGCGGGAAGATGCTGAACCCCGGCATGGTGCGCGACCTGATCGGCACGGTCGGGTCACAGCATGCCGAGATGGGACTGCTCACCACGCTGGAACGCCCGACCAAGGGGATGGAGGAGGCCGCTCGGCACTCAGGGATGTTCACCTGGGCGGTCAACCACCAGCCGTACCCAATGGCACAACTTCTGACGGTCGGCGACCTGCTGGGCGGGCGACGGCCGAAGATGCCGACACCGTTCCTGCCCTACATCCAAGCCAAGCGGCTCGCTGCGCCAAACGAGCAACTGACATTGGGATAGCGCCCGTGGCAGCATGAAACGCCGGCCCGGGGTTGGGGCTCGATTGGTGTCAGCCTTGGAGAGCGGGATGATCCCGCCGGCACGATCCGCGTCGAAGAGTCATGGCGCTCGCGAGACTTGACCTGTTCGCCCCGCTTGTAGGAGGGTAGCCGCTGCTTGGCGCAGCGACGCAGCGAGCGGGAGGGCCGAGATGGATGATCTCTTCGACGAGATGCGGCAGGCTGCCGACCACGCGGGCGACCTGATCGCCGTGGTTATCTCGGAGGCGAGCGTGTTTGGCATCGAGGCACCGCAGCTCTTAAGCGACTGCGCCTGGGAGCTATGGCTGACGGCTCGCACCACCAAGGCCAAAGAGCTACCGTGGCCGCGAACGTTCATCCCGACCGCAGGGAGCCGCGACATGGACCGCCGTCGCTTCCTCGCTGGGGTCGTCACCACCGCTGGTGCCGTGATCAGCGAGGTCCAGACCACTCCCCCGACCACCTCGACGCTGGCGATCTTGCAGGCCAGCACCGAGCAACTTCGTGCCACCCGCGCAAACGGTGGGGCGCGTGCCACCCTCGGACCGGCGATCCGCCACGTCCAGGCGATCGACACAGCGACACGCCGCGCCCCGGACGCGCTGAAGCGTGACTTCCTCATCGCACACGGCGACGCGCTGACGCTGCTGGCCTGGCTGTACGACAGCGCGGGGCTTGCGGCGCGGGCACGGCGATGTGGCACGGCGGCACTCAGGGCGGCCAACGACGCCGACCACGGTGAGCTGGCGGCCTACGCACTCGGCGTGCTCGCGCTGTTCCAGGCGCAGCACCTCCACGACCCCCAAGACGGGCTCAAGCTCATCGAACACGGCCAGGACAAGGCCGGCGGCGGATGGTGGCACACCCGGGCGTGGCTGGCCGTCAATGAGGCCGAGATGCGCTCGCTGCTGGGCGAGCGCTCGAACACACTGGCCGCGCTTGACCGGGCACACATCCTCTTCGACGGGGCTGCGCCACCGAGCGATGCCCCCTGGTTCGGACCGCATGGCTCCCTGAAGGACGTGGACGGCTACCACGGCGCGTGCGCGCTGCGCCTGGGTGATGCGGCCGAGGCGCTGACCGCGTTGAACCGGGCGCTCGACCAGCGCGGAGGCGCCGACTCGCCCCGCGCCGGCAATGCGCTGATCGACCTCGGCGGCGCGTACGCCCTCGACCGCGAGCCGGAGGCCGCCTGCACCGTGTTCGGCGTGGCCCTCGACCGCATCGCGGAGTGGCGCTCCGTCACCTCGTTTGGGCGCCTGGGCGACCTGCGCCCGCTCCTCGACCCCTGGCAGGGTGAGCCGTTCGTCAGGGAGCTGGATGAGCGGATCGCAGCCACCGCCGCAGCGCTGTAGCGCTGGAGCGCGCTGGGGTGCGAGGAGCAACCGCATTGGGGTAAGCGGCAAGCGATCCTGGGGTAACGATCCCTCGCTGGCCTCGTTGCATAGGCCGTGACCAGCACGATCTACTTTCGCTGATCTCTCCTAGCGAAGCTAGGGGCTAGCTCGACCGCACCCCGTCTCCTGCACCGCACCTGCACCACGCGCACCGCAAGCGCCCGCCTGTCCCGGTCCTGTTCCCGGCAGGCGGGCGCTTGCTGGTTGCGCTGTCGGGGTGACGGGGTAGGCTCCACGCCTGCGGGATCTAGTATCACCTCTAGGCGCGCTCGCTCTCTCGGTCCAAGAGGGTGAGCGCGCCTTTCTGCTTGTCCGGGGTCACCCTCCGTCATGCTCAAGGAGACCACGGAGCATGTCGTTGTCGGCTTGGAGCCGTTCGACGCATGGGCAGCATTCATGCCCCACAACGATCCCTCTTCCTGTGACACGGAACGCAAAGCCAAAGCACATCGAATGGTCGCTCGTAGTTGCCATGGCTTCCTTCGATTCGCCCTCTGGCGCCACACCACTGACAGGCTTCAGGTCGTTTGAGCAGCCCACGACTGATAGCCTTATTCAGAAGGTTGTGGGCACGATCTTTCTCCGGATGCTCCTGGCGAAAGCGTCGGCGCTGTTCGGCTCGGCGTTCAGGATGGCGTTCCACATAGGCTTGGGACCATCCTCGCTTCCGCTCTTTCGGCAATGAGGCTTTGTAACGAGCATCAGCAACTCGTCGTGCATCTCTGTTGCGCTGCCTTGACAGCCGAAGTCGAGCGCTGTGGCATGACTTGCACTCAGGACGTCTTCCGTCGCGGGCATGGTTGTCACGGTAGAAGACATCGAAGCTTTTACGCTCGCCGCATTGGCTGCATATCTTATGCTCAGCCATGTCGGCACCCTCCAGCGGTGTCGGCCATGGCCCCGGCGGCACCAACCGTGCGGGGCCACTTATTAAGCTATCTTAGCAGGTCAGACCACCTGGGCGTGCCCGGATCGCGGCCAGGTCCAGGCCGGGCCGGTCAGAGCCGCTCACGGTCGATACTCGCCTTCCACGATAGTCTCGATCCTAAGCGGCGTTAGATCCGCATGCTCAAGGGCGCTACGTCGCCAGCCAGCGCAACAGGCTGTGCAGAGGTCGATGATGCGCCCCCGACTCACTGACCGAGTCGAGTAGCGCCAGATGTAGGCGGCAGGGCCTGCACCCATCGCGCCCCAACAGCACTGGCATCGTTTGTCGCTCATAGGCGGTACTCGCTCTCCACGTCCCACGGAATCACCTCGTACGGCAGGCCATCCGACTCCTCGGCGTCGGCGTGAGCCTGTGCCGCCGCCTCGTTGTCGTAGAGGGCGATCACCTCGTGCGGGTCTGGGAAGTTACTGAAGACGACCGCCCAAACCCGCAGCCGGTCAGGGTCGCTCATTGCTCCTCCAGCGGCTTCAGCAGCCCGTCCGGTTCCGCGTCGATGTCATCGAGCAGGCGGCGGGCGAACTCAGCCATCCGCGCACGAGGGAGGAACCCCCGCTGCTGATACATCTCGCCACGGCTGCCCCAGGTGCACCCGAACGGCCGGTGGGCCGACGAGCCGGTTTCGTCCGCCTGCCGCAGCCGCCGCTCGACCTCCTCCTCGGTCGGCCACACCTCGCCACGGCGGGGCTCGTTCAGGTAGGCGGCGAGCTCCGCGCGGGTGCCGACGCGGATGGGGGCCTCAACGACCGACCACCATTCGAGGTAGAGGTCCTCATCGGGGCTGACCTTGATGATCTGCTTACCCATCAGCTGCCCCTGCCGAGTCCGCTTGGATGCGGGCCTCCTCGGCGGCGTCGGCAGCCGCACGGGCCACCTCGGCGAGGCGGCGCATCGCGGCCGGGCTGCCTTTCAGGCAGAGCTGGCCGATCCACAGGATCGCGTCGGCCGGGAGCAGGCCCCGTGGCGATCCGGGCAGCACGTCGGCCCTGAACTCATCGGGGTTGCCGAGGCGGATGTCGATGCGGGCCATCAGAACTCCTCGTTGGTACCGCACTCCGGGCAGATCGCGAACCCGCGCCAGGAATGCGACCCGTCAGCGGCGACGAACCCGACATGCCCGAGGCCGTAGTGGCCGCACTTGAGGCACGTCAAGGTCTCAGCGATCTCGATGTCAAGGAGGTGGCCGGCGACTAGGCCCCAGGTCGGGTAGCCGGGCACGTACCCGTCGAGGCCCAGGTCCTGCGCGAGCTGCTCGGCTGCGCGGTCGATCTGGTCACGCTGGGCGGCTGTGAGCATGTCAGTCCTCCTTCTGGGTGAACCGGCCGTCCCGCAGCATGATCGCGGCGATCTGGTCGCCAAGCATGATGGCGATCGCGGCGGTGTAGACACAGTCCGGGCAGTCGGGGTGGTCGAGGTAGGGGTGGCGGCCGTCGCGGTGGTCCTGGCCGATCCTCGGCCGGGTGATGGATGATTCGTTCTGTGCCATGGAGAGACCTGTCCTCTCTGTGGTGCCATGCCCCGGGGGTGTTAGCCCACCCGCCGGGGCTTCCTTGTTGACACCCTCAGTATTGCAGACTAAGCTGCTACATGTCAACTTAGTCTGCAAGGGAGATGGGGATGGGATTCTCTGACCAGGAGTTCGACCAGCTCGACCAGCTCGCCAGCATTCTCCATCGTGGCGTCGCCCGGATCGAACGGGATCTCGGCACGCCAGATCCCTACCTCGCGGTCATCGCCACCTGCACCGAACTCCACCACAGCCTGGACGAACTCGAACGCCAGATGGTCATCGGCGCCCGCAACCACGGCAAGCCCTGGGAGCTGATCGCCACGGGGTTCGGCAAGACCCGCCAGACCATCCAGAAGCGGTTCGCGAGCCTGGCCGGCGGTACCTAGGAATCGTCGGCCTGCTGGCCGTCTTCTTGGAGGATCTGCCGGACCCTTGCTTCGCTGAGTCCGGTCTCACGCCCAACCCGCCGACGTGACCAGCCTTCCTCGACGATGAGCCGGCGGATCTCCGCCGCCCGCTCTTGCTTGGTGCGCTTGATCGACGCACCACACTCCGACGCGATGCACGTCGTCGACCACCAGTTCGTGTACGGCGGCACGCAGCAGCCGCACACCAGCGACCGCGACGACAGCAGGGACCGCTGACACCATGCGCCGCCGCGCACTCATCGCGCTCGTGTTCGTCGTCGCCGCATCCGTCGGGTTCGAGTCGTGGCAGGCGACTGCCCACGCCGCCGACGCAGGCGGCCGGCCCGCCGCATGGTTCTGGCCGGTCACGCTGGAGGCCTTCCTTGGCGTGCTCGTGCTCGTCTACTGGGACGCCCGCTCCGAGGCCCGCAAGGCCCCGGGCGCGCGGACGCTGCTCGCGCTCACCACCCTTGCCTGCAGCGCCATCCAGGTCCTCGACGCGCCGCATGCATGGCTCGGGTGGCTGACGGCCGGGTGGACGCCAGTCGCGCTGATGCTGTCGGTCGAGCTGGCGACGTGGCTGCTGTACGGCACCAAGCCACGCACCAGCACACTAGACGTGCCTCCTCCCGCGCCGCTCCCCACGCCAAACGTGCGGGAGGAGGCACCAACAACCACTCTCGTGCGTCCTTCGCGCAAAGTTCGTGCGCTCAACCCAAAGGAACGCCGCCAAGTTGACGCGCTCATGCTCGACGGCAAGAGCGCGAACGCCATCGCCAAGCAGACACGAATCGCCTACGCGCCGGTCAATCGCTACGTGCAGACGCACAAGCCGAGCACCAACGGCCACAAGCCGAAGGAGGAGATCGGCGTATGAGCTTATCGTTGCCCCGCCTTCGCACGGTGCGTGCGACCGTGCCAACCTCTGCATCCGTGGACCTGACACCGCTCATCGCCGCCCTCCCCACCACCGCCTGCATCCTCGTGGCCGGGCTCCTCGCCAGCCGGATCGCCCCGTCCTGGTCGCTGGCCACCGACCTCATCATGGCGCTGGCCGTGGTGGCGGCTATCCGGGCGCTGCGCATGCGCTGGCTCACGCTGCAGCTGTACTACTACGTCAAGCAGCTCACCAAAGCCGAGCCATTCGAGGCCTACAAGGCGCAGCGGCGCCGCTACGCCATCACCAGACGCCAGCGCCGCGCCAAACGGATCGCCGGCAGCGGCGGCGCCCCCGACACCGGGACCCATCTTCCCAGCCACGAGCGGATCGCCGCACCGGGAAGCTGGGTCCGCCTCCTGGCGCCGTGGTGGCTCATCTGGCCGCTCCGCCGCCACATCGGCGGTGCCGCGATCCGCTGAGGAGGTCGCCCACTTCCTCGGCTGCGACCCCGCCGGCCTCACCCGCCTGCGATCGTTGCCGCTGCGGCTCAAGATCCTCGCGGTGCGGCCCGGCTGGGCCGACATGACTGCGGTGTTCGTCCGCCGGGGCGTCACTGAGATTCCCGACCGGCTCCCGTTCCAGGACGCTGGCGGCACGTTGCCGGAGCCGTTCGATGAGCACTGACCGGATCTTCCTCGGGTGGAGCTACAGCAAGGGCCTCACCAGCGGCCCGCTGCTCCAGCTCCGCCGCGACCCGACCGTCCCCACCGCCCGCCGTCGGCTCCTCAGCCGAGGAGCCCCCAAGCCGAAGGCTGACCAGGCCGTCGTCTGGCCCTGGCACACCGTCCCCCACGGCCTCATCGTCGGCGGGACCGGTGGTGGCAAGACCACATTGCTGCGGGTCATGGCGACCGACTTCGTCACCAGCAGAAGCGGCTCGCGGCGGCGCCCCCGACACCGGGACCCATCTTCCCAGCCACGAGCGGATCGCCGCACCGGGAAGCTGGGTCCGCCTCCTGGCGCCGTGGTGGCTCATCTGGCCGCTCCGCCGCCACATCGGCGGTGCCGCGATCCGCTG
>WNGR01021428.1_pt1 | contig 15500 bp, 15 predicted proteins | sample 5407581 | NCBI WGS metagenome assembly WNGR01 (sample SAMN13153383, study PRJNA577476) | soil metagenome | isolation source: 80 cm soil or saprolite under Garry oak tree replicate 2 | place: USA:California | collected 2016-06-15
TGGGCTGCTTGCCAATGGTCATCATGGGACCCCGATGTAATCGCTATGCCCACAGGACAAGCACAAGGCCCCCACCCATCCTCTCTGCCGCCCATTGTCCCTACAGATTAAACTTTGACCACCTCTCTCGGTCGTATGTATTCCTGTCCACCCATATAGGGCCGCAGCGCTTCTGGAATGCGCACGCTGCCGTCGGGCTGCTGGTGAATCTCGAAGAGGGGCAGCAGGATGCGCGGCGATGCAATCGCGGTGTTGTTCAGCGTATGCACGAACCGGACCTTGCCGTCCTCGTCGCGGTAGCGGATATTGACGCGGCGGGCCTGCCAGTCGTGGAAGTACGAACACGAATGGGTTTCGCGATAGCGTCCCTCGCTGGGGATCCAGCATTCCAGGTCGTACATGCCGACTTTGCCGTCGCCCATATCGCCGGTGCAGACGTTCACCACGCGATAGGGCAGTTCCAGCGCCTGCACCAGTTCTTCCGAGTTGGCGAGCAGTTGTTCGTGCCAGCGTACCGACTCTTCATGATCGGCCTTGCAGATGACATACTGCTCTACCTTGTTAAACTGGTGAATGCGGAACACACCGCGCGTATCCTTGCCGTAAGTGCCAGCCTCTTTGCGGAAGCAGGGGCAGTAGCCAACGAAGGTCATAGGCAGGTTTTCAGCTTTGAGGATCTCGTCTTTGTACATGCCGGTGATCGAGACTTCGGCGGTACCCACCAGAAAGAGGTCTTCATCCTCAAGGGCGTATACCTGGTCGCGTCCCTTGGGGAATTGCCCGCTGCCGATGAAGCAGAAATCACGTGCCATAGCTGGTACGATGATGGGGGTGAAGCCCTTGCGAGCTACGCGGTCCATCGCGAAGTTCATCAGCGCCAGTTCCAGTCGCGCTGCATCGCCTTTGAGCGCGTAGCTGCGCGCCCCAGCCACCTTGACGGCGCGCTCGATATCCACCACATCCAGTTTTTGCATCAGGGCATAGTGATCGAGCGGCTCGAAGTCGAATTTCGGTGGCTCGCCCCAGTATTTGAATGGCACATTGTCGTTCTCATCGTTGCCGATGGGTGCGCTGGGATCAGGGATGTTGGGGACGTAGTAGAGCAACTGCTGGCGTTCATCCTCCAACTCGCGCAGGCGTGGCTCTAAAGCTTTGATCTGGTCCGCGAGTTGTTTACCCTGGGCTATCAACGCATCGCGAAGCTCCTTGTCTTTGCCTGCCTGCTGGACGCGCTTCGATATCTGGTTTTGTTCTGCGCGGATCTCTTCGACCTGCCGCTGCAGGGCGAGTACCTGGCGGTCAACCTCTAACAGGTGATCAATGTCGAGTGTGTTGTTTTTGACGCGCGCGGCTTCTTTGACGATGTCCGGGTTGTTCCGAATAAATGCGAGATCGAGCATGATAGATCATTCTCCTTCCAAATTGTTTTGTTATATACACGAGAATACATGAACAATAAAAAACGCCGTTGTCCATTGTGAAGGACGACGGCGCGGAATTGCGCGTGGATCGTGGTGCCACCTTAATTTATTCAATCGCTTAAAGAGATTGAAACTTTCCTGCCCGCTAACGGGGGCTGCCGTTGGCGCTTATCGCGCTGGCTCGCGGGTGGATTTCCCTTCGTGCCGGCTGCTGCGTTGCACCATCCCGCAGTTCTCTGTTGCCCGGTAGAAGCTACTCGTCCCGTTCGTTGCCGATTGTTTTTACTGTGACAAGTGTAGCAGTGGTTTTGTTGTTTGTCAAGTGCATTTCTGACAGCCAGGGCGACCGACTGTGATTGTCAATCAGCACGTTATACTCCCTCTTGTTCTTGCCTATGGCAATTGCCAGACTTTCGCGTTGGCGAAGGCGACATCGGTAGAGCCGGTACTGCTTTCCCCGAAGACCCCAATTTTGCCGGAGGTGAAGGTATTATTGCTGACACTATTGAGGTACTGGCCGTTGACGTAGAAGTACAGATTGCCACCCTGGGCCACGACAGTGATGGTATTGGTCTGGTTAAGGCCATTCTTGAAGTTCTGAGCCGTATTGCTGAGCAGGCTCTGGGCCTGGCTGCCCTGACTATTGCTATAGAGAAAGAGGTCGTAGGTGCCATCCTGGGCGATGCGGAACAGGTAAAACCTGGAGTTGGCAGGGTCGGCGCGGAAGAGGATACCGCCTTCGTCCCCCTGAGTAATGGTCATATCGACCTGAAAGGCGCAATTGGTGAAGTTAGGCGTTTGCGCGTAGCACGGTTGAAAGTAGCCTTTCTGCGGCATATTCGAGTGATAAGCGCCATTGGTAAAGGCGCAACTACCCCCCACGGAGGAATTGGCGGGTGCGAGCGTATCCCACTGGCTGTTTGTTTGTGCGCTCAATGAGTCGTTCAAGGTCGGCGTGCCGCTTGTGGCGTTGCTCAAGATGCTCTGGAGCGCGTTGGCCGTAGCGGTAACCTGGGCGTTAGCAGTGGCCTGAGCATTGGCGGTGGCCTGAGCTATGGCTGTCGAGGTTGCCGCAGCAGCAGCCGTAGCCTGGTTGTTTGCCTGGGCCGTTGCCGATTGCTGCGCCTGCGCGGTGGCGGTAGCCTGGTCATGCATCACCTTGGGTTGATAGACGCCTACATAATAGATCAGTCCACTGCCCGCGAGCAGCAGTAAGAGCAGTACGATGATCAGTATGGTGATGGCCGGTGAGATGCCGTGCCGCCTGGGTTGCTGCGGTTGCTGTGGCGGCTGCGAGTATGGCTGTTGTCCTGGTTGTGGATAGGCCTGATACTGTGATGGATTAGCGTAGGCAGTTCTGTCCTGGGGCAGGAAGACGGGTTCCTGCGGTGTCTGTGTGCGCGGCGTGTAGTTGGCATAGTCGCTCGCCGGGGTGGTCGCGGTATAGCCCGGCTGAGGCGGGTATGCTGTATAAGGAGCATAGGGTGAGCCTGGTGTGGTTGCGGGCGGGTAATCTGGAGACGAGGAGGTGGGTGGGAAATAGGGCGCGGGAACGTATTCCGTCGGTGAGTTCTGGTTAAAGCCCGGATTCGATTGTCCTGTGTATGAGTCAACAGGAACCGAAACGGTCAGAATAAGATCACCAACGGGTCCACCAGCCCATGCGGGTTCGCCCTGACCCTTGAGACGAATTTCTTCTCCATTACGAACGCCGGCAGGGATCGATACGGTAATGCGGCGTCCTCCTGGGAGATTGAGTGTGCGAGTGCTGCCGGTCTGTACTTCATCCTGGCTAAGCGCTAACGTTGCGCGAATGTCCCCTCCATCTGGAGGGCCTGCATATGCCATAACAATCACCTACCTCTCATCCGACTTAGCAGCCAATAAACTGCTTTGCGGATGAGGTCTTAAATCATGCCAAGTTCCCATTTGGCGTCTTCGGTCATCTTATCGGGTGACCAGGGGGGATCGAAGGTCATATTGACTTTGCAGGACTTGACGTTCTCAACTTCTCCTACGCGCATTTCGACTTCGGAGATGACATCGCCAGCCATTGGACATCCCATAGCCGTGAGGGTCATAGTAACATCGACGTGTCCTGCCTCATCATTTATATCAACGTTATAGATAAGCCCCAGGTCAACAATATTGACCGGAATTTCGGGGTCGTAACATTCATGTAGCGCGTCCATGACTTCTGCTTCGTTAATGACTGCCATGGCGTTTTGCTCCTTTGCTGCTGAAACCATGTGGATTGATAAGGATTATTTTCCTTTATGATAGCCTATAGTGCGAAGCTTGTCAAAGGAAGGTTGTTTGTATCCTCTCCATGTACAGCTGGATAAACCGCTCGACATCGACACCAACAGAGGCCAGTACATTCGACGGATGAAGGTGTTCCAGTGACGGGTCGATGTCTTCTGTTTGTTCAAAATAAGCGACGGTCTCACCGAGAGTGAGCGTGCCCGCCAGTTCTACATCGACGTAGGCGGGTTTCCAGGTGAGAAGTTCGGGGTGCATAGCGGCTGCCAGGCATAGTGGATCGTGCATGTGGAAGGCGGTGATGCCGCGCGGCTTGCCAAATTCGTCAAGGTGGTAATCGACCATGCTCTTCATAGCTTGCGTGACGGGATGACCGTTAGAGGCAAGGACGGCAAACTGTTCGCGTTGCATGTCTGTATGGTTGGTGGCATCGAGCGAGACCAGGCGGATAGGCCAGCCCGCGTGCAGTACGATATGCGCGGCATGCGGATCAGCATATATATTAAATTCGGCGCAGGGAGTCACGTTGCCAGGAACACGCAGTGCGCCGCCCATGATGACGACCTCGCGCACATGTTGCGCGATGCGCGGCTCGCGGCGTACTGCCAGAGCGATGTTGGTGAGCGGCCCGATGGGGACGAGTGTAATGGCTCCAGGTGCCGCCATAATCTGCTCGATGATGACATCTACGGCATGTTTGCCGGTGGGCTGCCGTTGTGGTTCAGGCAGCAGAACTTCTCCCAGCCCGTTGCGTCCATGCACATAGTCAGCGATGACTGTCTCGCGCACAAGCGGGCGATCGCTCCCGCGCGCTACGGGGATACCGGTTCGTCCCGCCAGTTCGAGCAAGGCCAGGGCGTTACGCGTGGTAATGTCTACATGCACATTGCCGCTCACGGTCGTAATGGCCTCAAGCTGAATTTCGGGCGAAGCCAGGGCCAGGAACAAGGCCAAAGCGTCATCAATGCCAGGGTCGGTATCAAGGATAATGCGGTACATAGAACCTCTCTTTATCACCAGTCGCCCTGGCTAATTATAAACGAAATGCATCCACTTCTTTGCGCGTGGGCATGCTGCTCGGTCAGGGCGACGGTGAATGCGCCTACGAAACAATCGCCCCCGGCGGTGGTGTCGATGACCTGGACACGGGGCGCGGGTTGGTGGATGCACTGCGTTTTTCCCGCGTGATCTGATATGGCGAGCAATGCGCCCTGAGCACCCAGCGTTACTACAACCATAGGGATACCCCGTTCACGCAGCACGGTTGCTACAATGCGAGCATCTTCAAGCGAGTCAATGCGCTGCCCGCTGAGCATACTGGCCTCGGTCTCGTTGACAATCAGGACGGTGAGCTGTTTGAGAATGTCCCAGGAAAGTGGTTGGGCGGGCGCGAGGTTTAGGATAACGGGTATGCCAGCCTTATGCCCCTCGGCAACCAGGTTTTTGACGGTTTCTAGTGGTATCTCCAGTTGCAAGACCAGCGCGGCTGCCTGGGGGATGGTCTCGTAGATACGGGTGAGTTGCTGCGCGTCCTCACCTACGCGCATATTGGCTCCTGACGCGACCACGATGGCATTGTCGCCATCGGGCGTAAGAAAGATAAAGGCGGTGCCGCTGGCCTCCTGCACATCGACCACGATGAGGTGGGTATCGACGGTATCGGCCTGTAATGCTTTGAGCAGTTGCTCTCCGAAGGGATCGCTGCCGACGCCTCCTGCCAGCATAACGGATGCCCCCAGGCGCGCCATCGCGACGGCCTGGTTTGCACCTTTCCCTCCTGGCACGAGTTTGAGCGAGCCCGCGCCGAGTAGAGTTTCTCCTAATACGGGTATGCGCGGCACCTGCACCACCTGGTCCATGTTCAGGCTGCCGACTGTGAGAATTGGGCGTTTCGACATAGGTATCTCCTACAATGCTAAATCAATCGCTTCTGCCGCAGGCGATTCATGCTTTCATCGACATCACCGATGGGTAGACCAGTAGCAGCAGCGATGGATTGCGGCGTTGCAGCTGGTCGGTAGGCAGCAAGCACTGTGCCATCGATATCCACCTTGCCAAATTCGGTGAGCATGAGGGCTAACACCTGGTCGATCAGCGTATCGGCTCCGCCGATGGAGACGAATTGCCCGCCGCCATGCCGGGCGATCTGCTGAAAGCTCTGGACCATGAACGGATTGTCGCCTATGCCCAGGCTAAAGATGGTGATGCCGCGCATACGGGCTTGATGGGCGATGGTTTCGGTATCGTGTCCACATGGGCATCCCTGCGGGAATTTATCCCTGCGCGCGCCTTTTCCGTGTGGGGGAGCATCACCTGCCAGCAGAATAACTTTATGCGCATGCTCGCGCCATTGCAGTTTATAGCAGGCATCGTAGAGACCATCAGCGACTGCTTCAGCCCCGTCTCCGCCGCCGCCCTGCACATGAGTGTTGTCGAGGGCCAATTGCAGGTCGGCCAGGTAGGTGGAGAAAGGGATACATTGGGTGACAAATGTCTTACCAGAATCAGGATGATCGCGGTAGAGTACCAGGGCGTAGGACAAATCTGGTCGTAAGCGGTGGGCAGTTAACTTTCGGGCGAAGGTTTGCAAATCTTTGCGTGTGGCTTCGATGTGGTCGCGCATGCTGCCTGTCGCGTCCATCACAAAACACAGATCCAACTGGCGGAGCCGTTCGTCCGGGAACAAGGCACATCCACAGCGATTGCAGAACTTTGCTCCATCGCGATTCGGTGCGCCGCATGAAGGACAGATCATACCCGCGTTCCTTTCTCTCTCGCCTCTCAATTGCATCAAGTGGGATTCAAAGGGGCCATAGCCCCTGTACCCCGGTGAGGTTTGGCTGTTGGTTGAGTATATCCGAAAATATTGAGCAAGTACAAGAGAAATGGGCGACCAGGACAAATGCCCAGACCAGATAGGCAAATCACTTGAAAGGAATTGCATCGTCACCCAGGGGATATGAGCAAAATGACCCGCAAGGTTAAGAACTCTGCGCATCTTTTGGCGAATCTTAACCTTTCCCATAGTCCTGTCTCAATAAAAGGTTAACGCTAAACAGGTATATATAAGAGGTAGACGAAAAAACGGAGACAGCCGCGGGAGTAAGGGCTATGGTGAAGGGAGAAAAGCGGCAAGGTTAGAAAAGGAACAAGACCATGCTCGATGTGCTTGATGCCCTGGACGCGGTAGATACACAGGCCACGCGAATGGTACAGGAAGCGGAGCGACGGCGTATTGCGCGCGAACTACATGATGGCGTTGTGCAATCACTTACCGCGCTGGTGGCCGACCTGGAATATTTCCGGACGCGTTATCCGTCCGCAGATGAGGAGATCAATCAGAACGGTCAGAGGATAGCCGAAAAAGTCGAGACATGGCAGGAACTGGCCCGCGATAGCCTGACCTCTATGCGACAGGCACTGGGAGGATTACGTACACCATCGGAACTTGACCGGGGCCTGGTAAATGCTCTCGAAGGCTTGTTGAGACAAATGCAGAGCGCGGGGTACCGGGTCGAGTTCGAATGTGAGGATTGGTCGGCTCTTTTGCCTTTTGAATACACATCGAATATCTATTATATAGTGCGCGAAGCGCTCACCAATATATCCAAACATGCAAGGGCGTCTACCATCAGTATCTGTATGTTTAGCTTCGAAGGGCACATCTATATCAGTATTGCGGACGATGGCAGAGGAATGACGAAAGGCGCGTCGTTGGCATCACGAGGAAGCGGATATCACCAGGGTGTCATTGGTATGTGCGAGCGGGCCGCATTGCTTGGAGGGCGTGTGACGCTCGATAGCGTCCCTGGCAAGGGTACACGCGTGGATATTGATATTCCTTTATCCAATGGATTGATGGAATAGGGCATCAATGTCTGTACAAGTTGAGGAAGAGCCGGTGCAAATACAGACCAACTTCTGGTCTGCTGGCGAGCAGAACCAGCAGGAGATCAAGATTATAGTAGCGGACGATCAACGGCTTTTTCGTGAGAGTATCGCGGGTATGTTGAGCGCGGAGGTGCAGTTTTCGGTAATAGGAGTAGCCAGTAATGGCCAGGAAGCTGTTGAACTCGTGCGTCAGCTGCGCCCGCACATTATATTGATGGATGTCAAAATGCCGCATTTGGATGGCATAGCGGCGACGCGCCAGATCAAGGCCGAGTTGCCTGACACGCGTGTAATACTATTGACTACCTTTACCACTGATGGATATGTGCTGGAGGGATTGGGAGCAGGCGCGAACGGCTATATTTTGAAGGACATCTCTGCTATTGGACTGATAGCAACCATCCGTGCCGTGAATAATGGAGAGCAGGTAACAGCGCCTGATATCACAAGCCGCATGATGCACTTGCTCGAAGGGCAATCTCCTGAGAAAGGTCCCTGTTTCGATGGCCTCACTTCTCGTGAGACGGAGATGTTGAAACTGCTCGCCAGGGGGAAGATTGCCAAAGAGATCGCGCGTACTATGGAGATCAGCGAAAAAACCGTGCGCAATCATATCAGCAATATCTATCGTAAACTTGAGATTTATGACCGCTCGCAGGTGGTCATTTATGCTATGAAAAAAGGCCTGGTAGACCTGCATGACGCTTGAATATCGTCGGCCTGGATGAGAAAATCGTCTCATCTGATTAATGAAGTATGCTTCTGTTCTATATTGCTGACGTCGTTACAGTTAGCAGTATATCGAAATATTTGGCTACTATGATTGGGGGAAGTTGTGTCTACTATTTTTCTAGACCGGGATGGGGTCATCAATGAAAACCGATCTGATTATGTGAAAAGTTGGAGCGAATTTCGCTTTTTGCCAGGCTCACGAGAGGCGATAGCGAAGCTGACACGGGCGAGACACCGTATCGTTGTTTGCTCAAACCAGGCGGGGGTAGCCAAAGGCTGTATTGCCCCGGAGATTGTTGAGGATATACATCGCCGCATGCTGGCGGAAATACAGGACGCGGGGGGAGTCATAGAAAAGGTATATTATTGCCCACATAGTAGAGATGCGAATTGTCACTGCCGCAAGCCTCGTCCAGGCATGTTGCTGCGTGCAAGTAGTGAACTGGGCCTTGATATGGGCGACGCGGTCTTCGTTGGAGATAGTATCACTGATATACAGGCGGGGTTGGCGGCTGGAATCCATCCCGTACTAGTGCTAACCGGGCTGGGGATGGAGCAATTCCGCGAGTACCATCACGAGGTTGATAAACCATTTCGGATTACGGTGAATTTGCAGCACGCGGTTGAAATGATTTTGGAGAAGGTGCATATTCACACCGGTGTCCGAACCTCACTTGAGCGCGCCTGTTATGCTCATCTCGATATCAAGCAACCCCTGGAAGCCTTACTTCAGGATCGGTACGCTCTGGCTACCGAGGTGTAGTCGGCCTCGCGACAGGAGTGTGAGTGTAAGCGATGACCGCGTCCATACCCCGGCAATAAGTGAGTAGCCTTTGAAAAATGGGGAGGCTCTCCAAAGCGAGGGCATGTCCTACCAGGATGAGCTTGCGCTGTGCGCGAGTAAGCGCCACATTCAAGCGGTTGGGGTTGGTGAGATGCTCGCGTATCTGGCTCTCCACGTCAGGAGTGCTGGTGGTGGCAAATGAGATGATGATGACTGATCTCTCGCCCCCTTGAAAACGATCCACTGTATCCACGCTGAGCGGCGTTGTAGGCAGTAGAGCTTTCCACCCTATCGCCTCATCGTCGCTGAAGAGATGCCTGCGTAAATTGGCAACCTGCGCCCTGTAGGGAGCGATGATGCCTATACCTGCTTCCTCTACACCTCGCGCCAGCAAACCCGCTACCACCTCTCGTACCGCGCGAGCCTCGGCATTACTGATCTTCTCTTGCTCTCCACTATTCCCTGACTCACTTTGTACGTCGAGAAAAACTAGGGGAGCACGAGGGTCAAGAGTGCGGGTGATAGAGAGCATTTCTCCAATAGCATCTGTGCGCACGGGCGCTAATAGGCGGCTGGCAACGGATGTATGGGCCTGTAGTTGGCCCTCGTAGAAAACTTTCGAGGCGAAGTGTGAAATCCACTTATTCATTCGATATTGCACTTTTAAGGGGACGCAGGCGCTGACGGCTTCCGGGTACTCTTTTGAATAGTCAAAATCTATTTGTTTCAGCATGCTGAAAAGAGAGTCGGCCAGTCCTGCCTGGGCCGCTTCTTTGCTCAAGACGAGTGGTGGAAGTTGTTTTTCATCTCCGACCAGGATGAAGCGTTTAGCGAAGCGCAGCGCGCCCAAAATCGCCGGGATGGTGAGTTGTCCGGCCTCGTCAATAATCGCCACGTCGAAATGCAGAGCTGAATCGGTTTGCAATCCTACTGAGCCATCGGCTCCATTGAATAATGAAGGTGTATATTTTTCTGACGACCATGTGGCGGTGGTTGAAGCAACCACCGGAATGCTGCGTAGCAGGGTATGGACCGATGAACTGTCCCCTTGCTGCTCTACCAACCGTATGAGCAGTCGATGCTGGATGGCACCATCCACGCTGCGCTCATGCCCCAGGCGCACAAAGTCACGAAACCCCTCTAGTTCCAGCCGCTTCAGCATGTTATCTACTGCCTGGTTGGTAAAAGCGGCCAGCAACACCCGCTGCCCCTGCTGGTATAATTGCTTGACGATTTCTGCGATTACGCTGGTCTTGCCCGTACCAGGTGGGCCATGTATCAGCAGGTAATCCTGCATCTGCAATGCTCGTTCGACCGCCAGGTTTTGTTCCTCATTCAAGTCTGGGTACGGCGGAATCGTGATAGGCCGGAATTGTGGACGCCGCGTCCCCGCCACGAGTTGGCGTAGGTGAGCGTCAGCTTCCAGCCAGCGCAGCAGGTTTTGCAGGGTGCGCACATGCACGATGCTCGTGTCATAGCGATCGATCAGCCGAGGGTGGGCAATCAGTTCGGGGCTCCAAATGGTAACATGCTCAGCGCTGATCTGCAAGATGGTGCCGGTTACAACTTCTCCAGTAATAGGGTCGCCATCGCTGAGCAAGATTTCGTCCCCTTCGCGCAGTTCTGAGGTGTTGATGCATGAAAAGGTCTGCTGCCATTCCCCGTGTCCTGTAGGTATGGGTTTTCCCGATGCCTCTAAATTGCAAATCGCACTCCCCTGTTTGACCCGCGCCGAAACGGGAGTCTGCCAGAGCAGCGCCTGCTGCCGTTCTGTTTCCAGCCCCTCGAGTTGGAGCAGTTGGTAGTATTTTGAGAAAAATGCGCGGTCTTCTGCCGTGTAAGGGCGCAATTCATTGCGCCCACGATGACCATTTTCAACGTATCCATTGTGGTTATCCGCCGATTTCGAGAGCGCAATGAATGGCACCCCTACACCATATCCATCACCATTCTCAATATGTTCAGAGGGTCTATCGGGTTGCGGCGGCTGCCAGTCGAGCAGGGATGAAACAGATGCACACCTGTCGAGCATGGCGCATTTGGTGCAGCGCGAGGGTCCGGGCGGCGCGGATGGAATACCGGTGATGTGGCTCAGTACCCGTTTTTAATTCGAGGAGACGCTGGCGACTCTTCTGCCGCCACAGTAAGTCGAGTCGTCCGCGCAGTCCAATTTCGGGCGCGAGCAGGAAGGTTTCGGCGCGCACCATATTTTCACTGGAGTGATCCTGTTCGATCTCATCTTCATCGCCTGCAGGCTGCGCTGGCATATCCCAGAGGGTGGCGTGTTGTTTATCGAACCAGTTTGCCAGGCTTTGCAGGTGAGGAGCACCATCCGCGCGAATCGCTTCGATGGGCGTATTGGCGAGAGCGAGATCAATGGCATTGCGCTCCAATGCCTCTTCAAAGTGGCGTTCCAGGGTAGCGAGCGGCGTTTCTTCGCCATTGGCGACATGTCCACTCATCAGTTCACCCCGGTCATGCTCTTTCAGCAGTTCCTTGAAGCTACTATGCACCAGGTTGCCACGTATAGCGGCGGCAGATTGTGGAGATGCCGCCAGGCGATTTAATAAATATTGCCTGGGACAGTAGTCCGCGTGGTTCAGATCGGTGATGTTGAGAATAGTATCGGGTTCCAGGATGGCCAGGGTAAAATCGTTAGCACAGTACCGCTCAACGGTGTGGCCTTTGTGTTCGGTTGTACTCATAAGAGGCGGCAGGTGATAGACGCGCATGGTCACCTTGCTTGCGCGCAAGTTCTTGCCCAGTTCCTGTAATCCTTTGACCAGGCCGCGATACGTGTGGGTCAGTCGTAATGAGGCGTAGGTAGCGCCAAGATCAAGCGTGATGTAGGGTGTTATCTCTCCCTGCGTTGTAAATTCATGGGCGTAGATGATCTGGCCCTCAAGCTGCTTTACCGCACAGGGTTGAGTATCGAGCGTGCAGAGAAAGCATGCATGCGATGCATTTGTGGGTTCAGCCATATCGGATGGTATCATCAATCGCGCTCTCCTGCAACATTGGTGTTGCTGGCAGTGTACGGGACGAACGGATTTTCGTCAAGGGGTATTTTCGTCAATTTGTCGCTTGCTTGTATTTCCTACAAAGCGTATCATGAGTTCTGAGATCATACGAAGAAGAGAGGGGAAAAATATATGCATGCTCTACCTGTTCGCACCATTACCCTGGGCCTGGCTGATTCGCATCCGCTTGCTTTCAAAAGCATACAGGATGCGGCGACGATGCTGCAACAGGCAAGTGCGCGCTATATAGAGGCGGGCTATGAGGTGCAGACGGTGCGAATTTCAACGCACCCTGTATTTGATGATCTTGCGGATTGGTCGAACGTGGCTCTTTTGGAGTATGCGCGGGAACTGCAATGCATGCTGGATGATGTTGGATTGAGCTTCTGTTCGCTTGGGACTGCGTTGGCGGCTCGGCCAGACTTTCCGCTGGAGCGCATCAATCTCATTGCGGATATGCTGGCGGCTACGACAGCGATCAATGCGACGGTGCAACTTGCTACCCAGGATCATGGTTTGCGCATGGCGGCGGTGTTGCCTGCCGCGCAAGTAATGAGAAGGTTGGCGCGGGAAACAGCCGAAGGGTTTGGCAATTTCCGTTTCGCGGTACTGGCCTGTGTCGGGGCCGGATGCCCATTCTTTCCATCTGCCTATCATGCTGGCCCGGCCAGCCTTGCGCTCGGTACGCAGGGAGCGGGGATACTCAGGGATGCGCTACAGGCATACGGGCGTAGCCAAGGCCAGCTGTCGGAATTCATGGATGTAAGCACGCGAGTGAGGGATGCGCTTATCGAGCAGGTGACGCCGGTAGTAGAATTGGGGAAGATGTTTGCTGCTGAACAGGGTGTAGCGTTTGGGGGAATTGATCTATCACCCGCTCCGTTGGGAGAGGATAGTATAATCGATGCGCTGGAGCTTTGCGGCTATGGGCCAATTGGCAGCCCCGGTACGGTAGGGGTTGCCGCCGCGCTCACCTACGCGCTGAAAAATACCGGTTTACCTACCTGCGGCTACTGTGGGTTGATGTTGCCTGTATTGGAAGATGCAGTGCTGGGGAAACGTTGGGAGCAAGGTCTGTTACAGGTGCATCAATTGCTGCTCTATTCGGCAGTATGTGGCACGGGGTTAGATACGGTGCCATTGCCAGGAAATACGGAGGCAGAGGCGATTGCTGGCCTGTTGCTCGATGTAGCGACGCTGGCGCTGCGCCTGAACAAGCCGCTCTCCGCGCGTCTTTTCCCCGTTCCAGGCAAGCTGCCAGGTGAGCGCACGGAATTTACTTCACCATATCTGACGAATACGCTGGTGAGGTAATACACCTCCTACGTGCCGCTCTAGAAGAGGTGATATGAGTTTATCACTTGTCAGAGTATTGCAGGCTGCTTCCCCAGAGGACATCCATGACGCCGTCGTAGGAGCTTTTCAGGCTTTCATAGAGGTTAGCGTTCTCGATGGCAAGGGCAGCAAGCCGGGCCAGGACGGTGAGGAACTGAATATCATCCTCGTGGAAGGTGCATTGCTCTCCGGTGTAGACGCGCATTACGCCGATGGCCTCACCGCGCACTTCCAGTGGGACGCATAACGCCGAGACGATACCTTCATTTTTAGCGGCTTCGGCGTACTGGAAACGGGTATCAGTGCGAACATCAGGAATAATCACCGTTTGTCCCTTGAGCGACTCGCTATCAATGGGGCTGTGTTCAACATCGACCGGCCCTTTTGCCAGGTAGCCGCTGCTTAACCCATAAACAGCGCTCAGCTGCAGATGCCCGGTGCGCGCATCGAGCAGGCGCAGGACACATGCCTTGACCCGCATAGTTTCGGCAATGTTAGTAACGACGTTTTGCAGCACCTCTTTCAGTTCGAGGCTGGAAGAGAAGGCGAGGGCAGCTTGATAAAGCGCCGTATAATAATCATCATGCAGGCGTTTAGGTTCGCCAGCCGTGGCATCGGTTCTCATAGCATCACTCCTCACAGAAGGCAACATCAAAGCAGGCGCAATACAGTATATCAAGCACAATCCCGTTTCTATGATTATAGCATACGATATCGTCTTCACAGCAAACACATGATTTGAGGCTCTATCACTTGCGTAGAGGCCAATCTATGAACTTTCAAAAAAGACTACTTTATCGGACCGCGCCGTAAAACCCTGGGCTTTAGCCGTTGGGAGTCGTCACGAAGGGTCCTGCACTACCCATACTCTACACGGGGCGTTTGCCAGCACAAAGGGTACAGTTCTGCCCAGGTCGTTGCCCATGCCGTGCCCCTTCTGGGCATTACGTACAAGGCCGATTAAGATGAGCGCGCACCCGTGATCTTTAGCTTCGTCAACGATAGCCGGTCCGGCATCGCGTGTCTGTACAACTTCAGCGACTGCTTCACAGCCTGCCTCATCGGCGATAGCCATTGCTTCGTTAAGGATCTTGTCGGCGTTTTCAGATTCTTTGGTAAGGGTGGCTTTGAGAGGTAATGTGCGGGGAACTTCGATGATGTGAACGAGGTGAACTTTGCGTTTGGCGCGCCTTGCCATGATGCAGGCTAAGCGTACTAATTCGTTGTCGAGCTTCTTGCCATCGACAACGACGGCAATATCTCCCGTCGTTCCAACTCCCGGAGCCGCTTTGCTCGCTTCTGTCTCTTCTCTGGCTCTACGCCATAAATGAACCATTGTATCTCTCCTCCTGCAGGAACAGGATAAAACAGCATCGGTTCTTGCTAACAATATCCGTACAGCGGATCGTTTTCAATGAGTTCCCACAGGTCTCTAGTGATTCTAATCCGTAATTTTGCCATCGTCAATAGTGATACAGTACAATCCTGCCATACATTATAACAGAAACCTATATACTCGCATGGCTTGCGCAGGCTCTATTCGGGTTCGATGGTGGCGGTGAGTCCGTAGCTCAGTAACCGCTCCTGGTAGTATTCGGCGGTTTCTTTGGGGCAAGTGACGACAATCGCGCTGCCTGTACTATCTGCTGTCTGCATGATGCTGATGGCTTCAGGCACGGACAGGTTATTAATAGTGCGCAACAGTACGGCGACAACATAGTCCTGGTAATGATAGTCATCATTATACAGGATGACGTTGTATGGAGGCAGAAGTTTGGCACGGAGGCGAATGAGTTCTTCTGTCTCTACCTGGTATTCAGGTAGTGTTAGCATATGATTGGGCATGCCGCATAGTCTCCCAGAACAATGGTAATTGATTGATATGAAGCTGCTAACACTATTATATACAATGTTACCTAGAAATGGTCAAGCCAACAATAAGGTGTCAGGTACTTTTTTCTGTTTAGATCGGCCATGAACCTACATCAACTGAACATTGCTTGTTGCCAGCGCAATGTACCATTACTGGCTCCTAATGCATCGATACTTCCATCT
>WNGR01004244.1_pt1 | contig 15499 bp, 14 predicted proteins | sample 5407581 | NCBI WGS metagenome assembly WNGR01 (sample SAMN13153383, study PRJNA577476) | soil metagenome | isolation source: 80 cm soil or saprolite under Garry oak tree replicate 2 | place: USA:California | collected 2016-06-15
CGGCGGCCCGGGCCGTTTGGGCCCGGGGATGGCGGCTAGCGGACGGGCGGGTACGGCTGTCGGCTGCCCGGTGGCCGGCGTCGGTGCAGGCGTTCGGCCACTCCCCACTGGGCGACCCGCCAGAACGCCTCGACCATGACGGCCCGGCTCATCTTGCTCGCGCCCTTCATCCGGTCAACGAATGTGATGGGGACCTCGGTCACGGTCAGGCCCGCGTTGACGGCCCGCAGCGTGAGATCGATCTGGAAGCAGTAGCCCTGCGACCGCACGCTGTCCAGGCCGATCGCGCGCAGCGTCTGCGCCCGGTAGGCACGGAAGCCCGCGGTGGTGTCGTGAACCGGGAGCCGGAGCATGACCCGGGCGTAGGTGTTGGCCCCGCGGGAGAGCGCCTCCCTGGACTTCGGCCAGTTGCGGACGGTGCCGCCGGGCACCCAGCGCGAGCCAATGACCGCGTCGGCGCCCTGCAGGGCGCTCAGCAGCCGGGGCAGGTCCTGCGGCTGATGCGAGCCGTCGGCGTCCATCTCGACCATCGCGTCGTAGCCTCGCTCCAGGGCCCAGCCGAAGCCCGCGATGTAGGCGGCGCCGAGGCCTGACTTCCCCGGCCGGTGCAGGACGTGAATCTGCGGGTCGCCGGCCGCGAGCTTGTCGGCGAGTTCACCGGTCCCGTCGGGGCTGTTGTCGTCGACGATCAGCAGGTCGGCCTCGGGGACCGAGCTGCGGACCCGGGCCGTGATCGGCTCCAGGTTCTCGCGCTCGTTATAGGTGGGGATGATGACGGCCACGCGGCTTACCGGGCCCCGGGGTGGGTCGGTTTCGGTCATGTTCCTGCCTCAGCTGGGCTGCTGTCCGGAAGCGGGCGAGGGGGGCCCCGCCGGTCGAAAAGGATATTCGATCCCGGGACCCGGGCGACCCTGCCATGGGCGCTGACCGCACCACCTGAGACTGCGGCCCTCGGCAGGGAAGAGGGCCCGGGCATCCCTTCGGACCGGAGTCCGTCCCGTCGGCAACGGGCTCGCCCTCCGTTGTCTACTGGGTGCCCGGGCCCCTCCCGGGTCCAACCCCCTGCCCAGCCGGGGCCTGAGGAGCAGCCCCCTTCCACGCTGCGCCTGGCTCTAGAGGGGGGTATGAGCCCCCTCTACTGGCACAACACGGTCGAGGCGGCTAACCGCCCCGGCCGGCTGGCCCGGTGCTGGACTGCGCAGCAACATACCGTTGATCGCGGCGATGTCAACCTGTCGCCGACTGCTGGGCTCATGCTGTGATCAGCGCCGGGCTGGCCTGTTCCCCCTTGTCCCGCGGCGATACGATTGAGCCCCGGTTGGGTGCGACGGCAGCGCCATCCGCTTTGCCGGAATTGGCCTTCCATCTGGAGGAAGAGAATGACAGAGAGTCCGGAGACACAGGTATCCGAGGCGCAGATCGCGGTGCACTGGCGCGAGGAGGAGTACTACCAGCCGCCCGCAAAGTTCGTTGAGCAGGCGAATGCCAAGGACCCGGCCATCCTCGAGCGGTTCACCGAGGACAAATTCCCCGACTGCTTCAAGGAGTACGCTGACCTGCTGAGCTGGGACGCGCCGTGGCACACCACTCTGGACACCAGCAACGCGCCGTTCTGGAAGTGGTTCGTCGGCGGCAGGCTGAACGCGTCCTATAACTGCGTGGACCGGCATGCCGAGGCCAATCCGGACAAGACCGCGATTGTCTTCGTCCCGGAGCTTGAGTCCGACGACCACGTGCACATCAGCTATTCCGAGCTGCTCCGCCAGGTGAACGAGTTCGCTGCCGTGCTGCGCGACTCGCTCGGCCTCAAGACCGGCGACCGGGTGACCCTGCACATGCCGATGGTTCCCGAACTGCCGGTCACGATGCTGGCCTGCGCCCGGCTCGGAGTCATCCATTCGCAGGTGTTCGGCGGGTTCAGCGGCACCGCCTGCGGGCACCGGATCGCCGACTCCGGCAGCCGCATCCTGATCACGATGGACGGCTACTACCGCGGCGGCCAGCTGTCCGACCACAAGGTCAAGGCCGACGAGGCGCTCGCGGCGGCCCGCCAGGAGGGCCAGGAGGTCGACAAGGTGCTCGTCTGGCGCCGCCACCCTGGCCAGTACGCCTCGCAGATCCCGATGGTCGAGGGCAGGGACGTCTTCGTCGACGACCTGCTCGCCGAGCATCGTGGGAAGACCGTCGAGCCGGTATCCATGCCGGCCGAGGCGCCGCTGTTCATTATGTACTCGAGCGGTACCACCGGCCGCCCCAAGGGCTGCCAGCACAGCATCGGCGGCTACCTCGCCTACGTGGCCGGGACGTCCAAGTATTACCAGGACATCCACCCCGACGACGTGTACTGGTGCATGGCCGACATCGGCTGGATCACCGGCCACTCCTACATCGTGTACGGGCCGCTGGCGCTCGGCACCACGACCGTGGTCTACGAGGGCGTGCCCAACTATCCCGACGGCGGGCGGCCCTGGCGGATCGCGGAGAAGCTCGGGGTGAACATCTTCCACACCTCGCCCACCGCGATCCGGATGCTGCGCAAGGTCGGCCCGGAGGAGCCGAGGAAGTACAGCTACCACTTCAAGCACATGACCACGGTGGGCGAGCCGATCGAGCCCGAGGTCTGGCGCTGGTACCACTCCGAGGTCGGCAAGGGCGAGGCGGTCATCGTCGACACCTGGTGGCAGACCGAGAACGGCGGGTTCCTCGGCAGCACGCTGCCGGCGCTGCAGCCGATGAAGCCGGGCAGCTGCGGGCCCGGCGTGCTCGGGATGTACCCCATCATCTACGACGAGGACGGCAACGAGGTGGCGAAGGGGAGCGGCAAGGCGGGCAACATCTGCATCCGCAACCCCTGGCCTGGCACCTTCCAGACCATCTGGGGCGACCCCGACCGGTACCTGGAGACCTACTACCGGAAGTACAACAAGAATCCGGACAGCAAGGACTGGCGTGACTGGCCGTACTTCGCCAATGACGGGGCTGTCCAGGCCGCCGACGGCTACTTCCGGATTCTCGGCCGCGTCGACGACGTGATCAACGTGGCCGGGCACCGCCTGGGTACCAAGGAGATCGAGTCCGCCTCGCTGACCGTCCCCGAGGTCGCCGAGGCGGCCGCCGTGCCGGTGATCGATGACATCCGGGGCCGCGTCGTGGAGGTCTACGTCTCGCTCAAGCCCGGATTCGAGCCCGGCCAGGAGATGGAGGACAAGGTCAGCAAGGCGATCGAGACGGAGATCGGCAAGATCGCCCGGCCGAAGAATGTCTGGATCGTGCCCGACATGCCGAAGACCCGTTCCGGGAAGATCATGCGCCGGGTGATCGCGTCGATCTCCAACTTCGCCGATGTCGGGGATGTCACCACCCTGGCCAACCCGGAGATCGTGGACGACATCCGGCACCACGTGCAGACCGCGAAGGTCGCCAAGGACGACGTGCCGCGCGAGCTGACCGAGGTCGAGTTCGAGGAGATCAAGAAGTTCGGCGCCGAGTAGCAGCAGCTGAGCTGATGCGGAACGGTGCGTAGGTTTGCCCGGGCGGCCTGCGCGCCGTTCGGCTGTACGGTGTTCGGCGGCGCTATCCCCCGCTGGCGCCGCTGGGCACGGACTCGGCCTGCTGCGCGGGCTCCGGCGTGTCCTTGCGGCGCTGGACGAGAATGAACCAGGTGATGCCGGCCAGGGTCCCAGCGCACGCGATGAAGTAGTTCAGCCGCAGCCCGAGGAAATGCGCGGACGAGTCGATCCGCACCGACTCCTCGAAGATCCTGAACGCCGAGTACCCGGCCACGTACAGCGCGAACAGCCCCCACTGGCGGATCTTGCGGTGGTGGCCAAGCCACACCAGGGCGGCAGCCAGCGCCAGGTCGAAGATCATCTCGTAGAGGAACGTCGGCTGGAAGGTCGGGAACTGGGTGTACCCGGCCGGACGGAACTGGGGGGCGATCTCCAGGCCCCACGGCAAGCCGGTCGGCTTGCCGAACAGCTCCTGGTTGAAGTAGTTCCCGATCCGCCCGACCGCCTGGGCGACCAGCAGCGCCGGGGCCACTGCGTTGGCGAAGGCGCCAACACTGGCGCCGTGCCTGCGCACCCGCCAGATGCCCGCCGCCGCCCCGCCCGCGATGCCGCCCCAGATCCCCAGCCCGCCGCCCCACACCGCGAAGACCCCGTACCAGACGTGCGGGATGTCGAACGGGGTGGTGATGTCGAAGTAGATCCGCCCGCCGATGATCCCCGCAGGCACCGCCCAGGTGGCCACGTCCGCCACCAGCGCCGGGTCGCCGCCCGCCGCCCGCCAGCGCCGCCGAGTGATCACAATCGCCAGCGTGATCGCCACCACGTACATCAGCCCGTAGAAATGAATGAACGCCGGGCCGAGGTAGAAGCCGTTCACCGGAGGGCTGGGAATATGCAGCGTCATCAGAACCTCCGGGCGGGGACTGCCGTCTTCAGGCGGCAGCTGTCGGCCTCAGCCGTCAGAGCAGTCACGGACCGAGGGTAACCCGAAGCGGGTACCCGTTGCCCGCGGGGCGGTCATAGCACCACGATCTGGGCGCCGGAACCGGCCGCGCACGCGATCGCTTCCCTCGCCGCAGCGGCGTTCCGGTCCGTCTCGCCGACCCCGAGTTCGAGCTGGCAGACGACGATCCGGGCAGAATGGTTGCCGTCCCGTGATCGCACCAGGCCACCCTGGCTTGACCGGCTCGCTACGATGCCCGCTATGACCGCATTGTTCAGCCGGATCATCCCAATTCTATTCGTCAGCGATCTTGCGGCCGAACGTGACTTCTACATCCGGCTGGGCTTCCACGTCACCTACGAGGGCCCCGAGTACCCGGATTTCGCCTCGCTCGGCCACGGCTCGATCGAATTCGGCATTGAACGCCGCGAAGGGTTTTACCGCGGCGGCCCTGACCAGGTCCTGACCTGGCAGTTCGGCGTCTCCGACATCGAGGTGGCGCGGAAGCGCCTTATCGAAGCCGGGATCCCGTTCCGGGAGGAACTGATGGCACCAGCGGCGGACTGGAAGTACCGCGTGCTGCACGCCCGCACCCCGAACGGCTATCACCTGCTGCTCGAGGAGGGCAGCGGATAGTTGCCGGCTATCTGGCGGCACGCGGGATGCACGGCGCACCATTTGTGCCTAACGTGACAAAATTGCTCAGAGTACCTAGAAGTGGCCAAGGCTGCCTGTGCCCGGGAGCCTGCCCGGCTCGCGCGGCGCGAGAAAAGGTGTGGTCACAAGATCTGACTTGGGCCACAGCTTGATGCGCGCTTCGGCCACAATGGCGTCCTGTCCTCGGGTCTGCATGAGGAGTGCTTGACGTCCATGGGCGCCGTTACCGACCCGGTGTATCTCCGGGTGCTTGAGGATCTGCGCGAGCGGATCCGCGGCGGCGTGCTCCCGCCAGGAGCCCGGGTGCCCTCCCGGAACGCGATCATCGCCAAGTACGGCGTCGGGGAGACGGCGGCCAAGCATGCCCTGCAGGTCCTGGCGACCGAGGGCCTCATCGAGGCCAGGGCCGGATCCGGGTCCTACGTGCGCAAGGTGCCCGCCGCGTGCTACCTGGATCACGACCGGCTGCATTTCCCTGGCTCGCCGTTCGGCCTCGATGAGACGGCGCAGGACCCGGTAAACGGCGGCGGGCCCGACGGGCCGGCCGCTGAATTGCCCGGGGGGGACGGCCCCCCAGGACCCCCCCGCGTGCCCCCACCCCCCACCCACCTCCCCATTCCCCCTTCACCGGCCCGCTCCACGGCCGACCTCCGGCCGGCCGTCGCGGCTGCCCCCGGCTCCGCGCGCCGCCTGTCCTGGGAGCACCAGACCGAGCATGTGATCCCGCCGCCGCACATCGCGCGGCGGCTGGGCCTGGAGCCCGGCGTCGACTGGGCGACGAGCACCAGGTACCTGCTGACCGCCGACGCTGAGCCGGTGCAGCTGGCCACGAGCTACGAGCCCGACCGGGTCACCGCGGGCACCCAGGTCGCGGTGCCGGAGCAGGGCCCGCTCGCCGGCCGGGGGGTGATCGAGCGGATGGCCTCGATCGGGATCCGCGTGGACCAGGTCGTCGAGGAGCTGTCCGTCCGGCCGTCGCTGCGAGCCGAGGCGGTCGCGCTCGGCATGCCAGCCGGGGCGCCCGCGCTGGTCATCGAGCGCGTTCACCTGGCCGCCGGCCAGGCGGTCGAGGCCGGGGAGATCGTCATCGCAGCCGACAGGTTCCGGCTCAGGTACCGGATCCCGGTTCCGGGCGCTCAGCCTTGATCGGGCGGGCCTGCGGACCCGTTCTGCCCGGGACTGGCGCTGGCGACGGCACCGCCGAGGTAGAGCGCGCCTATCTCGGGATGCTCCAGGACCTCCTGGCCGGTTCCGGCCAGGCGCACCCGCCCGTTCTCGATGACTACGCCGTTCGTGCACAGCCGCAGGCCTGCCCTCGCGTTCTGCTCCACGAGCAGGATCGTCTTGCCGCGCGCGTTCATCATCTTGACTGCGTCGAAGACCGACTTGAGCACCTTGGGCGCCAGACCCATCGACGGCTCGTCCAGGATGATCAGAGACGGGTCAAGCATCAGGCAGCGGGCGAACTCCACTAGCCGCTGCTCGCCGCCGGACAGGCTGCCTGCCTTCTTTCCCGACCACGTCACCAGCTGCGGGAATGTCTCCTCGATCTGTGCCATCCTGCGCGCGAGCAGGGACCGGTCCTTGATGATGTACCCGCCGAGCTCGACATTCTCCCTGACCGTCATGTCACGGAACAGGCTGTGGTTCTGCGGCACGTGGACCATGCCCAGGTCCAGAATCTGGCGCGGGCTTCGTCCCGCCACCGACTCGCCGCGCAGCGTGATGCTCCCCCGCCGGGGCCGCAGCAGCCCGCTGACCGTCGCGAGCAGCGTCGACTTGCCGGCACCGTTCGGGCCGACGACGCAGGTGATCCCCCCCTCTGGCACGGTCAGCGACACCCCGTGCAGCACGTCGCCACCGCCGTAACCAGCAACCACACCGTCCAGGACGAGCGCGTCGGCACCGGCTGCCGATGGTCCGGGCCCGCCGCGGAGCACCGGATCAGCCGGCCCCATCATCATCATCCTCCGTCGTGCCGAGGTAGGCATCGAGCACCTTGGGGTCCTGCCTGATGGCCTCGGGCGGCCCGACCGCGACGACAGTGCCGTAGTCAAGGACCGCGATACGCCCGCAGACGCCCATCACGAAGTCCATGTTGTGCTCCACGATGAGAAAGGTCCGTCCGGCGGCGTTCAGTTCCCGGATCCGGGCGCTGATGTGATTGATCAGCGACGGGTTCACCCCGCCGGCGGGCTCGTCGAGCAGCACGATCGCCGGGTCCGCGACCAGCACGTAGGCGAGCTCGAGCAGCTTGCGCTGGCCGTAGGACAAGGTTTCCGCGAGCGCGCTGGCATGTCCGGCGATCCCCACGAAGTCAAGTAGCTCCATGGCGCGGCGGCGGGCCGCGGCACCACCCGCCCTGGCCAGCGGATTGCGGACCCGGCCCGGCTGGCGGGCAGCGTGCTGGGACGCGACGAGCATGTTCTCCATGACCGTGAGGCTGGAGAAGATCCTGGTCAGCTGGAAGGTCCGGGCGATGCCGAGGGCGAACACCCGCTGCGGCGGCGCGTTCGTGATTCTCGTGCCGTCGACGTAGACCTCCCCGGCATCCAGCCGTTCGTATCCGGTGATCACATTGAACAGCGTCGTCTTGCCTGAGCCATTCGGTCCGATCAGGCCGGTGATGCTGCCCTGCTCCACCTCGATAGTGCAGCCGCTGAGCGCCTGCACACCGCCGAACGCCTTGGCGACGCCCTCCGCCCTGAGCAGACCGCTCACAACGCCCCCCGGCCGGCCGCCTGAGCCTGCTGCTCGCCGGCCGGGCGGCCGGGACCAGCGTCCGGCGTCCTGGAGGCCCGGCCGCGCCAGGCCGTGACCCGTTCCTCGAGGAACTGGATGATCCCCCGCGGCAGGAACAGGATCACCAGCAGGAACAGCGCTCCCAGGATGATCTCGCTCACGTACGGATTGCTGTAGTGCAGCGTCAGGTACTGCTGACCTGGCTCGAGGATCAGTGCCCCGACTATCGGCCCGGCCACCCGGCCCAGCCCGCCGAGGAAAGCCATCAGCGCCATCGAGAGGTCAAGCAGCGGATCAAATCCGTACTGCGGCAGCACCTGGACGATGAAGAAGAACCAGAGGGCCCCGATCATGCCCATTATCACCGCGGAGATCACGAAGGCCATCAGCTTGACCCGCATGGCCCGCACCCCCAGGCCGCGGGCGCGGTCCTCGTCGTCACGGATGGCGCGCAGTTGCAGCCCGAACCTGGATCCGCGGATCAGCCAGGAGAGCGCGGTCGTGCCGACGACGATGATCAGGGCGAGGTAGTAGAACGGGTTGTTGTAGGTGGTCGGCGCCCAGCCCAGGAACGGCGCATTGATTCCCACCGACCCGCCGGTGACCCTCAGGTTGTAGGCCATCAGCTGGAAGATGAAGAAAACCGCGATCGTGATCACGACGAACGTGTGCCGCCGCGCCCGCAGCGCGATGAGCCCGAAGGGCACGGCGATCACGGCCGCCACCACGCCGGCCAGGGGAAGCAGGAGGAACTCCGCGGAACCGCCGATCTGCCAGTCCTGGGCCGCGACGCCCGCCGTATACGCTCCGGCGCCGAAGAAAACCGCGTGCCCGAGCGAGATATAGCCGCTGTACCCGGAGAAGATGTTCCAGGCGGCCGCGGCCCCGGCCAGGATCAGTGTGTCCACGGCGATCTGGGTGACCAGCTCGCTGGTGAAAACGAGAGGGAAGATCGCCGCGACGGCCAGCACGACAGCGATCGCTCCCCACCGCAGGGCTGGCGGCAGGTTCATTGCGCCCGCACCGCCGCACGCCCGAACAGTCCTGCTGGCCGGAATGTGAGGACGATGACCAGCGCCGCGTAGAACACCACGACCGACCAGGTAGGAGACCAGATGTTGACGACCGATTCCACCGTGGTCATGAAGACGGCCGCGGCGAGCGCCCCGCCGATGCTGCCGAGCCCGCCGAGGATGATGATGGCGAGCAGCCTGGAGATCAGGTCATACCCGCTGTTGGGATTGAAGGCGTTGGTAGCGCCGAACACCATGCCGCCCACAGCGGTGACCCCGACCCCGATCCCGAACGCGAGAGCAGCCACCCGGTTCACGTCGATCCCGATCAGCCGGGCGGCGACCCGGTCCTGCATCGTCGCCCGCAGGCTGCGGCCGAACTTGGTCCGGTACAGCATGAAATACAGCCCTACGACCAGCAGCACGGCGAGGCCGAACCCGAACAGGTAGATGTAGGGCAGGTAGAACCCGGCCACGCGCACCGTCGAGGTGACGTACCAGGCGCTCAGCGACACATAGTCCGGCCCGAAGCCTATGTACAGGATCCCCTCGATGATGATCATGACGGCGTAGCTCGCGAGCAGGGACATCGAGGTCCGCTCCCGGCCGCGCAGCCGGTTCATGAACAGCCGGTAGATCACGATCCCGATGATGAACATCACCGGGATCGTGATCAGCAGGCCGACGAAGAGATCCAGGTGCAGGTGCTTGGAGAGCAAGGAGCTGAGGTAGGCCGCCAGGACGACGAGGATGCCCTGCGCGATGTTGATGATGTCGAGCACGCCGAAGATCAGCGTCAGCCCGACGGCCATCAGGGCATAGACCCCGCCGGCGAGGATCCCGTCGATGATCGCCCGGTAAAGCTGGCTGCCCATGTCAGATCAGCTCCGTGACCTCGCCGCCGGGCTAGGGCCACGCAGGCTTCGGGAACTGGATCTGCCCCGAGCCTGGCGCGCCGACCGGCAGCACCTGCGCTTAGTTGCCGTTCTGCCACTGGAAAACGAACACGACGGGCTTGATGTACTCCCCGAGCGAGTTGAACTGCACCGGGCCCTGCACGCTGGTCAGCGTGACCCCGCTGTGCAGGTACCTGATGATCTTAGCGTTATCCGTGCCACCAGTCGCCCGCACGGCCTGCGCGGCGACCTGGCCCACCGAGTAGCCCTCGGCCACGTCGGAGTTGATGTCGGAGGGAGTGCCGCCGTACTTCGCGATGTACTCATTGACCATGACCTTGCTCTGCGCGTTCTGGTAGCCGCCGTACCAGCCGTTGGCCGTCATGATGCCGTTCGCGTTGGCCTTGCCGACCGCGCTGAGGAATGCGGCGCCCTGGTCCGGCCCGGCCGTGGCGGCCATGATCTTGGGATTGTAGTGCTGCTGCTGGAAGGCCTGCATGAAGGCATGCACCGTCACCACGTCCACCGAGCCGAGCAGGACGATCTGCGCGTGGCTGGCGGCCACCTGGTCGGCGGAGGTCCGGTAGTCGGGTGCCTCGGCGGGAATGATCTTGGAATAGACGGTCTTGATCCCCACGCCCTGCAAGGTGTGCTGCGCAAGCTGCTCCGGGGGGATCGTGAACGGGTTGTCGATGATCGGGTAGGCGGCAGTCGTCGGCCGCTGGCCGGGCGGCAGGGACTTGATCCAGGTGAGCAGCGGGTCATACTGCGACACGATCGGGTAGCTGACGTCGAAGACGTTGTGCCTGGCCTTGTTGGAGGGGGTATCGAAGACGGCCGGCGCGCCGCCCGCTCCCTCGATCATGGCGAACCCGTACCGGGCGGCCACGGAGGCAGTGGGCCCCGTGATCAGCGACGAGAACGGGCCGAAGACCAGGTCCACATGGTTGGAAGTGATGAGCTGCTGGACGTTGGTGCTGCCCTGGGTCGGGTCGCTCTTGTCGTCCACGAAGATGAACTTGATCTTACGGCCGAGCAGCCCGCCATTCCGGTTGATGTCGGTCTGCCACAGTTTGTAGCCACGCTCGAACGCCTGGCCGTCGGCAGAAAAGTCGCCGGTCAGCGAGAGCGAGGCACCGATGACGATGGGTGCCTTCGTGCTGCTTGCGCTGCTGCTGCTTGCGCTGCTGCTGCAGCCCGCGGCCAGGGCCGCCGACAGGGCGGCCACAGTGCCGAGAATCAGGAACCGGGCGCGGTAAGTTCTCACCCCGGTCCTCCTTTCAGTCTAATTCAGCGTGAATTGCCCGGTGAATGCCCGCGCCGGCGGCGCTGCGGGGACGCTGTGGGGCATCCACCGGGACGGCAGGAGCGGCCGGCTCGGCCGGCCGCGGGTTGTGGCTCACCGTGCATCATCCTCCGGGCCTGTGCCCGACTCCAGGCCGTCGGAGACATTCGCATCTTCGCTGACCAGGCCGAGGCCGGCCGACTGCGCCTGGAGCCGCAGCAGCGCCGCGAAGTCCTCCTCCCCGTAGCCGTGACCGACCAGGCTCTGCACGATCTGGTGCACGAGCGAGGCCACGGGCAGCGGGACCTCGCGGTCTCGCGCGGCGGCCAGCCCGAGGTCGAAGTCCTTGCGCAGCAGCGTCGCGGTGAAGGTGGGCGTGAAGTCGAGGTTGACGTACGCAGGCGTCTTGTACCGCGTGAACAGCGAGCCCATCACGCTGGAGTTGAGGCAGGCCAGGAACGCCTGCCTGCTGACCCCGCTCTTCTCCGCCAGGACGACGACCTCCGCCATTGATTGGGCCACGATCCCCAGGAAGAGGTTGTGGCAGATTTTTACGATACGCGCGACCTCATCATCGCCCACATACGTGGCGCCCGCGCCGAGCAGGTTCAGGTAGGGTTCCGCGGCGTCGAATGCGTCGCGCGGGCCGGAGACCGCCATGGTCAGCCTGCCGGCTTTGGCCACCCTGGGGTTGCCCATCACCGGCGCGGCGAGTAGCGCGGTGCCGCGGGCGGCCAGCCGCTCCCGGATGTGCGCGGAGACGTCGGCCGAGATGGTGGAGCAATCCACGAGGATAGAGGGCATCGCGGTGTCTGACATCAGCCCGCCCTGGCCGAGGACGGCGTCGGTAAGGTCCTGCGGCGTGCCGACGCAGGTGAAAACGATGTCGCAGCGCGCCAGGTCCGCGGCCGAGTCGACCACCTTCGCCCCGGCCGCGGCGAGTGGCTGCGCCTTGGCCCGCGTCCGGTTATAGACCGAGACGTCACAGCCGGCGCCCAGCAGGCGGCCGACAAGCTCCAGGCCCATGCGCCCGGTTCCCAGCCAGCCGAGCCGACGGTCACTGAGCTGGTCTGCCATGTCGCCCACCCTTGCACCTGACCTCTGCACAATCGTTTGCACGTCGATGCTGGACTACTGCGGGCGGGGTTGTCAACGACCCATGGCCAAGCTGTTATCTAATCGGTGGCAGCAGGCCGGCATCCGGCCCTGGACACGGTGCAATCGGATGCAAGACTGTTCGCATGGCAGACCGGCGTGTCGCGATGGCCATCGAACACTGGGGTGCTCGGTTCATCGCCAACGGCGTGGACCAGGCTGACTTCAAGCGCGTGACGTCCACGATCACCGGCTGGGACGGATGGTGCGCCGCGTGGTGCCGCGCCGCCGCTGAGCATGAGGACCTCGGCAGGCGGGCGCTCGGTGACGGGCGCTGTCTGTCCGGCGGCAGCCACCTCGCGCAGGCGGCCGTCTACTACCACTTCGCCAAATTCCTGTTCGTCCAGGACCTCGCCCAGCTGCGTGAGGCGCACAACGCGGCGGTGCGCTGCCTGAACGATGCCCTGCCGCATCTCAGCCCGCCGGGCGAGCGGGTCGAGATTCCCTTCGACGGCGCGATGCTGGCCGGAATCCTGCGCCGTCCGGCCGGGCCCGGCCCGCACCCGGTCGTGGTCCTGGTCCCCGGGCTGGACTCGGCCAAGGAGGAGTTCCGCCCGACCGAGCAGCTGTTTCTCGAGCGCGGCCTGGCCACCTTCTCCGTGGACGGTCCCGGGCAGGGTGAAGCCGAGTACGATCTGGCGATCCGGCCGGACTGGGAGGTGCCGGGTGCGGCCATCCTGGACGCCGTGAGCGCGATGCCCGGCATCGACCCCGCCCGGATCGGGGTGTGGGGGGTCAGCCTGGGCGGTTACTACGCGCCCCGGCTGGCCAGCGGCGACAGCCGGGCGCGCGCCTGCATCGCGCTGTGCGGGCCGTTCAGCTTCGGCCAGACCTGGGATCAGCTGCCCGAGCTTACCCGCGAGGCGTTCCGCGTGCGCTCGAAGTCGGTGAATGCCGACCAGGCCAGGCTCCGCGCCGACGAGCTCACCCTGGCCGGCCGGGTCTCCGGCCTGACCGCGCCGCTGCTGGTCGTGGCCGGCCAGCAGGACCGGATCATTCCCTGGCAGGAGGCGCGCCGGCTGGCCGATGAGGCGGCCGGGCCGGCCGAGCTTCTGCTACTCGAGCAGGGCAACCACGGCTGCGCCAACGTGACCTACCGGCACCGGCCCTACAGCGCCGACTGGATGGCGCGCCAGATCGGACGGTGAGCCGGGCCAGCCCCCACCCACCTCCCCTTCCCCCTGCATGGCCGGAGGCTGGCCGCAGGCCAGCACTGCCGGTCAGCCCCGGTTCGGTGCCGTGGAACCGCGGATGATCAGCTCGGGGGCGAGGTAGAGGATCTTCACTGGGCCGGCGTGCTCGGCGATCCGCTCCAGCAGTAGCTGCGCCGCCTCGGTGCCGACCTGGTAGTGCGGAAACCGGATGGTGGTCAGCGGCGGCCGGAGCCTGTCGATGAACGGCATGTCGTTGAACCCGACCACGGATATGTCATCCGGGCAGCTCAGGCCGAGCTCGTCGAGCGCCGCGTAGCAGCCCACGGCCAGCATGTCGTTACCTGCCGCTATGGCCGTGCATCCGGAACCCCGGTCCAGCAGCAGCCGGGTGCACCGCAGCCCCTCCTCGACGGTGAACGCCTTGGCGAACACGACCAGATCGCTGTCGACCTGCAGGCCGCTGGACTCCATGGCGGTGACGAATCCCCGGTAGCGGCTGAGCCCGGTGGACATCTCCTGCGGGCCCGCGATGTGCGCGATGCGGCGGTGCTCAAGCGAGGCCAGGTGGCTGACGGCCATCCGCACGCCGCGTTCGTTGTCCACGGAGACGGAGGGGAAGCTGTAGTCCTGCGCCAGGCGGTTGATCAGCACCACCGGCAAGTCGGCCCGGGACGCCTCGGCCAGCAGCGGATGGTGCAGCCGCGCCGTGGCCAGCACCAGGCCGTCCACGTGCCGGGCCCGCATCTGCTCGAATACCATGCGCTCGCGCTGGTCATCGGAGTCGGTGTTGCCGATCAGCGCCACGTACCCCGCGGCGGCCAGCCGGTCCTCGAGGCCGCGGACCATGGGCGGGAACAGCGGGTTGTTGAGGTCGGGGATCAGCACCCCGACGGTATGCGAGCGCCGCGTCCGCAGGCTCCTGGCCACAGGGTTCGGGTGATAGCCCAGCGCCTCCGCGGCCTCGAGCACCCGGCGCGCGGTGTCCTCGCTGACCAGGATCCTGGTCTCGGGATTCAGCGCCCTGGAGGCTGTCGCGGGGTGCACGCCAGCGCTGACCGCCACATCCCGGAGTGTCACGGGAGGGTCAGGCATCGGCAGTCACGCTCCGCTCTGCGCGGGTTTGGTCCTTAGAATGTTCCCGCTGACTCCTTCGGCATGCTATCCGCCTGTTGCGGCACCGCTGCGGCGCTCTGGCCGGCCGCCGGGTCGCGCCCGCTGACCAGGTACACCGCGGAGGCCGCGATCACGATGGCCATCGCGAGTAGCAGGATACGGTAATTCACGACCGCGATCAGCGCGGCACCCAGCGCGATGGACGCGGCCTGCGGCACGATGACCGCGAATTCCAGCGCCGCGTCGACCCGGCCGAGCAGTGCGCCCGGCGTGCGGCGCTGGATCAGCGTGATCGCGCCCACGTTAATCCAGACGACGCACAGGCCGATCGCCGCGTTCGCGGCCAACACCAGCGGCAGCGAGGCCGTGATCAGCAGCGGCCGGCGCCGCAGCCGGTCGGCGATCACCCCGGACACGGGCGCGGCCAGGCATCCGCACACGAACGCGAAGAAGGTCAGCCCGGCCGCGCTGTTGCTGCCGGTAAGGATCTTGACCCAGATCGCCATGGCCAGCCACAGGGCGCTGTCGCCGATCACAGACAGGCACTGCCCGGCGATGTAGATCCGGGCGTCGCGGTGGGAGAACAGCCGGCGCATGTCAGTCCCTTCCAGGGTCGGGATCGGCCGGCGGGAGGGTACCGGTCGGCGCGGAATCAGCCAGAGCGGGCGGATCGGTGAGCGGGTAGCCGAAGACGAGCACCTCATAGCGCAGGCTGCCGGCCGGCCGCCGCGACGGGTTCTCCCTGCGGTCCTGGTACGGCTCGAGCAGCTGGTGCATGTCCTCACCCAGGTCTTTTGCCTCCTGTGCGGTCAGGTACAGGTCGCGCTGGGACGCCATGGCCGCGGCCTGCCAGTCGGCCGGATAGCCGAGCATTCGCATCAGCCGGTCCCGCGCCCGCGCCAGCCAGCGGTCGATCCATATCGACGCGGCCGCCTCGGCCGCGAGCCTGGTCTCCTGGTCCTGCCAGGGCGGGGCCAGCTCGATGCTGCGGAACCGGAGCCGCCACGGCCGCTGCCTGCCGCGCCCGCCGCC
>WNGR01014741.1_pt1 | contig 15494 bp, 12 predicted proteins | sample 5407581 | NCBI WGS metagenome assembly WNGR01 (sample SAMN13153383, study PRJNA577476) | soil metagenome | isolation source: 80 cm soil or saprolite under Garry oak tree replicate 2 | place: USA:California | collected 2016-06-15
AAGTGAGTGCGACGCGGCGGGTGGTGCGCTCAAGCAGCGGGGTGCCCAGCTCCGCTTCCAGGCGGCGGACCTGGGCGGACACCGCGGGCTGGGCGATGCGCAGCTGCTCAGCGGCCCGGCTGAACCCGCCGTGCCGCGCGACTGCCTCGAAGTAGACGAGCTGCCGCAGCTCCACAGTATTAATAGTGTCCCGCTCTAAGTTGTAGCGCAAATCTGTCTTGGACTTATGAGTAGCGGGCCGGCAGGCTGGAGTCATGGAGCAACGACACCTCGGCCGCGGCGGGCTGGCGACCTCCGCGGTCGGCCTGGGATGCATGGGACTGTCACAGGGCTATGGCCCGGCCGATGACGACGAGTCGGTCCGCGTGATCCACCGGGCTCTCGACCTGGGCGTCACGATGCTGGACACCGCGATGAGCTACGGGCAGGGACACAACGAGCGGCTGATCGCCCGGGCCCTGGCCGGCCGCCAGGCCATGGTGGCCACCAAGTTCGGCATCGTCCGCGACGACCGGGGCGTGCGCGTGGACGGCCGCCCCGACCACGTCCGCGGCTACTGCGAGGCTTCGCTGTCCCGGCTCGGCCAGGACGTCATTGACTTGTTCTACCTGCATCGCGTCGATCCGGAGGTGCCGCTCGCCGAGACGGTCGGCGCGATGGCCGAGCTCGTCCGCGACGGCAAGGTCCGTCACATCGGGCTGTCCGAGGCGACCGCCGCCCAGCTCGAGCAGGCGGCCGCGGTGCACCCCATCGCCGCGGTGCAGTTCGAGTGGTCGCTGCTCTGGCGTGACCCGGAGCAGGACATCGTGCCGGCGGCCAGGCGCCTGGGTATCGGGATGGTGACCTACAGCCCGCTCGGCCGCGGCCTGCTCACCTCCACCCTCACCGGCGCCGACATCGATGCGAGCGACTTCCGCCGCAACGATCCGCGCTTCCACGGCACCGACCTGGACCGCAACCTGCACCAGGTGGGGGCGCTGCAGGAGATCGCCGCCAGGCTCGGGACCACGCCGGGCCAGCTCGCCCTGGCCTGGCTGCTCGCGCAGGGCGACGACGTCGTGCCGATCCCCGGCACCCGCCGCGCGGACCGGATCGCGGAGAACGTCGCGGCCGCGCAGGTGCAGCTCAGCCCGGATGACCTGCGACGCCTTGAGGACGCGGTGCCGCGCTCGGCCTGGTCCGGTGACCGGCGCTCGTTCGCGGTGCCCGTGACCACCCGGTGCTCGTGACTACGGTGCTTGTGACCACGGTGCCCGTGACCACTGTGCTCGTAACCACGGTGCTCGTAACCACTGTGCTGGTAACCACGGTGCTGGTAACCACGGGCGCCGTGAGGAGCCCGGCTATCCGGGCAGCCGCACCACGGCCCGCGCCCTGGTGAGCACCTTGACGTCACTGGACCTCGCGGTCAGCGCCAGCACCACCTGGTTGCCGTCGAGCTTCTCCTCGACCACGGCGCTGACCTCGATCGTCGCCCCGATGTCGTCGTCCGGGACGACCACCATCGAGGAGAACCTGACGCCGTATTCCATGACCACTGCCCCCGGCCCGGCCCAGTCGGTGACGTAGCGCCCGGCCTGCGCCATCGTGAACATGCCGTGCGCGATCACGTCCGGCAGGCCGACCGATTTCGCGATCCGCTCGTTCCAGTGGATCATGTTGAAGTCGCCGGACGCGCCGCAGTACTTGACCAGGCTGAGCCTGGTGACCGGGTAGCTGGCCTGCGGGAGCTCCGCGCCCGGCTTGACGTCGTCGTAACTGACCTGGGCCATGCCCGGCTCCCGTCCGGCCGCGGTCATGCGGCACCGCCTCGTTCCGCGATCGTCGAGTACGCGGTGCAGACGAGCTCACCCTCGACCGTGCGGATCTCGGTCGAGGTGGTGAGCAGCGTGTTGCGGCCGGCGTCCCTGATGTCCGAGATCGTGGTCTGCGCCGTGACCACGTCGCCGGCCAGCAGCTGCCTGGCGTACTCAAAACGCTGCTCGCCGTGCACGACCATCGCGTAGTTGATGCCGAGGCCGGGGTCGGCCAGGGCGGCGCTGCTGCCGGCCATGCTGATCACGATCGCGAACGTGGGCGGCGCGATCACGTCCGGGAACCCGGCGGCCTGCGCGGCGGCCCGGTCCCGGTAGATCGGGTTCGGGTCGCCGATCGCGCGGGCGAAGTCCGCGATCTTGACCCGGCTGACCTCGTAGGGGTCGGCCGCCTCGAACCTGCGGCCGACGTAGTCGCGGTTGATGGCCATGCGGCTCCCGACCTCGCAGCGATCACGTGATTACCTGGCCCGTGTGACCTGGACCGTGGGCCCGCCCGGGAGCCCGGGGAGGCCATGGCCGGCGCGGCGCGCCGGCGGCAGCAGTGCGGGATTACCGCGTCTCGCGGTGCGGCTGGTGGCAGCGGCAGTTCGGGCAGTACTTCTTCAGCTCGAGCCGGTCGGGGTCGTTACGCCGGTTCTTGCGGGTGATGTAGTTGCGGTGCTTGCACTCCTGGCAGGCCAGCGTGATCTTGGGCCTAATATCTGTCGCAGCCACGACGGCGTGCCTTTCTCCCGTAACGGACAAACTTGCCAGCTCGCGGACACCCCGTGTGTCCCGCAGGTCACTGTCCCAAAGGATAGCGTCCCGCGCAATCGGCGAGTTAGTAGCGGAGGCCGGACTTGAACCGGCGACACAGCGATTATGAGCCGCTTGCTCTGCCTGACTGAGCTACTCCGCCAGACCAGCCATCCGCTGCCCTGAGGCGGGCGCGCGGCACGGCCGGAACGTCCCCGGCGAGCGCCGGGACCCACATAGCTTACCGGGAGCCGGCGAGGATAGCGGACACCACCTATTGACGAACCTCCTGGAGCAGAAGACGCCGAGCGCTCGAGTCGCTGGTGCAGGGAGCCGGACTGGCCAGCAAGCGGGTGTCTATGTCGGGGGTGTGACGGCCTGCGGGCGCGATCGGGCGATCTGAAATGATCAGGGCATGACCGCCGAGACCATCAGCTTCCCCCGCCAGGTCGCCCGGACCCAGGGGTTCACCCTGGGTGTGCCGCACGCGTTCTCGATCGCCCCGGACGGCAGCCGCATCGCGTTCCTGCGGGCACGATCGGGCAGCGACAGGGACACCGGCCTGTGGGTGCGCGACGTCGCCGCCGGCACCGACCGCCTCGTCGCTGACGGGCACCAGCTGCTGGGCGGCGGGGAGGAGGATCTGCCCCCGGAGGAGCGGGCGCGCCGCGAGCGGGCCAGGCAGGCCGCGGCCGGGGTGGTGACCTACGCGGGGGACGAGGCCGTGCGGACCGTGGCGTTCGCCCTGTCCGGGCGGCTGTTCGTGGCCGACCTGGAGGCGTATGGGGCGGTGCGCGAGCTGGTCGTGCCGGGCCCGGTGCTCGACCCGCACCCGGACCCGACCGGGACGCACATCGCATACGTGGCCGACGGCGCGCTGCGGGTGGTGTCCGTCGACGGCGCCGGGGACCGGGCCCTGGCCGTGCCGGAGGGCGAGAACGTGACCTACGGCCTGGCCGAGTTCGTGGCCGCCGAGGAGATGTCGCGGACCCGAGGCTTCTGGTGGTCGCCGGACGGGCAGCGGCTGCTGGTGGCGCGGGTCGACACCACGCCGGTGGCCCGCTGGTACATCTCCGACCCGGCCAACCCGGACCGCCAGCCGGTCGAGGTCGCCTACCCGGCGGCGGGTACCGCGAACGCCGACGTCAGCGTGGCCGTGGCCGGGCTGGACGGCACGCTGAAGCCGGTGGACTGGGACTCCTCGGCCATGCCGTACCTGATCACGGCGCACTGGTCGCGCAGCGGGCCCGCGCTGCTGCGGGTGTGCTCCAGGGACCAGCGGACGATGCAGGTGCTGACGGTGTCCGAGGACGGCAAGACGGAAACGATCTGCGAGGACACCGACCCGCACTGGGTCGACGTGGTCCCGGGCACGCCGGCCTGGACCGACGCGGGCGAGCTGGTCCGGGTCATCGCCCGGGACGGCGCGTACCGGCTGATGATCGGCGACGAGCCGGTCACCCCGGCCACGCTGAACGTCGCCGACATCCTGGACATCGGCGCGGACGTCCTGTTCACCGCCCAGGGCGAGAACCCGGCCGAGCTGCACCTCTACACCGGCGGCGGCCAGGACGGCGTCGTCCAGCTCAGCCGCGAGCCCGGCCTGCAGCACGCGGACCGGGCCGGTGACGTGCTGGTCACATCGTCCAGGTCGCTGGACTGGTTCGGGATGCGGACGAAGGTCTGGCGCGGCGACGAGGAGATCGGGGAGATCTCCTCGCTCGCGGAGACCCCGGTGCTTACCCCGGAGGTGACGTTCTTCACCGCCGGGCCATACCAGCTGCGGTGCGCGCTGCTGCTGCCGCGCGGGCACCAGCCCGGCTCGGCGCGGCTGCCGGTGCTGTGCGACCCTTACGGCGGCCCGGCCGCGCAGCGTGTGGTCTCGGCCCGCAACGCCTACCTCACCTCGCAGTGGTTCGCCGACCAGGGTTTCGCCGTGCTGATCGCAGACGGCCGGGGCACGCCGGGCCGCGGGCCCGACTGGGACCGGCTGGTCCACTACGACGAGGCCACGCCGAACCTCGAGGACCAGGTCGAGGCGCTGCAGGCGGCGGCCGCCGCGCACCCCGACCTCGACCTGTCCCGGGTCGGCATCCGCGGCTGGTCGCACGGCGGCTACCTGTCCGCGCTCGCGGTGCTGCGCAGGCCCGACGTCTTCCACGCCGCGGTGGCCGGGGCGCCCGTGACCGACATGCACCTGTACGACACCTTCTACAAGGAGCGCTACCTCGGGCACCCGGACGAGCACCCCGAGGCCTACGCCCACAACTCGCTGCTCGCGGACGCCCCTCACCTAGAGCGCCCGCTCATGCTCATTCACGGCCTGGTCGACGACAACGTCGTGGTGGCGCACACGCTGCGGATGTCATCGGCGCTGCTGGCCGCGGGGCGGCCGCACACGGTGCTGCCGCTGTCCGGCGTCACCCACATGGCCCGGCAGGAAGAGGTCGCGGAGAACCTGATGCTGCTGCAGGTCGACTTCCTCAAGCGCGCGCTCCACATGGACGCCTGACGCCGCGCCGTCAGCCGCCGGCCTCGCCCGCCTGGCTGGTGGTCCCGGCGCGGGGCGCCGGGTGCTGCGTGTAGTCGATGGCGGCGACCGCGACCACCACGGCGGCCGCGCAGCCGCCGAGCACGAGCGCGGACAGGTGCGGCGCGGCCAGCCCGAGCAGCGCGAGCACGGCTACCGCCCCGATCCGCGTCCAGGGCACCCGCCGCCAGATGACGGCCTTGAACGCGGCGTGGCCGGCCAGGAACAGCGCGACCCCGCCGAGGATCAGCCAGGCCGCCGGCTCGCGGCCGACCTCGCCCGGATCGGCCAGCATCACCTCGTCGGCGGCCGCGGCGACGATGATCCCGGCCACCATGACCGGGTGCAGGAAGTGGTAGGCCGAGCGGCCGAGCCGCCCCGGGTCGTCCGAGGCGGCGATGATGCGGGCGGCCTCGCCCGCGCTCCGGTCGAAATACAGCCACCACAGGCCCGCGCTGCTGGTCAGCGACACGGCGAACGCCGCGATTTCCGCGGTGGTGATGTGAGCCAGGCCGGACAGCGTCGCCCCGATGACCACGATCGACTCGCCCAGCGCGATGAGCACGAACGCCTGGCACCGCTCGGCGAAATGCCCGCCCTCGATCGTCCACTCGTGCGTGGTCGAGCGGCCGAGTCCCGGCGTGTAGAAGCCGACGATCCCGCCGAGCAGATCAACGCCGACGGCGGCAACCCACAGCGCCACCCGCGCGCCGCCGGCCGCGATCCCGCCCGCCACCGCCAGCGCCCCGCTGGCCAGGCACCAGCACAGGATGCGCTGGAAGTTGCGCTGCAGGTCGCGGCCCCGCAGCACGATCACCGCGAACACGCTGCGGCCTATCTGCATGACCGCGTACGTGCCGCCGACGGCCAGCCCGCGGGAGGAGAACGCGCCGGGCAGGGCGGCGGACATCACCAGGCTGGCCCCGGTCAGGCCGAGCAGCAGCAGCCGGACCGCGATCCGTTCCGGGTTCAGCCAGTTGGTCACCCACGTGGTGTAGACCCACAGCTGCCAGACCATGGCCAGCAGCAGCCCCGCCCGGAGGGCTCCGGTGACGCTGGCGTGGTCCAGCAGGAAGTGCGACAGCTGGGTCACGGCGAAGACGTAGACCAGGTCGAAGAACAGCTCGATGTTCGTGACCCGCCCGGCGGTGGCGGGCTCGCGCATCAGGTTGAGCGGCCTGGCCTGCGGCACCCGTGCTCCTGCGTGTCTGCGCGCCGTGCGGCGCGGCGCCGGCCGTCGCGGCCCGGCGCTGGGGATCGATCAGCCCCGATGATGCCAGCAACAGCCGGCGCCTAAATCAAGAGCAACAAATACAACAGTGCTGTTATAATTTCCGGATGGATGCCGAGCCGCTGATCTTCGGGCTGAACACGCGGTTCCGGCACGTCCTCGAACTGTTCGACAACGAGGTCGCGCAGGTCTACACCGACCTGGGCCTGGCCGACTACCGGCCGCGCTTCAGCCCGGTGGTGCGCGCGCTCGTCGCCCTCGGGCCGAGCTCGATCCGCGATATCGCGGGCGCGATCGGGGTAACACACTCCGCGGCCAGCCAGACGGTGGCGCAGATGCGCGGGTACGGCCTGGTCACGCTGGAGCCAGGCGCCGACGCGCGGCAACGGATCGTGCACCTGACCGGCCGGACCCGTTTGCTGCTGCCGGTGATCGATGCCGAGTGGGCGGCGACCAATGCGGCCACCGCGGAGCTGGACGCCGAGCTGCCGGCCTCGCTGGGTGAGGTCCTGGCCGCCATCCTCCGCGCGGTACAGCGGCGGCCGATGCGCGAGCGCATCGGCGACGCGGCGCGGGCGCTCGGCGACCCGGCTCTGGCGCCGCTGAACCGACCATGACCGGGCAGTCCAGGCCGCGCCGGAGCCTGCTGGCCGACGCGCGGCCGCTGCGGGAGTCTCCGGCGTTCCGCCGGCTCTGGATTGGGACATCGGTGTCGGCCATCGGCGGGGCGATGACCAGCTTCGCGGTGATGTTGCAGACCTACGAGCTGACGCACTCCTCGGTTGCGGTCGGCGCGATCGGGCTGGCCCAGTTCATCCCGGTCCTGCTCCTCGGCCTGTTCGGCGGGTCGTTCGCCGACGCGGTCGATCGCCGCCGCCTGGCGCTGGTCACCACCAGTGGCTTGACCGTGGTGTCCGCCGTCTTCGCCCTGCAGGCGTTCCTTGGCGTGCGGCAGCTCTGGCTGCTTTACGTCCTGGCCGCGGTCGCGGCCATGCTGATGGCCGTGGACAGCCCGGCGCGCCGGACGTTCCTGCCCCGGCTGGTGCCCGCCGACCGGGTGGCCGCCGGCGTGGCGCTGAACCAGCTCTCCGGCTACGTCAGCTTCCTGATCGGGCCGGTGCTGGCGGGCGCGGTGACCGCCGCGGCGGGCCTGCGGGTGTGCTACCTGGTCGACGCGCTGAGCTTCGGCGCGGCGCTCTACGGCGTGGCCAGGCTGCCGGCCATGCCGCCGCAGGACAGCATCGGCAGGCCAGGACTGCGCGCCACGGTCGACGGCCTGCGCTATATCCGCCGCCAGCCGGTTCTGCTGGCCGTGCTCCTGGCCGACCTCGACGCCACGGTTCTGGCCGTGCCCGTGGCCCTGTTCCCGGCGATCAACGCCGCCAGGTTCGGGGGTTCGCCGCAGACCCTGGGACTGCTTACCTCGGCCCTGGCCGCTGGCGGCCTGCTCGGCTCCGCGCTGTCCGGCCCGGCCGGGCGGGTCTCAGGAAAGGCCCGGGCGATGCTGTTCACGGTCGCCATCTGGGGCGCCGCCATCGCAGGCTTCGGCCTGGCCCGCACCCTCTGGCTCGCGCTGCTCCTGCTCGCCGTGGCCAGCGCGGCCGACACCACCAGCGTGATCTTCCGCGGCACCATCGTCCAGCTCGCCACCCCCGACCGGTTCCGCGGCCGGGTCACCGCCGTGGACTTCGTGGTCGGCATGGGCGGCCCCCAGATGGGCAGCTTCAAGGCCGCGCACGCCGAGCCCGCAGCGGCCGGGCCAAGCGCGGCCGACGGCCCCGCCACCGCGACCTAGCCTCCAGCGCCGCTCCCGCCACTGTGGTGGGCACCCCATCGGGGTTCCAGCAGGATGATGCGGCGTGGCCCTTTGCGGCATTGCCGCTGTGATAAGTGGGCGCCGAAACCTTGACGTAACGTCGCGCCGGAGCCATAGTAATGGCTATCGCGCTGTTCTAGTGCCATAACCAACCGGAGGCCCGCACGCACAATCTTGATCGCCATTGTTAGCGCTAACATCACCGTTCACCGCTCTCTCAGGCATTCGCCACGCCGCACCGGAACGGAAGAGATTCACAATGATTGATCGGTCACGGCTCCGGCAGTTAAGAAAGGCACTGCTATCCGCGGGCGCGACAGCCGCGCTGGCCGCCAGCGCCATGGCCGGCATTGGCACCTCGCAGGCCGCGGTCTCACTCCCCTGCGACATCTACGGTGCTGCCGGCACGCCCTGCGTCGCCGCGCACAGCACGGTGCGGGCGCTCTACGCGGCCTATAGCGGACCCCTGTATCAGGTCAAGCGCGCGTCGGATGGCGCGACCACCAACATCAGCACGCTCACCGCGGGCGGCTACGCCAGCGCCGCCACGCAGAATTCATTCTGCGCCAGCACGTCGTGCACCATCACGGAGATCTTTGACCAGTCTCCGCAGCACAACAACCTCACCATCGAGGGACCCGGCGGGAACGGCGGGCAGGATGTCGGCGCGAACGCGACCGCGCTGCCGGTGATGGCCGGCGGGCACCAGGTCTGGGGCCTCGACGTGACGGCCGGCGTCGGCTACAGGGACAACCACACGACGGGCGTCGCGACCGGCGCCCAGCCGCAGGACGCGTACATGGTGGCCAGCGGGGATCACGTGAACGGCGGGTGCTGCTTCGACTACGGGAACGCCGAGACGTCGGGCAACGACACCGGCAACGGCCACATGGACGCGATCAATTTCAGCAAGGAATGCTGGTTCTCCCCGTGCTCAGGATCCGGCCCGTGGGTCCAGGCGGACCTGGAAAACGGGCTCTTCGCCGGGGCCAATGGTTCCGACACGAACAACCACGGCAACTCCAGCGCGTTCGTCACCGCCCTGGTCAAGAACAACGGGACAACGACTTATGCGATCAAGGGCGGCAACGCGCAATCGGGCGGCCTGACCACCTGGTACAACGGGCCGCTGCCCAACCTTGGCGGGTATGCCCCCATGCACCAGGAGGGGGCCATTGTCCTGGGCACCGGCGGTGACAACAGCAAGGCATCCATCGGATCGTTCTTCGAGGGGGTCATGACCGCCGGCTACCCGGGTGATGCGGCCGACAACGCTGTTCAGGCCAACATCGTCTCGGTTGGCTACGGGGCTGCGACCGGCTTCCCGGTCGCCGGCACCGCATACCGGCTGACCAACCAGCACAGCGGCAAGGTTCTCGACTCGGTGAACTGCGGGACGGCCAACGGCACCAGGATCGACCTGTGGGCCTCGCTCGGCAACACCTGCCAGCAATGGCGGTTCGCCAGCGCCGGCAGTGGCTACTACACCATCACCAACGTCAACAGCGGGACAGTTCTCGACTCGGTGAACTGCGGAACGGCGAACGGCACCCTGGTGGACCTATGGGCCGCGCTCGGCAACACCTGCCAGGACTGGAGCGTCGTCCAGGTCAGCAGCGCGCACTACATACTCGTCAACCGTGGCAACTCGCTGACGCTTGACGCGCAGAACTGCGGGACGGCGAACGGCACCGTCGTGCGCCAGTGGATCGGGCTCGGCAACACCTGCCAGCAATGGAACATCGCACCCTAATCCCGGGCCGCCAATAGTGTGAAAGTGCCGTAGCTGCTGCTGTATCTGCACCCAAGTGCCGTGACACTATTGATGCGGAGCAGAAGCGGGCGGCCGCGGCTCCTCGTGGCGTAGGCGTGTGGCTGGTGCGGCGCCGGGAGCTGACGGGGCGGCTGATGCGGCGCCGGGAGCTGGCGGGGCGGGCGATGCGGCGGGGCGCCGAGCCGGTCAGGGGCCGTAGCGGCCCTTAACCCGGTCGCCCGCGGGGTCGAACGGCGGCCGCAGGTGCACCGCGGCGTCGTACAGCTGCCCGCCCACGTTCACCTGGTAGGAGCCGGCCCGCGCCACGTCGGGCGTGACCACATCCCCCTCAGGGTGCCGGATGTAGGCCAGGCCGACCGCGCCGCCTACGGCCTCGCCCCAGGCCCCCGAGGTCACCTGGCCGACCGCGACGCCGTCCCGCAGCACCAGCTCGCCGCCCCAGATCATCGCGCCGGGATCGGCCAGCACCAGCGAGACCAGCCGCCGCCGCGGGCCCTCGGCGCGCGCCTTCTCCACCGCGTCCCGGCCCAGGAACGCGATGCCGGTCTTGAGCTTGCACGCGAACAGCAGCCCGGCCTCGGCCGGGTTGTAGTCCGGGGTCAGCTCCCGGCCGAAGGCCCGGTACCCCTTCTCCAGGCGCATCGACTCGATCGCGTAGTAGCCGCCGTTGACCAGGCCGAGGCCGGCGCCGGCGGCCGTCAGGTCCTCGTACACCCCAACGGCAAATTCAGCCGGAACGTAAAGCTCCCAGCCGAGCTCCCCCACATAGGTGATCCTGGTCGCGCGCACTGTCGCGTAGCCGAGGTCGATTTCTCGGCTGCTGCCGAACGGGAATGCCTCGTCGCGGAAATCACCGCGGGACACCAGCGCAAGCAGCTCCCGGGAGCGCGGCCCCATCACGCCGTACACGGCATACGCCGAGGTGACGTCCACGAGTGAGGCGCGGCACTCGGCCGGGATCCGCCTGGTGATGTGATCCTTGTCGCGCTCGGTGCTGGCTGCGCTGCTGACCAGCAGGAACTCATCGGCCGAGAGCCTGGTGACGGTGATGTCGGCCTCGTAGGTGCCGCGTGCGCTGAGCATCCCTGTGTACACGGTCCGGCCGGGCTCGACCCCGATGTCGGCCGTGCACAGCCACTGCAGCGCCTGCTCCGCGTCCCGGCCGACGAGCAGGTACTTGGAGAACGAGGTCTGATCGAACAGGGCCACGCTGGTGCGGGCCGCGCGCTGCTCGGCCGAGGACCAGGGCTGCCAGTTCTGCTTGCCCCACCCGTACTCGATGGCCGGGCTTTCCCCGGGCGGCGCGAAGAAGTTGGCGCGCTCCCAGCCCATCCGGCTGCCGAAGCTGGCATTGGCCTGCTGGAGCAGGTGATAGGCGGGCGAGCGCCGGAACGGCCGCGCAGTGGCCAGCTCACGGTTCGGCCATGGAATCGCGTAATGCAGGCCAAGGACTTCGCCGACCCGGTCGTGCAGCCACTGGTTGTTGCCACTGAAGCGGGCGAAGCGCCGGATGTCGACCGCGGACAGGTCGAGGCTCGGCTCCCCCTCGATGATCCATTCGGCCAGGGCCTGGCCGGCGCCGCCCGCGGACGCGATGCCGACCGAGTTGAAGCCCGCGCCGACGAAGAAGTTCCGCAGCTCCGGCGCCTCGCCGAGGATGAACTGGTTGTCCGGGGTAAAGCTCTCCGGGCCGTTGTAGAACTTCTTGATGCCGGCCTCGGCCAGGGCCGGGATTCGCGCCACCGCGCTCTCCATCAGGATCGAGAAGTGGTCCCAGTCCTCGTCGAGCAGCCGGAACTCGAACGGGTAGGGCAGCGCGTCGGGCGCCACCCACGGCTTGGCCTCGGGCTCGAACCCGCCCACGAGCAGGCCGCCCACTTCTTCCTTGATGTAGGTGTAGCCGTCGGGATCGCGCAGGATCGGGAAGTCCCTGTGCACGCCGCCGACGCGCTCGGTCACCACGTAGAAGTGCTCGGCCGAGTGCAGCGGCACGGTCGCCCCGCACATCGCGCCGACCTGCTTCGCCCACTGGCCCGTGCAGTTGACCACCACCTCGGCCTCGACGTCGCCCTGGTCGGTGCGCACGCCGGTCACGGCGCCGCCCGCGTGCCGGATGCCGGTCACCCGGGTCCGCTCGCGCACCACGACGCCGCGGTCGCGGGCCCCCCGGGCCAGCGCGTAGGTCAGGTCCGTGGGGTTGGCCCGGCCGTCACCGGGCAGCCAGATCGCCCCGGCCAGGTCGGCGACGTCCATGATCGGGTAGAGCTCGGCGGCCCGCTGCGGGCTGATCAGCTCGCACTCCAGCTGATAGGCCTCGGCGGTGGCGGCCGTCCGGCGCAGCTGCACCAGGCGCTCGGGGGTGCGGGCCACGGTGACCCCGCCGCACCGCCGGAACCCGGTTCCGAGGCCGGTCTCCCGCTCCAGCCGGTCGTACAGCTCGGTGGAGTACTGGACCAGGCGGGTGCCGTTCTCCGAGGCGCGCAGCTGGCCGACCAGGCCGGCCGCGTGCCAGGTGGTGCCGCAGGACAGCTGGCCCTGCTCGAGCAGCAGCACGTCGGTCCAGCCCATCACGGCGAGATGGTAGGCGACGCTGGTGCCGATCACGCCCCCGCCGATGATCACGACCCGGGCGCGGTCAGGCAGGTTGGGGCCGGGCGGGCGGGGCGTCTCAGTCATCCCGCTGGACGTCCTGGAGCAGCCGCCCGAACCCGTCGGCGGTGAAGCCCGCGGCCGCGCCCTCGAACCGCTCCATTGCCCAGGACCAGAAATCGAAGTCGATCGGGCTCGCCGCGTTCTGGATCGCGCCCCACAGGGTCCACCCGTACATGCCCACCAGGCCGAGCAGCCTGGCCCGGGCGATCCGGTTCCGCAGCGGCTTGCCGTAATACGCCGTGACCAGCTCGGCCACCGCGTCCTGCGGCAGGTGGCACTCGCCCGCGATGTTGCCGAGCTCGAAGCAGGGGTCGTTGTTGCCCGAGTACTCGTAGTCGATCAGCCAGATCCGGTTCCCGTCATCAATGAAGTTGGCGGCCAGCAGGTCGTTATTGCACGGGACGGTGCCCGCGTCGCGGACGGCGAGGGCGGCCCTGGCCGCGTCAAAAGCCGGCCTCAGGTCGTCATACCCGGCCGGGATCCTGAACCCGCGGGACCGGGCCACCGACAGGTACCGCTGCTGGGTGTCGAACATGTCGAAGTCGTTGCCGAACCGCCCGCCCGAATGCAGGCGGCGGCAGGCCTCGGCGATGCGCGGAATGTTGCCCGGGGCGGCCACGTCCGCGTTACCCAGCGTGCGGCCCTCGATAAAGCCGATGATCAGGACGCGGTCCTGGGGGCGGTACTCGACGACCGGCGCTCCCGCCCCGGCGGCGGCCGCGGTCACCGAGTTCCGGTACTCGCAGTCCCGGTCGATCGCGAGCAGCTCGCTCCCGCCGGAGGAGATGCGCGCGACGAACGTCCCGTCCGGAGTGGTCACCTTGTAGTTCCGGTTGGTCAGCCCGCCAGGCAGCTCGGTGACCGACCGCGGCGCGGCGGCCAGGCTGGCGGTGCGGTCGAAGAGCGCGTCGAGTTCTGCCCGCGACCGGTCAGCACCGGCGGTGACGGGAGCCGGCCCGGTATTTGCGTTCTGTCTCTCTCCGGCCATCCGCGCGGTCGTCCCCTCGCCAGCCTAGGGTCTAGACCCTAGTTGGTAACGATATCGCATTATCGGCGCCTCAAGGCGAAAGGGTCTGGACAATTAACCTCATACGCCCGTACGCTACCGCCACTAGCCCCGTGGTCCGTCGCAAGAGGAGGCCACCGATATGCGTGCTGGCACCGAACTTTCCGGCGGGCATGAGCGAGACTCCGCCGACCTGGCCCGCTTCGGCTACAAGCAGGAACTCAAGCGCTCGCTCGGGCTGTTCAGCTCGTTCGCGGTCGCCTTCAGCTACATCTCGCCGTCGACCGGCATCTTCACCCTGTTCGCGCTCGGCCTGACCACGCTGGGCGGGGTGTTCATCTGGACCTGGCCGGTCGTGGCGCTCGGCCAGTTCATCATCGCGCTGAACTTCGCCGAGGTGTCCAGCCACTACCCGGTGGCCGGCTCGGTCTTCCAGTGGACGAAGTACATGGCCAACCGGAGCTACTCCTGGTTCACCGGCTGGATCTACATGTTCGCCGGCATCATCACCGTCACCGCGGTGGTTGCCACCCTGCCGCTGGCGCTGATCCCCACGCTGAACGGGCTCGGCTGGCACAGCCTGGGCGTGGGCAGCTCGAGCACCGTGCTGCATACCCAGGAGGTCATCGCGCTGATCACGCTCGCCGTGATCACCGTCCTGAACATTTACGGTGTCCGGCTGGTCGCGATCATCAACAACACCGGGGTGGTCTTCGAGATCCTTGGCATGTTCGTGTTCGCGCTCATCCTGATGGCGTTCCACAACCACCAGGGCTTCCACGTCGTCACCAACAGCGCGGGCATTCATGTCGCGCCGAACACGTTCCTGGCCGCGATGTTCATGAGCCTGTTCGTGATCTACGGTTTCGACACCGCATCCACGCTGGCCGAGGAGACGCGCGACCCGCGCCGGGCCGCCCCCAAGGCGGTGCTGTTCTCGGTCATCGGCGCGTTCATCATCGGCGGCGTGTTCCTGCTCGGCACGCTCGTGGCGATCCCGAACATGAATACGGCGATCAAGGACCTCTACGGGCCCGCGCAGATCATCGAGGCGAACTTCTCCACCGGGTTCGCCACGCTCTACCTGGCCGTGGTTTCCGCGGCGATCTTCGTGTGCTGCCTGTCGATCATGGCGTCCACTATCCGGCTGTGCTTCGGGATGTCCCGTGACAACCAGCTGCCGTTCTCCAAGCCGCTGTCCCGGGTCTCGCCGAACCTGCACACGCCGGTCTGGACCTGCATCGCGATCGCCGTGCTGGCCGCGGTGCCGTTCCTCAAGTACGCGGGCGTCGGGATCATCGCGATCGCGGCCACCGGCATGATCTACCTGAGCTACTTCCTCGGCAACATCGTGATCCTGCGAGCGCGGGCCCGCGGCTGGCCGAAGACCGACGCGCCGTTCAAGCTGGGCCGCTGGGGCATGGTGGTCAACATTCTCGGCCTCGTGTACGGCGGGGCGATGCTGATCAACTTCGCCTGGCCGCGGGTAGCCAGCAACCCGGAGCCGAGCCAGACCGGTGGCCTGCTCAGTTTCGGCATCGGCTTCCTGAACAAGATCCCGATCCTGTGGACGGTGGCCATCGTCATCGCGCTGATCGGCGCTCTGTACTACCTGATCGTCGGGCGGAGCAAGGCCTTCGCGCCGGTGACGGCGCCCGCGCCGGACGACCCGGTTCCGTCAGCGGGGAGCGCGGGGGCCTCACCGCAGGCCGACGGCTGACTGCCTGGGGGGGCGGCCAGGTCGCCGACCCCGGGCAGGTCAGCTGTCCCGGGGCCGGCGCCGGTGGTGCTGCCCTGGCCCGGGCTGCGGGCGCCTGGCCCCGTTGGCTCGGCTCTGCTGACGGGCCCGGCAGGAGGGACTCGCCATGCCGCAACAGCCGAGGATCGGGCGCCGCGGCGCCCGGCCGGCGCTGCGGACCAAGGGCAGGCAGCC
>WNGR01011159.1_pt1 | contig 15492 bp, 22 predicted proteins | sample 5407581 | NCBI WGS metagenome assembly WNGR01 (sample SAMN13153383, study PRJNA577476) | soil metagenome | isolation source: 80 cm soil or saprolite under Garry oak tree replicate 2 | place: USA:California | collected 2016-06-15
CGCCCGACAATAGCTGGGTCCATTTCCGCGTCGTCTGAGCGGCGCGGCAACATGACTGGCTCCGTGCGCTCGGCACGGCCCCCAACGCCAACCCTGCTGCCGCAAGATGGTGGTTCTGGAGACAAACGGAGCGTGGCATTGTCACTGACGCCCGAGATGATCCAGCCATTGCTTGAGAATGCAGGCAATGTTCACGCGATGTGTACCGAGTGCGTCGGCGAGCTGCACGCTCTGCTCTTGCTTTGCTCGCTTCCGAGTCCAGGCCGTAGCCACAACCCGCTGGGTCACGTCCCACACTGAGTTAGATTCCGATTAGCTGAACTCTCATTACTCTTATACTAGAAGCCGCGGCTTTTGGGCGAAGCCGGGCCGGAACATCACTAAATCCCACTTGCTCTAGTAAATCCCATATTCCAATCTGCTGCTTGTCACGACTACAGCTCATCCCGGATGGGCCCAGTGGACACAGCCCTCGCCCTTGCCCTCGCCTTCCTCCTCGCCCGCAACACGGTTCTGCATTGTCTCTTCCGCCGGAACGGGGACAGGAATGGACCCGGCCTTGGCGAGCTCGTTCACGTCCGCAGCAGCGGCGCTGGCGTGAATGCGACCCTCGTTCGCCAGCATCCGTGTGAAGCGTGCAATCTCGGCATCGTACTGCTCCCCTTCCGGGATCTGACGGGCCCGCGCGAGCTTCGGTTCTTTCTGTGAGAGCAACAGCGGGATTAACAACTGAACAGGGTCTCTAAAGGAGGGGAGGTACGAACCGTCAGCGGATTTTGGCAGAGATCGATGGTTTTGGCACGATCAAGCCTGTCCTTGCTACCTGAGCGATTGTTAGCATAGAATCTCTAACTCGACGCGAACTCGCTTCCGACTCACACCACGTTTCGCACTAAAGGAAAGTTTAGCGTCGTACTAGAAACACGCGATAGAAACCTACCCATAGCCAGTCTTCATGCAGAGAGAACTTTGAAGGAACAAGTAAGCGACCCCGACAGCAGCCAAAAGTTCTTGGACTCACTATAGGAACGTGTCCTTGCAGGTTGTTCGGCCGGTCTGTGACAGACCATCAACGTCACCGTGAGTTTACATTCTCCAAGGAATGAGACCAGCGTACCTTGATCGAGGTTAGCAAGCGAATTGGGGTCGGCCGTAAGCTGTTGATAATGACTGCGCAAGATATCTTACAGAGCGAAATGTGAATGTTCATGCCGCGAAGATTAAGAGAAAGGGTTTCACGTACCCGGCAGCCATCTGGAGGAATCGAACCAAGTCCACGACGTACAGTGCGCTGCGGAGGCGATCAATCAGTACCCAACCAGGCAGGGTCGCAATCCCCCCCCCAAACAAACGAAAAAGGGGATCACCTGATGTGATAGGGACGCTCGCAGGAACAGCTCCCAATATCCCGTTTTCCAGAACCGGAAGCCCTCCATCTCGTTGTCGTCGCCCATGGGGGTATAGCCATAAGGTGCTCCGTGCAAGTCGAGGTCGATCAGCTCCTTCAGGTCTGTGCGCACAATCTGGTCCGCGTCGACAAAGATAACCTTGTCGAGATCCATGGGGAACAGGACGTCGAGGAAGAGGATCTTGTACGCCCAGATGATCCGTTGCTTTTCGCGCTGTTGTCTCAACCACGTCGGTCACTTGTAGGTGACGAGCTCGTACTGGAAACCGTATTCCTCAGCGAAACGAGGAATAGATTCCTGCGCAAGATGGGTTAGGCTGCTCTCCATCAGCCAGTGGATGGGAACCGTACAAGGAAGGACGGCGACAGGAAGTTCTCGATAAACCAGAACTTCACCGTGTGCTCTGTGTTGCGTAGAACACTCAGGATCGATGCAAATCTCTGGAAACTACGTGAGCAGCGGGCCACATGGGTCATTCCTCGCGCGTTGACCTTACCTCGTATAACAGACCCGATGCCACCGTGAAGATATTAATCTCGGCATGTCTCGGCGTCGACACCCCCGTCTCCGCCTTGCTTCCCGATGACTTGAATACCGACGAAATGCTACGCCAGAGCATCAGCTCGACTCACTTGACGGGACTTGCCCCAAGAAACAAAGTGGCAACTCACTGCGAAACGATATTATCGACGATTCCGGTGGGCTGCTGTTCTTCCTCTTCGGGGTCCTCGAGTACATCGACGAGCTCCTGGCCCGGAAGACGCGCTAGGCGCGGATACAGCGTCAGGCCCTCGAAGCCCGTGACCGTGACTTCGTTGCCCGCCTCCTCAACGGGGGGGACTGAGCCATCCCTCATTGCCCGCGCTTTCTAGCCAGAAGACCTCACGCCCGCGTCCCTCGCGTATCTCGAGGTGGTACACGCATGGGGTTGCCTTGAACTGCAGGTAGCCTAGGTTCTCCACGGCGAGGGTATCATCGACCGGCCTGCCGTAGTGAGCTGCGAGTTGCAGTTGCACGCCGCGCGGGGGGGAATTCTTGCCCTTCTCGCGGACGTGTCCGCCGACGATAATATAGTCGAGCTCGAAAACTGCCTCCACGCCGCGCTGTCGCTCGTCGCCAGACAAAACACTAAGCTGGACGTTATCCATGTCGTAGAGCGCTTCACGGGCACGAGCCACGAAGACGGTTCGTCGAGACCGAGAGTGTAGATCGGCTCGATTGGAAGGTGACGGAAGAACACCTGCGCGGGAAGCTCGTGTCTGCAAATAGTCTATGAGAAGAAGAACAGAAGCTCAGAATTAAGGCAATGTTACCCAGCATCATCGAATGTGAGAGAAGGGATGAGATTGTAGCGGTAGAAACGTTTCAACGGAAGCTGTAGACGCGCGATGATGAGGTAGGCTCGTGGATGTGGAAACACAGGCCAGGCGACGTACTTCTGAGTACTCGGGCGGCTGGAGATGGAACTCCACGGCGACCGTTGGAATATTCGAGAGCCACTATATGGAGAGCGTTCTAAGCAAGCGAAAATGCCTGATCGACTCAAAAGCACCTCAAAGAGACTTGTATATTTTTGTGCCTGTTCTTTGGTTCGACCTGCACGAAGGCCTCGATTCTTCGACCAGTGAGGTAAAGGGTTCCGTGTCCATCGACGGCGGTATGCCGCCAACACTAATGTCGCTTCTGTTCAAGTTGCGCAGAGGCTGAGAAGGATATGCTGACGGCAAGTAAAAGAGGCCGTCGTCGTCATTTCTGGTGGGTACCCTAAAACTTCTTGCTTCAACTTGCATCTAGCGACGAAAGCGATCGGACACATGGCCCATGCCAGTGGCCCCAGCTTCAAGCACGGGCCATGGGCCATGTGAGCAGCCTGCCAAGCCTGAAACCCGAAGCCTGGGCCATAGGCCGCTCCAAGTCTGGGCCACCTCCTTGCCAGTGGCTCAAGCCCGGCCCATCTTCTGACAGCTGGTAGGCCGGGCCAGCAAATCCCTATCAGGCTGTGATATCAATACGTAGTGGGAGAGCAAGGGTAGCCTGAGTAGGGCACCTATCCAAGTCTCTCGAATCTCCGAGTCGGAGAGGCCGCCGAGTCCACACAGATGTGAGGCGTAAGATGAACTACATCTGACATTGACGAATCTGACCAAATATATCGAGCTTCAGAGTTCAAGTAGAATACAGCGGAAATGGAAGATAGCTCTCAAGGACAATCAAGATACGACGGGAATCCGAGCACCACCTGACCATTTTTGGCCTGCTCTACTCCCTATCCATCTTCAGTTGCTGGCGAATCAGATCTGCGACCTCCTCCTTCGGGTCTAAAACCCTCTTTCTAGAAGTTATATCACCAACGAGTAGGTGTATGTTCCCGGAGTCGGAGTCTTTGTAGCTCTTCAAGGTGTCCGCAATGAGCTCCATGTTAAGAGGTCTAGGCGGTTCCTTTGTCAGTGTGGCAGTGAAAAGGTTATGCAGAATCAGGGTGAGATCCACGATGTACGCCCCTAGACACAGAGCGGTCAACGGACTGTTGCAAGGAAATATCGATATTAATTTGCGTCCGGTAGTATATGATTTCACGCACATCGCTTGATATTTTTGACGGAGAAAATTGACTGCGACAACCGCAATACCGGTTCCACTAAGCACTGGCGTAAAAATGGGAGCGACGGTACCAAAAATTGAAGTCAGGTCAGAGAGGATGGTTAGCCTCTCGCTCACGCTTCTAGAATTGACTATAGCTTAGACGTCGATCTTTGCGTCGATAACTAGACTCACGACCCAGGTTGGGGTTCAGTTAACAATGGTTCAATAAGCTTGACCATGTTCTCGCGAAAGTATGTCCCTGAAAGGAGCTTAAAATATTGACCAAATGAACTGTGCAGGAGTTGGTAGATAGAGCTCACCTTTTCTGGGTCGTAAAAAGTCCAGACCTCGATAATGTCCAGGTGAATACGCGACAAACAATCCAACAAGGTGTTTCCCTGAAACACGGTGCTCTTCCCCAAATTAATCCAATATTCTAGATCGCTTGTAAGCTCTACGCATAAGTAACCCAGAGGAAGAATACATGCTTTTAAAGCCCTCGCTGACAGTGAGAATTATTCAGAAACAACCTTGCAGTCGAAGAAAAATCGAGTCCGTACTTTATTGAAAGATTGACCTTTTGCTGTGCATTGATTTGCTGAGCAGCAGCCCACGGGACCCATAAGTCTCCTTCTACTTCGTGCAGACATATCCGAGTGGTCTCGGTCAACCTTTTGAGCATATCGATACATCCTAAAGTAAAGGCCTGGTCGGTCTCGTAGGATTTCGATAGAAAGTATCACTCAAACCAGGGTAGCCTTCCTTCGTTGATACTGTGACATATTCAAAGCGTGGCCGAAAAGCGTTAATCAATACATCCAGATGACGCTTAGCACTTGTTTCGGCATCAGTTCGGGTTGTATCAGCATTGGCAAGCTTGCCAAGACGTCGGGCTGCCTTTCGATGATATTCGTTGAAGAGAACATCGTACTTCGTGAAAGCGATAATCACAGCAACCTTTACTTCGGCATGCGTCAGTTCGAGTGGGTCGAGGAAGATTCAAACTACTCTCACAATTAGTGGCGAGCTCTAAGACCTTCTCATGGGCAGTTTGCATCAAACGCATTCCGGTGCGCGGGGTTTCGATGCACAACCTATGGATGAAGGCCGATCTAAACCGCCAATAACGAATATATAATGATAATAAATTTTACCAAATGGCATGAAGCCGGTCCTTTGGTTCCAAGCGCTCATCACATTTATCACGGATAAACTTCTCTACGACTTCCCACGTCTCAAGGGACCCAGGCTCAAATCCTTGGCTATCGTGAAGGATGAACCGTGGATTGGTGTCAGAAGTGTATGCATGGGCAATATTTGCTTTTCCGACACGATTATGGGCGATATCAATTTTCTGCTCACCGGCGTACTCGTAAGACATGATCAAGAAGGATCGACACAACAAGCTTACCTTTTTGTCAATGTTGAAAACACTGCTGACAAGAGAGGACTTCCCGACTCCCGTCTGCAGAAGTGATACAATTAATACAGTGTTACTGCCAGTGAAATTGGAAAGAGGTCCCACGTTCCCCACCACAAGGATTCGAAATCTGCAAAGAACAGCGTACTACTAAGCCAAGATCAAGGGGCCCATGATGGAATGATACACACTTTGGGCAGATGGCAAGAGTTCTTTCAACTGTCGACGGAAGAGAGTCTGGGGGATTTGTGCTCATGATTGTAGGACGAAAAGGCGTTCCCGTTAGCCGCATCTGATAGGAACCGGGCCCCAGACCGTGACCGAGCCAATAAGTTCACACCAACACATTCCCATCTGACCATTATGTACTGTTTCGTACTGGCCATCGATATGGGAATGTGCCCAAGACACGCTTCTTCTAAGCCCATTGCGGTCGAGGTTTTCATCTTTGACCGTGTGATGTTCGCTAGTATAGTAAACTTGGCCCGATACTGAAATTATTATAAATAAAATAAAATAAATGCCCAAAATACAAGCTATATTCAAGTCCCAATTTAATTTGCCCACTCGCCTTGCCCCTCGCCTTACGCCGAGATACTACAGTATGCTGCCTCAATCTTCTGTCTTGCCTCTGCTGTCCCGAAACCTAGGCGTGTTGCCTTTAATAAGACACACCCCAACGAAAAAGCGAAGACCCAAAGACAGAAACTTCGCGAAACTGCTTGCCAATCCCGAAACAGCAGTCCCCATAACAAAGTTTATTCAAGATACCGGTAGATTCACGAAGGAGATAAGCGGATGGGGAAGTGAAAGACGAAACGTGAAGGAGCCCCGGAACAATTACAACCCCCGTCAATAATCCCGACCAAACACCACCACCCCTACAAATACGACGACTCACACAACCCCACGACTCGCCGAACCTACCAACAGGTTCAATCAAGACACGAAGAGAGAGGCGGATGACGTAGGAAGCGAGCACGAGGCACAGCCCAGAACACATGAAGACCAACTCGCGCCTCACGCCCTGGCGACACGCACGCCCCACCGACCTCAACGCTTGACGAGAAGCTACGCCACTCCCCGACAGGGGAGTTGGGGGGGAATTAAGATGATAAGGAAAGACATCGGAAAGCGGAATTATGGAATGGACGCGCAATATATTAGAAGTGTAGTGCTACATAGGGTAATCTGCCCTCAGGCGCACAAAAATGGACTCAAAAAAAAAAAAAGACACACCCCAGTTTTGAGAGGGAGATTTCATCCTTTGATGCGTCTTCTTTGGATCTTACATGTATGACTTTGTCAGAAAATTCCGGAGCGCCTTATAATTGACCCGGCTTATAATTACCATTTTAAGCAAAATTACAAAGCATTTATAGCTTGTATAAAGGTCTTAAAAGATAATTAGAAGTTGTTGTTCGTAATTATAGAACATTACAAGACTTGCCGATAATTATAAATAATCATAAGGAAATCTCGCATGATTACAACTTATTACAAAAGAAGGTCGCACAATTGAAACCGCACGATTATAAGTAATACGTACCTGGCACACGGTTCTGCGCTCGCTCATGGGCCCCTGTACAATGATAATGTGTGTTTGTGAGAGCTAAGGAAATGTTTGGAAATGTTGTTTCGTGTAAGCGAACCGACACGCGGCTGTCTGACTTGAGCGTCTGACTCTTCGTTTTGGTTTGTCGCCCAGCCATGCAGCATCTGAATCCCTCCAACAAACGGAAGAGAGTGCAACTTCCAGCCACTCCGAACAAGCGCATCGTGTTGCATTTACCGAGCGTCGGTGAGTACCGTTTCGCAGGGGTGAAGATGGGTAAATGATTAAATATACTTGTGCTTAGACTCGGGACCTGTCGTTGCTCCTGCCGCACCCTCGCCATCGCCGTCCCCTCCTTGCGGATGTTCGATCTGCGTCCGCGCCGATCCGCAACAGAAGGTGAGCCTTCCTGCGCCAGCGTGCTGTCCCCCGGTGTTGACGCACCCTATCCGATTGTTAGCAGGTCGTTGATCAGTCCGACGACCCTTGCACCTGCTCGATCTGTGTACGCGCTCGCGGGCAACAGGAAGGGACGGATTGAATACTTCATTAGGCCTTTAGTAGTAGTGAAATTGTTCATACTTGGCACAGAATGCGTACACGTTTACATCCTTATGGGCTTTCCGACTCCTTGTGAAGTGGAAAGACGGCAGGATGAACTTGTGCGGCGCAGGACTAGTGGTGGTAATCTGGATGCGCATCGTGCCACCTTCGGGCACATTGGGCACTGTGACGGCCAGTGAAGGTCCCCCGATTCCAATGAATGCTAGCAGGCGCGAGGCGGTATTTTGTACAGCCTTCTTCATGTTCTTGCAGAGATGGCGCATCTTGGGCTTCGGCTTACCGTCGGAGAAATCTCTGGCGGCAGCTGGTCCCATGTTCGCTGTGGCGTGCCCCAGGCGCATTGGGGAGAAGTTGATCGCAAGCTTGTTTGCTGTTCGCACGAGCTTTCATCGCGATGACTACTTACGTCGTTTCTTTGTTACTGTCAGAAGAAGTGCCAATGTAACAACTTTGATTCGGAACAACTAAACATCTGAAATAACGAAGGTCTGCCACGACAAATGCATCAGCCAGGGGAAAACAAAACTAATAAATGAGTCTTACCGTGCGCATCGGTCCTAGACGTGGTCAATCGGTAGTCCTAATAAGAAGGGAATAAGTCAAATAAACCAGATGTAGAATCGCGAATACATTACTATCCGAATATTTCGTTGCAACGGATGAACAAGTCACCGGTGTGGTCAACGACATCCATCACAAAGTAGTCGTCAAGCTTATCGAAGTCTTGAATGAGTGGGGCACCGCGCACAATTGATTGCACAAAAAAGAACTCCGTTGATTGCTTCGCGCGGAGACGATGAAGCCTCAACTTGCGATCGTTGACCCGCGGTTGGCCTCTGGGTACGTCAAGGGGGCGCGCCAGGCAAATAGGGAATTTACGCTCTGCGACTGAAGTGGTGAATATAAACACAAGTTGCGCAAAAATGAACCCCTCTGTTGTCTTGAGAATCACGAAATCGTGCCTCTCGCGGCCATGGAAGCCTGGACTACAATATAGGTAGTCCAAGTATTGTTGCCAGTCGACCTTCGATTCATAACATACTTTCATCGACCTGTATTCCGTTATCTTAAAAGGCTATGAGCCAAAATACCAGATCAGATGCGAAACTCACCTTGTCATTAGCCTGAAATTCAACGTGCAAAGAGCCCGGTGCGAAACTGAAGCCATACAGAGGCAGATTGACAGTCAACCAATCCGCAAGTCTCGTACGGAAGTTTCTGAAAGTCGGATTTTGAGCCCAAAGGCCTTCAAGAGTCTCTAATGTAACAGGGGGCTGTTGCGATCGCAAGATAACGGCCCCGGCATCGAACGTCGTGCTTCTCCTTTGACATGATGAGCCATACTGTGCTGGGGGTTCTAAGGAGGAACCAATATGTTGTTCCTGTGTGCTCTCCAATGCGTCTGGATCAGGCTCCGTGTCATCGTCGATCGTCGCCTGGACCTGCTCAAGTGTAACCTCATCGAGTTCGTCGATTTGGTTCCGAATCAGCGCCGCAACGAACCCAAGGTGTTCGTGTTTTAATATCTATGTTTGGGAAAATTGTCAGAAATAAATAAAGATAATGTATGCAACAAACCTGAGACGCAACGTCCTTGAAATTGGTCCGATTTAAGTATAGCTTCCTGATGGGACCGTGAAGTTTCTCGTTCGGTTTCGTGTTGTAGTTGCGTGAGGCACCTTTCGCCTCGATATCGTCGAAGCTGTGGACCAACGCGTGCATCTTGGGGAAGTTCCAGTCTCTGATTTTGTCCTCAGGTTTCGCCGATTCCATAGATAGTCGAATGTACACCTATTAAATAAATCAACACCACGGAGTCATCAAAAAAAAATTGAGTACCTTCATGAGGCATCCAAACCTCTCTAGTTCACCCCGCCCAGCCAGAATCGTCTTCTCCGTGTGTACCTCGAAAGATAAAAGCAAATCCAAGATGGAAAAGCTTCGTAAGCAGAGTAGTAACTGCCACCCTTCTTCGTCGTCGCTCCGCTGAATAACATTTTGTGCAGCAAAGATCACGACCTGAGGTGATTCCGAGTCGGTCAGTTGACGCGATGAAGCCACATATAGTTGACGCACCTTGGATATATCCTCGAACTTTGCGCCATCTGTGAAAGACACCTTCATCACTCCAGAGAAGTGATGTAGGCCACGCCAGCGAGGCGCAAGAGCAAACCTGAGGGAATAAAGTGGAGTTAGCCACTGGGACATCGACTTGGATAAGATGGGAAACATATTACTGTTGGTCGACTTTCGCTGCGGCGTCGCGATTTCGAGAAACCAAAGCTTTGAACCTCTCCCATAAATGGTATCCGAATAGGCCACTATTGTTCGAATGAAGCCTGTCAAAGGATAGCGCGCGATGTGGGTCCGAATGCTTGACAAGCCAGAACACATTCTGGACTCACAGTTACGCATAATTAATAGACGAAATAATCAATGAGACTCACATCGACATCACGAATACCATATTTCGAGAGATGACTCTCGCGATTGCTCCTGATGAGGGTTTTCCCTACGCTAAGAATTTGCTGTGTTTGTACCGCTGTCCTCAGCGGCCAAGTCTTTGAAACGTCAGCGAGCTCTTTGTTGGGGACGCAACAAATCGGGCAGGGCAGTTTGCCAAGATAGCCCCGGATGAGAGACATAACGCATCTAATACATTGGGGTCAGCCGATTCAGGCGGTGATAGAGAATAAAGTACCTACTGTTCTTCATAGTCGGCGGATAATATGATGATGTTAGGGAAAAATAATTGTTGGGTGCCATCAGCGCACTGAAGCCAGCAGCCCGCCTCAGATTTCTCGATAATGGATTCGATTATGCAGCGAAATGCGCGATGCCAGACCTCGCGTTTGAAGTTGACGAATGCCGGCTTCTTAGAGTCCTCTGGAGTTTCCGGGACCTAGACCGAGTACAGTACAACATCAGATACTTATTATCTGCTATTAATAGGGAACTTACAATCGGCAACCATCCGACAATGCGTCCACCGCCAACGCCATTGCCATTCCGAATCTCAGTTGGTAGATTCGCGCAGCGTGCGACCACTGGGTAGGCCATTTCTGTGCCGAAGCTTGACAGCTTCGCCTTATCCGCATAGAGGATGAAGCATAACGGACGCGCACCCTGGGGGATCCGGGACTGCAATAATTAGTTCAACAACAAAAAGAGTACACATGCATTCAACTACTACAAGGAGACGTTGACAAAGAGTAACATGCGTACTTGAAAATTCCAAAACGTGTCCGCAGTCCACGGTTCATCATACACACGAGTGATATTCTCTCCATCGTGCTTAAAAACCTTCCGCGCATCCCATTCAAAATATGGAGCCAAATGTGGGTCCAAGATGAGGTCAACCGCCCAGTTCCATAGTGGGCGATGAGGCATCGCGAACGTCTGATCCACACCCTTGTATGAAACTGAGATATTGTCGAAATCAAACTATCACTTGAAAAGGTTAACGATTAATCTTCAGTACGGTTCGTGGGCTTACGGGCGTCAGTTGAGACGATGCACGCTCCCACGCGCTCCTCATGTCCGAGAACTTTAAGAGTGAAAGTGGGCCCTTGCCATCGATACTCGTGCTGAGAACCTTAAAGAGACGGTCGTATTGATCCTTGCTCATCCCGACCTCCATGAGAACCTCTGAGAACACGAAGTCTTCGCGCGTTTTAAAGAACGGCCGCCACGGCTCCGCATTAAGGGGGCGGTTGGGAAGTCGGCGTTTGCGGTTGTCCTCGTCGGGAAGTCGCGTTTCAGACGCTCGTCCACTATTTGGATGGTATTCAACCGTGAATTTATGTGTTCTCGGGCCATCAGAAGAGCCAGTCGTTTGTGCGACAGAAGGGGGTGTAGGTTCACGCACTGTCAATGAGTGGACGATCACATCGACCACTAGGTAGGAAGATCGATGTATAGCGCACCTGATGTTCCCCATCCCGCGTCAAGATCCATCGGTTCGGCAGCAGCAAAGGCAGGGGGTAATAGGGGTTCGTCTGGAATGGCAGCACCCGGAGCTGGTTCAGAAAACATGGTCAGTATGTCGAATATAAATTAGTGTGACCATCACGCACTAATAAGAGTATCTAGTGCACGAAGTCTCTTCTCCAGAGACTTCGCGTACTTTCGGTCCCCCCGGCGTTCCTCTCGTTCTCTCTCACACTTCTTGACATGGGCCGGATAACCTTGGACGCGGTATCGGATGTGACATATTGGACATTTCTTATTCTTGCCTGGGGATTGACTTACTTTTGGCATAAGTACAGAGGTGTACAGCGAAGAGTAGGAATGGTGGGGGGTGATACGGACAAAGAAGATGGGGGGGGTGATGATAATAAATCATGCGTGGGAAATCAATACTGTAAAGGTCGCAATCAACAAGCCCCTTCATCTATTAATTTATGATAAATATTACGAGGGGCATATCCCAACATCGTGGCACACAACCAATGATATATCATCTCATCTTAATCATCGCTTCCATGAACCTGCCTTGTGCTGACACCTATAGTTGGGACGTATTAAATTGTGTGATCTTTCTTGTAATTGATTGCAGTCACCTGTCCTTTCTTGTATCACTGCCACCTATGTCCCCGATGAGGTCATCACACATAAGTACCAGCATGGCAACTGCATGGCCGATGAACTCGCATCCTTTTCTCCAATCATCAAGTATTAATACTGCATTGGTCTCACTCAGACATTAATTGTGTCATAACAGATCCTTACTATTAGCTCCACCTTCCCTATGTTTGTGGTCTGGACCCGAGGATGGCTCAAGCACTATTAGTCAAGAAGATCAGATCGCTGGTCAGTTTTTACCTGTGACAATATATTCCGAAGCGACCTACTAATAATATTTCTGTTGTAGGGGGGAAATCTCCAAGTCTCGAATCACAACCAATTTGTTAAAGCTTCATTATTAATGGTGAAGATATTCATGATCGCACTGGCAGCTGGCTTTCTTTGTATCCCACAAGAGTCTTTCTTCAAGTCACCAAAGGTGTGGAACAACGAAGACTGGTCCCCCAGGTAACATGGGTCCACCTGTCGGGAAACTGTTATCATGACCTCGCACTGACAGGCTGATGTGTCTTCATTGCAGACAAGATATCAGTGTGCTTGCTAATATTTTACGTCTACTTGTGTGCTGCATGGACCTTCATTTCACGCTAAGATGCCAGGTGGATTTGTACGTGGATATGGTCTTTCTAATAGACTCAGATGTTTTATTCAGCGATTAAGAGTGGATCATAAGGATTATAAGGCAAGGAGAAGTTGACGTTGTCTACACATAACTGGTCCACTGACTCCATCATCCCCCTTCCCATTGACACTTGTGGATATACTCACTTTGCTATGGCTTCCGATGATGAATCACTTTCCCCACAATCTGATGACCCAGGCCTTGACAGTTCAGCGTCAGAAGATGAGCTCACCACAGCACTGTTGCAGCCCACAGCACTGGCTGAAACCGACAACATGACAACTCAGCAGTTGCGTGATGTCAGTCCTATGATTTCGTACATATTTTTATGCTAATTCAACCCGATATATCACTTCTAGTTGCTCAAGGCATCCCAGCTCAGTCAACAGTTGCTTGCCGAGAGATACAAGGCCCTAAAAATCAACCTCGATGATTTGGCAGCCTCTCACAAGTCCATGAAAACAGTAAAGGCTGGGAATGAGTTGTCATTAAAAGAAGAGTTGAAGGAAATCTCGCTTGCTGGGGGTAGGTTTTCAGTTGTTGGGGAGCTCTGGGTCAACAAGACCACGCTCGACATTGCTTTCCCTCAAGGCTTTGATCCGCTCAATCCTGACCGTTATTCCGATCTCCACACTGAAGCCCGTGGTGTAATTGCTGAAGTCTATTTGGGTCTTGCGCCACCCCTCCAGAAGGCACTTGCGGATCACAATCGAAGGGAGGCCTTCAAGACAGCCGTAAGTTTCAATTGTCTCTGCACATCCCCCCATGTCTGATTGATCTGCGTAGTTTATAAAGCAATTGGACCAAGAACGAGCAAATTCAGTACACACAGCGCGTGCCTATGCAGGACGTTTGCTTGGGATCGACTCTACTTTTTTCGCAAAATCTTTTGATCGTGCAAGTACTCCAGAGCTGTGAAGGCTCCTCGAAACCCCAGCAAAGCCAGGCGAACTGTATCCTATTTGGCCACGGCTCTTGTTTCCTAACCATGATACCTGCAGTACCCGCCCACTCCAGTGCATGCCACTTGTGAAAGTACGTGTAAGTGTTTTCTAGTTGTATGTACCACTAACGCTTCTTCAGTTCCTTAAAATTATCTTGTATGGGCCCTCCTCACTTGATGGTGATAATGTCACTAGAAAACGCTCGACAAAGGGGGTGCTCTGGAACGTGGAAAAAACCACTCCAGGGATGATTGTGATGTCAGCTACCCTTGTAAGTAATATCGATTCATTTTGTGTACTCCATTGCTAATCTAATAACCCTGGTGTAGCTCATATACGCGTGCAGCCAAGATCAGTTGTTTTCAAAGACCCAGGGCCCCAGTTGCGTTAACTGGAATGAACGTTTCAAGCTATATAAGCATGCCATTCTCCGTTTTCCTGCCAACTATCGCAACGAACTATTCTCGTGGTACGACATGCAGATCTTTGCGAAATCTACAACTGGTTCATCGTCAGGCTTGGGTTCCCTCAATCAAGGCCTTGAAGATGTTGAGGATCTGGTCGAGCGCCTTCACCAAGCGGAAGTCACAAGCACATACAACCCTCCGGCTCCCTCACTACCTGTATTACAACTTGCAGAAGCCAACAAACCTGACGCACCACCCACTTCTTGTACCCGATCTCTTGTTTCTGATGGCACCCCAGCCCCTGGTCAGATGGAGCAATCCCCGATGCAAGCGTGCACCACTGATCAAGCTGAGGAACTTAATAATGTGGCAGATGACCACAATCAGAATGTTGCAGCACGGCCCAAGCGACAGTCACAGCCCATTCGCAAGTCGAAGACTACTAACAATAAGAGATCGGCCAGGAAGTAATAGGGGTAAGAATCCAAGAGTATTAGATATACCTGTCCCCTTGCTCGTCTTATATTTTTGAATCAACCATGAAGTGCGACAATAATACGAGCTGTGAGATAATCTTTCCGGTTAGTTTTCTAGTCACGTGAAAGTTGAGGCAATACGACGTTGCTGCTTTCTGTTCTCTTATTTTTATTCTCTCTCCCATTGACACGACATCATCTCTCTTCTTTGACCAATGGAACGACTGCTTAGACTGTGCATAGCGTCAGCTCCTGTTGGCCGTGACCTATTAATACTAATACGATGCAGACCCCCTAACCATCAAGTTTAACAGAGTCGTCGTCGCCTGTCAATGAATTGCTGCCGACGTCGATGCGTCGCTTCTCATCACTCACTAAACCCTACTGACTACCTCATCATCCCGCCCGAGGAGATGGAGCAGCATTGGAGCTCGATGACGACAACGATAGCCTAGAGATTGCCGCTGAAGGTGCCCGCATGAATACGACGCATACACAATCTGACTGGCACATGTACGTCTTTTCTCCCCTCCTTTCATCCCTTGATCCCTTCCTCACAACTGGCCCCGAACTCCATGCTTCCACCACCACCGAGCCATACCTCGTCCCACCTCTGCCCCACCTCCATCATGTGTTGCGCTCCACGCGCCGTGGAAAACCAGGGCACTCTGCGCGATGCTTCCCCGACCCCTGGGGTCCTCCATCCCCCTCGGCAACAGCGCCATCAGTGCCGCCCCTCACGCGCCAGCCATCCATCCGGTGTGTCCCAGCCCGCTCCCCAACCGTCAACTTTACCGATTTCACCTCGCGGCAACGCTCATCTGGATGCGAAGGCAACAACAGCGCGATTGCAGGTGACGCCGAGGAGGACGACTCTGCGGCGCAGACAAAGGCAACGTCCGCGTCGCCGTTCCCACCCTTAACA
>WNGR01011724.1_pt1 | contig 15491 bp, 13 predicted proteins | sample 5407581 | NCBI WGS metagenome assembly WNGR01 (sample SAMN13153383, study PRJNA577476) | soil metagenome | isolation source: 80 cm soil or saprolite under Garry oak tree replicate 2 | place: USA:California | collected 2016-06-15
CCTGGCCACCTACCAGGACCTGCGCGACTACGCCGCCGCCGCCGGCATCACCATCCCCGCCCTGACCGCGCACACCCCCAGCACGCCACGCTAACAACCCCGGCACACCACAAACTCACCTTAAAAAAGGACGTGTCCTTGCGGGGTCAGGGGCCCACACACCCCACCCGCCGGCACCGCGGCGCGCGCTCCGGCCCCGTCGCCCGATCGCCGCCACCCGCCGGCCGCGCCGCCCGATCGCCGCCACCCGCTGGCCCACGCTCCGGCCACGCCGCCCGATCGCCGCCCCCCGCCGGCCTCCACGGCCCCCACCCGTCCCGGCCGATGCCACCCGCACCAACCCGGCTTAGTTTCTCATGAGGTGAATCTGACTCCTGGCCCGCCCGTCACTCACTGTCGTCTTACGTGCCAGTACGGGTCATGAGTGATTACGGATTTCTCATATGGGGGTCGGAAGTCAGGCTTGTCACGATATGTTCGGCCGAACGGTTGGGGGCGACATAGCAGCGACATAGCGTGACGGTTCATCAAGGTGACAGCGGTCACCGGGGTGGCACGGGCGCGCGTGGCACGGGAGACCGCGATCTTATGGTGAGCGACCGGGGCACGCTACCGCGCGGTGCGGTGGCCGACCAGCAGGCTTCGTGGGCCGAACCGACGGCGCCTGGGGGACGGCGGATGCCGAGCGCTCCGCGCGAGCGCAAGCCGGCGCTGGCCGCGCTGGCCGTCCTGCTCGTGGCGCTGGGCGCGGTCGCGGCCGGTTACCTGGTGATCAGCGCCGGGCACCGGGTGGGCGCCGTGGAGATCACCCAGGAAGTGGGCCAGGGCCAGCAGATCCCGGCCGCGGCGATCAAGGAAGTCGAGATCGCCTCCAACAGCGGCGTGAACTACGTGGCGTGGCAGTTCGCGAACCGGGTGACGGGCGTCTTCGCCGCCGTCCAGATACCGGCCGGGACCCTGCTCACGCCGGCCATGACGACGGCCACCAGCAACCTGACCGCGGGCAAGGTCGAGGTCGGGCTCTCCCTCAAGGCCGGCCAGGCGCCCGCCAGCCTGCTGATCGGCCAGACCGTGGAAGCCTTCCCGGTCGGCACCGGCAGCAGCGGCTGTGCCGCCAACGGCGCGGCCGGCGGGACGGGCAACGGCGGCGCCGGCAACGGCGGGGCGGTCAGCCCCGGCGTGCCCATCGCGACCGGCACGATCGCCAGCGTGTCCGGCTCCACCGCGACCAACGGCACCACCGCCGCGGTCACGCTCGCCGTCTCCTCGGCCGATGCGGGCATCCTGGCCTGCTACGCCTCGGCCGGCAACGTCGCCATCGCGCTGACGCCCGGCGCCGGGTCGGGGTGATCATGGCGCTGATCGCGATCGCGTCCGACAAGGGAGCGCCAGGTGTCACGACGGCGGCACTGGCGCTCGCCGCTGTGTGGCCGCGTCCGGTCCTGCTCGCCGAGTGCGACCCGGCGGGCGGGGATCTCGTCTACCGCTTCCCCGCCGTCGGCGGCGGCCATCTCGACCCGCGGCGCGGGGTGCTCAGCCTGGCCGTCGTCGCCCGGCGCGGGATGCAGCCGCAGCAGGTCTGGGAGCACGTGCAGAAGCTGCACGGCGGCCTTGACGTGCTGGCCGGCGTGACCAACGCGGAGCAGGGCGCCGGGCTGAGCCTGCTCTGGGGCCCGATCGGCAAGGTGCTCGCGTCGCTGCCGCAGGCCGACGTGATCGCCGACTGCGGCCGCCTGGGCGCCGACGGCCCGCTGTACGACCTGCTTGCCGAGGCGACCACGGTCGTGCTCGTGACCAAGGTGCACGTGGCCGACGTGATCAGGCTCCGCGACCGGGCGGCCGCCTTCGCGGCCGCGGCCCAGAGCCGGGGCAGGCGGAATTTCGGGGTGGGCGTCGTGGCCGTCGCCGACCACAAGAAGTTCCGGGCCGCGCTCGGCGAAGTGCAGCACGTGCTCGGCCAGGCCAACGCCCCGGCCACCGTGCTCGGCGGCATCGCCCACGACGCCAAGGGCGCTGACCTGCTGAGCGGCGAGTGGGGCGGCAACCTGGACCGCACCATGCTGATCAAGACGGCCAGGGAGGTGGCGCGGCAGCTGGTGCATGGCCTGCCGCCGATCGGCAACCCGTCCGCAGCCGTCCCGTCCGCGGGCCCGTCCGCAGGCGGCCCGTCCGCCATGACCGCGGCGCCGGCGCCGCCCCCCGGCGTGCGCCGATCGACCGGCCCGCAGCCCGCGGCGCCGTCAACCGGCCCGCAGCCCGCCATGGCGCCGTTCGGCGGCCCGCAGCCGGGCCGGTCACCAGCTGTCGGCCCGCAGCCCGCGGCGGCCAGGTACACCGGCCTCCAGCCCGCCGCCTTCCCGCCGTCCGGCCTGCCTTCGCCCATCCCGGCATCGGCTGGCTCACCGCTGGCCCCGGCCGCGGCCGGGGCGCCGAACGGCCCGGCGGACCTGGCCGCGGTCACCCTCCCGGCGCCGGCCGTCTCCGCCCCGGCGCCGGCGGTCTCCGCCGTGGCGCCGCGGACCACGTTCAACCGCGTCCTCGGCGGCCGGTCCGGCCGGCATCAAGCCACCGCCTCGCCAGCCGCCGGCCCGGCCCAGGCGCAAACCCAGGCGCAAAACCAGGCGCAGACCCGCGCGCAGACCCAGGCCGGCTCCCGCAATGGCACCCAGGCGGCCGCGCAGGCCCAGCCGAGGGCGGCGCGGCACGCCTACGGAGCAGACCGCCAAGGTGAGGGCTCGTTCTTCACCCGGGCGCCGATGCCCCCGCTCACGTCGGCCGCGCCCGCAGCCGCCGCGCCCGCAGCCGCCTCCCCAGGTCAGGACCCGGCGGTCCGGTCCGAACCCCGGCAGCCCGGGCAGCCCGAGGGCTCCGGCTGGGGCGCCGTCCCGTGGGAAGGGCCGGGCTCCGCCGGACCGAGCCGGTCCGGCGGGGGGTGACGCGAGATGGACCACGGACTCGTCAAGCGCCTGCGCGGCGACGTCGGCGACCGGCTGGCCGAGCAGCGGCGGCTGGACGCCGCGGCCGGGATGCCGCCGATGACGGGGGAGGACGAGCGCCAGTTCGCCCGGGCGATCATTTCCCAGGTGCTCGAGGAGCATGCCAGGAGCGAGATCCTGGTCGGCCGCCCGCCGCTGAACGCCCAGGAGGAAGAGGATCTCGCCGAGGCGATCCACGCGGCGCTGTTCGGCGTGGGCCGGCTCCAGCCGCTGCTGGAAGACCAGAACATCGAGAACATCGACATCAACGGCTGCGACCGGGTCTTCGTCGGCTACGCCGACGGCAGCGAGGTGCTCGGTGAGCCGGTCGCCGAAAGCGATGAGGAACTGGTCGAGCTGATCCAGGTGCTGGCCGCCTACTCCGGCCTGTCCAGCCGCCCGTTCGACACCGCCAACCCGCAGCTCGACCTGCGGCTCCCGGACGGCTCCCGGCTGTCCGCGGTGATGGACGTGACGCTGCGGCCGGCGATCTCCATCCGGCGCGCCCGGATGGGCAAGGTCTTCCTCGCCGACCTGGTCGGCAACGGCACGATCTCGCCCGACGTGGGCTCGTTCCTGGCCGCGGCGGTGGCGGCGCGCAAGAACATCATGATCGCCGGGGCCACCAACGCGGGGAAGACGACGCTGCTGCGCGCGCTGGCCAACCAGATCCCGGCGGAGGAGCGGCTGGTCACCGTGGAGCGCGCCCTCGAGCTGGGATTGGACCACTTCCCCGAGCTGCACCCGAACGTGGTGGCGTTCGAGGAGCGGCTGCCGAACAGCGAGGGCCAGGGCACGATCTCCATGGCGGACCTGGTCCGCCGCAGCTTGCGGATGAACCCGAGCCGGGTCATCGTCGGCGAGGTCCTAGGCGACGAGATCGTTACCATGCTGAACGCGATGACGCAGGGCAACGACGGCTCGCTGTCCACCATCCACTCGAACTCCTCGCTCGAGGTGTTCAACCGCATCTCCACCTACGCCATCCAGTCGTCCGAACGGCTGCCGGTGGACGCCACCCACATGCTGATCGCCGGCGCGATCGACTTCGTGGTGTTCCAGGAGAAGCGGAACGAGTACGCCCAGGGCGGCCGGCTGCGCCGGTTCGTGAGCAGCGTCCGGGAGGTGACAGGCGTGGACGGCCGGGTGCTGTCCAGCGAGGTGTTCGCGCCGAGCCGGGACGGCCGGGCGGTGCCGCACGCGCCCGCCTCCTGCCTGGACGAGCTGGCCGACTTCGGCTATGACCCGGGCAGGGGAGGCTGGCGGTGAACTCATCGGCGTTCCCCCTGCTCGCGATCCTGGCCGGCGCCCTCGCCGGCGCGGGCATCTTCCTGCTCATCGCCGCCATCCGCGGCCTGCCGCCGAAGGCCGCGCGCAGCGGTCCCGGCCCGCTGGAACGCCTGGTCAAGGACGTGTTCAGCGTCCGCGGCGGGGTCGCGGTCATCGTCGGGATCCTGACGCTGCTGATCACCCGGTGGGTGGTCGCCGGGATCGGCATGGCGCTGCTCGCCTTCAGCTGGCGCTCGCTGAGCGGCGCCGCGTCCGAGCGCAGGGCCATGGCCCGGCTGGAGGGCCTGGCCACGTGGACCGAGTCGCTGCGCGACACGATCGCCGGCGCGGTCGGGCTCGAGCAGGCCATCCCGGCCTCGACCCGGGTCGCCGACGCCTCCATCCGCGAGCCGCTGGCGCGGCTGGTGGACCGGCTGCACACCCGCGTGCCGATGCACGTGGCGCTGCGCCGGTTCGCCGAGGACCTCGACGACCCGAGCGCGGACATGATCATCGCAGCGCTGATCATCAATTCCCGGCTGCGCGGCCCCGGCCTGCGCGACCTGCTCGGCGCGCTGGCCGACTCGGTCCGCGAGGAACTCGACATGCGCCGCAAGGTCAACGCCAGCCGCCGGTCCACCCGGCGCAGCGTGCAGATCGTCATCGCGGTCTCGGTGCTCATGGCCGTGGGCCTGGCCGTGCTCGATCACCGCTTCCTGCAGCCCTACGACAGCGTCTTCGGGCAGTTCGTGCTGGCCGTCATCGTGGGCATCTACGCGCTCGGCATCGTGTGGCTGCGCAAGCTGGCCAGGTTCGACATGCCGCAGCGGCTGCTCGGCGCGGCCGCGGCGACTGGATCCGGCCCGGCCCAGCCCTCCGCGCCCGCGGCCGAACCGGAGACCGTCGCCGCCTGGCGAGGAGGCTCGGCATGATCCGGGAGGCAGCCCATGATCCGGGCCGGCGCGGCATGATCCGGCCCGGCAACTCCATGATCCGGGCAGGCACCCCATGATCCGGGCAGGCACCCCATGATCCGGGCAGGCACCCCATGATCCCGGGAGGCAGCCCATGATCCCGGCCCTGGTCGTCGGTGCCGTCACCGGCCTGGCCCTGTTCGTGCTCGTCTACGCGCTGATCCCGCGCCGGGTCGGGCTGGCCCGGCGGATCGCCGCGTTCGACGCGGGCCGGCCGCCCGCGCTCAGGCCGGCCAGGTACCCGGGGGACGGGAACGAGAGCGCCCTGAGCAAGCGCCTCGGCGCCGCGCTGGCCCGCTTCTGCGCCGAACAGGGCTGGGAGTTCCGCTCGCTGCGCTCCAGCCTCAGCCTGGTGGGCAAGTCGTTCGAGAACTTCCTCGCCACCAAGGTCCTGCTGGCCCTGTTCGGGCTGATCTTCCCGCCCATCGTGCTGGCCGGGATCGGGTTCGCGGGGGTGCACCTGTCGGTCATCGTCCCGGTCTGGGCCGGCCTGGTCTTCGCCGCCATCTTCTTCTTCCTGCCCGACATCGAGCTCAGGCAGCAGGTGGAGAAGCGGCAGCGGGACTTCAGGCACGCCATCAGCGCCTTCCTGGACCTGGTCGCGATGAACCTGTCCGGCGGCCGGGGCGTGCCCGAGGCGCTGATGGCGGCCAGCGAGATCGGCGAGGGCTGGGCGTTCTGGCGGATCAGGGACGCCCTGGCCAACGCCCGGATCACCGGGCAGACGCCGTGGCAGGCCCTGGGCGTGCTCGGCGAGGAAGTCCAGGTGAGCGAGCTGAAGGACCTGTCGGCGGCGCTCAGCCTGGTGGCCGAGGACGGGGCCAAGGTCAGGGAGTCGCTGACCGCGCGCGCGGTCAGCCTGCGCCGCCGCGAGCTCGCCGATCTCGAGGGACAGGCGGGGGAGAAGTCACAGTCGATGCTGCTGGCCCAGATGGTCCTGGCCGCGGCGTTCCTGGTCTTCCTCATGTATCCAGCCGTCCACCTGCTGCTTCAGGCATGACAACGAGGAGCCCGATGAACACGTTCCAGCCACCCGGCGCCGAAACGGCGCGCTACCTGCGGACTTTCCTGCTCGCACACACGGCCAGGCTGCGGTCCGCCCTGGCCGGCCAAGACCGGGGCGCGTCCGCCATCGAGCTCGCGGTGATCACCGCCGTGCTGGTCGGCCTGGCCGTGGCGATCCTGGTCATCGTGGTCAACTTCGCCAACAAGCAGGGCACCGCCATCACCAACACCAACGTGCCCAACCCGGCAACTTCGCCAACAAGCAGGGCACCGCCATCACCAACACCAACGTGCCCAACCCGGCCGGCGGCTGACGGGCAGGACTACCGGAGGCGACGGTGAGACGGGGCAGGTTGCGACGCCGCCTGGCGGCTCTGCGCATATTCACTCGCGCGCGCCTGGCATCGGCGGGCGGCCGCGACCGGGGCGCGAGCGCGGTCGAGCTCGCCATCCTGGCGCCCGCGCTGATCTTCGCCAGCCTGCTCATCGTCCAGTTCGCCATCTGGTTCGATGCCAGGCACGCGGCGCTGGCCGCCGCGCAGCAGGGCGACCTGGTGGCCCGCGAGGACGCGGCGGCGAACCCGGGCGGCTGGCAGGCCCTGGCCCAGGACGCGGCCACCAGCTACTACCGGGGCCTGGATACCAGCCTGATCTCCGGGGTCACCGCGCAGGCAGCAGGCGGCGGTGGCGGCACCGTCTCGGTCACCGTGACCGGGAAGCTGACCGGCATCTGGCCGCTGACCATCAGCGAGACCGTCAGCGGCCCGATCGAATGCTTCCGCACCCAGGCCAGCCAGGGGACGGCCTGCGGATGAGATCCTTCAGGCAGCTCATCAGTGTTGACCGAGGCAGGGGCGACCGCGGCTCGATGGCGGTCGAGTTCGTGGTCGCGGCGCCCGCCCTCGTGCTGCTCCTGCTGCTGGTGAGCGCGGGCGGCCAGTGGCTCAACCTGACCGGGAAGGTGGGCTCGGCCACCCGGGACGCGGTCCGGGCGGCGTCAGTGGCCCGCACCTTCGCCGACGCGCAGGCCAACGCGCAGGCCGCGGCCCAAACCGACCTGGGCGGCGTGTGCACAGCAGGCGCGCCGGCCACCACGGTCAAGCTGTTCGCCAACGGCGCGCCGGTGGGCCCGGCCGGCTTCGCCGGCGCGCAGGACATCGAGGTCACCGTGTCGTGCGTGGCCAGCCTCGCGGTCTTCCACGTCATCGGCTTCCCGGTCAGCCAGACCTTCGGCGACACCGCGGCCGCGCCGCTGGACCCCTTCGTGGACAGGGGCTGATGATGCGGCTACGGGACGACCGCGGCTCGGTGTCGCTCTGGGTGGTGATCTTCGCGTTCGTGACGCTGGCGCTGCTGATCCTGATCGTGGACGGCGGCCAGGTGATCGTGGCCAAGTCCCGGGCCGCGGACATCGCCGAGCAGGCCGCCCGCGCCGCGGCCGACGACATCAACCCGGCCACGCTCAGGCAGGGCCAGGTGGCGATCGCCGCCGGGGCGTGCGACACGCCCGGCCCGGCCAGCGATCTCGTCTCCACCTACCAGAAGGGAGTCGGCGTGACGGCGTCGATGCAAGGCTGCACCATCGGCACCGGCCTTCAAGGCGCCCCGGACGTGACCGTGCGGGTGCAGGTGTCGATGACCCCGTTCATCCCGGTCAACCCGTTCGGCACCATCAACGTGTCGGCGTCGGAGACGGCCTTCCTGGCCTGCGGCACCGCTGACGCCCGGGTGGCCTGCTGATGGCGCCGCCGATTCCCGGGTTGCGGCAGCCGGTCCGGATCAGGCGCCGGACGCCGGGCGACGTGCTGGCCGGCATCGCCGCCATCATCCTGCTCACCGCGCTGACCATCGGGGTGCCGATCGCGCTCGTCACCGTGGTGGGCCTGCCGCTGCCGCATACGTTGCCGAAGCTGAGCGCGCTGACCAGCCAGCTCGACATCACCGCGATCCTGCGCATCCTGTCGGTGATCGTCTGGCTGGCCTGGATCCAGCTGGTGTGGTGCGTGCTGGTCGAGATCAAGGCCGCGGTCAGCCACACCGGGACCCGGCCGCGGGTCCCGCTGTCCGGCGCCACCCAGTCCGCCGCGCACCGGCTGGTGACCGCGGCGCTGCTGCTGTTCACCGCGGCCGCCGCGCTCACGCCCGCGGTCATCAGCCACGGCCCGCCCCGCCCCGCCCACTCGGTATCCGCTCAGGTCACCCCGGCCATACCGGTGAGCGCCCCGGTCGCGACCGGGGCGGCGCACGCGCACGCGGCCCCCAACGCCGACAAGGCGTACCTGGTCAAGCCGCCGGTCGGCCGGTTCCACGAGTCGCTGTGGGAGATCGCGCACAACCACCTCGGCGACGGCCGCCGCTACCGGGAGATCTTCGAGCTGAATAAGGAGCGCGTCCAGCCGGACGGATCCAAGCTCACCATCGCCAGCCTGATCAGGCCGGGCTGGGTGCTGCTGATGCCCAAGGACGCGCACGGCCCGGGCATCCACGCGGTCACGCCCAGGCTGGCAGGCGAGCTCGGCCTCACCACGCATTCCGCCGGGCCGGGCGGCGGGCCCAGCGGCGGGCCCAGCGGCAGGCAGGGCGCCGGCCCAGACGCCGAGCTGCCCGTCGTCCAGGCCCCCGCCGGGTCCGTTCGGGATAATGGGATCTTCGCGGCGCCGGCCGCGGCCGCCGGGCAGACCCTGGCCTGGCCCTACGAGCTGTCCGCGGCCTCGCTGCTGGCCGCCGGGGTGCTGGCCGCGCTCGGCCGGCGGCGGCGGGAGCAGCTGTGGCGGCGGGCGTTCGGCCGCCGGATCGCCGGTCCCGACCCCGACGCGGCGCTGGCCGAGACCGCGCTGCGGCTCGGCGCGGACGACCCCGCGGTGCGGATGCTCGACACCGGCCTGCGCTACCTGTCCCGGCAGCTCGCCGCCCGGGACCGGACGCCGCCGACGGTGTTCGCGGCCCATCTGGGCCACCAGAACCTGGACCTGTGGATCGCCCCGCCCGACCCGAACCCGCCGCACCCGTGGCAGGCCGCCGACGGCGGCCAGCTGTGGCGGCTGCCGTACGCGGCCATCGCCGGCCTCGACGCGCCGGAGACCGGCCTGGAGATGGGCAGGGCGCCGGCCGCCCTGGCGCCGTACCCGGGCCTGGTGTCGCTCGGCACCAACGAGACCGGCCGGATCCTGGTGGACCTGGAGGTGGCGCACGGGCTGATCGCGGTCCGCGGGCCGCGCCAGGTGGTGCAGGCCGCCCTGTCGGCGCTCGCCGTCGAGCTGGTGACGAACCGGTGGTCCGATCAGATGCAGGTCATGCTCATCGGTTTCGGCGACGGACTCGCGGAGATTTCTCCCGAACGGGTACGGGTGGTCCGCACCCTCGACGAGGCCCTGCCCGAGCTGGAGAAACGCGCCGCCGAGATCAGGGACGCGATGGCGTCGGCCGGCCTCGACTCGGTGCTGACCGGCCGGGCCCAGGGTGCTGACGCCGCCATGTGGGCGCCGCACTACCTGATCATGGGCGTGCCGCCGACGCAGGCCCAGGCGGAGCGGCTGCTGGCGCTGGCCAGGAGCCGGTACCGGATGGCGGCCGGCTACGTGATCGCGGGCGACGTCCGCGGCGCGACCTGGACCTGGGACCTGTCGCCTGAGGGGCGGCTGCAGGCCGCCGTGCTCGGCTTCGAGCTGGACGCCCAGCTGCTGCCGCCGGAGCAGTACGCGGCGATGGTCAAGCTGTTCCGCGGCACCGCCGCGGACGCGGACGCCCCGCTGGCCGCCCTGTCGGCCGCGGGGGCGGCGCCCGCCGCTCACCTGGTGCCCGGCACGGCGATGCCGGTCGAGATCGGGCTGCTCGGGCAGGTAGCCGTCCAGGCGCCGGGCCCGCTCGAGCCGGACCGGCTCGCCCTGGCCACCGAACTCGTCGTGTACCTGGCCGCGCACCCCGACGGCGTGCACGCCAACGTGCTGGCCGGCGCGGTCTGGCCGCGCGGGGTATCCCCTGAGGTGCGCGACGCGGCGCTGTCCCGGGTGCACTCCTGGCTGGGCACGGACGCCGGCGGCCAGCCCAACCTGCTCACCGACGCCTCGGGCCGGCTCCGCCTCGGCCCCGGCGCCAGGATCGACTGGCAGGTCTTCCGCGCCCTGTTCATGCAGGCCAGCCAGGCCGCGGCGGCGTCAGAACCGGCCGCCGAGGCGGGCTACCTGGAGCGCGCGCTGACCCTGGTCCGCGGCCAGTTCCTCGACGGGCGCGATCCGGCCAGGTACGCGTGGCTGGCCACGGACGAGATCGAGTACGAGGTCACCGCGGCAGTGGCCGACGCCGCGCACCGGCTGTCCGCGCTGCGGCTGGCCGCGGGCGACGCGGACGGGGCCAGCCAGGCGGCGCGGGCCGGCCTGCGGCTCGCGTTCAACGACGAGATCCTCTGGCGCGACCTGCTGACCGCCGCGCACGCCACCGGCCAGGAGCACGTGCTCCGCGCGGTGGTCGGCGAGATCTCCGCCCGGGTCGCGCTGGACGAGGTGATGCCGCGGATGGCACCGGAAACCGAGGCGCTCATCGACGAGCTCCTCCCGTCCTGGAGGACGTCAGCCGCATGAAACGCATCCCCGCCCGGCTTGCCGCCCGCGCGCGCCGCCCCGCCGCCTGCCTCCCGGTCGCCTGCCTCCCGGTCGCCTGCCTCGCCGCCGCGTGCCTCGCGCTGGCGGGCTGCAGCTCGGCGCCGCCGCCCGCGTTCAACCCGGGCGGCCCGGCGTCCACCGCCCCCGCGACGCCGATGGCGCAGTCGTCCGGACCCGGTTCGGTGATCATGCCCCGTTCGGCGGCAACGCGCACGTCGTCATGACCAGCTGGCTGCCGAGGAACGCCGCCCTGGCCCGGGCCGTGCTGGCCGACAAGGACTACGAGCTGGCCTTCCTGTACGCCGAGTACACCGGCGGGAAGGCGCAGGACTGGACCTCCTACGTCAGCCAGACGATGGAGCTGCAGGTCAGGGGGGTACTGTCGCGTTCCGACGTGACGACGGAATCGTTCCGGGGCACGATCAGGATCTTCGACATGACGGTGATCCGCGACCCGGCCGTCCGCGCCGACGTGGACGTCTCGGCCTGCTTCGACAACTCCCGCGCCGTCAACACGAACCTCGGCACGGGGGCGGTCCTGCCGGGCCAGTCGCCGTCCGACGCCAACTACTACCGGTACACCGACCAGCTGGCGCGAACCCCGGCCGGCCAGTGGCAGGTGGTCTCGAACTATCCGCTCGTCTACTATCCGCGGGCCAAGGAGTGCAAGCCGTGAGATCCCCCTTCTCCTCCACGCGCCTAGCCGTTCTCGCCGCGCTGGCCGGCCTGCTGCCCGCCCTCGCGGCCGCCGCCCCGGCCAGCGCGGCCGACGGGAGCTCGTCGGTCACCTGCTCGACCGGCAGCAGCTGCGAGATCCAGCTCGAGAACATGGTCCAGTTCGGCGGGAAGAACTACTCGCCGGGCGCGCACAACATGGTCGTCAACATCACCCCGCCGCCCTGCCTGTGGATTCCGCAGGGCGACGCGCACACCGGCAGCCAGGTCGTCATCGACTTCTACGGCAACACCGATCCGGGCCCGGGCGCGCTGTTCGACGGGCAGCACGCCTTCCAGGAGGCCAAGCAACTGGTCAACGCCAACCCGATGCCGGCCGGGACGTGGTACGAGCTGCCGGTCAACCCGAACGACACCCAGGCCCAGGTGAAGGAGTGCCTGAACCAGCCGCTGTTCTTCTGGGACGTGCCCGGCGCGCCGCTGCCCGGCATCCCGATACCGCCGGAGACGCTGGCCCAGCTCGCCCTGGCCAAGATGAACGTCCCGGGCGCCGGCCAGATGAAGCTGAGCCCGAAGAACGGGAACAGCTTCTCCAACCTGCCCACGTTCGCCCGGGTGACGCTGAGCTTCCGGCCCGAGTTCGGGCCCGGCGGCCTGCCGTACGTGACCGACAACGCCCGGCTCGGCAACCAGGCCGCCACGGTGTGGGTGGAGGCGACGCCGCTGCAGCTTTCCACCAACGACAACGCGGCCCGGCTGGATACCGGCGGCTGCGGGTACCTGGGTTCGGCCATGATGGTCCGCAACCCGCGGGCGGTGGCCAGCACCGGCGCGAACGGCACGGCCGACTGCGGCGTCACCTTCCGCCAGCCCGGTCAGTGGACCATCACCGCCACGCTGACCTGGCACGCCTGCTGGGTCGTCGGCGTGGTCAACGGCCCGCCCCCGGCCAACTGCGCCCCGGTCCCCGGCGCCGACCTCAACCCGGCCAACTGGGCCCGCAACATGAACGTCCACGAAATCCAGGCCGCCAACGGCGCCGGCTAACCCAGCGGCATCGCGATCGTGGATCGTTATACCTGCCATGGCAGGTATAACGATCCACGATCATGGTCGGCCCGGGCTCAGCAACGTCCTACCCGGTGATCGTGGGGTCGAAGAGGCGCAGGGTGTGCGCCTTGGCCGCGGCCTCGCCGCGGCTGGCCACGCCCAGCTTGCCCAGGATGTTGGATACGTGCACACTGGCCGTCTTGGGCGAGATGAACAGCTCGGCGGCGATCTCCCGGTTGCTGCGCCCGGCCGCGACCAGGCGGAGCACCTCGAGCTCGCGTTCGGTCAGGCTCAGCGCGCCGTCACCGTAACCCGGGCCGCCGGGGACAGCGCCGCCCGGCCCAGCGCTGCCCGGCCCAGCGCCGGCGGGCGCCTCGTCGCGGGCCAGCCGGATCCTGGCGCGCCGCGCGAGGATCGCGATCTGCTCGCCGAGCGGGTGCGCCGCGAGCCCGGCCGCCAGCAGGGCCGCGCGCTGCAGCCGCTCCGCCGCGCCGTCCCGGTCGCCGCAGGCCAGCGCGGCCTCCGCCGCGCGCAGCAGCGTCTCGCCGAGGGGATACGGCTCGCTCAGGCCGGCCCACGCGGCGGCGGCCTGATCCCAGCCGGCGAGCAGCCCCGCGGCCTCGCTGCCACTGTTCCCCGCGGCCTCGCCGTCGGCTCCGTCGGCCCGGTCGGCGCCGGGGGAGGCCGCGAGCAGGCGGGCGGCGTCCGCGTCGGCCGCCGCGAAGGTCAGCTGGCTGGCCCGCTGGGCGGGGCCGAACGTCTCCAGCTTCTCCGCGACCGTGCGCAGCCGCTCGGCGATCGCGGCGGCGTCGGCGCCGAGCCGCTCGTCGCGGGAAGCCCCGGCCAGCCGGGCGGCGGCCAGCACCGCGCCGGCCCCGGCCACCACGACCGGCCAGGCGTACCGCGGGCTGCTGCCGGACAGCTCGAAGCGGTCCATGACCTGCGAGGCGGCAGAGAGCGCGGCGGCCGGGCCGTCCTGGGCCAGCGTGAACCCGATCTCCAGCCGGGCCAGCGGAAGCTGGTGCTGGTCCTCGTAGCGGGCCGAACGCAGCGCGTCGCGGGCCGTCAGCACGTTCTGCGCCGCCGCGGCCAGGTCCCCCCGGGCCAGGATGATGGAGCCGGTGATGACGTGCAGCAGGGCCCGGTTCAGCGGCCCGGGGGCGAGGTAGCGGTCCGTGGCCCCGGTGGCGATGGCCAGGGCCTCGTCCCAGCGGCCGAGCGCGAACAGCGGTTCGGCCTGGTTGATGGCGAGCACGCTGCCCGAGGTGCGGGACAGCAGCTGAGCGTCCGCGCTCGCGGTGGCGCGGCGGGCCGCCTCTGCGGCGCGTTCGTGCTCCCCGGCGCCCTCGAGCAGGTGGGATTCGTTGACCGCCGCGTGCAGCAGCGCTTCGTCGGCCCCTCGGCGCTCGGCCATGTCGCGGGCCTGCGCGATCAGCTCGAGCGGACCGCTGTCCGAGGCGGCCTGCTGGCCTGGGTCGGCGTTGAACATGGCCAGCGTCAGCAGCGCGTTCGCCTCGCTGGCCTCGTCGCCGCCCTGGCGCGCGAGCGCCAGGGCCTCCTCGGCGTAGGACCGCTCGTTGGTGATCTGGGGCGGGCAGTGGGCCAGCGCGAGCAGGATCTCCACCCGGGTCAGCGGCGACACGTCCGCGGGCACGTGCTCCAGGGCGTCTTCCAGATCCCGGGCGTAGTCCTTGCGGCCCAGCTTCATCCGGAAGTGGCCGCGGCGGCCGAGCAGCCTGGCCACCCGGACCGGTTCGGCGGCCGGGTCGAGTTCCCGCAGCGCCGACGTCGCCAGCGCGATGCCGCGCTCGAACTCCCCGGCGTCGTGCGCCGCCGCGATGGCCTCGTCCAGGACCTGGGTGTGGTCCGCGCCGATCCGCTCGGCGGCGTCCGGCACCTGATCCCACAGTTCGAGCACACGGGCCAGCAGCGAGAGCCGCTCGGCGGCCGCGACCGCCCGGCCCGCCTGCGCCGCCGCCCGCCAGGCGCCGATCAGCGCCCAGGTCGAGTCGTGCGCCGAGTGCCAGTGATGCGCCATCTCGATGGCGGCCCGGCCGGGCGGAACCAGCGCCGGGTCGGCGTCGATGGCCTCGGCGAAGCGGCTGTGCAGGCGGCCGTGCTCACCGGGCAGCAGGTCCTCGTGCACCGCCTCGCGGATCAGCTCGTGCCGGAACGCGTAGCCGTCACCCCGGGGGTGCAGCACGTTGGCGAGCACCGCGGGCCGGACCGCGCGGGTCAGCGCCGCGTCGTCCAGGCCGGCTACCGCGCCGAGCAGCGCGTGCCCGGTCGTCTCGCCGCCGGCGCTGGCGACCCGCAGCATCTCCTGGGTGTCTTCCGGCAGCCTGCGGACGCTCTCGAGCACCAGGTCGCGGAGGGATTCCGGCAGTTCCTCGCTCAGCTCGCCGTCACAGCAGAGCAGGGCCTCGACGAAGAGCGGGTTGCCCTCGGAGCGGTGGTACAACGCGTCGGCCAGGTCGCCGGCCGGCTGGCGGCCGAGGATGCGGACGACCAGCTCATCGGTATCGTGCCTGGCCAGCCGGGGCAGCTCGATCCGCTCCACCCAGGCGATCCGGTCCAGCGCGGCCAGCAGCGGCCGCAGCGGATGGGTGCGGTGCAGCTCGTCGGAGCGGAACGTGACCACGACGAGCAGCCCGCTGAGGGCGCGCTGGTTGCCGATCAGGAACGTCAGCAGGTCCCGGCTCGACCGGTCGGCCCAGTGCGTGTCCTCGATCACCAGGACCACCGGCGAGTGCCTGGTCAGGTGGTCCAGCGCGCTGAGCACCTCCTCGAACAGCCGCGCCCTGGCCTCGGCCGGGTCACCGCTGGTGTCCGGCTCGCCGAGCTCGGGCAGCAACCGGGCCAGCCCCCGCGTGGTCCGGCCGGGCAGCATCGAGGCCACCGCGTCTGCGCCCATCTCGTGCACCAGGTCACGCAGCACCGCGGTG
>WNGR01014091.1_pt1 | contig 15490 bp, 16 predicted proteins | sample 5407581 | NCBI WGS metagenome assembly WNGR01 (sample SAMN13153383, study PRJNA577476) | soil metagenome | isolation source: 80 cm soil or saprolite under Garry oak tree replicate 2 | place: USA:California | collected 2016-06-15
TACTACAAGAAGAGGGCTTTGAAGCGCCTCTTGAATCGGAAACCCTACTACCGCTATCCTAGGGTCGAGTCATACTATCGTACATGTGATTACGCCTGCTGACTGATGCTGACTGTCCATGACTAATTACCGCTTACTCGCGTAGTCATAACCTGTGAGTAAGTGTCTCGTTGCGAACGTAACATCACCCCCTTTTCAGGCCCGACGCCCGCGTTGGGAGCTCTCCCCAGCCGATCGCAGCATATCGTCTACTAACCCCTCATCCTGATCCTTGATGCGATTTAGTGCGTCAGCCATTTCCAACCTATGGATGGTCCTGCACTGCATAGCCGCCAGTTCTCCCCAGCGGTCCTCACCCTCCGCGATGGCCTCCTCGAGACGCGCCAGCTCTTGCGTCATAATGCAGAAGTGATGCACCTCCGCGGTTAGTGATGGGTCGTGAAGACGGCGCAACATACGATCCGTCTGCTCTTTCCCCTCCGCTTCCATCTTGAGAACCTCCAGGTCCTGCGCTTTGTAGACGGGCTTTCCGTCGTAGTGGAATATGGGCGCAGCATACAAAGGTGTGGTGTACACCTTTTCGCTGTCGTTGCGCAGCCCAATAACGAAGGGGTTTGGGTGCATGACGACTTGCACATACTCCGCTTGCCTGGTGTCGCCGTCGGGGTTCGTGATGGGGAACGACACAAAGTGGTCCCCGTCGTTGCATTGGAATCCCGGCAGGATGGTCAGCCGAGAGGTGGTGTAGCTCCCCTTGTACAAGGGGTGGCCGTCCATGGTGGCGGCGTAGGGAGTCTCTTGGGGGTCTTCAGTATCTTTTATCTTTCGTATGAAAAGGTGCTCATCTGGGTAAAGCTCCCCTTCCGTCATACGGCTAGCGTCTCTACTCCACGGTCCTCGCGTCGCTGGCGTGCTGACTGGCGCACTGCTTCCTGTGCTGCCAGTTTTGCGTTCCGCCTGGCGACGGCTTTTGTGAATTGCTCGTCCTTCCACCGTGAGCAGATCTTCCGCATGGTTCTGTGCATTGCTGTTTGGGTCGCGAAACGGGACTGGTAGAGGGATTTCTCCCTTGTGGCCGTCCTTAGCTCCCCAAATGTCGGTATCGGCGTCTTGCGTGTCGGACTGATGAGTGGGGGTTGCTCCCATTCCATCTGGGTCAGACAGTCTTCACACCATTGGTGATAGTGCACGCGGGGGCAGTGGAGTCGTGACGAGGTCTGGAAACTTGAGTAGGACTGCTCCCAACTCTTGCTCGGTGAGGGGGGCGACGAGAAGGTTCTCATTGGTGATGTGGGGTTGGATATACTTCTTGGCGCAGAGTTCTCGCGCCTCTTGGAGTGAGATGAGTCCTTCTTCGAGCTCGGCCCCGAAGATTTGCGCCGGGGATCCGAGGTAGTAGTCGTTGACATTCGACATGAAAGATAGGAGTTTGCAAGTGAGGGATGATGTAGTGGGGGAAGAAGGAATGCGGTACTCGCTTGTATTCCCCCTCCTTATATGTGTTCTTGTTGCGGGGTTTCGACTTTCAAACTCCCTTATCGCGTCAGGGGCGTGTACGTCCTTCTTATCGACCCATTCGTTATCGGAGTCGGGGTACCCCTTCCACTTGATAAGATATTGCTTCTTTTGTCTCTTGCCGAACTGCCGGACGTCTAGAATCTTCTCGATTTCGTATTCTTCTTCGTTATCAACGAGGTCTGGAGCGGGTCTAGAATAGTTTGATCCGTGAAGGTCGGTCTCGTTGTATGGTGTGAGAAGATCGATATGAAATACGTCATGAATACTCCATTGCATGGGAAGCTTCAGCCGATAGTTGACAGGGGACATCACCTAAGTGATTTGAAAGGGGCCGTGTCTCTTGGGCGCAAGTTTGGCGGTAGGTTGATTTGTTCGTAAGTGGCGCCCTTCGAGCCACACGAGATCTCCCTCATGATACTTGGGCGTATCTCTGTGTTTCACCCATGACTGTTGTGCCTTGATCATCAGTTCCTGGGTGCGTTGTCGGGCCCTTTTGAACTGATCCAGCCTCAGCGCTACTTGTGGTATTGGGGATGGCTTATCCGTCCAATCAGCGCGTGGGTTAAACCCATATAGGATAAAGAAAGGGGACTCTCCAGTGGTCTCATTCGGCCAATTGTTATGCGCGAATTCTGCAAGTGGGAGATACGCGTGCCAGTTATCTTGCCGCTCATTTACCCAAAATCGTAGGTATTGCTCGAGCCATTGATTGGTTCGTTCTGACTGTCCGTCTGTCCTTGGGTGATATGCTGTTGATATATTTTGCGTTGTTCCCGTTCCTTTACACAATCCTCGTATGAATCGTGAGGCGAATTTTGGGTCCCTGTCACTAATGAACTTTAGCGGGAGTCCAAATCGCGGGAAAACGTGTTGGATGATCAGTCCCGCCGTTTCTTCCGCCGTCATGCTTTCTTTGCATGGGATGAAGAGTGCGGCTTTGGTACAGTTGTGGTCTGTTATTGTGAGTATGGAGTCATACCCCTGTGAGACGGGCAGTTTAGTGATAAAATCGAGTGCGACGGTTTCGAAGGGCATAGCTTCTCGTATGGGGAAAATGGGCGAAAGCGCGGCCTTAGTTGGTCGAGTGTTGACCTTGTTCCTTTGACAGTCGGCACATCCTTTCACGTAACTGGTTACGTCTTGTCGCATATTCGGCCACCAGTATCTACGGCTTGTCAATTGATATGTCTTGTTGATTCCTGGGTGTCCGTAGGTCGGCGCATCGTGATGGGCATGTATAAAAAGTCGTTTGTGTTCCACTTTTCCGGTGACTACGCGCCGCCCATCCTTATACCATGTTCCTTCGATCTTCTTCAGTTGGTGAGCATCGATCCAGGGTTTAAGCAGCTCTTCGTCTTGCTCATATATTGGGTTCGCGGGCTCCATTTCTTCCTGAGGGATGATTCTTCTCATTGGCAGAGCGCGTTCGACGTTTCCTGCTCTTGCGAAGACGTGATCAGGTAGTACGATTACATCTTTGTTGTCGTTTTCTCCTTGATCATATCCTGGTCGTCATGACAGTGCGTCAGCTCTCCCATTCAATCTTCCTGGTAAGTGACGTATCTCGAAGTCATATTCCGACAGTTCTAATACTTCTCTTGCCACTCTTCGTGATATCCTTTGCGGCAGTCTCCAGTATTGCAAATTTAGATGGTCCGAGTATATGATGATCTTGTGAGGGGAGCCCGCTAGGAGGGGTCTCCAGTTCCGGAGGGCCATTACGATGGCAAGAAGTTCGAGGTCGTAGATGTCGTAGTTTCTTTGCGCCTCGTTGAGTGTAGCGGAATAGTATCCTAGGGGGTGCTTTTTACCGTCTTCTTTGCGTTGTAAGAGTACTGCCCCTACCGCGTATCCTGAGGCATCTACTTCCAGTTCGAATTGATCGTCCAGTTTAGCGTGGGCAAGTACTGGTTCCGACGTTACTCGCTGCTTTAGTTTGTCGAATGCCTCTTGTTCTTCCTTTCCCCATTGCCATTCGCAGTCTTTCCTCGTTAGTTTGTGCAGTGGTCGCGCGATAAGTGCGAAGCCTTTGATAAATGGGCGATAGAAATTGAGGAATCCGAGCACTTTTCGTACTTCGGTTACCGTTTTCGGTACTGGCCACGTGTCGACACCTGCGATTTTTGCGGGGTCCATGCGTGTCACCCCCTTTTCAAGGATTACCCCCAGGTAATCCATAGAAGCGGCGTGGAAGAGGCATTTTTCCGGTTTGAAGTAGAGGTCGTGTAATTGAGCCACCTTCAGGACGTCGTATACAGCGCGTTGATGGTCTGCAAGAGTAGTTCGAGTAGCTATACCGATATCGTCCATGTAGACGCGTATGGTTGTCCCCAAAGGTTCGTGTTTGAGGATGACGTCGCGGTATATGAAGTTCATCATTGTCTGAAAGGTCGCTGGAGAGTTGGTGAGTCCGAAATACATGACAGTGGGTTCGAAGAGGCCGTATCTTGTTTTAAACGCTGCCTTCGGTTCATCCCCGTCGCGGATACGGACATTGTTGTATCCCCATCGAACGTCGAGTTTCATGTAGATATGGGCATTACTTAAGTCCTGTATGAGATCCGAGATGAGAGGAAGGGGGTACTGGTTGCGAATAGTGATGGCGTTGATCTTTCGATAGTCTTGCACTGGGCGCAGCTTTCCGTCCTTTTTGCGAACGAAGAAGAATGACGACGCAAATGGTGATTTTGACTCACGGATATACCCCTTTTCAAGTTCGTCCGTTAGGAACTTTTGTACCACCTCGTCTTCAATGCGGTTCATGGGGTATACTTTACAGTCAATTGCCTCGGGAGCGTCCTTTTTGAATTCGATGGCATGGTCCCATGCACGTTTGGGGGGGTAGCGTTTCGATTCTTCTTCGCTAAACATCTTGGCGAACTGCTGGTATTCCTCAGGGATTGTCACCGTTTTTGTGTATTGTTGTGCTTTTATGGCCAGATCTGTGGATGTAGTAGCCTGTATGTGACTACTTTTCGCCTGTGTTCATGCGATTATCTGGCTCTCTCCTATGGTTAATGGGTTGACTGACTGGATAATGATGGGCAGTGCGTCTTTACTGATGGTGCCGTCGTGCCACGTGAACTGGGGTTCAAAGGTGGCCATCCATGGGTATCCAAGTACGATTTCTTCGCTTCCAACATTGGTGATGAGGAACCTAATCTTCTTTCTGATTCCACCGGTTTGTATGTCAAGGTCCACGTAGTGGGTGATGGGTCCATCTTGATTTGTTGTATTGTCGATGTTCCATATTTTTCGTGGTTTCTGAAGGGGTCTTTGTCCCAGCTTCATTCTTTGTACGAATTCTTTGCTCATGAAGCAGTCGGTTGCTCCTGAGTCTACGAGTGCTTTTGTGTCGGCCATTGCGTTACGAGTTCTGATAGAGACGGGAATATGCATGGATCGAAATCGCGTAGTCACTATTACAGAATTGAACTTATGGACTGCCCTCACCCAGGCCGATGGGTTCAGGCGTCTTGAAAACCCTCCCGTCCTACAAGGTCTTGTAGGACCATCTCTTGTACGTCTTCTCCTGCGGCGGCTATTCCCCTGAGCCACGTGTCTGCTTGCTGTTGTGGTGTTTGGGTGTTTGTTCGAGCGGTGATGATTTCATCTCCGTTGATGCTCCTGTCATCTACCACCGCTTCGCGTCCCTGACTGGGTCGTGGGGTCCAGTTTTGACGACTGTTTTGACGGTTGTTGCTTTGATTCCACGTATGCTGGGGGCAATTGCGACTAAGATGCCCCTTTTTATGGCACGTATAGCACTCAACTTCGCGTAGGTCTCTTGCTCCTCTCCTTGTAAATCCTCCTCGTGGGACGTATCCTCCACGCGGCATAGTTGCGGGGTTGATTTCCTCGCTACCAGCGATCCTTCCTCGAGTTCTTCCTGCCGAGGTGTCCATAGTGTTTGGGTCGTTTATTAGTCTTGGCAGCATCCACCCTCGTGGTCTTTGCGATGATGTCGTTCCTCCCCGATGTGCCTTAAGTCGAGCCTTCATATGGATGTAGTCTTGCTGGCGATTTATGGCCGCTTGCTTCCATTGATCATATGTTTGGGGTCGGTCGAGTTCCAATATCTTCTGATACAGTCCCGTTGGCAGTCCATCGGTGAATGTCTCGATTGTTTGGGGAACATCGAAGCGGTACTCAGCTAAACGTATAAGCTCCTCGATTTCGACGATGTATGCGTTGATGTCTTCTCCCTTCATCTTGATCCCAGTGCGTAGCATGGCCTGAGCGTTTTCTTTTGCCAGGCTGTCCGCGAATCGTCGGGTGAATGAAGCGGCTACTTCATTCCATAGTCGTTCGTCCGTCGTGTTTACTCCTCCTTGTATCTGGCGGGCTAGCCATTGGTTGACTGCCATAACCCATTCGTTAACGCGGATTCCTTTGACGTAGGTTAGGAACAACGTAGCTCGTCGGTAGGGGTTCATCATGAGGGAGTTGTCGTTATTGACCGCCCAGTATAACTCCCATTCGTTGATGAAGAGAGTGGTTCTTCTGCGGTCACCATCGTATATCGTAGGGGTTTCTCCTACCAGCTTGCCGGCTTGTGCCTGCGGGACTGGGATTGGTGGTGGTCCCCATGCGCCTCCTGGTGGTCCTCCCGGTGGTCCTCCTCCTCCTCCAGGGTATCCTCCGCCTCCAGGGAATCCTCCGCCTCCAGGGAATCCATCTCCTTCTCCGGGGAATCCTCCTCCTGGGACTCTTCCGCCTCCACCCATGGGGAGTCTTCTCCTAGGGTGGTCGTCTTGAGGAAGTCGGATCGGTGGTAACTCTGGTAGTTGTTCCGGTCCCCCGCTTGGTGGATCGGCTACGTCTGGTCCTGTTGCCCTTTGCATTGCGGCTTCGTCGTCGACTATGTTGACAACCCTCTGGATTCAATGTCCAGTTTGTTCGTTGATGTTTTCCATGGTTCTGGGGTTCTCGGTTATGGTGGTCATGACTGGTGGATTGATATGAATGGACTCAGCTAGCTCGGCGAGTCCTTCTTCTTCAGTAGTATTTCCTGGATGTCCTGATTCGATGGTATCTTCTGATCCTTCGCTCCTTTGATCCTCTTCGCGGCTATCTGTAGATGGTGCGGGAGTTCTCAGTGTTGGGGGTATTTGTCCGTCAATGGCCCCCACGTTTCCGGTTGTTTGTACTTCGTCCTCGAATATGTCGCAACGGTAGTCGGGTCCGGCGGGTCTGACGACGTTCCACAAAGCTTCTGGTGCGTTCCAAGTAATTTCACACCAACAGATGTAGATGTGGTTGAACTCAACGGGGTAGTACTGATTGGGTCTCGTGGGGATATTGACAAAATACCCCGTGTTTCCTCGGACTGTCCTCCACCGAGCTTCCTTGAGATATATCAAGGGTACGTTGCGTTCTCCTCTTTCTTCTATGGCGTATGGCGTGAAGGCCCAGCGTTCTCGAGTTGTAAGGCGCGCCACAATGTTAGCTTGGTCTTAATGTTACGTTGCCACTGAACGTTAGCCTTGACGTAGGCTTGAGGGTCGACGCGCGAGTACAACTTAGCTTAGGAGGCGATACACGGGTTCTTGCTGACCACGTGATGCGGAAGTCACAAGGTCCTGATGACACTTGGGCGGGAGGTAATGGTAGACAGAGGAATGAGACCTCTCGTAGCTCACGATGTGAAGAGAAGACTAGTGGCGATTCAAGAAGACCAAGCTAAGGAACTTGGTCTTCAACGACTACATCTTAAGTACTACAAGAAGAGGGCTTTGAAGCGCCTCTTGAATCGGAAACCCTACTACCGCTATCCTAGGGTCGAGTCATACTATCGTACATGTGATTACGCCTGCTGACTGATGCTGACTGTCCATGACTAATTACCGCTTACTCAGTCATAACCTGTGAGTAAGTGTCTCGTTGCGAACGTAACACAAAGGACATACACAAAGTTCCTTCTCCAAGACCAGCATAACACAAAGTTTGGCACAGACCATGTCTATGACACAGACATTGACAGCAACAGCCCTCACACTGGCGGGAATGAGGAACCTGACCCAGTCACAGTCATTCTTCACTAAACCCAGCACGGGGAAGAGTGGACCAGGAGGGAAACCACCAGGCGGAACCGGACCACCCAGAGGAGGTGGCCCAACTGGTGGCAGAGGCACTGGCCCACCCGGAGGAGGTGGAGGTACCGGACCCCCAGGAGGTGGCGGAGGACCACCAGGAGGTGGCAGAGGACCACCAGGAGGCGCCGGTGGAGGCAGAGGTAATGGGAAGTTGGGGGGAAACCCTCCTTCGGATTTTGATGGGAATCGCGCCCTCACGGACGCATTCATCAACGAGTTTAACCTTTACCGCCTGTCTAACATCGATGCAGAACAGATGATGAATCCGATGAAGCACGCGGCGCTCATGCTAGGTTTCATCAAAGGACCAAACGTCAAGGACTGGACCAAGCGCTGGACCAATTGGATGGTTCGGGAGTTCACAACAGGAAGGCCAACCACGGACGAGCATTATTGGGCAGAAGTCGCCAGAGGCTTCCAGATCACGTTTCAAGATACCAGAGCCAGGGAAAGGGCTGAAGACAAACTTCGTCACCTTGCATTTATTCCCAATGAGGTTGACACCTTCATCACCCAATTCGAGTCGCTGGCAACCGAAGCAATGTATGATCTTAACGCGCAGCCAATGCTGTCGCTCTATGCGTCCAAGCTTCCATTCAAGATGGTGGACCACATCTATAAGGTGGTCAGACCTGTGGACTTCCAAGGATGGGCGGAAGCTACCCGCCAATACCATCAAGATAACACAGCGGTCCAGAACATTCGGGGTATATTCGAAGAAACCCCAAAGAAGACCTCTACAGGAGGAACAAGGCCGAAGATGTCGACCCAATTGTTGGCTCGCATCTTAGGAGTCAAGATGCCGACCCCGAACCCAAACGCCATGGATACTCACGCTGATAGGACCCGATCCAATAATTGGAAAAAGGGAACTAGAGGGCGCATGGGCAATGCCGAAGAAGAATCCACAAACTGGTGCAAGATGGTGGAATGTTTCAACTGCCACCAAAAGGGCCATATTCAGCGCTTCTGCCCCAACAAGGACAAGGAAAAAGGAAAGAAACCAGTGAAAGCCCGGGTGGCTGACACTGATGCGGAAGACGCCGAAGAATTCGAAGAAGGAAGTCTTCTGGAAGAACTCACTTCCAGAAATGAGGATGTTCCCCAAGGCGTAATCTCTTTCCTCAAGTCAGGAAGGGCGTTACCAGAAGATGACAAGTTTTATCTCATGAAAAGACATGCTGAAGGAAAGCTCCCGGTAGAGCTGGATTTTTAGCAGGTGCAACCCAGGCGGCCATGGCGCGCACCTTAGGACTCAAGAATGTATTCTCATGTAAATACAAGTCATTGAATATTCCAACAATTTTACACTTGAGACATACAAAGGCCGAATGAGAAGTACTTGTCGATTCTGGAGCAACCGACAATTTCATCAGCGAAAAACTTCTCAAAAGAATGAAGATAGGGAAGATACCCCTAAAGAAGCCCCGGTACATCTGGAATATAGATGGTACCCATAACAAAGCAGGATCGATCAAAGAATATGTCGACCTGCAAGTACAATGTGGACCCAAGAAGGAAGAAATGCGCTTCCTTGTGACCCACATAGGAGAAGATGAACTAGTCCTAGGATATCCCTGGTTAGCCGCCTTCCAGCCCAAAATAGACTGGAAAAAGGCAGTACTGGATGAAACTCAACAACCACTGGTTATCAAGACGCTAGGACTAAAAGAAGACAGAGAAGTGGCACAAGTTTGCAAAGCCTGGATCAAAGCAGCTCAGGAAAACGCCGAAGAAGGGGAAGAAATTTTCATTCGAAGAATAAAGGGGGAAAAGATCAAATGGACCTCCACATCTATGGAGATGGCCGTAAAGGCACTACCAAAGGAAGAGAAGACATGGGACCAAATTGTTCCAAAACATTATCACAAATGGAACAAGGTCTTCTCAGAAGAAGAAGCAAAGCGATACCCAGAACATCAACCCTGGGATATTGCGATCAACCTGGTCAAAGATGCCCCAAAAGTACTAGACTGCAAGATATATCCGCTTACGCTCGCAGAACAGGGAAGACTCGAAGACTATATCCAAGAAAACCTGGAGAAAGGATATATCCGACCATCGCACTCCCAGTACTCGTCACCCTTTTTCTTCGTCGGGAAAAAGGATGGGAAGTTCAGACCAGTGGTCGACTACAGGAAGCTGAATTCGTTCACAGTGCCAGACAGATATCCCCTTCCCCTTATCCAAGAATTGGTGGATAAAGTTCGCAATGCGCGGCTTTTTACCAAAATGGATGTACGCGCCGGATACAACAACATTCGGTTTAGAGAAGGCAACGAAGAGAAGGCCGCTTTCAAAACAAATATGGGACTATTCAAGCCAACAGTAATGCCATTTGGACTACGCAATGCGCCGGCAGTCTTTCAATGAATGATGAACACGCAATTTGCCGACATCATCGCCACAGGAAAAGTAATCATCTATATGGATGATATACTAGTGGCAACAAGAGATGACAAGGAAGAACACCGGCAAATGGTTAACCATGTTCTGGAACAATTGGCCAAATTGGACCTATATTTGAAACCAGGAAAGTGTCAATTCGAGGTCAAATGAATTGAATTCCTGGGAGTTATACTGGAAGACGGCACAGTTACTATGGACCCGATCAAAATCACGGGAATGAAGGACTGGAAGACTCCCCGAAATGTCAAAGAAGTCTGCCAGGTCCTTGGATTCTGGAATTTCTATAGGCGATTTATCAAAGGATTCTCACATATCACAAAACCGCTCAACAATCTTCTCAAAAAGGGAGTCCAATGGAGCTGGGGAGAAGCCGAACAAGAAGCGTTCAACAAGTTGAAGCAAATCGTCTGCGAAGAACTGGTACTGATACAACCAGATCAGACAAAACCATTCAAAGTTGAAGTGGACGCCTCAAATTATGTGATTGGCGCTGTACTCATGCAAAGGGACGACAAGAATATCCTTCACCTGGTGGCTTATTTTTCAAAAACTATGAACGATGCGCAGAGGAACTACGATGTTTACAATCGTGAGCTCCTAGGACTGTGGGAAATGTTCAGACACTGGAGGGCCTATTTGCATGGTGCAATGCATCAAGTAAAAGTCCACATGGATCACGCCAATCTATTGTTCTGGAAGAATCCAGGAGATCACAATAGAAGAGTGGCGCGATGGCATTCTGATCTGATGGATTATGATTTCCAGTTGGTGCACATATCGGGCAAGAAGAATGGACATGCAGATGCGCTATCTAGACGCCCCGATTATGACCAAGGAGAAGACGACAACAAGCAACTTGTGGTACTACCACCCAAGTTCTTTAGTCAAGTACTTGCCCGTGTAGTGGGAAGTAAAGAAGCAAACCCAAACAATATGGAAGAATGGGCACGCTACAGGGATGGAGTTGATCCAGGGAACTTTCAATCAATGCAAAACACAGTCGAAAGGGATCAACGGGAAAACAAGGAGAGCCAAGAAAGGCTCAGAAGATGGACAAATACCCACCAACTAATCAAACGTGACCTGATTTGGTGGAAGAACAACCGGATCGTCATTGCCAGAGACAACGATCTTAAGAGGGGGGTAATTCACTCTTTTCATGACAAACCCTCCACTGGACACCCGGGAATTTCAAATACTTATCGACTGGCAATGCGGGACATGTGGTGGCCTAATATGAAACAGGACATCGAGCAATATGTTAAAGGTTGTGCCACCTGTCAAGCCAGCAAAGTCAACACGGGACCCCTGAAACCAGCAATGATCCCCATTACCCCGGAACACACTTTGCCATTTGAAACAGTGGCAATGGACTTCATCATGAAGTTGCCTCAATCCGGGAAGTACAACACGATTCTGACGATCACGGATCATGATTGCAGCAAGGCCACCATATTTATACCTTGCCGAGAAGCAATCAGTGCTGAAGAAGTCACCGGACTTTTGCTCAAGTATCTTTACCCACGGTTTGGTGTGCCAAAGAAGATCATCTCAGATTGAGATACCAAGTTTGTGTCAAAATATGCCAGAGGATTATGCCAAGCACTCAAGATACGCCAAAACATTTCCACTGCGTACCATCCTAGAACTGATGGGCAGTCAGAAAGAACAAACCAGTGGCTGGAACAATATCTCAGGTGCTTCTGCGAAGATCAAAACAATTGGCACAAATGGTTGCCATTTGCGGAATTCGCGCATAATCAATGGCCACATGAAGCAACGAAGAAGACCCCATTCGATCTTATCATGGGGTTCACACCAAGGACGGACTGGCTGGGAGTCAGCAACATGCCTACGGTGACGGATCAGCTTGAAGAAATGAAACAAGCCAGAAACAGGGCACTTGCAGAAATGGGACGAGCACAGAAGACTATGGCACTATGGAACCAAGGAAACAGAAGGTTCAAGCCATACAACAAAGGGGACCAAGTTTGGGTAGAAGGGACGAATATCAAAACGCTCTACCCGTCGGCAAAACTTAGTCCAAAACGATATGGGCCGTTCAAAGTTCTGGAACAGTTGTCAGAAGCCATCTATCGACTGGAGATACCTCGGCATTGGAAGATACACAACGTGTTCCATGCAAACTTAATAACGCCATATAAGGAGACGGAACTACATGGGCCAAACTTTACCCATCCACCTCCTGATCTGATAGAAGGGGAACAAGAATTTGAAGTCGAGAAGATCTTGGATGCGCAGCCAAGAGGCCAAGGGCGCAAAATGCACTTCCTAGTCAAGTGGAAGGGTTATCCCACAAGTGACAACTCCTGGGAACCAAGGGAAAACCTTCACGCAGATAGGCTGATAATGGAATACAACAAGAAGAAACAAGGACAAGCAGAACCAAAGAAGAAAGGAGTTAAAAGCAGAAGAGCAAGGACGGAAGAAATCATCCCCTTGCACTTCAACAACCATCCCTCTCTTCACACTAGTCTTATGTCTGCTCATTCTGCCCCTGTTTCTTCTGTGGCTATGGAAGCCACCCGTTCGCCTATGCCAGTATCTGCCCCCGACAATACCCCTGCCAGCGGTACCACCACCGCCATCGGAGGGGCTCCCCCAGTCATCAGTAACAAAGTCTTGGAGCTACTGGAAGAAGTAGCGGCGACCTCCCTCCAAGACTATGAAAGTGAAGTCCCAGAGCTCGAGTACCCGAGTGAGGGCAGCGACATTCCACTTCAATTAGGGCGACAAACTGTCCCTATTGTGGAAGTAGCGACGACGGTAACAAGCACCATCAACTACAACCGGGAGGCGGAGCTTGACGATGAAGAGAGCGAAGAAGCCCCAGTTGGGTTCATCCCCAATGACCCCCTAGGGCGTATGTTCTACCCTATCTACATCAAGAACCCTGACTACCGACCCACACGACAGGGGCACAAGGGCAGGAGATTGTGCCTCGCCCCCTATATCAAGTATTCACCAGACTACACCATGGTCTTTGGGACCAATGGTAAGGGACAAGAGATTCGGTCCACCCCAGTCTATGTAGGGAGGAGGGCCAGAAGTCCCGCCCATATGACGCCGGCGATGTGGCGGGAGTTGGAGGAAGGAGCACCACAGGAGTTTGCGGTGAACGAGGCCCTCATGGTAGAGGGTGATCCCCGTCTTCATGGGGAGATTAACCATTTTAGGGGAAAGTGAGCGTTGGTGGACACTCTGGAGCACCTCTGTCAAGGGGCCCAGAAACAAGTTAACAACATCACCAAGGAGCTTTTGGGAATGGAACGAGACCTGGCCGAGTGTAAGGTCAGGTTGGAGCTAGCTAATGCACATCAGGAGCTCCAGAACCTACATAGGCAGTCCTTTCCTCCCATTCCACGTCCACCGATGCGTTCCCCTACAGCTACCCCACTTCCCCCACGACAGGGCAGACCAGCTGAAATGCCGATCCTCCACAACTCAGAGCATCGCACCCGCTGTTATAGGTGCCATTCCCTCGACCACACGGTCAAGATTTGCCCCAAGTCATGCGGAGAAAGCCACAAGTGCAAAAGGTGTGGCAAGAAGGGCCACTCCAAGAAGCACTGCCCGCAATGTGTAGTGGGTAAGGGGGAAGATGAAGACGTCACGCCGGAGGAGGATGTAGCCTCCCTCATCAAGAGTGCCCACGCCTTGCCAAGGATGACCTTGGAAGAGCGGATGGACCCCCCAGTTAAGGAGGAGTGGCATCCAGAGGTATGTCGCATTTGTGGCAGACAGGGAGGGCAGCACACCGAGCTCGAGTGCCCCCTCTATGAGAAGTGCTACACTTGTGGTAGCACTGGCTCATTCGGACACATCAACCAACACTACTGCAAACCTAACGACCAGGTAGTGTCTTTGGATGGAGACAACGATGCTGACTTCGACCTTTATTGGGATGTTGGACGTGAGTGAGTTGAAGTCAGGGCGACTTCAAGACTGAACGGGGGATTGTGTTACGTCCTGGACCGTTCTATTTAATTTTTCTGATGTTTACAGACTCTTTCTCATATGACTCATGGTGAGCACCGCATTGTCTCAGGTGACTCATCTACTATACTGTCTCGTGACGTGGCATGACTCGACTCATTGTATGTGACCTATTGTCCATGTGACGGCTATTGTCCATGTGACGGCTATTGTTCTCGTGACTCATTGTTCTCGTGACTCATTGTTCTTGTGACAACCATTGTTGTTGTGACTGCTATTGTACTAGTGACTCTATTGTTCCGTAGTACTATAAGTACTGTTTGTCTTCGGCCCTATAGCCTGAGACTTGACTTCTTTGTATCTACGGTACAGGAACAACAGAGTCTACCTTCCCATCCATCCCCTGTCTGATCCGTTCAAAGTATTCCTCTCATACTTGAAGTACTCGAGGGTTACTACTTCTCATCAGAAACTATCTAAGTCCCCATTGGACTTAGTACTCAGAAACCACATGTGACCTATCTTATTGTTTTGTCAGTTGGACTAGTGACCTTTGCTCAAGTCGAGCGAACGTCCCTACCGTGACATAACAATTAACATGCGGCCTTAGAAATATGATGACCATACTTCAGCAATCGTTGTTGTCACAAATGTAAAGTTTCGTGTCGTGCAAGGACCTGTGCAACTGCTTGCTTCACTTGCATTGCTCCACACTCCCTACCATGCCCAGTGTTCCGCATTTACGCGCGTCCTTAGTAACTCGACGGTCACACTGCTGCAATCGTTGCGATAGTACATGTGAAGTTTTGTGTCACACAAAGACCTGCGCACCTACTTTCTTCGCTCTACACTCCCCCCTGTACTCACAGCCTGAGGCCACTCAGATCCTCCATGCTGCGGCCTAAAAGCCTGGGCCAGCCCAAGCCATAAAAGCCATGGCCAACGGCTCAGGGTGGCATGAAAGCCTGGGCAGGCCTAAGCCATGAAAAGCCATAGGTAACAGCTTAGGCTTGAGGTTTTGCAAGCCCCAAGCCATAAAAAGCTGGGCTGAAGTGGAAATTTCAGGGCCGAGCCAGGCCGGGAAATCACTAGTCTGCTTTTTGTACGCTTCCAAAGCGACCCTAAAGATTGTATCAAAGTTTGTGGAAGTGGTATGCAGGACTTGAGCCTGAGACATGGGTAATTGAAGCTAGCTAGTTGGATGGTTAGGGGATAACAAGATGGCAAGCAGGGGGCAGGCGCTAATTCGCACAGCACATGGACAGTTGGCTGCTTTTCGCATCGTTCTCATGGACTGGACCACTCCAGAACGCTCCAGACTGGCATGAAAGTTTGGTCTCCGCCGCAAACATCCATTTTCACTGCTTACCCGAGCAAAGAATTTCATGACTATTAGTTAATAAAGAACATGACATTAATGAGTTATTTTCCAAGACAACCCAGTTAGCTGATTTCCAAAGTTAACCTTTTATAGTCAAGAGAAATTTGTATTTATTAATAATAAATATTAC
>WNGR01012981.1_pt1 | contig 15486 bp, 11 predicted proteins | sample 5407581 | NCBI WGS metagenome assembly WNGR01 (sample SAMN13153383, study PRJNA577476) | soil metagenome | isolation source: 80 cm soil or saprolite under Garry oak tree replicate 2 | place: USA:California | collected 2016-06-15
TACCGAGGATCTGCACCGGCTGAAAAACTGGCTCCAGCAATGTGGCATCACCACCGTAGCCATGGAGTCCACAGGGGTGTACTGGATTCCGCTGTTTCAGATTTTAGAAAGGGCGGGCATGGAGGTGTGTCTGGTGAACGCCCAACATGTTAAACACGTGCCCGGGCGCAAGAGCGACGTCATCGACTGCCAGTGGCTGCAATACCTGCACTCGGTGGGGCTGCTGCGCGCCTCGTTCCGGCCGGAAGAGCGGATTTGCGCCATCCGTTCGCTGCTCCGTCACCGCGACAGTCTGGTGCAAATGGCCGCTGCGCACGTGTAACACATGCAGAAAGCCCTGACCCAGATGAATCTACAGGTGCATCACGTTCTCAGTGACATCACCGGGCAAAGCGGGCTGGCCATTCTCGACGCCATCTTGGCGAGAACGCAATCCCGCAGTTCTAGCCCAATTACGCCACGCGCGAGTGCAGGCGAGCGAAGAGATCATCACGAAATCACTGGTGGGAGAGACTATCAGCGGGAACATCTATTCACCTTGCGGCAGTCCTTGCAGGCCTATCGTTACTACCAAAGCTTGATCACAGCCTGCGACCAGGAGATTGAGGAACAACTGCAGACCCTGGACAGCCGAACTCCTCCTGATGCCTCCCCCTTGCCACCGGAGCGCTATCCCCACCGGTGTTTCGCTTTGACATGCGCAGCGAACTGTATCGGATTTACGGCACGGATCTGACAGCCATCCCCTCCATCAACGCGCTTACCCGGTTACACCGTCCTGGCCGAAGTTGGTACGGATTGGTCCAAGTTTCGAAACGGTGATGCTTTGGCTTCCTGGACGTGCCTCTGTCCCCAAAACAAAAAGAGCGGAGGTAAGATTCTCTCTGCCCACACCCGCAGGAGCGCGAACCGGGTGAATCGCGCCCTGCGCTTGGCCGCCCAGACCTTGGAAAGGAGCACCTCTTACCTAGGCGCTTACTATCGAAAAATGCGTGCCCGCCACGGAGCCCCCGCGGCCATCACGGCTGCAGCCCACAAACTCGCGCGCATCATTTTCCATCTGGTCACCACAGGAGAAGCTTATGACGAAAGTCTTTTCGCCGCAGAAGAGCAACGTCAGCGCAAACGAATGGAAAACAAACTCAAACGTACCGCCAAGCAGCTAGGCTACCAACTAATTCCGTTGGAGCAAACTGCATAGCGCACTGCAAGCGGCATCGTTCCTGTTCATTAGGAGCGAAGAGACCCGATGCCAGTCGGGTCTCGCAGTCGAAAGACCCGCGGTCCTTCGCCCAGCTACGAGGCTAATCAAGGAATTTCGGCCACGCCCACCTTCGACTAAAATTGCCGTGCCGAATCCAGCGTTCGCCGTCTAATTTCTTGATCCCAACATTGACCTCAAAGCTGACTTGAAGTTGGGCAGTGCGGTTGAATCGTCGTTGGAACGAGGCACTGGAATGTGGAAAAACCGGTAATCTTCGCAACCAACATCCCCACAAACTATCCCTTCGTCATCGTGAAGTTGCCGGAGCCAGTGCAGCCCGTTCCTCCTGTCAAGGACCACGTGCCGGAAATGGTATTCCCGTTCGCCGTTCCTGACAGAGTGAGCGTGTTGCCGCTGGGAGATCCCGACATCACGCCGAACTGAAACTTGCCCGTAACATTGCCATTGAAGTTCCCGCTCAGTACAAACGATCCACTCTCGGTTTCGCCTGAAACGAAGCACGATGAATTCGTCGAGAAAGAGAAGTTGGTAACGCTCAGCGTCCCGTCGTTGTTCACAAACAGCGATGTGCCAAAGCTAAATACAGTCGCGTTACTCGTATCCGTAAGTGTCGCGTTCCAGTTCCCGTTAATATTGGCGGGATTATTCGAGTTGTTCGAACCGCACCCGATCAGCGTCAAGCTCAACGCCAGTAATAATGTTATGCCAAGTTTATTCATGGGGGCTTCCTCCTGGAAGATTCCTAGGATTCTTGAAGCGGTGTTGTTGAGCAATAACCCCACACCGCCGCGATAGTTGCTGGGCTGACGGGCGATTGAATTCGCAAGTTACAGTCAAGGAACGAAGCGTTCTCTGTTCGTGGCGGGCTGACTGCCTGATTGCAGCAGAAAATCGTCACCCAGTCTGGGCGTGGCGGAAGATGAGTAAGGATGGGTGTAGTTTACCTACGTCAACTTGGCCGGTCTGTCGGGCGTCCTACATACATCGAGAATTGCTGTTGCGTCACAGCGATGCGACTACGCAGAAGGCCTACGTCAAGACCACTCCATAGCAGGTAGATCCGCTTACGTCCTCCTCGCGAGCGAAATGTCCCAGCCATGAAAACCATGATGAGCGCGGCAGGATTCGAACCTGCGACCCAATGCCTTAAAAGGGCGCTTGGTCGCAACCACGCTTTATAGGTTTCAATAAGTTTAAGTTAGAGTACGTGCGGAGTTAAAAAAGCCGCGGTTTTGGCAATAGTTGGACGCAACTTGGACGCGACTTTCGTGGTTTCTTTCTCCGCATAAGAACCTGCTCCTTTCCCTTCGTGCCGTTGTCCAGTTTCAGACGCGTCGGGCGTCGTTCAAGGGACTGGGAGTTCGCGATAGATATCGGCGGTATCAGAGTCAAAGCAGACGAAAAACACGGCTTCAAATGTCTCCGCTGTATTTTTGTATTTCACATCGCGCACCGTCGCGTGCATTAATAGGCCGGTCTATATCCTGGGCCTCGCAACGCTCTTCCTGGGCGTTCGTCGGTGATTTTGCCATTCAGCACAACTGGCCTACCATTTAAGAAAACGTGCTCCATTCCTACTGAATACCGAAGAGGTTCGTTGTAAGTCGCAATGTCTCGGATGGTCGCAGGATCGAAAATGGCAATATCCGCCATCATTCCCGGGCGCAAGATTCCGCGATCGGTAATTCCGACCCGGCTCGCAGCTTGCGATGTCATTTTGCGGACCGCCTCTTCCAGTCGTAGAGTGTGCTGGGACCGTACATACTCGGCCAAAACCCGCGGGAATGTTCCAAAGGCCCTGGGGTGCGCTTTGGTTGTGCTGAGCGGCCCATCTTCCGCCTGAGCAGGAGAATCCGAACCGTAGGTCACCAATGGATTCGAAACGGCGGCCCTGACATCACTTTCTTGCATGATCGCAATCACAACCTGACTGTTGCCACGATCGGCTATGGCGACGTCCATGGCTGCGTCTATCGGATCTTTGCCCATCTGTTGGCCGATTTCACCGAAGTTCATACCCTCATATTTGTGAAGATCAGGATTCAGAACCTGAATTAATGTCACGCCCTCGCCACCGCCAGATCCGCGCCACTCGTTTTCCCAGCTGGCGCTTGGCTCGTCCAGTTCCTTCTTGGCGCGGGTACGCTGGGCGGGATCCTTTAGTCGCTCTAGCATCTTGTCCGTGCCGCCCTCTGCTATCCAACTGGGGAAACATGCGACCAGGCCATTCGAGGCGCGCGTATAGGGATAGACGCTGGCGGCGACGTCGAGACCACGCGCGCGCGCGGCTTCAATCCTGCTGAGGACCTCGGGTATCTTACCCCAGTTTTCTCCGTACGCTGTTTTCAGGTGCCAGATGGTCGTGGAAATGTTAGCGCGCTGTGCGATAGCAAAAACTTCGTCCAATGAGGGGAAGATCCGGTCAGATTCCGAACGTTGGTGTGTAAAGTAGACCCCGTTGTACTTTCTGGCAACTTTGGCCAATTCGACCAATTCGTCGGTGGAGGCAAAGGTATCGGGCACGTACTCCAACGCTGAACTCAAGCCGAAGGCGCCTTGTTGCATGGCTTGAGCAACCAATTGGCGCATCTGGTCGAGCTCAGCGGGTGTGGCTGAACGATTCTCTTTCCCGACCACATAGGTACGTATGCCGCCGGCGCCGACAAATGTCCCGAGGTTGATCGCCGGTTTGGCGCGATCAAAACGCCGAAGGTAGTCGTCTAATGAGCGCCAGTCCAGCGTGACACCATATTTGTTTGCATCATCCTTAAGGTCTTCCAGCAGCCGATCGTTTAAGGGCGCAATAGACGTCCCTTCCCCCGTAATCTCCGTGGTCACGCCCTGAGTGATCTTGCTAGCCGCGCGATTGTCGACCAAGACATTGAATTCCGACTGCCCTTGAACGTCGATAAATCCGGGCGACGCCACCAGACCAGTGGCATCAATACGCCGACTCGCACTGGCCTCATGCAGGTCGCCGATGGCGGCGATGCGGTCACCGACAATAGCGATATCTCCAGAAAACCAGGGCGCTCCGGAACCATCGACGATGCGAGCTCCGCTAATCACAAAATCGTATTGGGGTCGCTGCCCTTGACTCACCAGGGAGGTAGACGACAACGAGATAAGAGCGATGAACAGCGACACTTGGCGCTTCATAGTCATGTGCATCCTTGAAGATTTGAGTTCACGGATAAATACACTGCCGCTGCAGAATGCGTGGGCGAACCGAAGATCGCGACTGCTATTAGTTCCCAATCACGTCTCGTATCACTCGCAGAAAATTTTCGCCCATGATTTTCTTGATGTCGTCTTCGGAATAGCCCCGCTTCAGCAAAGCAGCCGTGAGATTGGGGACCATGGCCACGTTTTCAAGCCCTCGCGGAACGCTCGAAATCCCATCAAAGTCGCTGCCGATCCCGACGTGCTCAATACCCGCAACCTTTATTACATGGTCGATGCACTCCGCGGCATCCTCAACCGTCGCATGGCCGACGTGGAATTCAGTCTTATCCTTGAAGTATTCCTTGGCAGCAAAGTCGTCTAGTGCTGCCCCGGTAAAAGTTGGCTCGATGGCATTCTCTTCGGAAATCTTTTTTCTTAACTCTTCTGCATCCTGCTGGTTGAGAAACGAGGCACTGAAATTGATCCCCACGACGCCGCCATTCCGCGCCAGAGCGCGAAGCATGTCGTCAGTCATATTGCGTGGGACATCGGACATTGAGCGACAGGATGAGTGAGAAGCAATGACGGGTTTTGTGGTCACGTGCAGAACGTCATAAAACGTCTTGTCCGAGACGTGCGAAATGTCGACAATCATGCCTATCGCATTCATCTCGCGTACCACCTCTTTGCCGAAGTCGGTAAGGCCATTGTGCTCTGGCTTTCCGGTAGAGGAATCGGCCCAGTCATTGCTGCGAAAATGAGTGAGCGTCATCGAGAGTATGCCTAGCCGGCGGTACATTCGTAGGACAGCCAGGTCGTTGTCGATCTGGTGTCCGCCTTCGACGGTCAAGACAGCGGCAATCTTCTTCTGCCTCACAATGCGTTCTATGTCCCCTGCGCTGGTCGCAAGCTCAATTTGGTCACGATGTTTATCAAGAACGCCTTGCATGGCATCGCGAAGGTCCAACGTCCGCCTAACGGCTTCTGAACCTTTGTAGTAGGTCGGCACCCACAGAGCGAAGAACGGGACGTGAACTCCGCCCTCTTGCAACCTCGGAATATCAATCATTCCGTTGGGCAATCGCTTACCCAGGTCAACGTTTTCGTAAATCACGCGTTGAATCGTGTCGTTATGGCCATCGACTCCAAGCACGGTAGCTTGAATGCGGCGTGCGTTATCGCTCGCATCCCGGGCCACAGCAGCTGACAGGCAGAGCCCAATCGCCAAGGGCACATCTACAAGAGCGAGCTTTATAGCGCCGGTCATGACCAAAATGACCACTCCTGATGACTGCAAATCTTTATGGCAAGAGTATATCCCTGCCCGGACTTGCGCAAAGCAAGATTGCGAGATTACTGGCTAGTCAGTTGTGGACTCCCCCAGGACTCGCGTCCCAAATCACTTTGCCTCCGACAAATGTTTTCAGGACTTTCGTATTGCGGATTTCTTCGGGCTCGATCGAAAAGATATCCTGACTAACAAGCACCATGTCGGCGAGTTTTCCCGGACTGATCGATCCTTTTTGTTTCTCTTGGAATTCTGCAAATGCCGAGCCCATGGTATATGCCTCGACTGCTTCGGCAACAGTCAGCTTCTGCTCGGGAAACCAGCCGTTGGAACCGTTGGAATTCTTTCCATCCAGGGTTGCACGCGTAACCGCGGCATAGATGGTAAGCAAGGGGTCGAGGGGAGCTACATCCCAATCCGTCCCAAACGCCAGTCGTACACCATGATTCAGAAATGTGCGAAATGCGTAGGTACGGGTCGCGCGATCATGACCGATGCGCCCCTCCGCGAAGCGACCATCGTCGATTGCATGATAAGGCTGGACCGATGCGATCACATGTAGTTGCGCGAATCGATCGAAATCTTTGGCAGCCATGTGTTGAGCGTGTTCGATGCGAAAGCGGCGATCTGCCTCACCATCTGCTTTTATGACATCAGAATACAAGTCGAGGACAGTCGAGATTCCCTCATCGCCGATGGCGTGCGTGCATATCTGCAGACCGGCTGCATCGGCTTTCAACATGCGATCGCGCATCAGCGAGATCGGGTGCATCTCGTCCGACAGCAGCCCGCGATTATTCCGCTGATCGCTATTCTGTTGATCAAGGTATGGCTCATAAAAATAGGCGGTTCTGGAACCGAGAGATCCATCGGCGAACGCCTTAACTGCGCCAATACGCAGAAATGGGCTTCCGAAGGCGTGGCCAATGCCGATTTTTACTTGGTCGTCTACATCTGTAATCAGAGGTGCGGCATAGATGCGAGCGGTTAGTTCTCCACGCTGTAAGAGTTCGCGATAGATGGCTATGTCTTCGTAGTCCGGATCCATGTGCTGAACGCTGGTAACTCCCAACGAAGCTGCATGCGCCAAGGCCCGTTTCACGGCGTGCATTCGTTGGTCATGGGAAAGTGGGGGGATGGCCTTAGCGGCAAGATCCATGGCCGCATCTTTGAGCGCGCCTGTCGGATTGCCCTGCACGTCCCGGACGATCAAGCCGCCCGGCGGATCTGGTGTGTTCGCCGTGATTCCAGCGAGCCGCAGGGCAACTGAATTTGCCAGCACCATGTGACCGTCATAACGGCTCACAAAAACTGGCGTATCCGGAGTAAGCGGGTCGATCAACTCTTTTGTGGGAATGGTTGCAGGGTTCCACTTCGTTTCGTCCCAATCACCGCCCAGGATCCACTCGCCTTTGGGTCTGATCTTGGCGCGTTCGCCGATGCGGTGAGCGAACTCGTCCTTGCTGGCGGCGTCGTTCAACTGCACATTGTCGAGCTGCTGTCCGCCACTGACGAAATGTACGTGCGCGTCATTGAAGCCAGGCAACAGCAGTTTGCCGCGAGCATCGATGACTTGCGTTTTAGGACCGCGCCAAACCTCAACATCCAGATTCGAGCCGACCGCGACGATTCGATCTCCCAGAACCGCGACTGCCTGGGCAGTTGGCCGAGCCTTATCTACCGTCCAAATCCTGGCGTTTGTAATGAGTAGATCTGCTGCGGGCTTTGATTGGGCCTGAATAGATGGCGCAAACAGAACTGTGCAACTGAGCACTAACAATGCCAGCCGCCGGATGTCTTGTCGCATCAGTGCGAAATCTCCTAGTACGAGACTGGAAACAAATGTTACACTTTGTGACCTAGAAATAACAGAGGGTTTTGCAGAAGACAAGTTGCTCGGGGGCTTTTGCGATGAACAGAAAGCAAGTCGCGCCGGTATTCACCGATGGGTCCATGAGCTTTGGCGAACGCATAGCCAGGCTCCACAAGAAGCGGCAGGAGATTATCCGCCCAGTCCAGGAAAATCCGCGTGAATATGTGCTGCTGAGCGTGCGAGCCCTGGCGGAGAAGGTGCAAACCGACCCGGCGACGGTCATGCGGATCGTCCAAGGGCTAGGTTTTGAGAGTTACAAGCACTTCAAAGCTTACCTCCATGAACTCTCGATTGCCAGCGCAACTTCCCTTCAAGGGATGCAGGCCACCAGCTCAAATGATTCCGACTCGGTTTCGCAGGCCCGCAAAGCCCTCGAACAGGACCTGCAAAACCTTCACACTCTTCGAAACACGTTGGATATGGAGCGTGTCGCCTCGGTTGTGGAGAGAATTCATCGTGCCCGGAAAATTCTCATTCTCGGGGGTGACATGGCAATCGGACTGGTGGAGTTCCTCGACTACAAGCTCACATTGCTGAACTTGCCGGTGGTCAGCGCTACTACTCCAGGGAAGACCGTGCATGCTGTGCGCAGCGTCGGTAAGAAAGACGTTGTCATCGCGATCAGCTTTCGCCGCGGTCTCCGTCAGACTGTCGACGGCTTGCAGCGAGCGCGGGCCAACGGCGCTTTCTGCGTCGGGATCACTGATACCTTTGTTTCGCCGATTGCTCGTTTTGCTAATCAGTCCTTCTTAGCCTCTGTGGAGGCTCCGTTCAGCAACTCCTATGTCGCGCCGATCAGCTTTATTAACATCCTGTTTACTCTGTGCGCGCACCATCATCGGACGCGCACCATCGCCATTCTGAAGAAGGTCGATCAGGAACAGCGGCATGGTTATCGCTGGTACCCGACGTAAATTACGCGCAAGCATTGCGACTGCGCCTCAGCGTGTTGCGACGTTTGTTGCACATGAGATTGTCCGTTTCTAGCGGCGCAACCTCCGGTGTACAGGTTGATCCTTTCGCGCGGCGCCAATTACGGCGGCAGGTTTTGGAGGTGAAACAAATGTAGCACTTTAATATGGCTTGCATAAATAATGCTTGACAAGGTGTGCCGCCACGGGATATAGATGTGTCGCCTTGTTGGAAGCAGGCTGTCACTCACTTGCGCTGAGGCGATTGCATTGGACCCATTGAACTGCGAGCCGCTGCTCAAGAGCAGAGGTTGCTCCGCCCCAACCCGCAGTCTCCCGGAGATTACTATGAGTCACTGGCCCGAAATTCGCTCGTTCGTCGTGTATGTTTGGATTCTGCTGAGCAGTGGGGTGGCTCTTGGCCAAGTAACCTCGCGAGTTACCGGCGTGGTGCGCGATCCCTCAGGGGTCTCGTCAACGCGGCAACCGTCACTTTGACCAACGAAACCACAGGAATCTCCTTTGTCACGAAAACCACTGCATCAGGCGACTACCTGTTCGACGCCGTAAAGCCTGGAACTTACACCATCAACGTCGAGGCGGCCGGGTTCAAGAAGTTTGTCTCCTCCGGAAATGTGCTGACCATCGGGCTACCTATGACCGTGAATGCCGAGCTTGTAGTCGGCAGCATTAACGAACAAATAGTTGTCTCAGAATCGGCTCAGCAGGTGGAGACATCGATCTCCGGTAATATTGGCGAGCTCTTTGATACCACCGCGCTGAACACGTTGCCCATTGTAACCAGCCGTGGACGGAATCCACTTTCGCTAGTCGAATTGGAACCGGGCGTGGTGGATGGCAGCGGCTTTAACCAGGGCGGCTCGAACATAGCTGGGAGCGGCGTCTATGTGAACGGCGCCCGCGATCGTGCCTGGAATTACACGCTGGATGGGATTGATGCCAACGAAACCAGTGCGGGTGGCTCTAATTTCTCGCCGCTACATTTGAACCCCGACATGCTGTCGGAATTCCGCGTGATCACCAGCAATGCCACGGCCGAGTATGGGCGAAACAGCGGCGCAGAAGTGGTTATGTCGAGCAGGCAGGGACCAAACCAATTTCACGGGTCGGGCTATTTCTATTACCAAACGCCCGGATTCGACGCGAATGATCCTGGGAACATTGAAGCCAAGCTGGCCCGGCCGGACTTCATTCAGAAAATCTATGGTTTCAATGTTGGCGGGCCCATTTCCAAAAATAAGACGTTTTTCTTCGCAAGTTTTCAATGGCTGCGCACGCTGCACACGACGCTCAATTCGCAGCCTGTCTTTAGCGGGCAGGCGCGTGGTGGACTGTTGCGATTTGTCGATCAGAACTCGCCGAATTGCACGAACAATGGCGCGTGCTCCAATACCGCCGCAGGGAGTTCCGGCGCCACGGTGGACGCCAGCGGCAACCCGGTAGCGGGTGTCAACATTGATAATTATGATGTGACGGTAAATGACCCGTTGGGCTTGGGGCTAGACCCCAGCGTGCAGGCTATGGTGAACAGCTCAAAAATTCCACTGCCGAACGACTTCCTTTCTGGCGACGGACTGAACGTGGCGGCATTCGATTGGCTTGCCGCGGAGCACGAGAAACAAATCGACTATACGATCCGCTTGGACCACACATTTAATCCCGCCCACAGTGTGTTCGTGCGCTGGTCTGCAGGACACCAGAATACGTTTGGCGATACCGTGAACGGCGGCCTTGCCGTACTGCCGGGGTTCCCTAACGTGGTCGATACCTACCGCACGCCGAAGAACCTGGCAGCAAACTGGCGCTGGCTCATGAATCCTAGAATGCTCAACGAATTCGTTGTTGGCGTAAGTCGGTTCTGGTTCAATTTCGCTAATCCTGACCCGAACTTCCGCAGCAATCCAGCCTTCAATTTTTTCGCCGATCCAATCTGTTCCTTTAACGGCCTCGCATGCATGAGCGTTCCACTGCAGAACTATGTTGGCAACGCACGCTTCTTGACGACTTATCAACTGGCTGACAATATGTCCTACGAGCGCGGGCCCCATGCCTTCAAGTGGGGCGTCAATCTGCGCTACCAGCGTCACATTGATCAGCGCGGTAGCATCGGCGCTCTTGACGCCTCGCCCGCGATTAACTTCAACCCGTTTATAGATACGCCAGAAACGACCGCGTACAACTATGGTGCCTTGAACATCGATCAAAGCCAGGACTTCCCCGACTTGCAAGGCTTCATCAATGATCTGCTAGGACGCGTCGGCGCAATCCAGCAAGGCTTCGTAGCCCAGAATCCTAGCACATGGGCTCCAGGAGGAACGCTCCTGCATGCTGATTTCCGCATGCCGGAATATGACTTTTTCGGACAGGATTCCTGGAGAATTCGCCCCAATCTGGTTTTGGATTTGGGCTTGCGTTGGGAGGTGAAGCTTTCGCCGCGAGTCACAAATGCAAACAATATGCTTCGGCCCAGCACACCCTTCGGATGGGGTCTAAGCAGCACTACTCTGAGCTGGCAGCCGGGCCAACTCTATCGCGACTCGCTGAAGAACTTCGGTCCGTCTATCGGTTTCGCCTGGGACCCGCGCAATGACGGCAAGACTTCCATTCGCGGAAATTTCCGCGTTGCTTATGATCGAATCAATACGTTTTCGTTATCCTCGGCTGTTTTTCAGAACATGCCGGGCCTCAGCACACAAATTTCGGATACTACGTTTGGCACTAACTTCAATCCGCCACTGAATGGCATGCCCGATGGTGGCCGCCTGAGCCAGCTCACGCCTTCCGTGTTCAATTCAATCATCAACGGCTATCTCAGTGCCGGCACGCCGACTGATCTTCGTCAGCCTTCGAGTTTCAGCAACAACCAAATAACCGTCGTGGATCCCAATTGGAAGCCACCTCAAACTTACATGTGGAGCTTTGGATTCCAGCACGAGTTGCCAAAGAAGATTGTCTGGGAACTAGACTACCTTGGACGCAAGGGAGTCCATCTGTATGGGGCCTACGATGCTAATCAGGCAAAGATTCGCCAAAACGGATTTCTGCAGGCTTTCAATACGGTGGCTGCGGGTGGCGACAGTCCGTTGATGAATCAACTGATGCAGGCTCCCGGTTTGGGATGTTGTGGTGGCGATCCCGACGGTTCGGCTTGGCTTCGCGACAGCGGCCCCAATGGGAGTCCGTACAACAGCAACCTGGTAAACGGCCAAGTTGCTGAAATGGCTGCGCTGTTGCAGGAAAATCGGACCGAGGTTGCCGCCGGACTTCCACCAACATTTTTCCTCAACTATCCACAATTCTCCGGCTTCTTCGACCAAGGTCTCCCCGGCGGCTTCGTGGTTCTCGACAGCCATGATTTTTCCACTTACCACGCTTTGCAGACGGTGGTCCGGCGTTCCTTTGAAAATGGCTTTACCTTTCAGGCAAGTTACGTGTGGTCCAAGTCAATTGACACTCGTTCTTTTGATCCTACGTTCACAGTCGTTGCCGTTCAGTCGTCCCCCTTTGGTGCGTCGAGCACACCTTTCGACAACGACAACCGCAAGAGAAACTATGCCCCTTCAGATTTTGACCGGACCCACGTGTTCCAGAGCATCTGGACCTACGAATTCCCATTCGGGCGCGGCAAGCGTTTTGGCGCGAATTTGAACGGCATTCTCGACCGCATTGTCGGCGGATGGGAACTTGGAGGATTTGGGATCATCGAAAGCGGCCGCCCGACCACGATCTTTTCTGGAAGTGATGACTTCACGCTGAGCAGTATTGTGCGCACGGTTGCCGATTGCACGGGCTGCTCGCGGCATATGTTCCATATCCATCGCGATCCTGGCACTGGACGGTTGACTTATATAACCCCGCAACAACAGGGGCAGTTCTCGACTCCTGCGCCCGGTCAGTTCAGCAATGTTGGCCGCAACTACTTCCGGCTGGCTGGCTATAGTATCTTGAACTTGTCATTAGCAAAGACGTTCCGCGTAACCGAAGGGCAAGAGTTCGAAGCGAGGTTCGAGGTGCATAACTCTTTGAACTCGGTGCACTATGATGAGCCAGCAGCCAACCGTTACACCCGGTCCACATTCGGGGTTGTCGATCCGTTGACTGTGGAATAGGCGGGGCGGGGGCTTTCCAGCGATCCCCGCACGGCGCAGGTCTCGCTGAGGTATACCTTCTGATCGTCTCGGTGCGTAATAAAGCGGACAGCGCCCGCCCCGCCGCTCGACGTGGGCGCTGTGCACTTATCTTATTACTTGTCCACTAGTGGTATGACGCAACTGGCTTCCGCGGTCCTAAATTCTCGAACAGTATCTAAACCTCCGCAGACGCGGCAGCGGCCACTCAAGGCTTTTTCGCTGTTCCTTCTGCTATGTGCGGCCACGCTCTCGGCGTCTGACCCCAACACTGCCGTCGTGATTATTCCGGTTGCAAACATGTACTCCGCGGCCACTGAAGAATCCGACGTGGTCTCACAAGCGATCTACGGCAGCAACCTCAAGGTATTAGAGGAAAGCTCCAGCTGGATGAAAGTGCAGACCAACGATGAATATAGCGGCTGGGTGCCGATGCAAGATATGCGGCCGCTGCAGTCCGCTAGTTCCGGCTATGCGACTTCGGGCCGGGTTGCCCAAGTTAGCAGTCTGCTTGCCAATGTGTACCGTGAAACCGACGTCACTCTGCATCGGCCGTTGTTGACAATTCCCTTTGAAACGCGGCTGGAGGTGATTGCCCAGGGGCAGGGCGACGACGCTGATTGGTTCCAAGTTCACCTGCCCGACCAGCGCATAGGCTGGATTCAGGCCGGAGACGTGGACCTGCAGCCACGCAAGCTAACAATTGAGCAGTCCATCACCCTTGGCCGCCGCTTTCTGGGACTGACTTACACCTGGGGCGGCCGGTCCAGCCTCGGTTACGACTGTTCGGGATTCACTCAGATGCTGGTGCGCAGCCGCGGCATCATCATGCCGCGTGATGCCGATCTGCAAGCAGCGTGGAACGGCGGGGTTCCTGTCGATCGCAAAAAACTCCGGGCCGGCGATTTACTTTTTTTCGGCAGCGCTGCTGATCACATCACGCATACGGGAATGTTCATCGGTCACGACCGGTTCATTCACGACACAACCTATGGTCACCCCGGAGTTCAGATCAGCCGTCTGAAAGATCAGCCCTGGACCCGTTTGCTCGTCGCGTGCCGGAGGGTCAAATGAAGCGTCGCGAATGGCTCAAGAACGCCGGCGCTGCGCTTGCCCTCCCCGCAATGGCTTCTCGATCCCGCCCCCTTGCGATTCTGAAAGCTTGGGACGAGCCAATCGCTGGTTCAGGCGAGAACAGTGCCGCTTGGCAGTCCAGCATCACCCGTTTGAAGCTGCGCCATACCTGGACGACCACCATGTCCTCCAGTGAGTACCGGGACGTTCTCTATGTTCGTTTTTCTAGCGAGGGTATTACTGGCATGGGGGAAGGCGCGCCTATCATCCGATATCGCGAAAACGCCGAACAGGCTCGCCAGGCCGTAGAGCTTCTTCGCCCGCTGCTAACCGTGGCTAACCCTTGGCAGTTTGAGAAGGTCATGGCTCAAGTTTTTCGACAGCTACCGGGCCAGTTTGCCGCCAAATCAGCAATTGATATTGCGCTAATGGATTGGGTAGGAAAGAAGTTAGGCGTCCCCTTGTACCGCCTATTCGGATTCAGCGTGGAAGACGCTCCGCGGACCACCTTTTCTATTGGCATCGATACGCCCGAAGTAACGCGCGAAAAAGTGCGGGAAGCCGAGCCGTTCCCCATACTGAAGATCAAAGTTGGTTTGGATACAGACGAAGAAACCATCAGCGCCGTACGCAGCGTCACCAAGAAACCTCTGCGTGTCGATGCTAATGAGGGGTGGAAGGACAAGGAAGAAGCCGTTCGCAAAATTAACTGGCTGGAGTCGCAGGGGGTAGAGTTCGTCGAGCAGCCCATGCCGGCAGCTATGCTGGAAGAAACACGCTGGGTGCGTGCGCGTGTGCATGTACCCCTAATCGCCGATGATTCAGGAGGCAATGCGAACTCTGCTGGTTGCCAAGTCTCTGGGAATGAAAACCATGCTGGGCTGCATGATCTCGAGCTCAATCAGCGTCACTGCCGCTGCCCATCTGTCACCCCTTGTCGACTATGCCGATCTGGATGGCAACCTCCTCATTACTAATGATCCCTACGTTGGAGTGAAGGTCCAGGCAGGGAAATTGATTCTCCCGGTTGACCCCGGATTGGGAGTGAAACCCACTTGAAACGGTACTTCACTGGCCCACGCGCTGATCGCACCTACAGAGCACGTTGCGCTTTACTATTGTTGCTGGCGGTGAGCAGTTCAGAATTCTGCATGGGTCGAGATGCAGTGCAACCGGAGAAGATTGATGCCATTTGCAAGAAGGCGGGGCTGAATTCAAACCAGGCTCCGGGTGCGGCCATACTTGTGATTAAAGGTGGCCGAGTAGTCTTCGCACGTGGGTACGGCGTCACCGATCTGCGTTCCCTTCACCCTATCGATACCCGCACGAATTTTCGTTTAGCATCCGTCAGCAAACAATTCACCGCCATGGCAATTATGCTGCTGGTGCACGACGGTAAATTGCATTATGACGATCACCTGACCGACATCTTTCCCGATTTTCCCGAGTACGGCAGGGCTATCACCATCCGGAATTTGCTGAACCACACCTCGGGTCTGGCAGATTATGAGGATCTGATGCCGCAGGCAGAGCCCGGCATTCCGGTTGAGCGGATCCAGATTCGGGATGTGGGTGTCCTGGATCTACTGAAACAACAGAAGGAAACTAAATTCATTCCAGGAACGAAGTGGGCTTATAGTAACTCGGGTTACGTTTTGCTCGGACTAGTTGTGCAGAAAATCTCGGGTGAATCCTTCCCCATTTTCTTGCATAAGCGGATCTTCGCATCTCTAGGAATGACCAACACAATCGCGTATGTGCGCGATAAGAACCAGGTCCCCAACCGTGCTTTCGGCCATAGC
>WNGR01008281.1_pt1 | contig 15485 bp, 21 predicted proteins | sample 5407581 | NCBI WGS metagenome assembly WNGR01 (sample SAMN13153383, study PRJNA577476) | soil metagenome | isolation source: 80 cm soil or saprolite under Garry oak tree replicate 2 | place: USA:California | collected 2016-06-15
CGGAGAAGGGCTCGAGGGTTTCCAAGCGCTGGTGAACGAGCCTTTTCCGCTCGGCTATCTTGCTGCCGTGTGCTTTGGTGCCGAGCTCTGTCAGAGAGATCTCGCCCTCGTGGACAGCTACGAGACCGAGATATTCCGCAGTATCGATGATCGGCAGCAGCTCGTCGAGGTCGATGCGGAGATCGATAGTCAGGTTGGCAATGTCCGTCTTACCATTGTACGCTTTCAAAAGATCCAGCAAACCGAAGACGCGGTTTACGCCGGCGGTAGGGAGCATTCTCGTTACAGGATTCGCTTTGACCGGAATGGGGTTAAAGAACTTTGGATATACCAATAGATCGTTCGCTGATCAGCTGAGAAGCCTCGACAATGTCTTGATCGATTCTACCTGGTTTGATACGCTTGCCTTTCCATCCGGGCTAGGCACAGCAACCACGTAGGACGCTCCGAGCTGTTCAAGGCTTGAGAGAATCTGTTTGTTCTGGGCCTGGTTTCCGGAAAGCATTATTCGCCTCTCTCCTAGCGGCGACTTGTATTCGGACTGTTCGGCCTTTGGGTTTATGCCGATTCGGACGCAGATCTCTTTGGTTTTCGCTTCGGGGGAACTCTCTCTGAACTCCGCGACAAGTTTTGCGAATTGGTCGAGTGGTTGGACGTTCGGATGCCACGCATCACCGTGGGTTGCGGCCCGTTTCATCGCGGCCTTGCTTGTTCCACCTATCCAAATGGTCAGATGTTTCTGAACTGGGGGCGGTTCGAAGACGGCATCGCTGAATTCCAGCCCGAGAACACCGCTCTTGAAACTGGTCTCGCCTTTCCAGAGCGCTCTTATCAGTCGAATGGACGCGTCCACCCTTTTCCCTCGGTTGTGGAAGTTAGAGCCTAGATGGGCGAACTCTTTCTCGTTCCAGCCCACACCGATAGCCAGCATGAGTCTTCCTGCGCTGAGATTGTCGATTGTAGCGAGCTGTTTTGCGACGACAACAGGATTTCGCATCCCAATGATCAGTGACGAGATTCCTAGATTCACTCGTTTGGTAATTCCGGCAAGGTAGGCGAGCGTCGTGATGCTGTCGAAGATTCGCTCATACGGAGTTCCACTGTTTCTAGGCATCAGTATGTGGTCGGTGGTCCAGATTGAGTCAAAGCCCGCACGTTCGGCTTCTTGTGCTACTACGCGCAACGCCTCGGGAGAGGATGATTCGCCATAGTTCGGAACGCATACACCTAGTTTCATTTTGAGAACCCAAGCTCACGCAGCGGCGACATGTTTCTGCCTCAACCCCCGAGTCGTTTCCTTCATAAGGACATCTTGGGAGTGGAAAAAGAGAAAAGGAGATTCTGAAGTGCCCACTTGCCTTGCTCGGAGATGAGAAAAAAGAAAGGAGAGGGAGATCCACGTCAACGTTAACGCGGGTTGCTATTGGAAGGTTATCTGTAGGTTGCAGGCCAGCTGAAAGACTGAGGTGCCGAATTGTCCGTTCACGGTATAGCCATCGAGGAACCACCAGCCTTGGAAGAGGTGTGTGCCTGTCATGCCGTTGGGGAAGTTTATGACGAACAGTTTGATGTGAACATTTGTGCTTGGACTGTAGAAGTCTGGAAGCGAGCTTTGCTCAACGTGGTCGACGTAGAGTTGGAAGTTAGTCGTAGGGTTTTGGAAAGCAGCCTGAGTTTGATTGTCAACTGGTTGATAAGCGAAATAGACCCAGCCGTGACGCACGAAGAACGCGGAATTCGCGGGGAAGGTTGTTGCGCCAGGCGAGATGTTAGGGTCCGTGGTCGAGCAGGAACCCAGCTGGAACCCTCTGTACATGCTGAGACGGGTTCCCGTCGTGGGAACACTCGCGCCAGGGGTGGAATCAGTATCACGACTGATAGAGCTGTCCGCGAACGCAGGACCAATGGTCGCGACCGCGAAAAGGACAAGAGTTATGGCCATTATGGTTTTCTTTATTTCTTATCCCTCCTCCCGCAATACTGACGTTTCTGCGGGATTGCGCAGCTTTCTGTGGATAATAGTTAAGCCTTTGAGGTGACCGAAAATTCCAGTCGCCCCAAGGAATCCATAGTCTGCCCCGGATGGCTGAAGCATACACAGGTAGACCGGTTTCAGTACGATTCAAACACAGGTCAGATGGTTTGGCAAGGTCGAACATTTTTATCGCCCATCCCTATGAAGAGACGCTTCCCAAACTTGTTCGCGGTGGAAACACTGGACCTCTCAAAGAGGTACGGTAAGATTGACGCCCTCCATGGCTTGAACTTCACGGTCAACGAGGGCGAGATAATGGTAATTCTGGGCCCAAACGGCTCCGGAAAGACGACACTTCTCATGATTCTTTGCACGATTCTGAAACCGACATCAGGCACTGCAAAAGTCGTAGGGATCGATGTTGTGGAGGAAGGGACGAAGGTTCGAGAGGTCATGGGAATAGCCTTCCAGGAAGCGAGAGGCTTCTGGCGCCACAAGCCCTCGTCGATCCTCAGGTTCCATGCCTCTATGTTCGACATTGACCCTGCGAAGCGGCAGGATCTGATTGAGCGGACGATGAAAGATTTGGAGCTGTGGGAGTCACGTGACAAGATGTTCATGCACCTCTCAGGTGGCCAGGCTAAGCGTCTGGAAACGGCGAAGGTTCTCATTCAACAGCCCAAATTGGCAATTTTCGACGAGCCTACTAGCCAGGTTGATCTGCGTGGAAAGAGGAAGATCTGGGACAAGATCCGCGAGCTGCGGGACCAAGGATCCACCATCATAGTTGCTACTAATGAGGTTCGAGAGGCCGAGTATCTTGCAGATCGAGTCACTATCCTTCACCAAGGCCAACGAGTGGTGTGCGATACTATCCCCAAGCTCAAAGACGCAATCGCCGGCGGAGATGTTGTGGAGGTCGATTTCGAAGACCCCGTTTCAGGGAAGCTTGTGGAAGACCTCAATGGACTCGGCGGCGACGTGTCATTGTCGTCGGAAGGTAACCAATTGCGGGCGAAGGTTTCGAGGGCGGAAGATTGGGTTCCCAAGATGACATCGGCCAGTTATGTTGCCGGTGCGAAAATCGCGTCTATCAGAATCACCGAGCCGTCGCTCGACGATGTCTTCCTACACTTTACAGGCAAAGCCTTAGTGGATCAGCCATGAACCGCGTCTTAACTCTCGCCGCATACAACGTGAGGATTCTCTTATCGGAGAGAACATGGTTCGTCCTCGCATGGGCACTATTCGGATTGCAGATAGCCGTATACGGATCCCTGATGTCAAAGCTCGTATCCACAACAGTTCCGAACTATCTCTTCTTCTACGGAGTAGGACTAATGGTCATCACAGTATTCGACTCTGGAGCGGATGTCGGACGACACTTCGTCGAGCACGCACATGAGGGAGAACTACCCTACTTCCTCTCTCTACCAGTCTCACGCGGAGGATTCCTAGCAGCACAGGCGATCTACGGCGTTACGAATACGATGATCAAGGTTCTGCCGCCTCTTATCGGAGTCCTATGGTTTGTCGGCGACCTAACAATCCAGGGTGCGATATTCGCATTGATATCCATGTTTCTGCTCGGCCTAGGAATCACTGGAATAATGGTGTCAATGTCGTTCATCGCATTCAAGTCCGTGGACATCTATAGCGCATTCCTCGCAGGGCTATCTGCACTGATCGTCCGGTTCAGCACAGTATTCTACCCACTAATCTTCATGCCCAGCTTCTACTCCCCAATATCCGTGTTCAGTCCCTTGACCTACGGCGCTGACCTGACAAGATGGGTCCTAGGCTTCGACCCTAACTTCCTCCTCAACCCAATCTTAGCGGCAGCAGTTGTCACGGGAGTCGCGGTCGGAACTCTCTCGTTGAGCGCCAGGATAGTCGACAAAGTCATCGAAGGTGTCAAGGCAGCTTGAGCCAACTCTCACGACTCGTACGTATCGCTCGGACAGATTTCTCGTATTTCTTCCGGACAAAATGGCTGATGGCGGTGTTGATCAGCCTCAGCCTATCGGACATGCTAGTCGTGGGGCTAGTATACGGAAGGCTGATCCCTACCAAATTCGCAGGCCTCTCCTACTTTCAGTTCCTTGTTCCCGGGATCGTCGTCGTCGGCCTATTCTCCGCCGCCACAGACACCGGCCGACGAATCTGGCTAGCCCTTCGAGAGGGCGTCGTACAATACTACCTCACACTTCCAATCCGGACAGGAGGACTAGTTGGAGCATACATCATCTCCGGAGGCCTCGGCGGAATAGTCTACTCCGGCGCTCTCCTAGCCATAGCGTACTTCGCACTCACGTTCCTAGGAACAAGCACGATACCCATTCAAGGAATATTCTACGCTCTCGCACTCATCCCCTTCCTATTCGTCCTCGCCACAGGGATAGCGGGTCTGGCAGCCTTCTTCGCCAGCATATCCCGAAGAGGAGAGATCTACTGGGTTTACGCGCAAGCACTCCAGGTCTCAATGGTCACAATCAGCACCGTATTCTACCCTGCACAAACCATAGCCCAATATCTTCCAGCCCCAGTCGCCACGATAGCCGAATACAATCCTCTCAGCCTAGCAGCAGGAGTCCTTCGAGACTCAGCCTTCGCCGGAAACCCACTGGACACCAGCGTTCTAACGAATCTTCTCGCCACCTCTCTTCCACTCGCGATACTAGGCGCCCTCGCATACTGGACCATACTCAGAAACATTAGACTGAAAGGAAAACCCTGAACTGCCGAGACAACGCGAGTCTATGAAAGTAAGGCATAACCGAATATAGCATAACGAACTCTCTCAACTCGGTGCGGCCTCTTGGCGTCACTGGAACCCTGGGACGTGACTATCATTGGCGGCGGGATCCTCGGGACCTCCGTTTCCTATTGGCTGGCGAACCAGTATGAAGGCCGAATAGCAGTCATCGAGAAAGAACAACAAGTAGCCGTTCACACTTCCAAAAGGAATACTGGAGTCGTCCACCGCCCCTTCTACCTCGACCCGGTCAAACGCCGAATCTTCGCCAGATCCTCGCAAGCAGCCTACGGAATGTGGAAATCATACGCGAAAGAGCGAAGCCTGCCCTGGTCGCCGGTGACAACTCTCGAGGTAGCAACCCGGGACGAGGATATGAAGCGGGTGGAAAAGTACCACCACTGGGGCCTCGAGAATGGAATGGGGGAGGACGAGCTGGAAGTTCTAACCGCGGAGGACGTTCGAAAACTTGAGCCCCACGTAAGGTCTCACGGAGCAATATGGTCGAAGACCGATACCTCGGTTGACTATCCTGCGTTCACTCGCTCGCTGCGCAGCGACGCGGAACGAGAAGGGGTCAGGTTTATTCTTGGTTTTGAGGTCAAGTCGATTGAAGTAGTCAAAGACTTCTTGGAGATCCTGCCCAAAAATGGTGGGGAAGCAATACGGACCCGGTTTCTGCTAAATTGCGCGGGAGGAAACTCCATGCGTATCGCTCACATGCTCGGGCTCGGAAGAGAGTACGCCGACCTCAACTTCCGGGGAGAATACTGGGAAGTAGGACAACAATGGGCGTACCTCGCCTCGAGAAACATCTACACGGTAGCACAACACCCAGAGCTACCGTTTCTAGATCCGCACTGGATATGCCGCGCTGATGGGCGTCGCGAGATAGGACCAAACGCCGTTCCCGTAGCAGGACCGTACACGTACAAGGGCTTCTTCAAAAACCCGATTCAAGCCTTGGAGAAGATTCTGGAACCTCCGATGATGAACAAGATCGCTCTCCTCTACAACAAGGACTTCCTGACCCTAGCGGGGGAGGAATGGAAATCGTCCATCTTCAAGTCAGAGATGGCAAGAAGAGCACAGGAGTTCATTCCAGAACTCAAACGAGACTATTTCGTCAAACCCGGCATCGCGGGGGTCCGTGCGCAAGTCATAGATCGAAATGGGAACTTCATCAAGGAAGCAATCGAGATCAAGGGTCCCCTGTCGTACCACATTACCAACTATAATTCTCCAGGAGCCACTGGGTCACCTGCCTATGCTGCCTGGCTCGTGCAGAAGCTCAGTTCCCTAGGCTACTTGGATCTTAGAAGAAGAACATCAGCATCATTCAAGGGACCATGGAATTATGACTCGGTCACCAATATGGTGAACGATGCACCGAAAGTCATGGCCTAAGAGTCAATCCGCCAGAGGAAGAGATTGCCTACCCTAAGGGATCGAATATCTGAAATTCTTCCAGATCCCCGTCGCGCCTTGACCGTGCACTGACGTGCTTCCCTTCTCAGGGTCAACAGGCTTCAGTGTGAAGAGTCCCCAGCCAACCGTGATGTCCTTGGGAGCGACCGGAAGGCTCTCAGTCTTGAAGAACGTCTTTCCATCGACAATCCATTCAGCCCGTTTCTTCTGCGCGTCTATTCTGACCATGTAGTGGTGCATCATTTCGGGTCTCGTACGGACTCCTGAAAACGGTGCCTCAATCACGTAGGTGAACGCAGTCTTCTCATCCGTCACACCAGGGATCAGGAGTCGCTCGTAGATTGCTCCTATCTTTTTTCCCGTCGTAATGAAGTCGAAGATCATTCCGGTCGAGAAGTCCATGAGTATGAGCCCTGCGAACGCGTCCTGTAGATCTTCGGCGTTGCTCCGATAGGTCTCGGCTCCCATCTCAGCCTCAAAAACCGTCACCTGATCATGTGATACTGGAAAGGTCCTCGTGGACGCATAAAGTTGCTTTGGATCGTCGAACATGTGGATCTTGTCATGTTTCCGGGTGAAAGGATCTACTTTCAGGGCGAGGCCGCCACTTCTCGAGGTTATCTTGGCGTTCGGTTCCTGCCAAACCCAGTTCTCGCCGTTGCCCATGGGGAAGCTGAGAACCTTCCACTTCACCGGGTCCACATGACCCCTCAACATATCATCGTAAAGGGTAGTCTCAGTCTTCAGCATAGCAGTCCAATTCTCACCGGTGGCCTAGTGATCGGATTTAATTCTTCTGAAAGAGGTTTAAGACTTGGTTCCTGAAGAAAAAATGGTTTGGAGAAGGTCGTTAACGGGGAAGGGCTCAACGTGTCCATTGTCAATAATAGTTGAGCCAAGAAAAAGGAGGGGGAATTCTTTCGCTTTTCAGGGGTGCGGTACGGTAATCGGAAGCTGGATGGAGTGGGACAATGTGCCCGCTGTTCCTCCTATAGTGAGGATGTAGGTGCCGGGTGAGGTTAGACTGTTCGTGTCGATGATTATGGCTAGCGTCGTGCTCGTTCCAGGGGGCAGGAAGATGTCCGTCGAGGAAAGCAACCGAATCGTAGGGCCAAACCTGCGAAGAGGGGAGATCGTCGAGTTGACGGATATGGAACCGAAGAAAGAGTCGACTGTTTTCAGGGTTACCTCGACTAGGGTACGGGACGACCTCGCCATTGTGAGCGAAGTAGGTATGACAGTCATGGCGAAGTCCCCCCATACGCCAGTGCTCTCCTGAACGGTCTCAGGAAGTAAGGTTCCGGCTTGCACGACCGTAACGCAGAAATCCGGTGAAACACTAGTTCCGGTGCAACCATTCTGGTAGCCAAGTTTGATGTTGGAGACCGTTTTGATTATGTTGTATTCCACGCTGAACAAGTGTCCCGTTGTCGGAGTGGTTGTGGAGAACGCGAGAGCGACCATTGCGACCCGGACGATCCCTACGCCGTTCTCCGGGGCGGAACAGCCGAATCCTGTGAACCCGATGCAATCGGCTATCGTGAGAACGTTGGGACCTAGCACAGAAGCCGTTAGGTCTACACTTACTGCGCTTAGTACCGTGGGGTCGGCCTTGACGAAGATGTCAAACCCGTTCAGACCCTGAGACCCTTGAATGTTCACGGCCACATCAAGCCGTGTCCCATTCGAGCCCGTGAAAGTGATCGCGGTTGACGGGCATGATGTAGAGGAAGGGTCTGAGATGCAGACGAGACCCAGAGTTTGCCCGTGAGCCTGGGGAAACGACACGCCAGTAATCGTCGATAGAACACCAAGAAGAATTAGAAGAATCGAGCTTTTCCATGATGTTTTTCGAAACAAAAATCTTCTTCAGGAAAATTCGGCTAGGTTTCGCGTTTAAGCTTATCCGCTGGCTGATGATTCTCGGCCTTTCGTCACGTTCTTCTCCCGAGATACTCTAGATCGGGACAACACCTTTCTCTTCAGCTCTGTCCCGCACACTCTGCACGTCTTTTCAGGGCCAATCGATCTTCTATGGCAAGCGGGGCAGAACATTATCCAGCTAAACTTGTGAGCGATTCCAAAATTGGCTAGTGAACCATAGTTGAGATGAAGATGCTCGGCCATGTTCTGCACCGCATAATCGTCGCTGACTATAACAGGGTCTTGTCCGTCTTGTTTCAAGTCCAGGGCGAGAGCGACTACCTCGCGGTCCGCTCGTGAGACATGGCCTTTCTCACCCGTTCGAGTGCTGACCGCTTCCACCGATTCCAATGCTCGAGGAGATGGGAATCTGAGTATGACCTTGCCCTTCTCCTTGTTTACATGAAATCTTAGCTGTGTCATAGTCCCCCTCAACAGTTCATCCTCTACAGCCGGGACGGTATACACTTCTCCTGGCCGAGTTGGGTTAAAGCCCATGATGAACGCTGAAGTGTCTAGGACGAGGACCTTCAACCGTTTTCCCTTTCAGAAGAAAGTCTTCTAAGACTCCTCTGAAGGAATGAGTCGCCAAACCTGACGAAAAACGTACTGTTGCCGGATTTCCTGAACGATAACGACTGCCCGATCCTGATCTCACGCTCAAGACGCCCGTCTATAACCAAGTTAGCACTCGGACCCGGTTCTGCCACGCGGAGCTGCACCCCGGCTTTCACCGGTACTACTATCGACTTGACTGGTTGAAGAGGAGCGATGAGTGTCAGCGATACGCTATCCATCGAGGTTTCGAGAACTGGGCCGCCGGCGGAGAATGAGTGGGCTGTTGAGCCAGTTGGAGTGGAGACGATTATCCCGTCTGCCCTCGCCTGAAAAACCCGTTTGCCCCGGAGGGTTAGATTCAGGTTGAGCATTTTCGCAGGTATGGTTGGAAGAAGGAGCGCCTCGTTGAGGGCCTCGCCGATAAGTTGGTTCACGTGTAGCACAGACAGTTTCCATTGCTCCTCAAGCTCGTAGTCACCCTTCTCCCACTTGGTGAAAGCCGCTTCGAACTCCAAAGGCTCTACCTCGGTGAGGTAGCCCCTGCGGCCCATGTTTACCGCTAAGATCGGGGTCTTTGGCTTCCGCATCTCCTTAGAAGCTTTCAATACCGTGCCGTCTCCCCCTATCGTCACGAGCAGATCGATCTCCATTTGCCTGAGCGGCTTGCTTCCCGGAATCTTCGCATCTTTTCCAAGTTCGCCGTCTGGGATCGATCTAAGGCCGTGTTGCTCGATAATTCCGTGAATCTTCCTAGCCTCTCTGTATATTTCTTTCGACCCTTTCTTGGCTAGGATTCCGACTGTCTTGGACATGATGACTCAGAATGGTGGACTGGAATGGACCAGTTGAAAAGAATTCTCTAGGAATATACCTTCATTCACGCGAAGTCTTTTAGATGCAGTCCTAGGACCGCTCGCCGTCTGGTCCCAGTTTCATGAGCAAGCCGGTCGAAGTTGGCAGTTTGAAGATTGGCCAGTACGTCCTCATTGATGGTGAGCCATGCAAGATTGTGGAGTTCGAAAAGTCCAAACCTGGCAAACACGGCTCCGCGAAGGCCCGGATTGTCGCAATAAGCGCGTTTACCGGCGTGAAGAAGAACCTGATCAGCCCGGTCGACGGGAAAGCGGAGGTCCCGCTCATCGACAAGAGGACAGGACAAGTGCTCTCCATCTCAGGGAATCTTCTCCAGGTAATGGACATGGAGAATTATCAGACATTCGAGACACCAATGCCTGATGATGAGGATTTGAAGAAGCTGATGGCTTCGGGAATCGAGGTCGAATACTGGGCCGTTATGGGACGGAACATGGTCGTCCGCCGAAAGGGCTGAGACATCCATTTCGAGTAAAGCTCCTCCAAAGGTTAGACAACTAAGGCTTTGGCCGGGAATTACGGCCGGCGATCTTGTCCGAGAGATGGGTGCCACCGGGGTCCTAGGCGGGGGCCGAATCGGGGCGGCAGCCAACGTCGTCGAGGGTATGTTTCGAGGAACAGATTTCACAAATTTCCTGACGCTCGCTGGGCCAATGGTCCCCTCGGGGTTTAGGCTTCTCATCGGGGATATGATCGACCGGGGGTTTCTTGACGCGATCGTGACTACGGGTGCAAACTTGACCCATGATGTGATCGAGGCACTCGGCTTGCACCACTATCAGGGAACGTTCCAAGTCGACGACCGCCTGCTAATCAAGAAAGGATATAGTCGGATCGCAGATATCTTCGTGAAGGAAAAATCGTTCGAGATTCTAGACAAGACTGTCAGAAGGCTGCTTGCAAAGATTCCTGTTGATGAGAGGCGCGGAGTATCGGTCTCAGACCTTCTCCGGAAAATAGGCCTACTCTTACAAGATAGGAATTCAATCATCTACAAAGCCGCTCGAAACAAGGTGAAGATCTTCTCGCCGGGCTTGTTAGACTCGATCTTGGGTCTAAGCCTGTGGAGTTTCTCTCAGACAGAACTGCTCCAGTTGAACCCGATGGCCGATGTGACCAACATGGTAGAAATGGCCATGACCTCGAAAAAGCTCGGGGTTCTAATCTTAGGGGGAGGATTACCGAAACACCACACTCTCCTAGCTAGTGTCCTGAGAGAGGGAGTTGATGCTGCGGTTCAAATAACCGCTGACAGGCCAGAGCCTGGAGGATTGAGCGGTGCTCCCCTGGCCGAATCGATCAGCTGGAGGAAAATCCGGAAACGAGGAAAGTTCGTCGATGTATATGGTGATGCAACGGTCTGCTTTCCGCTGATAATGGCGGCTGTTCTGGGGAAGGTTAAGAAGCGCCTGAGAACGTTCAGAGAGTAGTCTTGGAAACGGTTGGCCGTTCTCTAACGGACGCTGTCCGCAAGATTCGAACTCGTCCTCCAACTGTCCAAGGCCGTTGAAGATCGCTCTCTGAAAGAGCAACTTCCCCCAGGGATTACTCGGCGAGAACATGTTGTCAAAGTCCTCTACGAGGAAATGACAAAGTTTGTTGGCCAAGATCCCGCCAAGGTCGAAGTCCAACCTGGCTTATTCCGCAAGCTCATGCTCGTCGGCATTCAGGGCACTGGAAAGACGACGAGCTCGGTGAAGCTAGCACGGTTCTTCCAGAAGAGAGGCTTGCGAGTCGGTATTGTCGGGGCGGATACTTACCGCCCAGGCGCATTGGAGCAATTGAAACAGTTGGCGGCTAAAGTCGAGATCCCAGTCTATGGCGAGCCGGGCAACAAGAAGCCCGAGGACATTGCGAAGCATGGTCTGGAATACTACCGCAAGGAGAGGACGGACCTGGTGATTATCGATACTGCCGGACGCCATAGAAACGAGCGGGACCTGATGGACGAGATGAAGAGAATTGCGTCCAACGTGAAGCCCGATGAGATCGTGTTGGCGATAGACGCAACGATTGGACAGCAAGCGATCACGCAGGCGCGAGCGTTTCACGAAGCAACACCTGTAGGGTCGGTACTGTTGACAAAGATGGACGGGTCCGCTAAAGGAGGAGGAGCGCTCTCCGCCGTTGCGGCAACAGGTTCGAAGGTCAAATTCATTGGAACCGGAGAACGAGTCGAGGACTTGGAACAGTTCGTCCCGACAGATTTTGTGGGACGGCTATTGGGAATGGGCGACTTGAACGCGCTCTTGGAGAAAGTGAAGGAGGCGGAAGTGCAAGTTCCCGAAGCGAAGGTGAAACAGTTCATGGAGGGCCGGTTCACTCTGAAGGACATGTATGACCAAATGGAGAACCTACGGAAGATGGGACCGCTGCGGAAGGTATTGCAGATGATTCCGGGTGGTGTCAGTCTTCCTGAGGAACAGTTGGGGGTGGCGGAAGAGAAGATGAAAGCGTGGAGGGTGATCATTCAATCCATGACGAAGAAAGAGCTAGAAGAGCCTCGGTTAGTGGACAGCTCTAGATCAAAGAGGATCGCACGAGGCGCGGGCCGGCCGGAGCGTGAGGTGCGGGAACTTGTCAACCAGTATTTTACGATGAGGAAAATGATGAAGCAGATGAAGCGACGCGGGCCTATGATGAAAGGCATGCCTTTCATGAAGAAGTAATTCGCGCCGAAAGATCCTCTCTGAAAAGACGAGCCAAGAAAACGAAACACTTCAGGTTTTGCGGTGATCGTGGAGTTCGAGCAGGTTTCCCCAAGGGTCCGTCAGTGTACCCGAGCTCTTGCCCTTGCGTTTGACAGAATATCCTTTCTTTTCCAGTTGTTCAGCCGCTTCTTCAAAGCTACTGACGTGCAGGCTGATCGGAGTGACGTCCGCGCCCCTGAGAATCAGCGGTGTGATCTTCGGAGTCTTGTAGAGCGTCAACTCTCCCAGTTTTGTAGAGATGACGCTCCACTCAGACGAGTGCTCTTTGAGTTCGAATCCCAGCGTGTCGCAATAAAGCCTAACCGCTTCGTCCATGTCGCCGACTTGAAGGATGATGTGGCCAATGTCGGTAACAAGTTTGGGCAAGGTCTAGTCCTCTTTGTCCGTGGAGGAGTGGGTTTGCTCCTCGTGCTCGATTCTTGTCTTTAGTTTGTCCTCTTCTTTCTCGACGTAGGCGAAGCCTTCCTTCAGTATGGAACCGAATAAAGGTCCGAACGTGAAAGTTATGGCCGATATTGCCGCGCCTATCGAGACGAACGCCATTAAGGAGGCGAAGAGTTTCCCCGCGACAGTCACGGGGGATAGTGCTGGGCCTTCTGCGGTTGCTAGAAGGGCCATGAAATAAAGCGAGGTCACGGGGTCCCAACCTTCCAAGAACATCATACCAATGGTTCCAACAGCCATAGCGATGGCCAGGATCACAATTGAGAAGAGTGCTCTCCTCTTGAACGGAGACAGAGGATGCCGGACAATTCTCGCTATGCTTCCTTCGGTCATGAACACCAGTCAGCCTCGAAAGATGGAATCTTAGCCCTTTCTATTTACCAGCTTAGCGTAGCGTGGCATCGTTGCATTCTTGGCCGGAACTCTTGCCGCGCCTTAGGTTTGAATTGCAGGCAGCTCAATTTCAGGGCCCAGAACGAAGCTCCTGTTCAATTTTGACTAGACTATCGAGATCTACACTCCCCAAAGTAAACGCAAGGACGGGTACTACGTTCTCCCCTATAATGTAAGGGGACAAGTTCATCGGGCGAAAGGATCCTCTCATGGATAGAAAGAACGAAAAGCTATACATCAAATCAGTACACGCTGAGCCGGATGCGCCCAAGGACAAGGATATCTCAAGAGAGATACGAGATAGCATCGAACAGCTCTCAGAATTTCTCGGAGCGAAAGAAGTATAGTCTATTCAAGAAAAGTTCCCATGTATTAGCCTAGCCGTCTTCACTAGGTTTCAAGAATAACTCATAGCATAGGTCTAAGCGAATTCAAGCATCGAATCTCGATATTCTCGAATTTTGTAATCACGCTGCCTTCTGTAACCTACAGGTTGTTTCCAAGAAAACGAGCTGAATAAATCGCCGGAGTCACCATTACCTGTTTCGAGGGTCCTTCTGAAGAAGGCGAGCCTCGTGTCAAGAACATCCCCGTCACAACATTCGTCCCGAGCCACAATACTTTCGCAGGCCACTATCGAAGCGTCAAGCCATTCAATAGGTCCACAGGAGAATTATGTGGAGCAGTTCCTCGCGAAACACCCAGATTATCGGAAGGCTCTGTGGCTGGCCGCGAGAAGCGAAGAAGAAGGCCTGGCCAACCCATCTTATCAGGGCTGGCAATGGAGCGACTTAGAGATGCACCCCACAAGGGTCCTGAAGCTGGTAATCGAAGGAATCGCCAAGATAAGCCTGAGAACCAGACGGGCGACTTACTACCTTCTCAAGGAACCTGAACTCGTAAAGACGGTCCTCAAGAGTTCCGTTCTCAAGAAATAGTCAGAACCTCGTCCTCGCGAACATACGATGTGTCAGAATCAAAGGGCTATTCTGAGAACCTTGCTATTTCCAGCATCTTTGCAAAGTCTTCCAAGCCATTAGCATAATTGCCGTCTTCGCCATTCCACACTGAGCGTTTGCTCAAGATGAGCTCCCTTGCATCCTGAAGAGGGATTCCACAATGTACCAGGTAAGCTGCTGCGCACGTCGGACTCCTGCCGAGCCCCATCTTGCAATGAAGGTACACCTTCCGTCCTCCGCGGATATGCTGCTCGATGAGTCGGGATACGAGCCGGAGCTGGCTTACCGGAACGGCGGAAAAAGTCTCTTCAACCTTAGGGGTCCGATCTTCATATTGCAACCCGAGTTTCTTGGACCACTCTTCCTCCCGTAGATTTCTTGTAAGGTCGACGATCACGGCCTTACCTCCGCTGATTTTCTTGATCTCTTCCAGGTCCGCTAGCGTAGGTGCTGCTCCTACCCACAACTCGTTGGCCAGGATCTCCGTGAAGTCCAATAGTCTCTCGCCCTTTCATCATGCGTATTCGATGAGGCGAATAATCATGGGCTCCTTACGGGGGCTAGCCGGTCGGCAATTGTTCTAGCCGAGTTTCTTTGGATCGAACTTGTTGCCGAATTTGTCGATGAAGGCTAGTTCCGAGATGGGCATACGGTCTTTCTTCCCAACGATCTTTTTTACGGGATAGCCAAAACCCACCACCATCGTGGGCTTGATGTCGGCTGGGAAACCAAAGTCTTTCCGCATCGCTTCTTCCTTGATTCCTGTATAGACTCCGGAGATTACTCCGTTGTTCCATGCCGACAGCTGCATTTGTTGTACTGCGCGTCCAGTGTCGATTAGGTGGAAGCTCAGTTTTGGATCTGTGAGAACTATGACTGCAAAGTCCGCTCCGGCGACCCAGGGACCGCTTGTACTGTCCTCTGCTAGTTTCTTGATCGATTCCTTGTTTTGGACAAGTATGAATCTCAAGTGTTGCTTGTTATTTCCCGTTCCAGAGGCTCGCGCCGCCTCGAGTACCTTCAGTTTCACATCGGCCGGGACGTTCTTCGGGCTGTACTGTCTAACATCCAGCTTAGTCAGAATCGCTTGATGAGTATCCATTTCTCTCAGCGTGTATCCGAGAATAGGCCTAAGTTAAAAAATGTCTCCTTGAACGCTCAGATCGAATAGAGGTCTCCGAGGACAAAGTCATGGTTGACCAGGTCACGGTTCAGAAACAAGTCGTTGTACCCGAAGCAAAACTGAAAGACTTCTGTAACAAAGTGTGGATGAAGCTAGGCGTCCCAGTGCAGGACGCGAGGGTAACGACGGATGTGCTCGTGCTTGCTGATCTTCGCGGGATCGAGTCCCACGGCGTGGCTCGTCTCCCTCGATATTATGCGGATCTGAAAAACGGCTGGACGAAGCCGACTGACCAAAGCAAGATTGTGAGAGAGACCAAGGTTACAGCGATGATTGACGGCGG